>Ga0233425_10007012_pt1 | contig 16116 bp, 3 predicted proteins | sample Watercolumn_Towu_2_FD_181712 | JGI IMG/M metagenome (GOLD analysis project Ga0233425, IMG submission 181712) | Freshwater microbial communities from Lake Towuti, South Sulawesi, Indonesia - Watercolumn_Towuti2014_140_MG | ecosystem: Environmental > Aquatic > Freshwater > Lake | place: Indonesia...
CGCAGAGTGCAACTCAATTGCTCGACATACACGCCGGATTCCGGCGCGGCGATGCTGTGAAATACCATCCCTTGTTGCATCGGCGCGAGCGGATAAACATCCGCGATATTTTTCAGCGTCATCGCGTTACCTCAACCCACATTTTGAATTTGCGTGGCGCGGGCTCGCAAAGCGTAGCCCGCATTGCTGAGCGGCTTGAAAAGCCGCGCCACGTATTTTTTCAACGCGCGCGGGTGCGCCACATGATTCCCGCGATCAGCGCGCCCGCGAGCAATCCCAGCGCGCCAACATAAAACCAGGTCGCGCGCGCATCGGCACTCGCGTCGAATCGCGTCAGCGTTACCGCGGTCGGTCGCACGTACTCGAACGCGCCGAGATCGCAGCGTCCGCCATTCGGTCGCGCCGTGCCGATTTGATCCAGCATGAACGTCGTGCCACATCCATTCGCACTCGCCGGAATCCGATCAATTGCCGGACTGCCGGGCAAGAGCGCGTGCGTCGCCGTTTCGCCGCCGTTATTTGCAAGTGTTCCCAAATTGGGATCGCCAAAAAAATTCGGAGCACACGTATTGTCTTCGATCCACACATTCACATTCGCGAGGACGCCGCCCACGTTCACGCAATCCTGGTTTGTGTTGTTCGCGATGATCGAATTGGTCACCGTCGTGAGCGTGTTCGTTACATAGCCGGTGATGTAAATTCCACCGCCGAGCAAACTCGCAGTGTTGTTGCTCAACGTGCTGAACGTGATCGTCGCCGATCCTTCGTCGTTGAAAATTCCGCCGCCGTACAACACACCTTGATTGTTGCTCAGCGTGCTGTTCTCCACGCGCAATGTGCCGACCGTGTTGCCGATGCCGCCGCCGCCGTCGTACGCGCCGTTCGCGATATTGCCGCTCAACGTGCTTTGAATCACGGTCAAATTGCCGGTGTTTTCGATGCCGCCGCCGCCGCGATCCGTCGTGTTCCCGGCGAGTGTGCTGGTTTGAATTGTGAGCGCGCCGTTTTGCCAATTGAGAATGCCGCCGCCAAAATTCCCGGTCGCGCGATTGTCGCGAATCGCGCTCGATGTGATCGTCATCGTGCCGTCGTTGTAAATGCCCGCGCCGCCGCCCGATGTAAAATTAATCGCGGTGTTGCTGATGATCGTGCTGGCGATGATCGTCGCGGTGCCGCGATTCGCGATGCCGCCGCCGCCGTAAATTCCGTACAATCGAATCGAGCGCGTTTGATTGTTGCGAACCGTGCTGTCGCGCAAATACAACATTCCATCGTTGAAAATTCCGCCGCCGCCCGCGGCATTGTTCTGATGCGTATTGTCGCTGATCGTGCTATGCGTGATCGTCAGTGTGCCGGAATTGTAAATGCCATTGCCGCCGTAGCGACGAATCCCCAACAACAATCCACCGATCTGATTGCGCGTGACGATACAGTTGTCCAACGTCAACAGCCCGGCATTGCTGATGCCGCCGCCGCGCAAATTGCTGACATAGCCATCCGCAATCGTTAACCCGGTCAGCGTTACAATGCCGCTCGTGCCGATTTCGAACACGCGCGACGCGTTGTTGCCGCGCACGGTCAACGCGCTCGCGCCCAAACCTTGAATGGTCAAACGCGTGTTGATCGCGAGTTGACCGCTTGTCAGGGTGATCGTTCCGCCGGCGAGCGCGGGATCAAACACGATGGTGTCGCCCGCGGCGGCGTTCGCAATCCCCTCTCGCAGTGAACCCGCGCCGCTGTCGTTCGCGTTCGTTACCGTGCGCGTCGCCGCGTGCACCGGCGCGACCGGCGTCATTAAAAAAATCATCCCGACGATCAACGCGGCGATGCCGCCGAGCCAAATTATTTTTGGCAGAGGAAAAACCTGGTTGCTCATCGAAACCTCCTCGAGCGAAGCGGCGTTCGTCCGCTCCTATTGACCCTCCCAGGATTGAACCTGACCCCAAACCGTGTGCCGATTGGCAAGTTGATTTCGGACGAAGGTGTAGACGCGAATGCGCGGCGCGACCGAGTTTTCGATCAACGCAACCGGAAGCATAAACTCGATCACGTCCGCCATCGCGATCTTAAATTCCCGGTTGCTCAACGTGATCATATTTTTTTGCATATCGGCGTACCCGGTGCCTTTGAGATTCCATAGCCACGCGCGCGTTTGATCGAAACCCAGTTGATACTCGGCTTTGCCGTCGTCGTCGAGATCAACCTCGAACGCGAAGGTGATCTCGGCATTGATCTGCGCGGGCGCGTCTACTTGAATCATCAGATACAACGCGCCCTGGCACGTAACGGCGGACACCGCGCGCACATCCGCCCCGCGCGCAATCGGCGGGTACGCGTCGTCCACGATCAACGGTTTCAATTTTTGCCAATCGTCCGCGCGTCCATCCAGATTGAAACAACTGCCGCTCGGCGCGTCGGACAGTTGCGCGGCATACGCGAAAAATTCTTTTTCGAAATCATTCACGCCAAATCCGTACGCTTGACGAAACGCGTCGGCGAATGAACGACCTTGCCCGATCAATCCCAGCGTTTGCTTGACCGACACGATGCCGCGTTGCGTAATCAAATAATCCAACGCGAGACCGGCTTGTGCGTACGCCAAGCGCGCGTCGCGTTCGATGGCGCGCGCGAATTGCGCTTCAGTCGTCAAGTTGTCCAGCGCGATGAGCGCGCCTTGCTTGTAACTCGTGCTGACGCGCGCGCGTTGTTCGGCGCGGCGATTTTGCGCGTCGCGCGCGGACACGCGCGCGAGAACTTGGAGTCCGAGATACTCCGCCAATCCTTCATCGAACCACTTGAAGTTGAATTGCGAACCGACACCGGCGATCTGTTCGATGACGCGATGTGTGTACTCGTGCGCGATGAACGCGCCATCGCCGCGCGGCAACGGCGGAATCCACGCGACCCAGTCGTTGCTCATCCGCGGATACGCGCGATACACGCGGAACCATTCGGGATACCGCCACGTCGCGACCAGGTCGTTCAGCAAATCATCTTCAGTCTGATAAACGTACAGCCGCACCGGTTGGGCTGGATACGCCAAATTTTCGCCGACGATTTGGTACGCGAGTTCAAACGTTTGTCCCACTTCCTGCGCGCGTCCGATGCTGACGCCCGGTTGTGCCGCGATCAACGCGTGCGCGGTTTCCAGGATTGCAAAATTGCGCGCGTCTTTTGTCGGTTGCGCCGGCGCGATGGTTGGTGTCGCCGTGACGCGCGTTGATGTCACCGTCGGCAGTGGCGTTAAAGTTGCAAGCGGTGTCACGGTGGATGGAATCGGCGTTGCGGTTGGCGGAACGTGGGTTGCCGTCGGCGCGGGCAACGGCGTTGGCGCGGCTTGGCACGCGACTGCGCCGATGAGTATGCTGATGAGAAGCCAGGTGATCGTTTTCATAATCGTCTCACTCTTTCGCAATCTCCGCGAGAATGTCTTGCACATCTGCATCGCTCCACCCGAACGCGTCCGCGTCCTGGTGCGCGATGGTTTCCGGCGCGCGCGCGCTGGGCGCGCGCAACGCGGCGATGAAATCGCGCGCGACGCGTTCAATCGTCGCGCGACGATGCACGTTCGCGCTGAACGTCCACTCGAATTGCAAACGCCCGCCCGCGACGCCGCCGTTGATGTCGAGCAAATGCGGACGCGCGCCGCGCGGATCGCGTTCCGCACCGCGCGCTTCGGGCGCGATGGCGAACGCGGCAGACGCGCGTTCCTGATCCATCTGCCCCAAATAGTTGAACACGATTTGCGCGCGCGGCATCGCGCGTAATTGCGCGTGCAACAAACCGTAGCCGATGCCGTGATGCGGCGCGCGACGCAATTGATCTTTGATCGCGTCGAGGGTCGCGTTGTTCAAATCAAGTCGGACCGGGTACAGCGCGGTGAACCAGCCGACCGTGCGCGCGACATCCACATCGTCGAACAAATCAACGCGACCATGCGTTTCCAAATCCACAAGCAAGGCGCGCGCGGCGCTCCATCGCGCGAGCGATTGCGCGAGTGCGGTCAACAAAATCGCGTTGAGGTCGCGCGCCGCGTCGCGCAACAGTGTGCGCGTTTCGTCCGCGTCGAGCGACACGGCGACGCTTTGCGCGGATGCTTCCGTGTTCGCGCCGTGCGCGTCCACCGGCAACTCCGCGCCATCGCGCAACGTCTCGACCCAGTCCGGCAATTCCGCGCGCACCGCATCCGATTCCGCGGACTCGTTCAATCGCCGCGCCCAATATTGGAACGACGTTGTTTTGCGCGGCAAGGGCGCGCGTTCGTACGCGGTGAGCAAATCTTCCAACACAATGCGCCACGATACACCGTCCATCACCAGGTGATGCACGATCAACAGCAGTCGCCCCGCGCGTTCCGCGCCGAGATCGAAATACGCGACGCGAAACACATCGCCGGTTGCGAGATTCAAACTCGCTTGCAATTCGGTCGCGCGCGTTTCAAGCGCGCGCGCGGGATCGCGTTCGTCGCGCAGGTCAATCCACTCGACCTCACCCCCAGCCCCTCTCCTCGAAGGAGAGGGGTAAGGGGTGAGGTTGGCGTGCCAGCCCGCGTCATCGCGCGTGAATTGCGTTCGCAACGCGTCGTGATGCGCGACGATTTGCGCGACCGCTTGCTCCAATGTTTGGCGATCCAAGCGCGCGCGCGTTTGCAACAACAACGATTGATTCCAATGCTGTGGTGCGCGTAAATCGAGATCGAAAAACCAGCGTTGAATCGGCGTGAGTGGAACGTCGCCGGTAACCCGGTTTTGTTCCGCGTAAAGCGCGCGCGCGGTTCCGGCAACCGCGGCGAGTTGTGCGATGGTTGGATTCTGGAATAACTGTTTGACCGTGAGCGACAACCCGGCTTGGTGCGCGCGCGAAATGATTTGAATAACCAGGATCGAATCGCCGCCGAGCGCGAAGAAATCGTCGTTGACGCCGACGCGCGCGATGCCCAACGCGCGCGCCCAAATGTCCGCGAGAATTTCTTCCGCGCGCGTGCGCGGCGCGACGTACTCGACGCGCGCGCCGTCGCGCGTCAGCTCCGGCGCGGGCAACGCGCGCCAATCCACTTTGCCGTTCACCGTGAGCGGAATTTCGTCGAGCCGGACGAACGCGGACGGTAGCATATAGCCCGGCAATTTCGCGCGCAGAAATTCGCGCAAGTTCAGACCTTCCAGGTCTTCAAGACCTGGAAGGTCTTGGCGTGCGACCACATACGCGACCAGGCGCGGCTCGCCGGTATCGGAACGCAAAATCACGGCGGCGTGCGCGACGCGCGAATGTTCCGCGAGCGCGGCTTCGATCTCGCCGAGTTCGATGCGAAAGCCGCGCAGTTTCACTTGCGAATCCGCGCGCCCCAGAAATTCGAGATTGCCGTCGGGCAAATAGCGCACCAGGTCGCCGGTCTTGTAAAGGCGAATTGGGTAATTGGTCGTTGGTAATTGGTAATGGATGAATTTTTCGGCGGTGAGTTCGGGACGGTTCAGATAGCCGCGCGCAACGCCGACGCCACCGATGTACAATTCGCCGATCACGCCAATTGGCACTGGCATCATTCGCTTGTCCAGCACATACAATTGCGTGTTACTGATCGGTCGCCCAATCGGAATCGCGCCGGTGCGATGTTTGTCGCGCGGCGTCCAGTACACGCAACAGCCGACGACCGTTTCGGTCGGACCGTACTCGTTGACGAGTTGCGTATCGGGCGCGTGCGTTTGCCAAAACGCGATGTGATCGGTCAATAAATTTTCGCCGCCGATGATGAACGCGCGCGCGCAACCGCGCGCCTGCGCGGGCGATAATTGCGCGCCGAGCAATTTTAAATGCGCGGGCGTGATCTTGACGAGCGAAAAATCTTGAGCGCGTGTCAACGCGTCGCTCAACGTTTCGATGCCCGATCCTTCGGGCAGTAAAATCGCGCGGCGACCGCACGCGAGCGGCGCGAGCAAACTCGTTACCGTCAAATCGAACGAGATCGAAGAATGAACCGGCGCGCCCTGCCCACCGTCGAGCGGATACGCGTGTTGACACCAGGTCAAATAATTCACCAAGCCGCGATGTTCGATCAGCGCGCCTTTCGGTTTGCCGGTCGAACCCGATGTGTAAATCACATACGCGAGATTTTCCGGCGCGACGTTGCTGGTCGGAGCCGTGTCAGGGAATTGCGCGATGTGATCCCAATCGGAATCGAGGCAGACACCCGTTTTCTCCGCGAAACCGGGTTTCTCGCGCAAGCGCGCTTGCGTGAGTAGAATTGGCGCGCCGGAATCTGCGAGCATAAACGCGAGATGTTCGGGCGGATACGTTGGATCGAGCGGAACGTACGCGCCGCCGGCTTTCCAAATGCCGAGCAAGCCGATCACCATTTCGAACGAGCGCTCGACGCACAAACCGACGCGCGCATCGGGTCCGACGCCGCGCGCTTGCAGATAATGCGCGAGTTGATTCGCGCGCGTGTCGAGTTCGCGATACGTCATAGCTTGCGCGCCGAACGTGAGCGCAAGCGCGTCCGGCGCGCGCGCGACCTGTTGCTCGATCAACTGATGCGCGCAGAGATGCGCGGGGTAATCCGCATCGGTCGCGTTCCACTCGATCAAAAGTTGATGCAGTTCGGCGGGCGAAAGTAATTGGTAAGCGGTAATTGGCAAGTCAGGATTTTCAACGATGGCGGCGAGAAGATTTTGGAAATGCGCGATCATTCGCGCGATGGTTGTCGCGTCGAACAGATCAGTGTTGTATTCAAACGCGCCGCTCAAGCCGTCCGCGTCCTGAAGCATAAAAAGCGTGAGATCGAATTTAGCCGTGCCGCTGTGCGCTTCGACCGGACTCGCTACCAGGGCGCTCGAAATTTTTTGCGCGCGCGTCGGCGCGTTCTGCAGAACAAACATCGCTTGGAACAAGGGCGAGTAACTCAGATCGCGTTTCGGTTGCAACGCGTCCACGATCATTTCAAACGGCACATCCTGGTGCGCGTACGCGCCGAGTGCGGTCTCGCGTGTGCGCTTGAGCAACGCGCGAAAACTGGGTTCGCCGGAACAATCGCCGCGCAAGACGAGCGTGTTGACGAAAAATCCGATCAGCCCTTCGAGTTCCGCGCGCGTGCGATTTGCAATCGGCGTGCCGACGCAAATATCGTCCTGGTGCGTATACCGATGCAGTAACGTTTGGAACGCGGCGAGCAAAGTCATAAACACGGTCGCGCTTTCGCGCTGGCACAACGCGTCCAGCGCGCGCGCGACCGCGTTGCCGAGCGCGAACGTTTGATACGCGCCGTTCGGCGTTTGCGCGACCGGGCGCGGTCGGTCGGTCGGCAATTCGAGCAGAGCCGGAATCCCGGCGAGTTGGTGTTTCCAATACGCGAGTTGTTGATCGAGCGTGTCGCCGCGCAACCACGCGCGTTGCCACGCCGCGTAATCGGCGTACTGAATCGGCAGAGCCGGCAGTGGCGACGCGCGTTCGTGAATGAACGCGTCGTACAGCGCGCCGATTTCTTGAATCAACACATTCGACGACCACGCGTCGCCGATGATGTGATGCATCGTGAGGAGAACGATGTGCTCGTCGACGCGCAGGCGAAGCAAACGCGCGCGCAGTAACGGACCGCGCGCGAGATCGAACGGTCGCCGCGCTTCTTCAGTCGCGATTTGGCGCGCGCGCGTTTCGCGCGCCGCGTCGTCGCGCAGATCATCCACCGGCAGATCAATCGTCAACGCGGGCGCGATGATCTGCGCGGGTTGATCGTTGAGCGTTGCAAATGTTGTGCGAAGCGCTTCGTGCCGGCGCACGACTTGATTCAGCGCGCGCGCGAGCGCGTCCGCATCGAGCGCGCCGGTAAGTCGCGCGGCTTCGGGCAAATTGTAGAACGGGCTGTTCGGTTCGAGTTGATCGAGGAACCACAAACGTTGTTGCGCGAACGACAGCGGCAACGCGCGATCACGCGGAGTTGGGCGAATCGGCGGAGCGATCACTCCGCCGCGCGCGCGTTGCGCGATTTCGATATGCTCCGCGAGTTCGGCAATCGTCGGCGATTCGAAAATGTGGCGCAGTGGCAATTCGATGTGAAACGCCGCGCGCACGCGCGCGACGAGTTGGGTCGCGAGCAACGAGTGTCCGCCCAGTTCGAAAAAATTATCGCGGATGCCGATTTGATCGCCGCCCAAAATCTCGCGCCAAATTTCCACCAGCATTTCTTCAATCGGCGTGCGCGGCGCGACGATCTCGCTTTCGCGGCGCGCCAAATCCGGCGCGGGCAACGCGTGGCGATCCACTTTGCCGTTCGGTGTGAGCGGCAACGCGTCGAGCAGAACGAACGCGGACGGCACCATATATTCCGGTAATTTATTTTTCAAGAACAAACGCAAATCCGCGGCCGAAAATCCTTTCGCGTGCACGAGCGCGGCGAGCCGCGTGTCGAGCAACGCGCGCTCCGCCGGGGTTGCGTCGAATTTAATGCCCGCGTGTCCGTCGTGTTGCCACCACACCAAACCCTTCATCCACACTTCGCTCGCCGCGCCGGGCAATTGCAAGCGCACGCGCACGCCGCGCCCGGGCGCGCCGAAATTATTTTCGCCGCAGACGCGTGCGCCGCCGCGCGACACATTCTCGATAATCAAATCGCGCGCCGGCGCGCCGTCACATTCGACGCGGCAATGGGTGTGCAAAGGCAGGCGCGGCTCGCGGTCGCGCAAATCGGTGATCCACGCATCCTGGGTTTCGATCAAATGCTTGACGCTTGTATGCAACAAATTTTCCTGCGCGCGCGTCGGCGCGAACGTGATTCCGGAATTGCCGTTACTGCGCCAGGTTACAACGCCGTCGAGCGCGAGTTCATCGGTGATGCCGGGCAAATGCAAACGCAAATGCAGATGTTGACCGATCTGCCACGCCGCCGGTGTGTGCATCAAACAAACGCCGTGATACGAAAGGTCAACCGCGTCCACCTGGATTTCTTCTTCGCAGACCCAGCATTGCGTTTGCAAAGGAATGCGATCCACCGGCAAATCGGCGACGAGATACGCGACGAGTCGTTCGGCGCGCGCGGTAACGACCGCATCGCGCACGATGGGATGTTGGCGCAACACCGCTTCGACCTCGCCGCTCTCGACGCGATACCCGCGCACCTTGATTTGAAAATCCGCGCGTCCGAGAAATTCAATGTTGCCGTCGGGAAGATAGCGCGCGCGGTCGCCGGTTTTGTAAAGCCGGAGTGAACCGTTGTCTGTGAACCGTGGACCGTGAACCGTGGACTGTTGACTGTTGACTGTGATGAATTTTTCAGCGGTGAGTTCGGGGCGATTCAAGTAACCGCGCGCGACACCCGCGCCGCCAATGTACAATTCACCGGGAACGCCGATGGGAACCGGTTGCGCGTGCGCGTCGAGAATGTACGCGTGCGTGTTCGCGAACGGGCGACCGATCGGCACGCCGCGATCCGTCGGCGCGTCGCCGAACGCGCCTTCAAAGTACGTGCTGTCAATCGTCGCTTCGGTCAGCCCAAACGAATTGATGAGCCGCGTGTGCGCGCCGCACGCGCGTTTGAATTTTTGATATTCGCCAACGTGCCACGCCTCCGAGCCGCAAATCAGCACGCGCATAAAATCGAGGCGCTGATTTGTTTCATCAAGATATTGAACGAGTTGACGCAACACTGCCGGGACAAATTCCGCGCACGTGATTTGTTCGCGGCGCATCAGCGCGTACAACTTGTCCGGCAACAACAACCACTCGCGCGGCGCGAGAACCAACGTGCCGCCCGAACCGAGCGCGCGCGCGAAATCGCCGGTGAACACGTCGAACGAAAAATTCGCCATTTGCAAATGCGCCTGGAGCGCATCGAGTTGATACGCATCGCGCCACGCGAAAAATTGATTCCCGAGCGAACGATGTTCGATCAGCACGCCTTTCGCTTGCCCGGTCGAGCCGGAGGTGTAAATGATGTACGCGAGATTTTCCGGCGCGACGTTTGCGGTTGGATTCGCGTCGGATGATTGCGCGATGATGTGCCAATCGGTGTCGAGACAAATGCGTGATGCGTCCTGAGCGGAGCGGAGCGGAGTCGAAGGATGCGTGATGCGTGAAAGCAAATGCGATTGCGTGAGTAAAATTTGCGCGCCGGAATCTTCCAGCATAAACGCGAGGCGTTCGCTCGGATAATCGGGATCGAGCGGGACGTACGCACCGCCGGCTTTGAGCACCGCGAGCGCGGCGACGATCATTTCGAGCGACCGTTCGAGGCAGATCGCGACCGGCATTTCCGGCGCGACGCCGCGCGCGCGCAAATAATTTGCCAACTGATTCGCGCGCGCGTTCAATTCGCGATACGTGAGCCGCGCGTCGTTCCACACGACCGCCAGCGCGTCCGGCGCGCGCGCGACCTGGTTTTCGATCAAGTGATGGATGCACACATCGCGCGGGTAATCGGTGCGCGTGTTGTTCCACTCGACCAGGATTTGATCGCGTTCTGGGGGCGTGAGTAATTGGTAAGTGGTAATTGGTAAATCGGGATTGGTTACGATGTGTTCGAGTAGAGTTTGCAAATGCCCCAACATTCGCGCAATCGTGTCCGCGTTGAATAGATCGGTCGCGTACTCGACCGCGACATCAAGTCCGTCCGGCAATTCGGAAATCGAAAACGTGAGATCGAACGTCGCGGTGCCCGCGTCCACGTCGAGCATCGTCAATGCCAGTCCCGGCAAGCGCTGGGATTTGACCGGCGCGTTTTGCAAAATCAACATTACTTGAAACAACGGCGTGTGGCTCATCGCGCGTTGCGGTTGCAAAATTTCAACCAACTGCTCGAACGGCACATCCTGGTTCGCATACGCGTCGAGCGTGGTCTGGCGCACACGCTTGAGCAGATCGCGAAACGTGGGCGCGCCGGACAAATCCGCGCGAAGGACGAGCGTGTTGATGAACAAGCCAATCAACGTTTCGAGTTCCGCGCGCATCCGATTCGCAATCGGCGTGCCGATGCACAGATCGTCTTGCCCGGTGTAGCGCTGCAAAAGAATTTGGAACGCCGCGGTCAACGCCATAAACAAGGTCGCGCCTTCGCGCTGGCTCAACGCTTTGAGCGCGTCGAGCAATGCGCGCGGCACGCGCGCGGATTGCGTCGCGCCGCGCGAGGATTGCACGGCGGGGCGCGGTTTGTCGGTCGGCAGTTCGAGCATTGGCAACGCACCGCCGAGTTGTCGTTTCCAATACGCGACCTGGTTTTCGATTCCGCCTTGCGCGCAACGTTCGCGTTGCCACATTGTGAAATCGGCGTACTGAATCGCGAGGTCGGGCAACGGCGAGGCTTGCCCGCGCGCAAACGCCGCGTACAGCGTCGCCATCTCGCCGATGAACACGCCCATTGACCAGCCGTCGCTGATGATGTGGTGCATCGTGAGAAGAACGATGTGCTCGTCGTCGGCAAGCCGGAACAAGCGCGCGCGCACGAGCGGACCGCGCGTGAGATCGAACGGCGCGCGCGCGTGATCGTTCGCGCGGCGCAATGCTTCGTTCTCGCGATCTGGCATCGCGCGCAGATCGTCAATCGGCAGAGGAATGTTTACGCGGGGCGCGATGACCTGGTGCGGTTGTCCGTCAATCGTCGTGAAGGTTGTTCGCAAAATTTCGTGACGCCGCGCGATTTCATTCAACGCGCGTTCGAGCGCGCCGATGTCGAGCGCGCCAACGAGTCGCGCCGCGGAGGGAATGTTATAGTACGGACTGTTCGGCTCGAACTGATCGAGAAACCACAAGCGTTGTTGTCCGAACGACGCGGGAAAGACGCACGCTTCGTCTTCCGCCAATTCATTTGGATTGACGATTGGATCACCCAGGTTGTTCATCAGAAAATTTCTCCACGCGACGCACAATTATTTTCAACTATTGGACTCGACGCTTTAGCGCGCGGAGCGGCTTGTCCGCGCGAACAACCGCGTAAACGCTCGATTCCAGATTTTCTATCGCCGAAAAATTTACGCGACCGGCGTTGTGATCTCCGGCGTTGCTGATCCATCGCCCGGTTTGACGAGCGTGGATAATTTGACGCGATGCGCGTCGCGCGCAACAAATTTGATCGGCGGCAAATTAATCGCCACGCCTTCCGCGCGTACGCGTTCGATCTCACACGCGAGCGCGGCAAGCGTTGATTTTTCGAACAGCGTTCGCAGAGCCAGTTCGATGGCGAACTCATCGCGAATGCGCGAAATAAATTGCGTCGCGAGCAGAGAGTGTCCACCCAATTCAAAGAAATCGTCCTCCACCCCGACGCGCTCCACGCGCAACAACTCCGCACACAGCGCCGCAAGTTTTTCCTCCGTCGCATCGCGCGGCGCAATGTACTCGCGCGTCGTGCTCGCGCGATCCGGCGCAGGCAACGCACGCCGATCTACTTTGCCGCTCGGCGTCAACGGCAACGCCTCCAGCATCACGAACGCCGATGGCACCATATATTCCGGCAACCGCGCCCGCAGATGCGCGCGGAGACCTTCCAGGTTCGCTTCGCGAAAACCTGGAAGGTCTTCGCGCGGTACGATGTACGCCACGATCCGCTTGTCGCCCGGCGCGTCTTCGCGCGCCATCACCACCGCCTCGCGCACCGCCGCGTGCGCACGCAACACCGCTTCGATCTCGCCCAACTCGATCCGAAAGCCGCGCACCTTGACCTGGTGATCCAAGCGTCCCAGAAATTCCACCGCACCGTCCGCGCGATAACGAGCGAGATCACCCGTCTTGTAAAGACGCAGTGAACAGTTATCAGTGAACAGTGGACAGTTGACTGTTGACTGTTGACTGTTGACTGTTCTCTGTTCTCTGTTGACTGTGATGAATTTTTCCGCCGTCAATTCGGGACGATTCAAATACCCGCGCGCAAGTCCGACCCCGCCAATGTACAATTCGCCCGGCACACCGATTGGCGTCGCCTGCAAATGTGCATCAAGAATGTACAACTGCGTGTTCGCAATCGGTGTCCCAATCGACGGCGCGCGTTCATCGCGCGGATCGCACAATGCGATGGACGCGCACACCGTCGTTTCCGTCGGTCCATACGCATCGAAGAATTTGCGCCCAACGCCCCAGCGTTCGACCAACGCGCGCGGGCACGCTTCGCCAGCCGCGATGATCGTTTCGAGCTCGGGCAATTCGTCGTGCGGCATCACCGCGAGCATCGAAGGCGGAAGCGTTACGGTCGTAACGCGTTGCGCGCGCAGTAGTGCGACCAGGTCGGGTGCGGACGCGAGTGTCTCTTGGCGCGCAAGCACGAGCGCGCCGCCGTTGCGTAACGCCATAAACGTTTCCCACACCGACGCGTCGAAACTGAACGGCGAAAATTGTAAAACGCGTTTGCCTTCACGAATGTCGAACGCGCGCTGTTGCCAGGTCGCGAGATTGCACAAACCGCGATGTGCGAGAAGCGTGCCTTTCGGTGTGCCGGTCGAACCTGACGTGTAAATCACATACGCGAGATTTTCCGGCGCGACCTGGTTTTCGAGACGCGCATCGCTTTCTTGCGCGAGGGTTGTCCAATCGGTGTCGAGGCAAAGTGTGAGACGTGAAGCGTGATCCGCGCGAAGCGGGCGTGAAACCAGGTTGGACTGCGTGAGCAAAATCGGCGCGTGCGAATCCTCAAGCATAAACGCGAGCCGGTCGGCGGGATAATTCGGATCGAGCGGCAAGTACGCACCGCCGGCTTTCAAAATGCCCAGGATGCCGACGATCATTTCGATGGAGCGTTCCGTACAGAGCGCGACAATCGTATCGGGGGCGACGCCGCGCGCACGCAAGAATCGCGCAAGTTGATTTGCGCGCGCGTCGAGTTCGCGATAGGTGAGTGATTGATTTTCAAAGATGAGCGCGCGCGCGTCGGGATGCGCGTCCACTTGGTGTTCGAAAAGTTGATGGATGCACGCGTCGCGGGGAAAGTCGGTGGCGGTGTGATTCCACGCGGTCAACTGATCGCGTTCGCCATCGGTGAGGAATTGGTACGTGGTAATTGGCGCATCGGGATTCGCGATGATTTGTTGCAACAAGATTTCGAAATGGCGCGCCATTCGCGCAATGGTGCTCGCGTCGAACAGATCGGTGTTGTACTCAAACATTCCGCGCAAACCATCGTCTTGTTCGGTCAACGAAAGTGTGAGATCAAAACGCGCGGTGCCGCTTTCCGCGTCGAGCATTGTCATCGTCAAGCCGGGGAGAGCGAACGCGGGCATCGGCGCGTTGTCGAGCACGAACATCGTTTGGAAAAGCGGCGTGTGGCTGAGGTTGCGTTCAGGATGCAATCGCTCGACCAACATTTCGAACGGCACATCCTGGTGCGCGTACGCGCCGAGCGCGACCTCACGCACGCGCGCCAACAGATCGCGAAACGTCGGCGCGCCGGATAAATCAGTTCGCAGAACGAGCGTGTTGACGAAAAAGCCGATCAAGTTTTCAATCTCGGCGCGCTGACGATTCGCGACCGGCGTGCCGATGCAAATATCGGCTTGCCCGGTGTAACGCGCCAACAACGTTTGATACGCGGCGACGAGCGTCATAAACAGCGTCGCGCTTTCCTGGCGACTCAACGCGCGCAGTTCGCGCGCGAGCGATTTCGGTAAAGCCACGACCTGGTGCGCGCCGTTGAATGTTTGCTGTGCGGGACGCGGGCGATCCGTCGGCAAGTCGAGCATCGGCGGCGCGTCCGCCAAACGGGTTTGCCAATACGCGATCTGTGCGTCCAACGTTTCGCCTTGCAACCACTCGCGTTGCCAACGCGCGAAATCGGCGTACTGCACCGGCAATGCCGGGAGCGGCGCACCTTGATACAGCGTGGCGAGTTCATGCGTGAGCAAACTCAACGACCAGCCGTCCGCGATGATGTGATGCAAAATCAACAACGCGATGTGATCGTCCGGCGCGAGGCGGATCAATCGCGCGCGCACAAGCGGACCGCGCGCGAGATCGAACGGTTGCCGCGCTTCGGCGGTCGCGATGGTCAGCGCGTCGTTTTCCGATTCAACCGCTACGACCGGAATGTGCACGCGCAATTCGGGCGCGATGATTTGGCGCGGCGTGCCGTCGCGCGTCGCGATGGTCGTGCGTAAACTTTCGTGCCGCGCGATCAGCGCGTTCAACGCGCGTTCGAGCGCGGGCACATCGAGTTGTCCGCGCAAACGCAACGCGATGGGATTGTTGTAAAACGCGCTGTTGGGTTCGAGTTGATCGAGAAACCACAAACGCTGTTGCGCGAACGAGACCGGCAGATCACCATCGCGTCGAGCGGCTTGAATCGGCGGCGCGCTAATCGCACGCGCAGTTTTGATTTCTTGCGCGAGACCGGCAATCGTCGGATGCTCGAACAAGGCGCGCAAGGGCAATTCGATCTGGAACGCGTCGCGCACGCGCGAAATTGCGCGTGTCGCGAGCAGAGAGTGTCCGCCGAGATCGAAAAAGTTGTCGTGCACGCCGACGCCCTCAACGTTCAACACCTCCGCCCAAATGCCCGCGACGATTTCTTCAGCCGCGTTGCGCGGCGCGATCATTTCGCGCGATGCTTGCGCCGGTTCCGGCGCGGGCAACGCGCGGCGATTCACTTTGCCGCCCGGCAAACGCGGGAGCGCGTCGAGCAACACGAACGCGTTCGGAATCATCCAGTCCGGCAGTTTCGCGCGTAAAAATTCGCGCAGTCCCAGACCTTCCAGGTCTTGAAGACCTGGAAGGTCTTTTTGTTGCGCCACATACGCGACCAGCCGTTTGTCGCCCGGCGTATCTTCGCGCGCGATCACGACGGCTTCGCGCACCTGCGCGTGTTGCGCGAGCGCGGCTTCAACTTCGCCCAACTCGATGCGAAAGCCGCGCACCTTGACCTGGTCATCGCGTCGTCCCAGAAATTCGAGATTGCCGTCCGGCAAATAGCGCGCGCGGTCGCCGGTTTTGTACAGCGTCGCGAGCGCGACCTGGTGTCCCGTCCATTGCCCGATATTGACGCGCCCAAATTTTTCCACGGTCAACTCGGGGCGATGCCAATACCCATCCGCAAGACCCAGCCCGCCGATGTGCAATTCGCCCGGCACACCGAGCGGAACCGGTTGCAAATGTTCGTCGAGCAAATATATTTGCGCGTTCGCAATCGGCCGCCCCATCGGAATTTTTTCGAGCGCC
>Ga0233425_10007013_pt1 | contig 16115 bp, 16 predicted proteins | sample Watercolumn_Towu_2_FD_181712 | JGI IMG/M metagenome (GOLD analysis project Ga0233425, IMG submission 181712) | Freshwater microbial communities from Lake Towuti, South Sulawesi, Indonesia - Watercolumn_Towuti2014_140_MG | ecosystem: Environmental > Aquatic > Freshwater > Lake | place...
CCGATAATGGAAAATCGATGCAGCAAGGACCGCGTCAGCCTTACCTAGGGAAAGTCCCTCATATAAATGTTCCAAAGTTCCTGCACCCCCCGATGCTATGACCGGTACTTGTACCGCATCTGAAATCTGTTTTGTCAATTCCAAGTCATAACCGTCCTTTGTTCCGTCCTTATCCATGCTTGTGAGAAGTATTTCGCCCGCGCCCGCGTTAACTACGTCTTTTGCCCACTGTATGGCGTTTATACCGGTCTGTCCTCTGCCGCCGTGTGTAAATACCTCCCATGTATCTCCGGTTCTTTTCGCGTCAATTGCTACGACGATGCATTGACTGCCGAACCTTTTTGCGGAATGTTCTACAAATCGAATATTTTTTACGGCAGCGGTATTTATTGACACCTTATCGGCACCGGCTAAAAGAAGATCATGTACGTCTTCTAAAGTAGTTATTCCTCCCCCGACAGTAACAGGCATAAAAACCTGTTCCGCTGTGCGCCTTACGACATCAAGTATTATTGGCCGTTTTTCATGAGATGCCGTGATATCAAGAAAAACAAGCTCGTCAGCTCCCTGGTCGTCGTAGAATTTCGCGTTGTCCACAGGGTCTCCCGCGTCGCGCAGTTCCACGAACTTTACGCCTTTCACAACCCGCCCGTCTTTTACGTCAAGACAAGGGATGATACGTTTTGCCAGATTAGATTTTAGGTTCATAGGGACGATTATAAATTATTCGGCGTCTATTGACAAGTGTGGATTTATGAGGCATGTTTACTCGGAGGATAGTGTGTTTGCTGTTAACGTTAATATAATGATGAAAACTAACTATAAGAAATTACTACCACTGATCGTTGCGTTTGCTTTCCTGTGTCAAAAAATTGATTCTGCTAGCGGAGAAGACTACTTAGGAGTGAAGAGCATTTTTAATATTGAGGTTGATCCATATTTTACCCTTGATTCAAAATTAATTTTTGTCGCTTTGGACGTTTCAGTTGATACTTTGGGCCATATAGGGCAAACAATTCAGATAATGCGGTGGATATCGAAATCTTGTCCTAATGTTGATCAAGAACTTGTAGTCGAAGCATGTCATGTTACTTTTTACAATAGGTATTTTGGAATTAGATTTGACGAGTTGAATTTATCGCCTAAAGCGGAAGAAGCTGCCAAAGAAGTGTTGGGTTATTATCCGGTCGAACGCCCGCCTAAATATTACGACCAGCATGATGTTCTTAAAATCGAGGAATTATATGGGAGGGATATTTTAGGAGAAATCGTATTGGCATGGAGCAGGAAGGTGGAAGAGAGATATGGGCTTAAAGTAACGGTAATATTTACAAGTCAAAGCGATGATATCGGAGAAAATTCAGAATATTTTGGTGAGCTTATAAGTGCGGGACATGTCGTTTTTTTTGGATATTATTACCGTAGCAAATATAGACAAGTAGAAAAACTGCGCCAAAACGGTGTAAACACCTATTATATAGCAACAGCGGCTTTCGTTGAGTATATTGCTAATGCGTCAAGCAAAAAGATGTTTAATGCGGTGTTTCATTTAGGGACAGCCCATGCCGGACGTAGGTATGATGTGATTCCCTTGGGATTACATACAGACATAGATTTGATGAGTACGCGAGGCGCTAGCACGCAAAAAGAATTGCGCGGTGAAATCATGGATCATTGCGAGGGGAATCGGAATTCTTCTCTCAAGGATTATTTAGCCTTTCCATGGATGTTCATATATTCTTGTGAGGCGACTACAATGCAAATTTATTTCAGGTCGTTAGCTGCTTCACGTAAAGTGGGAGATACTACTAGTGTAGTGTGGCATCTAAGACATCCTAAATATACGGCGCCTCACGTGGTTGATTACGGAACATTTATGATGTATCACGCCGGACTGATGGGGCGTTTGCCGTTTTATGAAGATGGCGTATTAAAAATGATGGTAGCTGAGAATGATGAAATTGGCGTCACAAATGAATCAGGAACTATAACGCTCAAGGCTGTCTGCCGCGACCTGAAACGACAAAAATATTACTTAATTCGTAGAAGAGAAGGAATTTTCTTTCATTTATATGAAAGGGTTTATCTCAAGCTCATAAGCGATGATATTTATCGTATTGATGATCCGGATTGCCGCATGGAAGAAAGGATCAGGGTAAATACAACGGATTTGGAATTTATAATTATTGATACTCCTATAGCGTCCAGAGAATTTAAATACCTTTTACAGCAAGGTGCTGCTGAAAGACATGGGGAATGCGGTGTGAATTTATTGAGCGGCGCGATATCTTTTTCCGAGGCATTATCTATTAACTCGCCTTCCTTGATGTCAGGGTATCCGCATGATTATGAGTGGTTTAAAGCGCTGATTTGGGTGTTAAAAAAATATGCTGAAAAAGAGGAAGTGAGTGATTTAGCAAAATTTGAGGCAATACAGAAAAAATATTTTGATATTGACAGGCTCAAGGCATACGGTAAAACAAGTGAATGTATTATTGGGAATCTAGACGAGTATAAGAGAGTATTTAATACAGCCCACAGAATATATCTTAGGGCGTTGTTAGACACGGGCAATAATCCGTGCAAGGTTTTACTGGATCGCATAAAAAGAAATCCATGTAGAAAATTAGATCCTAGTGTTGATTCTGTCAAACATAAAATTCAAAGTAGTTCTTCTGGTAGGTCTGTATAGAGAGTGTATGAAATTAAGTAAAAACATAATTTGCGCAACACTTTTTATTTTGATCGACTGCGTTTACGTTTTCCCGATAGCGCGGTCTGCTAATTGCTTAGCTCCGGAGTCAAAATCTATGGAGTTAATAGAGTCTTATTGTCAAAGGCAAAAAAACATCGAAATGTTGAAACAGGATGTTTTGGTTATGTTGGAAAAAACATACGATTTAAAAGAACTTCCCGATGCGGAAGATTATGCAAAAAGAACGGATTATGATGAACTAGGAGAGGATAGTTCATTTCAAGTGAGTGTTGTGTTTGATATTGCATGGTTATGCTTTTGTGAATCGATAGAGCATATTGTCGATTTGCATTTAACTAATGACGAAGTATTTGAGTTCAGAAACTGGTTACAAGAAAGAACAATTTCTTTAAAAGTAAGGGGTGTTACAGAAAGCGATACGGTGGGATTTAATATTGATCTTAACAGCTATCTCGATGATTTTTTCATTGTTTTTAAAACAAGCGTACACGTGGATGAGGAGATAGGGCGGATTTTGTTTCATTCTCCTATGCCTGCCGGTGAAAGAAAAAAGGTATTAAGAAGCATAGTAAACGTTGAAGTATCAAATGAACAAAAAGTGCTATTGGAAAGATTTATAAGAGAGAAAAATCCGCGTGATGAAGAATATTACAGAGCTCTTGATCTTTTATTACATGGCTGTTCTGATGCTGTTTTAATCCAGACTTTCTCTGAAAATGCCAAGAAAAGATTAGAGAGGGTATTACAAACCAGGCTTAATTCTACTGGAGATGATAAAATTTACAACGCTCTTCTCTATTTCTATCATGAGCATTTGCTTAAGCGTTTTGCGGGAATGGAGGAAGTTGACGGCTACCAGCAAGAGTTTGGGGGAGTGCCTCTGTTTGACAAAGCATTGATGTTAAGTCCAAAAACAAAAGATTGGGTGACAAGACAAAGGGCTTTATTGTACCTTTTGGACATGTATCAATCCCGAAGGCAAAGAATGGTTTTTGAAGCATTGGAGGCATCAATAGATAGAAAAATTATTGTCGTTGGAAATAGTAAGTATGAACTAATTTTTTCTAGGGATTATGCGGATTTAGCGATTTCTATGGGTGAAAATGCGTTTCAGATAGTTATGCCACAGGAAGAATGTGAAACGGAAAAACCGACAAAGAGAAAAGTAGTTGAAGTTCCATTTTCGGTAAAACTGCCTAAGGTTAAAGGACACTCTGGCAAATTCGTAGGCGCATTTAGGCAAAACGGGTGGTGTATACTGGTAAAAGAAGCTGGCTCTACTAATTTTTCTCCCGGAGTTTATATGTTTGGCGATGTTAATGAAGATGGAGATCTCTATATAGAAACGTTTAACTTTTTGAGACTAGGGCAAAAAGGAATAGGCGGCGTAATCTTTACTTTAATCGGCAACGCGATGCGGTCTTGCGCATTTAGTCCCGTTCGAGTGAGAATTAATATTGACGAGGTAAATTCATATGTTTTAATAATGCGTTATATATTGCAGAATTGCATTTTGGATTTTGCTGAAAGAAAAGGCATCGAGGATACGATGAGCGCGGCGGAGGAACTGCTGAGAATTACTGACGTTAACGAGTATATAAAAAAGTACATTCTCTTAAAGGCTTTATTCCAAGAGAATGTCTTGCCTTTTGCTGAAGCCGCAAATATTCCTAGTGAAATTTTGCAAGATATGCTTGTTGGGAAGTTATTGAGAAAAATGGGCGCGAGGAATTATGAGTTTGGAATGCATGAATCGGGACAATTTGCGCAAATAAGATGTGTAATAAATCGTAAAGAAGATGTAGTTTCTGAAGTTTCATCCAGCAGTTAAGTTTTTAACTAATCGGCCGCCAATGCCTCTTTCAAATTAATATTTCCGGTGTACAGGGCTTTTCCGACTATTGCGCCTGTGACACCTTTTATCCGGCCCAATTGTTTGATGTCTTCAATGCTTGAAATGCCGCCGGAAGCGATGATATTAGCTTTAGATTTTTCGGCGAATTCTTTTATTGCAGCGAAATTAGGCCCTTTTAGCATGCCGTCTTTTGATATATCTGTATAAATTATTGTATCAACTCCGAGTTCTGTTACCGTACGGGCTAGATCTATTGCCAGTAGCTCAGTTATTTTTGCCCAGCCTTCTATGGCAACTTTGCCGTTTGACGCGTCAATGCCGACTACTATCTTATTTTTGTAGGTATTTACGATGTCATTTAGAAGATTTAGTGAAAGAGCGGCCTGAGTGCCGAGGATCACTCTATCTATTCCGATGTCTATGTATTTTTTTACTGTTTCAATATTGCGTATTCCTCCGCCGATCTCCGCTGGTATTTTTAAGGCGGAGATCATTTTTTTTACTATAACGAAATTTACAGGTTCTCCTTTAAATGCCCCGTCTAGATCAACTATATGCAGATATTGCGCGCCTTCTTTTTGCCACTTAAGGGCCGCATTAACAGGATCTTCTTCGTAAACTATCGCAGTGTCCATTTTCCCTTGCGAAAGGCGGACGCATTTGCCATTTTTGATGTCAACAGCAGGTATTATCAGCATAATCCTCCAAAATTCTTAAGTATCTGCAGTCCCAAATGCTGGCTTTTTTCCGGGTGGAACTGTGTAGCGAATATATTGTCTTTACAAATAGCTGAACAGAAAGTTATGCCATAGTCGGTTTCTGTTCCTATGACAGACTTGTCTTCGGGGTCCGCGTAATATGAATGAACAAAATACATGTACGAATTATTTGGGATACTTTGAAATAAAGTGTCTCTCGAATGCGGTGTTATTACTTTTATTTTATTCCATCCCATGTGAGGAATTTTTAATTCCATTTGTGTGGAGAACCTTTTTACTTTGCCTTTTATAATTCCGAGGCCATTAATTCCGGGGGCTTCTTCGCTTGCTTCTAAAAGTATCTGCATACCGAGGCAAAGTCCAAGATACGGCCTGCCGCTTGCAATAAAATCTTTAATCGCGTCTATAAGCCTGCAATTTGTAAGCGTTTTAACGCAGTCGCCAAATGCGCCGACGCCCGGGACAACAAGGGCAGAGGCATTTTTTAAGTCTTTAGGATTGTTTGTCACTAAGACTTCGGATCCAACATGTTCAAGAGCTTTGGAGACGCTTCTCAAATTGCCCATGTCATAATCAAGAATCGCGATCATAGCTAAATTATCCCCTTCGTTGAAGGAACTTTTTTGTCCCGCGGATTCTTGTCTACTGCCGTCCTTAAGGTCTTGGCGAAGGCCTTAAATACGCATTCACATATATGATGGGCTTCTTTTCCGTCAAGAAGTTTGATGTGCAGTGTAATGCCGGCCTTGATTGTCACAGCTCTAAACATTTCCTCAATGAGGTCCACGGGAAAATCGCCGATTTTTTTCTGCCTTATTTTTACGTCATAATTAAGAAACGGCCTGCCGCTTATGTCTAGTGAAACCAAAACGAGCGACTCGTCCATAGGGACAATACTATATCCGTAACGGTTTATCCCCTTTTTGTCTCCTAAGGCCATATTTATCGCCTCACCTAAAATAATCCCGATATCTTCTGTTGTGTGGTGATAGTCGACGTGCAAATCCCCTTTTGCGTTAAGATTTAGGTCTAACATTCCGTGACGGGCAAAGAGCGTGAACATATGGTCCAAAAATCCGATGCCTGTGTTGACTGCGGATTTTCCAGTGCCGTCTAGATTGAGGGATATTTTTATGTCTGTTTCGGAAGTTTTGCGGTTTATGGCAATAATTCTTTTCTTCATTCAAAAATCTCCTTTCATGAAAGCATACGCTCTGGGTTTTTGATTCCCCGATCCCCTGATTTCCTTGATCCCCCGATTTCTTATTATCTCACCTCCACGCTTTTTCCATGGGCGTCAAGACCTTCTATTTCAGAAAATATCTTAATGTTTTTCTTGGCGGTATTTATGGCCTCTTTAGAATATTCTATCACGCTTACCGGTTTTAAAAAGTTCCAGGTTGTAAGGCCGGCGAATGATTTGGCCGTGCGTCCGGTCGGGAGCACATGGTTTGTTCCGGCTAGGAAATCGCTTAGGGCGACCGGCGTATAATTGCCCGCCAGTACAATGCCGGCATTTTTTATCTTTGGAATCAGTTTTCGCGGATTCTTTACCATTAGTTCTAAATGCTCCGGCGCAATATCGTTGACGATATCGATAGCAGCTTCAAAAGAGTTAGCTTGAATTACTTTAAGATTATTTAAGGATATAAAATTTTTCCTGCCCAGAAATCGCAGCTCTTTATTAATGGCTTCCTTTATGTCAATTTCGCCTATCGCTATTAGGACGGCGGAACTTGAAATTCCGTGTTCGAGCTGTGAAAGCAGGTCCAGCGCGATGTGTCTTGGGTTCGCGGACTTATCGGCAATAACGGCGATTTCGCTTGGTCCTGCCAGCATATCGATATTTACGTCGCCGTAGACCAATTTTTTCGCGGCGGTGACAAAAATATTTCCGGGCCCTACAATAATATCAGCCTTTTGTATTGTCTCCGTCCCGTAGGCTAGGGCGGCGATTGCCTGAGCGCCTCCGACCCTGTAGACTTTGGAAACTCCGCATAGGTATGCCGCGGCAAGTATGTGTTGATTTACCGGCGGCGGAGTTGTGAGAAAAATATTCTTTACGCCGGCTACTTTTGCCGGGATTGCCGTCATTAGAACACTTGATACAAGGGGTGCCGTACCGCCCGGGACATAGAGCCCTGCGTTTTCTATAGGTATAAATATTTGCCCTAACGATACTCCTTTCTCGGGATTGAAACGCCATGCCTTTGGTATCTGTTTAGAGTGAAATAGGGTGATATTATTTTTTGCCTTAGAGAGAGCGGCGCGAATTTCTTTAGAAGTGTTGTCCCACGCCTCCTTAAGTGAGGATTGAGGAACTTCGATGTCGAGGCTTGTTAGGTCAAATTTATCAAATTTATTTGTGTATTTAATAATCGCCCTATCGCCGTTTTTCCTGACGTCGCCGATAATAGACTTTACGATTTGTTCTGGATTCATAAGTGCTTGTATTATACAATAATCCAGGATTTTTCGTTAGAAAAATCATGATAGAAGGAACAATTCATTGATTGTTATGCCCGCCAAAAAGAAGGCGAGGTCTTCGATCCGCCCGAAGAGCATGGGCGAGATCTTCGAGGAGGTTTTCATGAAACCAAAATGGTGGTTTTTGCTGGCGTTGATGTTTTTGGTGGTAATATTTACAATTCAAAACTACGCGGTTGTTAGACTGAAGCTTTTGTTCTGGGTCGTTAGTACCAGTCAAGCGATTCTCGTTTTTGCATCCCTATTCATAGGAGTCATAATAGGAGCCCTTTTGAGTAAGAAAGACTAGGAAAACATGTGAAAAAAAAGATATTTATACTGTCCGGAAGCCCTAAAAAAGACGGCAACACATCCGTGCTTATTGATTGGTTTGTTGAAGGCGCAAAAAATAAAAACACAGAAATTGAAGCAATAAATGTCGCAGGATTGAAATATAAATCTGTCGGCTGTATATCATGCAGGGCCTGCCAAAAACTGGATAACTACGAGTGCGTTATTAATGATGACGTCAAAGAGATACTGCAAAAAATTGGGAAAGCCGATGTTATTGTTATGGCTACGCCGCTGTATTTCTTCTCTGCCAGTGCGCAACTTAAAATCATAATTGACAGGATGTTTTCGCTCTTCAAGTGGGATAACAAAGCCGGTACGATGAAGACAATTCTTGAGGGCAAGACCTTTGTTTTGATTGCAAGCGCGTATGAGGATGTTGGGTTAAACGCTCTTCAGGAACCGTTCTCGTTAACAGCGAAATACGCGGGCATGAAATATAAAAAACTACTTATTCCATGCGCCGGAGTGTCCGGTGATATAAAAAACAATTCCATTGCGCGGGCTAAAGCGATACAATTAGGAAGAGAAATTAGTGATGGTTTGTGAAGCATTAGAGAAAAAGGAGGAGCTATGAAAAGTTTTTTTATGATTTTTGTTTTGTGCGCGGTTGTATTAGCGGCGAACGCTGTTTTTCCGCAAGAAACTGAAAGCGCGACTGTTGCTTCGGTGGCTGTTGCCGCGCCTACTGTGGCGCCTGGCCAGAGCAGTCCGGTATGGGTAAAGACGGAAATATATTTAGGCAAGGAGTCAATTCCGGGATTTGAAATATCAAGGCTTCAATTTTCTAAATTCATGGATACTGTTGTTACGAAATATTTCCCGAAAGGATTTACATTGTATGAAACATATGGACAGATGCAGGAGCCGGATGGATCTATTACCAAGCAGGCAACATGGGTTATAGTGATAGTGCATGAAAAAACGGAAGAAAACGAAAAAGCAGTAGAAACTGTTATAAGCGAGTATCGTAAGCAATTTATGAATGCTGAAGTTATGAGAACGGTCTATCCGGTGGAAGCGAATTTTTACACGCAAAAATAGGATATAGGTGACTCTGTCAGGAAATAAAGGGATGATTATGCGAAAAAAGTATTCGCTAACGCTCATACTAATATTTGCCGCGAATTTATCTTACTGTGATAACGAAGAGAAGCTCTCTTTGTACATGTATGAAGATACCAGGCAATTGGTGTCGCTTGTAGAGGACGCGGCTACATTAATCGAAGAGAAGGGCGAAGAGGCGTTTAAGGATTTTAGTGTAAAAAATTCGAAATGGTTTAACGACAAGTATTACCTCTTTGTTTACGACACTACCGCTAAGTGTGTTTTTCACCCGATAGAGCCATATTTAGTCGGCCAAGACATGAGTCAATTCAAGGATCTTGACGGAAGGCCGGTCATAATGATGATTGCGGATGTCGGAAAAAAACCTCAGCCGAAGGAGAGCGGATGGGTGTTTTATCTGTGGGAAGAACCCTGGAAGTTGCCGATCCCTTGTTGGAAAAGTTCATATTTGCGTAAAGCGATAGCGCCTGACGGCATTGTTTATGTTGTCGGAAGCGGTTTGTATAATATGAAAAAGGAAAAGGCGTTTATACAGGAACATGTAGATATGGCGGCTGAACTTATAATGACCAAAGGAAAGGATGTTGCTTTTGCGAAACTAGGCGATCGCTCTTGCGTGTTGCACGTGTTGGATGCTTATATCACCGTTCAGGACAGTAAAGGCGACATTGTGGTAGATCCGGCGTTTCCGACTCTTACGGAAAAGAGAAACATGTCTAATTTTGTAGATAAGACCGGTAGAAATATCACGCAAGAGGTAGTGAATGGGCTTAAAAACAAAGACTGCACCTGGATCATGTATATATGGCCCTCGGGTGATGCCAATCGGTTAGCGCGGCATATGCTTTATGTTCGGAAAATAAAAATTGATAATGAGATATTTTATGTTTACGCGGATTTAGTGCCGGCAACACCGATCTGGATGAAGAGGTAGGGGGCAGTTTATGGCTAAAAGGCCGCAAAATTTAATTTATGGAATAGACGACAAACCGCCTCTTTTAATTCTATTTTTCCTAGGCATACAGCATATTTTTTTAATGTCAAGTACCCTTGTTCTGCCGGTTGTATTGGTCGCGGAAATCGGCGGGGCTTTTGAGGAGGTCCGCTCCGTAGTGGCTCTTACTATGATAGCATGCGGGGTGGGAACGATTTTACAGGCTGTGCGCTGGGGGATTATCGGGTCCGGTTTTGTCTGTCCAAATTTGTGCGGTCCGAATTTTTTCCTGTCGTCAATGGAAGCGGCGTGGCTTGGTGGCCTGCCTCTTATGCGCGGAATGACGATAGTGGCGGGCTTATTTGAGGCCGTTTTTTCACGTTTTGTTAATAGGATAAAATTTCTTTTCCCACCTGAGATAACAGGGCTTGTGGTCCTTATGGTAGCGGAGGGATTAGTCCCTTTAGGCGTCTCAAAAGTTTTGGGAATAAATTATGAAGGAGAACCGATACAGGGTAGGTGCGTCTTAGTCGCCATGATCACTTTAGTTGTGATGGCCGGCGTTAATATCTGGGGAAAAGGGAAGATTCGGTTGTACAGCGTATTAATAGGAATGTTTTGCGGTTATCTACTGTCGTTCTTTACGGGGATTCTTACATCTTCGCAGTTTCATAATGTGGCAAGTTCCCCGTGGGTGTCGTCGCCGTTTTTGAAAAATAGTTTTCGACTTGCGTTCAAATGGTCTCTCGTCCCGGTGTTTATTATCGTTTCAATAACCGGGGCATTAAAATCTTTCGGTAATCTTATTATGTGTGAAAAAGTTAATGACGAAGAATGGAAAGAACCGGACATGAAAAGGATCGCCAATGGTTTAACGGCTGATTCTATATGTGTGACAGTATCCGGATTGTTGGGAGGCGTGGCTTCGGATACGTCGGCGAGTAATGTCGCCTTAAGTAGCGCGTCGGGGGCTACAAGTCGAGTCATAGGATACATGGCTGGCGGGTTGTTTATTATACTAGGTTTTTTTCCGAAGATCTCCGGCCTTTTATCAGTTATGCCCATGCCTGTAATGGGCGCTATACTTATTTTCGTGACATGTTTTATGATTATGTCTGCAATACAGATTATCCTAAGTTCAGGCATGGATACGAAGAAAACATTTGTTATAGGCATTTCATTAATCTTTGGCCTAAGTTTGGATATCTTGCCGAATTTATTTTCAAGTGTTCCGTATTTTTTAAGGCCGTTGGTGGATTCTTCGCTTACGCTTAGCACGGTTCTTGCCGTAGTACTTAATCAAGTTTTTAGAATCGCGAAGGTGCAAGTTCAAATTTCCGAATAATTGAGAATGGTTTGGAGGTTATGATGAAGGATGTGTTGTATATATCTTTGGGGCTTCTTGCCGGAACACTGTCAGGTATGTTTGGGATAGGTGGCGGGACAATTCTTATTCCGGGGTTAGTTTTTTTAGCGGGAATGAGTCAGCATGAGGCGCAAGGGACAACACTAGCTATTATGCTTCTGCCGATAGGATTATTGGCCGTGATGCGATATTATAAAAGCGGACACGTCCATTTTCATGTAGCCGCGTTTATATGTGTCGGATTTCTCTTAGGCGGACTTTTGGGCGCGAATGTAGCCGAAACTATTCCAAATGCCGTGCTAAAAAAGGTTTTTGCCGTATTTTTAATGTCCGTCGCGGCATATACATTTTTCTCCAAATAGACGCGGAAAAATCATAAAATGAGCGAGACTTTCATAAGCGATACAAAAAAACAGTTTGGTTTAATTTTTACGATTTGTTTCGCAGGATTTATGATACTGCTAGATAGTAGTATCGTCAATATTTCACTCCCCGAGATCTCCCGGTATTTTAATATCACGATGAGTAAGACCGCTATGATCAGCCTTTCTTATTTATTGGTCCTTACCAGTACGCTGATAGTAGCAGGGAAGATTGCTGACAAAATAGGGCTAAAGAAATTTTTTATTATAGGATACATTCTTTTTACCTCTGCTTCTTTTCTCTGCGGCGTATCAAATAGTTTTCTTATGTTAGTCGTGTCTCGAGCGTTTCAGGGGCTTGGAGCGGCGATAATGTATGTTGTGACTACGGCTATAATCCCAAAATATCTGCCCATTAACGTACGAGGGAAGGCGTTTAGTGTTTTACTTATGGCCTGCACATTGGGTTTAATCCTTGGTGCGCCCTTGGGTGGAATCATTACGACTTATTTTAGCTGGCACTGGATATTCCTAATAAATATTCCATTTGGAGCCGCGGCATGCTATGTGGCACAAAGGCTTATCCCGCCAGACGAGGAAAATGCTGACGTCGCAAAAAAGCGGTTTGACATAGCCGGTGCGGTGTTGAGTTTTTTCGGCCTTTCATTTTTTTGCTTTGTTGTAAATCAGGGTGAGGAAATAGGATGGTTGTCCCCGATTATCATATCAATTTTAATTTTAGCGGTGATATTCGCGGCATCTTTTATTTATAGGCAAAAATCCACAGAGTTCCCGCTCGTTGATTTAAAAATATTCGAGAATCGCAATTTTGTGTTCGCGAATATGACGAATATATTTTATTTTGCGGCTTTTGCTGGGAACAATTTTATGATGCCGTTTTTTTTGACAAAGTTTAAAGGATATAAAACAAATGAGGCCGGTTTTATAGTCCTACTCTTTTCAATAGCGTTTATGATAGTAAATTACTTTGTTGGGTGTATTGTAGACAAAATGAGCCGAAGAAAGTTCTGTGCTATAGGTGCCTTAGCGGCAGTGCTGGCATATTTGGTGTTTGTCGCGGCAATAAAGTTTTCGGGACTATGGTCTGTTTTGTTGTTTCTATTATTGGCCGGTATCGCTATGGGTATATTCAGCGCGCCAATAAACGAGCTAGTAATGAATATGGCGAAAGAAGGAGAGCAAGGTGTCGTAAGTGGCATTTTTAAAACAGGTACAAATCTCGGTCTTATCTTAGGTGTATGTATATTTGAGCTCGTCTTTGAACAGGCCATTGTCCATAGAGCCGCGATACATAATATGAGTATTTTTGACGCGAACATTCCCTCATCGATTTTATTTTCCGGATTTCGGTTTGTGTATATTTCCGGAGTATTGATAAATGTCATGGCGCTCGTGTTTTCAATTAGTGTAAAAGATGATAGTAAAAACAAAACTATAGGAGGATTAATATGAAAAAGCGCTTGTGTGTAGCTGTGATTGTTTGCTTGAGTGTGTTTAATGTTTATTTAGTGTATGCCGACGATTATCCCGACCCGGGCCTTGATCCAAATTACCAGCCGGAGAATGTAACAGTTGGGGACGAGAATATGACTGAAAATACGGTTCCTGCTAATGAATCTGAAGTTGACGAGAAAGATTCGTTAGAGAATGATGAAGCTAGAGAGGATAAGGATTACGATGAATTTGAGGGAAGAGCGGAAGAGATTCAAGATGACTTAAAAAAGCCGATAGATTGAGCTGATAATGATTTGACGGTTTGTAATAGAGGGGGGAAAATGGAAGACAGTAAAAATAGTCAAGTAGTTGTGGTTGTTGATGCCTTGTCCACCGGCCAGTATTTCGCGCCGCATTTAAAAAAGCGCGGCTATAAATGCGTGCATGTCCTGTCTTCTCCCAACGCGTCGAAACTTCTTCTGGATACGTTTCACCCGCATGATTTTATCGAGAACATTATTTATCGAGGCGACATAAAATCGGTCGTAAATTCTTTAAAAACACATAATGTGATTCTTGTTATACCCGGCTCGGAACTCGGAGTGGAGATGGCCGATAATTTGAGTAGGCAATTGGGACTGCCGCGTAATGATACCACGATAAGTCTCGCTAGAAGAAATAAATACATGATGCAGGAAAATGTAAGGGCGAGAGGATTACGTGCTATTAAAGAAAAATTTTCAACTAATCTTAATGAGATTTTATCTTGGGCGAAAGCGCAGAATGTTTTTCCAGTTGTTTTAAAGCCTGTAGAAGATGCTGGGACTGAAGGGGTTCATTTTTGTAACAGTCTGGAAGAAATAGAAAAGGCGTACAATTCCATAATGCACCATATTAATACGCTTGGGTTTGAAAATAAGGCAGTTCTGGCGCAAGAAAGAATTAAAGGGACAGAATGTATTGTTAACACTGTAAGTTTTCAGGGGAAACATTATATTACCGATCATTGGCAGTATAGGAAAATTATTTCAGAAGATTCATCCCCGATTTATGATTATGGAAGGCTTATTCCGCATCCGTCGGAAAATAACCACGAATTAGTAAAATATGATTCCGATGTATTAGACGCGCTTGGTTTTCAGAACGGGCCTGCTCACGCGGAGATTATGTTGACTGATACAGGGCCGGTTCTGATTGAGGTTGGGGCGCGTGTTATGGGTGCGTCAATGCCGCCTGAAATAGTTAGTGAATGTATCGGGCATAATCAGTTGGATTTAACGATAGACTGTTTCCTAAATCACAAACATTTTCTGAAACAAGTTGAGCGCCCGTATAAAATTGTAAAACACTGTATGATGAAGATTCTGATTTCTTATAAGGCAGGGCAGATAGAAAGTGTTCCGGGAAAAGAAATCATCGAAAAATTGTCTTCCGCGAAGGTCGTGAGGATTCCGGTTAAATCTGGCGATAGTATCGCAAGAACTGTAGATTTATTTACAAGCCCAGGAGAAGTTTTACTTGTAAACAGTGATCCTGCAATTCTCGAAGCAGATTATAAACGTATTTGTGAATTAGAGAATGAAGGTTTGTTTCAGTATAAAAGCGAGGTGTGAATGAAAAGAAAACAGATCCCACTGTATATTGAGTACATGCCGAAGTCTTTATCTAAGCCGCTTTTGGAAGAATTGTTTTCCGGGCGAGTTATGGAGACAGACAAATTGAATGAATTTGAAAAAATATTCGGCAAATGGATCGGAAACGAAAATGTTGCCATTGTAAATAACTGCACAAGCGGACTGCATATGTCGTATAGAATGGTGCTGGAAGATCCGGGAGATGAAATTATATCGTCGCCTGTTACATTTTACGGAGCGAACTCGGAAATTCTAAACGCCGGGGGAAAAATTGTTTGGGCGGATGTAGATCCGGAGACCGGGCTCATTGATCCGAATGATATTGAAAAAAGGATTACAAAGAGAACAAAGGCCATTTTTTACACACATTGGTCGGGCAATGTCGCTGATATCGATGGGATTAATAAGGTTGCGGAGAAACACGGCTTAAAAACCATCGCGGACGCGGCGCATGGACAAGGAGCATTGTACAAAGGAAAACATTTGGGCAATTGTACCGCGGATTTTGTCGTTTATTCTTTTCAGGCGGCAAAGCACGTTACTACCGGTGATGGCGGCGCCGTGGCGTTTAAAAGTCCTAGACTATGCGAACAGGCGAGAGTGCTTCGTTGGTACGGAATGAACAGAGATAAACGCGATCGTTATCTAGATCATCAGTACACCATTACAAGCCTTGGATATAGGTTTTTTATGAACGAGATCGCAGCGACTATAGGGATAGAAATGATGAAGCATATCGACACGGTAGTAAAAAAATACAGAGAAAATGCGAAATATTATGATAGGCATCTTAAGGTGGAGACATACAAGCAGAATCCCGATGGGAGATCATCATATTGGCTTTACCTCATAAAAGTGCCCGGAGGAAGGGTCTCAGAATTTATAGAATACATGGAGAAAAATCGCGTCTACGCGTCGCAGGTGCATGCCAGAAATGACCACATTCCAGTATTCAAAGATTCAATTGTAAATCTTCCGGGCGTAAGCGCGTTTTATGAAAAAATGTGCGCGATTCCTGTGGGCTGGTGGCTTGGTGAAAAAGATTTGGAGTATATAGTACATCTTGTTAATAATTTCCGCTAAAAAAAGCATCCCCCCTGGACATTCCCCAAAATTATTTACTAAATATGTGCAAGTTACTATTGTTTGGGCGCTTAACGAAATATTTATCCGTGCAACCGCGCAAAAA
>Ga0233425_10007014_pt1 | contig 16114 bp, 17 predicted proteins | sample Watercolumn_Towu_2_FD_181712 | JGI IMG/M metagenome (GOLD analysis project Ga0233425, IMG submission 181712) | Freshwater microbial communities from Lake Towuti, South Sulawesi, Indonesia - Watercolumn_Towuti2014_140_MG | ecosystem: Environmental > Aquatic > Freshwater > Lake | place...
TGCGCTGCGAGGTAGGCCGGCCCGATGGGGTAGACCAACTCCATGTCGACGGCGGTGAAGGCCTGGACCAGAAGGACGCGCACGGACACCTCGGCAGGGGGGAGTAACCGGGTTCGGCTTCCAGGCAGGCGGGACCAGGGGACCGACTAGGCCTCCGGCGCCCCTTGCAGGGCCCTCTTGCGCCGCTTGAGGACGGTCGCCAGGGTGCGGGCCACCGGGCCGAAGAAGTCCTCGGGGATCATGTGCCCCTCTTCGGCCAGGGGGTAGAGCGCGCGGGCCAGTTGCCGGTTCTCGATGCAGGGGATGTCGTACCTGGCCGCCTCCTGGCGGATCTTGAGGGCCATGTGGTCGATGCCCTTGGCCACCACCACCGGCGCCGGGGCTTCATGGGCGCGGTAGCGCAGGGCCACGGCGAAGTGGGTCGGGTTGGTGATGACGAGGTCGGCCTTCTTCACGTTGCGCAGCGTGCGGGCGAAGGCGATCTGGCGGGCACGGGCCTTGCGGGCCGCCTTCATGTGGGGGTCGCCCTCCTGCTCCTTGTGCTCCTCCTTGAGCTCCTGGGTGGTCATCTTCATCTTCTCGTCCATGCGCCAGTACTGGTAGGCGTAGTCCAGGGCGGCGATGACGATGGCCACGGGCAGGGCGCGGACCGCCAGCACCACGGTGTAGTCGCCCATGGCGCCCAGCACCTCCTCCGGGGTGGTGGCGGCCAGGGTGGGCAGGGCGGCGAGGCGGTCCCTCACCGCGAGCCAGACCAGTCCCCCGAGTACACCGAGCTTGAGCAGGCCCTTGGCCAGCTCCACCCAGGGCGCGGAGCTGAGGAACTTCTGCTTGGCGGCGCTGGCCAGGTCGAAGATCTCCCAACGCAGCTTCAGGGGCTCCTTGGGGATGACGGCCTGACTCTGGGCGATCCCGCCCGCCAGGGCGAAGATCCAGAGGACTCCGAGCGGCAGGGCCAGCATCCAGAGGATGTCCAGCGTCGTGTCGCGCAGCAGCGCCACGCCGCCCTCCGCCCCCAGATCCGGGGCGCCGTGGAAGGTGAAGTTCGAGAGGAGATCCGCCTGGAAGCGGCGCAGCAGCGGGCGTGTCCCGACCGCCAGGGCGATCGCGCTGGCGATCAGCCCGATGGCTGCGCCGATCTCCCTGGAGCGCGCGATCTCGCCGCGCTCGCGGAACTGCTCGCGGCGTCGTTCGGACGGTTCGTGGGTTCTCTCTTGTCCTTCTTCTTCCGCCATGCCGGCTCCCTACTGGCTGAGCTCGGCCGCACGAAGGATCAGCGGGATGGCGCGGCGCGTGATGTCGAGGTGCTCCATGAGCAGGGTGGGCAGGGCCTCGTGCAGCAGGGCCAGACCGGCCAGCACGTTGACCACCAACCCTACGGCGAAGAACACGTTCATGGCCGGGGCCAGGCGGACCAGGACCCCGAGGAAGGCCTGGATGAGGAACATCAGCACCATGATCGGGCCCGCCAGGCGCAGCCCACAGGAGATGGCCCAACCCAGCGTCGGCACCCACAGGGCGCCGGCCGCCAGCGGGTCGGCCGCGGTGCCCGGCGGAACCAACTGGAAGGAGTCCCCGATGGCCTGGATCACGTAGAGGTGCAGGTCGGCGCCGAGGAACACCAGGGTCGCCAGCCAGCGCGCGAACGAGGCCAGCAGGCCGGTCTGCTCCACGCCCAGAGGATCGAAGACGGCGGCGATGCGCAGGCCGATCTGCATGCCCATCAGGTCCGAGGCGAGGGTCAGCGCGCCGAACAGGACTCCGACGGTCCCACCCATGACGACGCCGATCAGGACCTCACCGGCCATGCCGAGGACCAGGACGGACAGGGTCGGGGCGCCCACGGACGGCGCGGTCGGCGCGATGATCACGGTGAGGCACAGGGCGGCCGCGAGCCGATACATGCGTGGTACGCCCAGGGTGGCGAAGATCGGCATCACCATGATGGCTCCGGCCACGCGGGCGGCCACCAGGAACGCCGTGATCAGGAAGACCACGGCGGCTCACTCCCCGCCAGTGGCGATGGACTCGAAGCTCGCGGTGCCGAAGGTCACGGCCTGCTCCAGCATCCAGCCGCCGAGCACCAGCATCACCAGGAAGACCGCCAGGATCTTGGGGACGAAGACCAGGGTCATCTCCTGGACCTGCGTCATGGCCTGCAGCAGGCTGATGATGGTGCCGACCACCAGCGCGGCGAGCATCACGGGGGCGGACAGCATCAGCGTGGCGACGATGGCCTGCTGGCCCCAGAACAGCGCCTGCTCGATGCTCATCCTAGGCCCCGAAGCCGGCGGTCATGGAGCGGATCAGGAGGTTCCAGCCATCCATCAGCACGAACAACAGGAGCTTGAAGGGCAGCGAGATGATCACGGGCGGCAGCATCATCATGCCCATGCCGAGCAGGAGGCTGGCGATCACCATGTCGAGCACCAGGAAGGGCAGGTAGACCTTGATGGAGATGATGAACGCCGTTTTGAGCTCCGACAGGACGTAGCCGCTGACCACCGCGGCCGTCGGGATCTCCTCCAGCGTGTCGGGCGTCTCCATGTGGCCGATCTGCAACACCGCCTCCAGATCGCTGCCCCGGGTCTGGTTCAGCATGAAGGTCCGCATGGGCACGAGCCCGGCCTGGAGTGCCTCGGCAGGCGGCAGCTCGCCGGCGAGGAAAGGCTGCACGGCGTCGGTGTTCACCTGCTGCAGGGTCGGCTGCATCACGAGCAGGGAGAGGAACAGGGAGAGCCCCACGAGGACCTGGTTGGGTGGCGCTTGTTGCAGCCCGAGTGCCTGGCGCAGGAGGGCGAAGACGATCACGAAGCGCGTGAACGGCGTCATCACCAGGACCACGGCCGGCAGGAAGGTCAGGGCCGTGAGCATCAGGACCAGGCGCAGGGCCGAGGAGGTGGGCAGATCCTGGGTCGCACCGACGAGGGAGACGGCTCCCTCGCCCAGCACATCGGGAGCACCCGCCGGGGCTTGTTGGGCGTGGGCCAGGGCCGGCCCGAGCAGGACGGCCAGGACCACGGCCCAGCCCACGGCGGACACCGCCAGGGCGCGGGCCTTCATCGCCGCACCTGCCGCCGGACCCAGCCGGCGAGGTCCACGACGTGTTCTCCGCGCGCCGAGGGCGCGGCCGGGTGTTCTCCGCCCGCCGAAGGCGTCGCCGGGTGTTCTCCGCGCGCCGAAGGCGCGCGTTCACGTTCCCTGAGGATCTCGGCCACCAGGTCCTGGACCTCGGCGCTGCTGCGGCCCAGCATGCGCCCCGCGGGCGCCGGTTCGTCCTCCCTGACGGCATCGTAGGGGGTTTTCCGGGTGGGGGCCACCTGCCACGGGCGCATGGGTTTGACCACCCGGGCCTCGGGTCGCGCCGGGCCTTCGCGGCGTGGGGGCCGCGAGGCGGCGGGGGGAGCCCCTCCGAGCAGGGCCTGGAAGGCCGCGCGGGAGGCCGCGGAGCAGGGATGGTCTGTGGGCAGACCGGGTTCGGCGGTTCGTCCCGCCGGCATCGCGGGGGGAGTGGAGAGCGCGCCCGTGACCTCTGTGACGCCCTGCCAGCCGTGCTCGGCGCTCCAGGACACGTCCAGCACCAGCTCCGGCGCTTCGCTTTCACCGAGCAGCGCCGCCAGGGGTTTCAACAGGTCGGGCGTCGGCGGCGCCGGGGTGGGCACCTCGGGTGCAGGGGTCGCGACGGCCGCGCGGTACTCCTCCGGGGTCTCGTTCCAGACCGGCACACGCGGGGGCGGCACCACGCCGGTCCCGGTTCCGTCATCGTCCTCGAGGGTCGTGTCCGGCTCGACCTGCACCTGGACGGGGGGCGCCTCCAGCGCGCCGTCGAGCGCCTGGGCGAAGCTGGGTGCCAGGGTGGTCGGGGCGTCCACGGCAGCGCGACCCTCGGTGCCGAGGTCCGTGACCAGCGTGGGGGCGCCCTCGCCGGTCGAGAGCAGAAGCCGTCGCATGCACCCGTCGGCGCCAGCCACGCGCACCACCGTCAGGCTGGCCTTCGGACCGACACGGGTCTGGCCGAGGAGCTCGATCTGGCCGGGACCGGCGACCTCCGCCTTGCGCCGCTGGCGCCAGAGGTACAGGCCCGCCAGGCCTCCCGCCGACACCACCCACAGCCAGGTGGGCAGGGCCGGCAGGCTCGGGTGTGCCCCGGTGGTGGCGCTGGGCTGGGCGTCTCCGAAAAGGCGCTGGTAGAGAGCGTCCTCGCCGTGGGCGTCCCCTGCCTCGCCGGTCATGTCGGCGTCGCTGGTCATGTCGGCGTCGCTGGTCATGTCGGCATCGCTGGTCGGGTCGGTCTCGCTGGTCATGTCGGGCGCGGGTTCCGCCGCCATGGCGGGTTCGACCATGGCTTCGGCTGAAGAACCGACCGCGATCGCGGCGCCCTCGTTCACCTGCCCCTGGGGCGAAGCCAGGGCGACGGTCTCTGCAGGCGACTCAGGGGCTCCGATGGCGGCGGCCAGGAGCAACAGCATGGCGGCGGATGTCATCGGCTCACTCCTCGCCGTCCTGGGGCGTGTCCCCTGGGCCGCTGACCATGGAGGTCAGCTTCACCATCAACGACTTGTCCGCCACCATGAGGTCGCCCACCGCGAAGATCCGCCCGCGCACAGAGAGGGCGACGGGTTGATCGGTGAGATCCCCCAGCGGGATGACGTCGTGGATGTCCAGGCTGGCGATGTCTCCGGCGGTCATCCGCACCCGCACCAGCTCCACCGACACCTCCACCGGCAGTCGCCCGAACCGGCGCTGGTACGCGGGAGGGATGGAGGCCTGGGAAGCTGACATGGAGACCTCGGACGGCGGCAGGGTCGGACCCGGGATGCGCCTCCGTCTTCGGTCGGGACGGCCCGCACTTGAGGGCCGCCGCGTGAATTCTCGCCTACTGGACCAGGAAGGCGTCGAAGAAGGCCTGGTCCACCTGCTCGGGCGCGATGATCGCGTTGACGTGGACGAGCAGGTCGGCGCGCAGGCGGTCCTTGCCGGCCGAGCCCTCGATGTCCGCATAGGCCCGGTCACTGATCAGGCGGATGAAGTCGTCCTGGATGCGCGGCCTGAGCTGCTCGCAGCGGTCCGTGGCAGTCGCGACGCCCTCAAAGGCGAGCTTGGCGCGCAGGAGCCTGGCACCCCCGGGCTCGTTGAGGTTCACCACCAGCTCGGGTGGCTTCCAGGTGGCGCGTACCGACGCCGCGGGGTCGGTGGGGGCGCCCTCGGCCGCGTCTTTGCGCTCCAGGTCCTGCATGGAGAGAGAAGCTGCCAGGCCTGTGCCCAGCCCGCCGACGACGGCGATCAGGGCGATGACGGCCATGGGAAGATGGGAGGTGAGGGCGGACACCGGTACCTTCCTTGGGACTTCACGATCGGCCCGCTACCGGCGGGCGCGTGGAGGGGGGCAACTGCGCGTGGGGGCCGCCGGCGACGGAGCGCGGGCTCTCGCCGGCCAGGAAGGGGGCTTTCTGGGTGGATTCGTACTGAACGTACGACCTGGATGTCTCAGTTTGCCTATCGGTTCGTCTCGAGGAGTCTTGAAGGCCCCGGGGCGGGCTATGCGCGGCGGTCGAGCAGCCCATGGTGGACGCTCGGCCCCTCGGTGCGTTTCGCGGGTGCCGTCCGTGCGACTGCACCCTGGTCGGAGGACTCGCCGTGCGGCCCGCGGCGCGCGCTGCGCTGCTCACCACCCGGCTCCTGCTGGCCGCTGCTGACGTCGTAGCGGCCCAGCTCCAGGCCGTGCTGGGCGAGCGCGGCCCGGACCGGGTGACGCGCCTCCTGCACCGCGGGGAACAGTCCTGTGGGTACTTCGACGCGCACGTTGACATCGCGTTTGTCCCGCCCGACGGTGAGCCTGACGGGTCCTTCGGGGTCCTGCAACTGCACCTCGATCTCGCGCGGCAGGGCTACGGGGGCCATGGGGATTTCGGGTGAGGCCGTGGGAGGCATGATCTGGCCCACGGCTCCGGTCGCCCGGCCCAGGGATGCCGCGGCGCTGGTGTCGAACTCCACGGTGAACAGCAGGGGCTCGGGGAGTGAAGCCAGGCTGCGTAGGACGGCCGCGTTCGGGGTTGGCCGTGCGTCCGCGCCGGTCGCGGGTCTGGCCTCGGGCGCTGTCTCCGTGGTCCCGGGTGCGGTGGCGCCTTCCGCGGCGGTGGGCGTCGCGAGGGGAGGCGCTGCGGCGCCCTCCTCGGCCTGGGGGGCCGCCGGGACCGAGGCGCGCATGGTGTCTGGCGAGGAGAAGGGTGGAAGCGCCACGGCGGCTCGGCCTTGGGGCAGGGGATCGAGGTGGGACGATGTGGCATGGCCGCTGGGGAGAGGCTGGTGTGCGTCGGGGCTCGTCTCGGTGCCCGGGGGGGCCACGGTGGGCGCGGCCGCGAGGTCCTCCGGGGCCGGTGGGGTCACGGCGGAGGCCGGAGCGGCCGTGCCGGGCAGGGTCGAGAGGTCCTCCGGAGCCGGTGGAAGCACGCCGGTACCCGGGGCGGGCTGGGTCCCCGGCACTGGAACTGCCGGACCGGGGGGAGCACTTCCCGGAAACGGCGGGACGGCCGGGGTCTGGGGGAGGGGACACCATGCCGCCGCCGCCAGCAAGGAGTCAGCGGCCGCCGCATCCAGCGAGTCCGCCTCGGGGCTGGCAGGACGGCTGCCCGGGGGCGCGGTCTGCGTCGGGGCGGGTGGGCCTGCGAGCAACCCAGCAAAGACCAGGGCGTCGGGGGGCGGAGCGTTGGACCGCACCACCGTCACGCCCTCCCGGACCTCGCCCGGGATTGCGGCGGGCAGGGGAACCGGGAGGGTGTTCATGGGGAACCCGCTGTGGCCGCGAGCCGAGGACCTTCGGCGTAGCGTTCCGCCAGCGTCGAGGCCTTCTCCGGATCCATCTCGGCCAGCACCTTGCCCGCCTTCATCCGGTTCATCCGTTGCAGCACCTCGAGGGCCACCTCGATCTCGGCCGCTTCCAGGATGGGCGCGGCCTCCCGGGGCTTCATGCCCTCGAACATCCTCACCAGCCCGACCACCCGTTCCTCGTGGGCCGCGTCCAGGCCCTGAAGCTGTTGCCCTACCTCTGCGCGCAGGGATTGCAGGGCCATCATGCGCTCGTCGAGTTTCTTCTCGGCCAACCGCAGATCCGCCTCGCGGGCGGTGAGGGTCGCTTCGCGGTGTTCGAGGGAGCGCTCTTTCTGGCGCAACTGGTCCATCAGCCAGTGGACGCCGTCGTTGGTGGGGAGGCTGGCGCTGTCCCCTGCGGCCGACTCCTCGCCGATGGCGAGTGCGGAGGCACCGGTGACCGCGACCCCGCAGCCCAGGAGCGCGGCCAGCAGCCCGAGCCGGACACGGCGGGTCATCCCGCGCACCGCAGTGCCCAGCGGGCCATGGCGAGATCGTCGAGATCGTGGCTCTCGCGTCGCCGGCGCTGCTCCTCCTCCTCACTGACCTGCTGTTCCACGAGGATCTCCATGAGGCGGGCCTCCTGGGTGGCCACCCGCAGGGCATCGCGGTGTTTCTCCACCACCTGACCCTGGCGATCCAGGAGTGCGTTCTCCTGGCGGCGCTTGAGCTCCAGACGCAGACGGTGGGAGTGCTGCTCCGCGAGCCAGAGCACCTCCTCCTCGGGGGGCTGGTGGCGCGAGGCGTCCAGCTCGTCCTCGGTGGCCTCGAGCTGGGTTTCGATGGCCTGCCGGTGGCGCTCCTGGGCGGCGAAGCTGAGGCGGGCATGCCGCTTGAGCTGCTGCTTGAGTCGATCGAGGACCAGCACGGACTGCTGCATGGGTGCCTCCGTCGCTCAGAGCCTTCGGATCGCAGGCTACCCTCCTTGAGGAAAGGTGGACCTTCAGACCCCGAAGCGCTGGAGCTGGGCCACCACCTGCTCGAAGGGCTCCGCGTCTCCCACCCGCTGCCGCAGGAACGCGTCGATGGCCGGCTTGAGCTGGATGGCGCGGTCCACGGCCGGATCCGAGCCCTTGTGGTAGGCCCCGAGGCGCACCAGCTCTTCGTTCTCATGCCAGGTGGCGAGCAGATCGCGCACCCTCACCGCGGCGCCCTGTTGCTCGAGGGTGGTGGTGTGGGGCATGGTGCGTGAGAGGCTCTGCAGCACGTCGATGGCCGGGAAGTGGCCGTGGCTCGCGAGCTTGCGGGACAGGACGATGTGCCCGTCCACCACGCCACGGACGGTATCGGCGACGGGATCGTGGATATCGTCGGCTTCGACCAGCACGGTGTAGATGCCCGTGATGCTCCCGTGGCCGGCGCCGGGCCCGGCGCGCTCCAGCAGGCTCGGGATCAGCGCGAAGACCGATGGCGTGTAGCCCTTCGTCGTGGGCGGTTCGCCCGCGGCGAGCCCGATCTGGCGTTGGGCCATGGCGAGGCGGGTGAGGCTGTCCGCCAGCATCAGCACGTCCTTGCCCTGCTCACGAAAGTGCTCGGCGATGGCCATGGCGGCGAAGACGCCCTTGACCTGCAGGATGGGAGATGTGTCGCTGGTGGCCACCACCACCACCGAGCGCGCCAGGCCCTCCGGTCCGAGATCCCGCTCGAGGAACTCACGCACCTCGCGGCCGCGCTCACCGATCAGCGCGATGACGTTGACATCCGCCCGTGCGTGGCGGGCGACCATGCCCATGAGCGTGCTCTTCCCCACGCCCGAGCCCGCCATGACGCAGATGCGTTGGCCGCGTCCGAGCGTGAGCAGGCCGTCGATGGCCCGCACCCCGGTGGGCAGGGGGCGGTCGATGCGCAGGCGCTGCAGGGGGTCGGGGGCCGAGGTGGCCAGCGGGCGAGGGTAGGGCACGTTCTCGAGGGGGCGGTCGTCCAGCGGCTCGCCGAGCGGGTCGATGACGCGCCCGAGCAGACCGTCACCCACGCGGACGTACAACTGCGAGGCGAGCACCCGCACGAGGGTGCCCTGCGCCACGCGGTCGGGCCGGCCCAGCGGCATCAGCAGGGTGTGATGCTCGCGAAAGCCGATCACCTCGGCCTGCACCCCCGCCACTTCCGTCAGAGTGCCTACCGACACGCCCGGCAGGTCGGCCTCCAGGACCTGCCCGACCGCCTGGGTCACGCGGCCCTCCTGGGCGATCAGCGGGGCCTGGGTCAGGCGTTCCGCCAGGCGATCCAGGCGCAGTCCGCCGCCCATCAGCGCTCCGCACCGGCCTGGCCGTCGTCCTGGACCCAGGCTTCCAGCGCGCGCTCCAACCCGGCCAGCGCCGTCTCGACGCGAGCGTCCACCGTGGCGTTGCGGCACAGGGCGACGCAACCACCGTCCATGCCCGCGTCCACCTCCACCAACCAACCAGGGCGGCCGAACGCGGCGATTTCTGCGGTTCCCTTGTTTCGTGGCGCCACCCTGAGGACGACCTCGGGTTCGAGCACGAGCTGATCCGCGACCTCCTGGAGGCGCGCGAGGAACACGGCCTCGCGGGACTCCATCGCGCCCACCAGGCGCCGGACGCCCACCAGCACCAGGCGGGCATAGCCGGCGCGCAGCTCCTCCCGGGTCTCCGCCAGGCCTTGTTCGAAGGCTTCCGACAGTTCGCGCACCTGGGCCCGCTCCTTTTCGATCTGCGCGCGCAGGCGGGCTACCTCGGCCTGGCTGGCGACCAGGGCCTGCTCCGCGCGGCGCCGCGCCTGGTCGGCTGCGGCGAGCTCCTCGCGCGTGGGGGGTGGGGGTTCGGTGACCGAGGAAGCCTCGCCCGCTGCGTCCGTCCCGGAGCGCCCCACAGCCCCCGGCGCGGTGGCCCCGCGCTGGACCGGCAGGGGCTGGTGCGCCGAGCTGCCGCGGGGAGCGTTCCCCGTCTCCATGCCGTGGAATTCGCGGCGGCGCGACAACGCGGCGAAGGCGGCGCTCGGGGTGCCCATGGCCTATGCGCTCCGCATCCAGCGGCGCAGGACCTGGGTGGATGCCTCGGTCTGGGCTTCCACCAGGCGGTTCAGCTCGCTGGCATCCACAGCCTCGAAGTTGTCCACGAGGTGGCGCAGGCGCTCGGCCAGAGGCATGTCGCGCTCAGTCGGATCGCCGCCCGCGACGCCGATCAGGTCACCTTCGCCCGCTGCGCCTGCGAGGGCCGGCTGAGGCGGAAGGGTGGCACGGGCCATCATCGGGCGGATGACGAAGACGAACACCAACCCCATGGCCAGGGCGGCCAGGGCCCAGGGAAGGTACCGCATGAAATCCAGGGGCGCCTCGGCCAACTCCGCGGTCTGCTGGGCGATCTTGGTGTTGAAGGGCAGCACCGTGACCTGCAGGGTGTCGCCTCGCTGAGCGTCGTATCCCATCGCCGCCTGGATGGTGGAGGATAGCTGCGCGCGGGCGTTCTCCAGCGTGCGCTCTCCCGGGCCCGCGGCGACCAGCGCCTGGAGCGCGGCCTCGTCCACGCTCACGCTGGCAGACACGCGCTTGAGCGTTCCGGCCGGGCGCGACACATGGGTCGTGGTGCGGGTGTATTCATAGTTGGTCTGGCTCTGGGAGGAGGTCTGCTCGTTGCCGGTCAGGGTCGTGGCCGGCTTCTCGGGCAGGTTGGACTCCGAACCGGCCACTCCGGCGGAGCGGCTTCCCTTGGTGGTCTCCTCGGTCAGTTGCTCGGAGATGGGAACGCCGCTGGAGGGGTCGAGGGAGGTCTTGGTCTCATCCGTGCTGGTGTCGTCCAGCTCGATGGCGACGGCGACGTCGAAGAGGGCCTCGCTGCCCAGGAACTTGGTCAGGGTGCGCTCCACCCGACCCTGCAGGGCGGCCTCCTCGGCGCGGCGTCGCTCGTCCAGGTTGCTGGCCTGCAGCGCCGGTCCGTCTTCCTCGGGGCGCTCGGTGAGCATGTTGCCGTCGGAGTCGGTCAGGGTGACGTCGGAGGGCTCGAGGCCCTTGACCGCACCGGCCACCAGGGAGGTGATCCCATCGATCTGGCGAGCGGTGAGGCGGCGAGAAGGTTTGAGGGTGAGGACCACGCTGGCCGAGCCCTTGCTGTGGCTCTTCAAGAAGACATCGTCGTCAGGAAGGACCAGGTGGACCCGGCATGCCCTGACCGCATCCAGGCTGCTGATGGTGCGGGTGAGCTCGCCCTGCAGGCCACGCAGGATGTAGACGGACTCGCGCGCAGGGGTGGTCCCGGGGGAGATGGTCTCGATGATCTCGAGCCCCACCACGTTGCCGGTGGCGGCGATGTCCACGTTGGCCTCACCGGCGTGCGCGGTGGGCACGGAGAGCTGCCGGCCATCGCTGCTGAGCCGGAAGGGGATGTTCCGCTCCTCGACAGCGGCTTTGGCCGAGGCCATCGCCTCGGCGTCGTCGGATGTGAAGACTACCTGGTAGGCGTCCCGGGACGCCCAGATACCGACGATCACGAGGCTGACGGCGGTGAGGGCGAGGGCGCCCCACAGCATGCGGCGCCGCTTCTCGTCGAGCGTCCCGTAGAAGGTGCGGAACTGGGCGATGACCTGGTTCACCGACGCCTCCTCTCAGCCTTCACTTGCCGTCCGACGCGGCGTAGCGGAGGAGGGCCAGGCGCCGAGTGATGCCTTGGCTGACTCCCGTGTAGAGCATGGCGTTCTCCGCCAGGCGGGCGGCCTCGCGCTCGGCCACCACGGAGTTGCCGTCGAGCGCCCAGGGGGGCGCCTCGAGCTCTTCGATTTCGATGTTCGCGAGGTCTGTTTCGGCGCCCGAGAGGTGGCGCTCGTCGCTGCACAGCAGCTCTCCGTCGCCCTGGACCGCCGCTTGAAGCACCTTGTCGAAGGGAATGACCCTGGCCTTGTAACCGGGGGTGTCGGCGTTCGCGATGTTGCCCGCCGTGAGGCTGTGCTGGGCCTGCCTGAGGTCGAGCACGCGCTGCAGACCCTGGTGCAGGCTGTCGAAGAGAAGCTGACTCATGCTCGCTCCAGGGTCCGGGTTCGGCCCCTCTTCGGACCGGTGCGGCGGCGCTTGAGGGCGCCGGTGATTTTTTTCCTCGGGCAGCACGCTTCGGCGGATCGGTACGACTCGGGGAACGGCGTGGGCCTGGCGGGCTGCCCGTAGCCCGCAGCCCGTCGCCCGTAGCCCCCGGTTCTACCGGCCTGTGCTCCCACCCCGACGCGCCGCGACCTCCTGCTGGAACCGGTGGTCCTCCATGTCCTCCGCCCCGAGGCGGGCCCATACGTCCGGTTCGGCCATCAGCGCAACCCGACCCAGATCCGAAGCGGGATCCAGGGACGCGGGATCCATGGCCAGGTAGTTCGCCTCCCGCGCGTTCTCGGGGGTGTCGATGCGGCCGGCGGCTTCACGGGCCACTTCGGCGGCCTCGCTGGTGCGGCCCTCCACCATCAGGCAGCGAGCCAGGGCCAGGTAGGGCAGGGAGTCGGTGTTCAGGCTGCGTTTGCGCTCGGGCATGAGCAGGCGTTGCAGTGAGGGGATGGCCTGGCCGCAGCGGCCCGCCTCGGCGTCGATCAGTGCCAGGGCGATCTGCGCCGCGTCACGCGTCCCAGGCTGTTGGGCGGCCGAGACGAAGGCGCGTGCGGCGGCGTCCTCCTGGCCGAGGGACTGGTAGATGCGCCCGGAGAGCATGGCGCGCTGACCGCGGTAGGAGGCGGGAAGTGAGTGGCGTTCGAGGTAGTCCAGGGTCTCCAGCGCCTCGGGGCTGCGTCCGGCGTCGGCGTACAGCCGGGCGAGCCGGAAGACAAGCTCTGGATCGTCGCCATTCTTGCGGCTGAGGATGAAGAAGGCGTCGGTCAAGGTGCGCCGTGCTTCCTCGGGAAGGCCGATGGCCTCGAACGCGTCGGCCACCGACAGCAGGGGGCGGTGATCGTCGCTGGCGGCCAGGAGAGCCCTGGTCCAGACCTCCCGGTGCAAGGCGGCGACGTCCACCCAGTGCTTCTCTTCGGCCAGGCACCGGACGGTGTCCCCGTGCAGCGCGAGCTGCCGGTCGATGCCATCGGACCGCGCGAAGATGTCGGGGAAGCGGCGACCGATCTCGCCGAGGTCCGCCATGGCCTGGGTGCTCTCACCGAAGAATGCGTGGATCTCCGCCAGCAGGTAGGCCGCCTCGGCCGCCGTGTACCCGTCGCCCCTCGCGATCCGGCGCAGGTCAGGGATGGCCTGGGGCCATGCCGTGGTCGTTCGTTGCAGCAGCGTGACGTGCAGGCGACGGAGGGCGGCGGGCTCCGGCGGCGCCTGCTCGTAGGCCCGCAGGGCTTCCTCGAGGCGCCCGGACACCAGCAGCGCGTCGCCGCGTCGCAGCGCGGCGGCGGGCGCAAGGGACGGGGGCAGCCGGGCCTCCAGCCCTGTCAAGACCTGGAGGCTGGCGGCGAACAGACCGTCGCGTTGGAGCAGCTCGGCGGCCAGCAGCCAGCACTCCGGGCGATTGGAGACCAGCAGGAGCGCGCGGGCGGTGGCTGCGGGAGGTGGCTGGGAGGTCGCCAGACTGACCAGCGCCAGGGTCTCCAGCACCTGCTCCGGGGTCGCGCCCGCCTCCAGGGCTTCGGACAGATGCCCGCGAACCGCCTCCCAGTCCCGTGAGACCAGCGCAACCCGGGTGCGGGTCAGCGCCGTGACGCGGGGATCGAGCACGTCGTCAAAGCTCGGGAGCAGGTCGAAGTAGTAGCGGGCCTCGCGGACGAAGCCGAACTTGAAGTAGATCCATCCCAGCGCATAGGCCGCCTCGGCCTGCACCCGGCGGGAGTCGGTTTCCAGGAAGAGCGCGCGCTGGCGGTCAAGCTCCGCCCAGGTGGCCGGCCCGGTTCCCGGCGCGAAGATGGGCAGGTCCGGCTGGTAGGCTCCCGGGTCGATCGCGGGCAGCAGAGCGTCGCCCCACAGGAAGTGCAGCCCCGCGGGAATTTCCGGAGGGGTGCGTTCCATCGTGCCCGTGAGCAGCTCGGCTGGCGCGAAGATGGGTGCCTCGGGGGCTGGGGGTTGCTCCCCGGGGGGAACCGCGGCCAGCCCCAGCCGACCGTCGGTGATGTCGAGCGCCAGGTCCTCGCGCGGATCCTCGAGCTTGACCATGACGAACCAGACCCGCCCGCCAACCCCGACCGCATCGATCTCCTCGATGCCTGGTGCGGAGCGCCCATCCAGGCCCTGTCCAAGGTCGGTGCTGCAGCCCTGCACGAGGAAGTGGGACAGGCCGGGTTCGACCTGGCGGAAGATCTGGATCGAGGCGTTCGCACCCACAGGGACCCTGAGCGCATGCGGGCTCGCCGGAGCTGGTGCGGCGTGCGCGACCCACAACGCGAGCAGCGGCCCCCACATCTCAGAACCTCGCCATCAGCCCTGCGCCGAAGCGCCAGGCGGAGAGGTCGAGGGTGTCTTCCGCGTCGATGCCGAAGAGGTGATGCTGGCGGCGGCCGGCGAAGATCTCGAGTTCCACGGCCTGCAGGCGAGCCCCCTCGCCGGAGCGCATGCTCGGCTGGATGAGCTTCGTGTCGATGCGGGCGCCGACCTGCAGCGCCGCTCCGAACTTGGTCCCGCTGACGGGAACGATGCCGTCGCCGGTTTCGTCGAACGGGGTGATCGCGCAGCCCAGCGCGCCAAAGAGGAGCAGGTTGCCGAGCCCATGGGAGGCCTCGGCCATCAACGTGATGGGGACCACCTCGAGGCTCGCCGACCCTCCGGCCGGAGCGCGTCTGTGTCCATAGAAGTTCAGCCCGCCCTGCCGCTCGTAGCCGACCTCCAGGGCGGCGCCGAGGAAGCGCCAGACCTGGTAGGAGACCACGCCTGAGGCCGTGAAACGGCTCGAACGGTAGGCCATCATCACGTGGGTGTCTTGCCACACCTCGCCGAGCCCGCGCACCCCCAGACGCAGCCCGATCTGGGCGGGTGGCTCGGCCCGGACCGCGGCAGGCCACGACAGGGCGACCGCGAGCAGCAGGCGGAGGAAGAAGGCGGCGGGCTGGCGGTGGGTGGGTGCCATGCGCGCTCCCGGGTGGGCTACGGATGTCCCTCCTTCGGTCGGGAATCCGGCGGCTTGAGGCCGAGGTGGGACCCGAAGCGAGCGCGCCGCGGGAGGGGAGCCCGCGGCGCATGGGGGAGGGGACTACCCGAGCAGGTTCACGACGCCCTGGTTGATGCTCTTGGCCTGGGCGAGGACCGAGACGCCCGCCTGCTGCAGGATCTGGTTCTTGGCCAGCTCGGCGGTCTCGTAGGCAAAGTCCGCGTCGCGGATCTGGCTCTCGGCCGCCTCCAGGTTCTCGGTGTAGGTCTCCATGTTGGAGAGCGCGCTGTCCAGCCGGTTCTGCACCGCGCCGAAGTCGGACCGTACGGTGCTGACCGAGTCGATGGCGGTGTCGAACGCGTCGATGGCGGCCTGGGCGCCGCTGGCCGTGGAGAGGTCCACCGAGGCCGTGTCGACCCCGAGGGTGGCCGCGCTCAGGTCGCCCAGCACGATGCTGATGCGGTCGTCGGCGGTGTTGTAGATGCCGACCTGCACGTCGATGGAGGTCGTGCTGCCGTCGCACAGTACCACGCCGTTGAAGTTGGTGGAGCTGGCGATGCGGTCGATCTCGGCGGCGAGCTGCTCGTACTCGGTCTGGATGTAGGCCCGCTCTTCATCCGCGAGAGTCTCGGAGGACGACTGGACGGCCAGCTCGCGCATGCGCGAGAGGATGTCGCCCACTTCGTCGGAGGCGCCTTCGGCGGTCTGGATGATCGAGATGCCGTCGTTGGTGTTGCGCATGGCCTGGCGGCCGCTGGCGCTGGCCGCGGCCAGGCTCTCGGCCACCCCGAGCCCGGCGGCGTCGTCCGCGGCCTTCGAGATCCGGCAGCCCGAGGAGATCCTGGAGTAGCTCCCGGACAGGGCCCGTTGGGTCTGGTTGAGGTTGTTGATGGCGTTGAGCGAGGCGGTGTTGGTGTTGACGACGAGTGCCATGACGTGCTCCTGGCTGTGGAGGCTGCCGCCTCCTTGCGGTGTGTGGGTTCGTCGCGGGCAGGGTGGGGTGTGTGTGGGGTGTGTGCCGCGGCGAACGTCTCCTTCGTGGAGAGACCTACATCATCGAGAACAGGTTGGTGGATTGGGAGGAGGCGGCGATCTGCAGCACCGCCTCGTAGGTGGTCTGAAGTTCCGCGAGCCGGGTATAGGTGGCGACCGGATCGGCCGCGGTCTTCTGGTCCACGGCCGAGGCCAACAGGGTCTCCATGTTGGCCGCCACGGTCGCGGCGTCCTCGGCCGAGTTGAAGGCCTCGCCG
>Ga0233425_10007015_pt1 | contig 16113 bp, 19 predicted proteins | sample Watercolumn_Towu_2_FD_181712 | JGI IMG/M metagenome (GOLD analysis project Ga0233425, IMG submission 181712) | Freshwater microbial communities from Lake Towuti, South Sulawesi, Indonesia - Watercolumn_Towuti2014_140_MG | ecosystem: Environmental > Aquatic > Freshwater > Lake | place...
CCACCTCGTCCACCGCAGGGGCGTAGTCCCTTGGGGTGGACAGGGACGGCAGTTCGGTCACCACGATGCGGCCGCCCTCGTTGCGTAGCCGGTTCAACCAGTGGCCGCCGGCATGGGCCAGGCTGGTCTCAAGCAGCACCAAAGCCTCGCTACCGTCCTTCACCAACTGTCCCAGGACTTCCTCGACCTTGTCCGGATCGGCGTCGGCATGGACCTCGGCGCCGATCAGGCTGAAGCCTTCGGTCAGGCCGGCACTGCCGAGCACCACCAGGCGGCCACCGCTCAGCGGTTTGTCCGCGTCGGCTTTCACGCCAGGCTCCTTACAGCTTGCCCAACAGCAGGATGGACATGACCAGACCGTAGATCGCGATACCTTCGGCCAGGCCCATGTAGATCAGGGTACGGCCGAACATCTCGGGTTTCTCGGCGATCACCGCCAGCGCCGCGGCACCCACAGGGCCCAGGGCGATGCCGGCGCCGATGGCAGCCAGGCCCGTGGGCAGGCCGATACCGATCAGGGCCAGGCCGACGGCCATGGAGATGCCGCTACCGCCGGTGGTCGCCGCCTCCTGAGCCATGACGTCCTGCACGCCCATGTAGAGAAAGGCAGCCATGGCGAGGCCGAAGACCAGGAAATTCCCGAACACGCCCCCCTTCAGCCAGCGGGGCGAAGGCAGCCGGCTTGGCTTCATCTCCAGCCAGACGCCCGCCGCGATGGTGGCGGCCACGGAAAGTCCCATCAATGCAATCAGCCAGCTCATTTTTTTCTCCTAGTCACGCAAACAAGACACACCGTTTCACTTCACCCCCGCCAGTTTCAGGGGCACGAATTCCGTCCCATCCCCGCTGAAGAAACGGGAGAAGCCCTCGTAATACATGAGACGCAGAGCCTGGATGGCGACGATGCCACCCTCCAGCACGATGATCACCACGTTGCCCAGCACAATGGTCAACCAGTGACCCGCCGTGCCCATGCCGTTGGCCAGGGTGAACACCGCCAGGGCGAGGGCCACGTGGTTCAGGCTGAAAGCCGCCACCCGCATGAAGGACAGGGTATTGGCGAATAGATTGATGCCGGTCTCCAGGGTCTCGATAGAAGTCACCAGCACCCGCTCGCCAATACTTGCGTGGGTTTCGATCCACTTGTAGAGGGCTACGATGGTGATGCCAATGCCGGCCAGCATCCAGGAGGGTGTCGCCAGATCGGCGCCTCCGGCCATGCTTACCACGCCGCCCACGGCACCCAAGTAGAACAATAAGCCGGCCAGACCCGTGGAGTCGAACAGTGCCTCTTCCACATGGCCCGCCGTGTACTTGTTGCGGGCGTTCACCAACAGGGTGAGGACGATGAAGCCGACGCCGAACGACACCGCCAGAGTCAGCATCTGGGTGGGATGGTGCAGGGGCGACATCCACAGCGGATGGATGATGTCCTCGTAACCAAAGATGCTGCCGTAGAGCAGGCCAAAGAGCATTGACACGGTGCCGGCGGCAACACCAATCCAAGCGCCCTTACCCATCTTCTTGAAGAGTCCCAGAGACAGCAGCAGGATCACCGCGCCGTGGCCGATGTCGCCGAACATGGCGCCGAACAGCAGCAGGTAGGTAAAGGCAAAAGGCAGTGTGGGGTCGAACTCGCCGTAGCGGGGCACGCCGTAGCTCTTCACCAGAGGCACGAAGGGCTTGAGCCAGACGGGGTAGCGCACCAGGGACGGTACCTGACCGGCCTCCTCCCGCTTGGGTATTTCGATATCCAGCCAGTAGCGGCCATGGAAGCGCCCCTCCAGGGAGGACTTCAGTTCATCCACCCGGCGCCGGGGAACCCAGCCGGACAGACCGGCGAGGCCGCCGCGACCGCGTACGCCCGCCGTGGCGGCTTCCGCCAAGGGGCGTCCCAGGGTGACGCGCAGGCGCGCCTCTTCCAAGCCGGAACGGTACTTGCCACGCAAAGTGTCCATGGCGGCGCATTCGCGGACGTTGAGTTCCTCGACGCGCTTGCGCTCGTCGGCGAGCCAAGCCCGGGCTTCCTTGGGGTGGGTGCGCAATTCCGGCGGCACCGGGAGTTCCCGCCAGCCGGCCTGTGAGAGGAGGCCGCGCACTTCGTCGTGGCGCTCCCGGGGACCGGCGATGACCGCGTAGGCCTGATCGCCCACATGGTCGAAGGTTGACACCAGGGAGCCGGTCATGGCCAAGGCCTCGCCGACCCGCTTCACGCTGGCGGAGGGCAGGCTGCCGATGTTGACCGCCAGCAGTCCGTCGGCGCGCAGCAACTGGGCCAGGTCGACGTTCAGGCGTTCCAGCTTGCCCAGGGTTTCCTCCAGGGCATCCAGGTGGCGGACCTCCTCCTGGATGCGGGCTTCGCCCTCGTGGGCGGACAGGCAGGCCTGCCACACGCCCTTGAGCCAGTCGTTGAGTTCGTTCAGGTCGGCCAGGGTGGGGGCGGCGGCGCCCTCGGGGATGGTCAGCTCGCCCAGACCACCGCACCGTTCCACCAGCTTGGAGGTACGGGATTCGGCTTCCAGCCAGGCATCCCGGTAGGGCTCGGCGGGACTTTCGCTCAAGGCCGGGGGCGCGTACTGGGCCGGGCTGAAGATGCCGAAGCGTGCCAGTTCCAGGGCGGCGTCTGGGGCCTCGGAGGCCAGCATGAGCAAGCGGATGCGGACCAGGGGTTCGGCGCGAAACATCACGCGATTCCTTCTGTTGTCTGGTACATGGCCACGCGGATGTCATCCGCGGGCAGGTCCAGGGCGCGGCCGCGCAGGATGGCGCGCACCGAGCGCAGGTCCCGCTCCCTCAGGATCAGGTAGGCGAAGGCCCGGGCGATGGCCGGAGCGCCGGAGTGCAGCACCTTGGTGGCGGTCTCGGAGGCCGCGTTCTCCATGCGGGCGAATACGCCGGGAATGTCCGGGGCATCTCGGAGCACACTCCGCAACTGCTCGGGCAGGCCGTCTAGGATGGCCTCGGGACTGCCCAGCGAGGCAAGTTCCCGTAACCGCTGCGACGGCAGGCTGTAGTGCGAGGCCACCAAAAGGAAGTAGACCTGGGCCGGCGGAAGGTTGTAGTTGAAGCGGTAGCGCAGCATCCAGACCAGATTGATGCGATCGATGAGTGTGCCCATCAGGCGCCGGAAGGCTGCGCCAGCCTCGTTCTCCAAGGGTTGGGCGCGGTGGGCCAGGCCCTCGTAGTAGCCACGGTCCAGGGCAGCGTCGAGGATAAAGGGATCGTGGCTTTCCTCGAAGGCACGGCGGGCGTGTCTCACAATGCCGGCGTAGGGGCCGGCCTCCAGGCGGCGTAGCAGTTCGCTCACATCCTCGGCGTGTGCCAAATCCTGGACGTCTAGGCGGCCGAAGGCGCCCATGGGGGTGAGGCGGTTGATGAGGGCGGCAGGCCGCTCCCCAGTCATCTTGCCACGCAACAGGGTCTTGACGTTGCTGACCTCAAAGCGTTCGGTCCAATAGATGAGGAAGCTGCGGGCGGCACCGGTAAGGGGTCGGATCAGCACCTTGGTCTCGTCTAGCACCTCGGCGATGATGCGTTGCTCCAGGGAGCGCTGGTCCCGATGGTCGAAACCAGCGGCGAGCTGCGGCAGGCCCCGGCTACCCAGGGCATCGGCCATCTCCGCATCGGGAATCTTCAGGACGGCCTCGAAATCGGCCATCTGCCAGAGGCGGCCGGAATAGAGGCTTACGCGGGTGTTCAGATAGGCCGACACAAGATCACCCAGATTGTTGGCGGGTCATACGGCCGCATTAAAGGGTCGGATCGAGCAGCAAATTTAATGCAGCGTCGACCGCCTCCTGTTCGTGCTTGGAGGCCATGTCGCGCAAGTTGCGCTGGCGCTCCTCGTACTTACGAGCCAACTCAGCCACAGTCTGGTCTGCGCGGCTATTGGCCTCCTTCAGAAAGGGGGCACGCAGGTCGGCGCGCCCCGCCTCGAAACGAACCTCGGCCTCGCGCGCGGCGGCCAGTGCTTCTTCCAAGAGGCGTTGGCGGTCCAGGCTGGCCGCTTCGATAAGGCTTTGCGCGCGGGCTTCGGCTTCCAACAAACGCTTGAGAGGATCGTCCATGACTATTGGATCCATCAATGGGTCAATGTAGGAATCGGTTGATCGGGAGAAACCCCATACTTGCGACGGCGTGCCCGGCCCCAGGGGCAACCGCCCAGGGTCAAGGCCAGTTCGGCCTTCTGGACAGCAACGGCCCAGGGAATGCCCTTTCTCGCGCGAGTGCAAACCGGGCAGCCGTATTCGCAGTACTCGGGGTCGTTCGGGTGGAAGATGGGCATCTTCCACCCGCCCCAACCGTAGGTCTTGCTTACAGCTTGTGGTGAGGCAACAGCTACTTTTTTGTCATGTCACACCTCCTTTCCAGCCCCTTCCGGGGTGGAAGGGGCGCCTTATTTCACTTTCACTTGTACCAGCTCTTCACCCTCGGGGTCGGTCACATGCACCGCACAGGCGATGCAGGGATCGTAGCTGTGGATGGTGCGCAGGATCTCCAGCGGCTGCTTGGGATCGGCCAGCACGTGGTTGTGCTGCAACGACGCCTCGTAGGGACCGGAATTGCCTGCGGTGTCGCGCGGGCCGGCGTTCCAGGTGCTGGGCACGATGGCCTGGTAGTTGTTGATCTTGCCGTCCTCGATGACGATCCAGTGGGACAGGCCGCCCCGGGGCGCTTCCATGAGGCCGACGCCGTGAAGGGATTTGGGCCAGGATGACGGATCCCAGTACTGGTCGTTGAAAGTACGCACGTCGCCGGCCTTGATGTTGGCCAAGAGCTTGTCGAACATGCCCTGCATGGCGTCCGCCAGGACCTTGCTCTCCAGGCCGCGGGCGGCGGTGCGCCCCAGGGTGGAGAACAGGGCGGTGACCGGCACGTTGAGCGTCTTCAGGGTGTAGTCCACCAGTTCCTTCATCTGCTTGTTGCCGGTGGAATACATGATCAGGGCACGGGCCAGGGGGCCGACTTCCATGGGCTTGCCCTTCCAGCGCGGCGACTTGAGCCAGGAATACTTCTTGTCGACGTCCAGGTGCTCGTAGGGAGGCTTGGGACCGGTGTAGTTGAACTCGGTCTCGCCCTTCCAGGGGTGCAGGCCCTTGTCGTCGCCGCCCTGGTACTTGTACCAGGCGTGGCTGACGAATTCCTGGATTTCGTTGTCGTCGTCCAGGTTGATGGGATGCACCTTGCTGATGTCGCCGTCCAGGATGACGCCACGGGGGATCAGGAAGGATTCCGGCGTCCACATGTCCTTCTCCGGCAGGTCGCCGAAGGACAGGTAGTTGCCGCCGGAGCTGCCGATGCCACCCCAGTCCTTGTAGAAGGAGGCAATGGCCAGCAGGTCCGGGATGTAGACCTGGTCGACAAAGTCCTTCATCTGCTTGATGACGTTCTGCACGGTCTGCAGGCCCACCATGTTGACCGCGGTGGCGTCCTGGCCGCCACGGTGCATGGGACCCTTGCCCTGGCCGCCGGTGGTGTGCACGGAGATGGCCGCCGGGGTGCCGCCCACCACGAAGTTGGGGTGGGGATTCTTGCCGCCGAATATGGCGTGCAGCTTGACCACGTCGCGCTGCCAGGCCAGGGCTTCCAGATAATGGGCTACGGCCATCAGGTTGGCCTCGGGCGGCAGCTTGTAGGCCGGGTGCCCCCAGTAGGCGTTGGCGAAGATGCCCAGTTGGCCCTGCTCGACAAAGGTCTTCACCTTCTTCTGCACGTCGGCGAAGTAGCCGGGCGAGGACTTCGGGTAGCTGCTGATGCTCTGGGCCAGGGCCGAGGTGGCCTTGGGATCGGCCTTGAGGGCCGAGACCACGTCCACCCAGTCCAGGGCGTGCAGGTGGTAGAAGTGCATGACATGGTCGTGCACGTACTGGGCCGCGATCATCAGGTTGCGGATGATTTCCGCGTTGGCCGGGATGGTGTAGCTGGGGATGGCGCGATGGATCGCGTCTTCCACCGAGCGGATGGACGCCATGCCGTGCACCAAGGTGCAGACGCCGCAGATGCGCTGGGCGAAGGCCCAGGCGTCGCGGGGGTCGCGGCCGCGCAGGATGATCTCGATGCCGCGCACCATGGTGCCGGCGGAGGACGCCCGGATGATCTTTCCGGATTCGTCCGTTTCCGCCTCGATGCGCAGGTGGCCCTCGATGCGGGTGATGGGGTCAACGACGATACGAGCTGTCATGGCCGTGTTTCCTTATTGATTCAAAAAGGCGTCGAGGATGCGGTATTGCTCCTCGGCTTCGCGGTTTTCCGTACCCTCGCCGGTGGCGACGGTCTGGCAGGTACGCGCCATGCGCGACTGCATGGCCGCGTCCCAGGCCAGATTGCTGCCTGGTGCGGGGGCGCCGACGCAGGCCACCGCCGCCTTGGCGACGAAAAGCCCGGCCTGGGCTCCCCAGTCGGTTTCCTTACCGCACTGGGTGAAGCTTTCAACCCTAGCGGTGTTGGCGGCTGCGGAAACCACGGTCAGTTCCGCGTCGGAGATTTCCGGGCGACCGGCCACTTCCAGAGCAGCCCTGACGCGCACATCGTTGCTGAGGTCGAACACCCGCTGCACGAAGCGGGCAGCCACCTGGCGCTGCTTGGCGACGGGCAGTCCGGCCAGTGCGGACTTGAATTCCTTGTCATTGCCGATTGCCATGGTTTCAGGCTCCTTTTTCCGGAATGTGCTCGGCGATCATCTCGGTGAGGCCGACCACGGGGATGTCCATCTGGTAGTGCTCCAGACCTTCCTCCAGCACGATGCGACAGTTGGCGCAGGCGGTGACCAGACGGTCCGGCTTGACGGCATCGAGCTGGGATTTCTTCTTCTTGAAGGCCTCGATGCGCAACTCTTCGCCTTCCTCGATGGCCGACGCACCGCCGCCACCGCCGCAACACCAGTTGATGAAGCCGGCGTCGGGCATCTCGACGAAGTTCTTCGCCACCTGGTTCATCAGGTCGCGCTGTTGCTGGATGACGCCGCCACGGCGGGCCAATTGGCAGGGATCATGGAAGGTGAGGCGGTCGGTTTCGAAGCCCTCGGTCTTGAGAAGGCCCGCCTTCTGGAACTCGCCTAGCACCTCGATGATGTGCTTGACCTGGAAGGTGAAGGGCCGGCCGATGAGATTGGCCCCTTCCCAGCGCAGGGCTGTGTAGGCATGGCCGCATTCCGGGCTGATCACGGTCTTGACCTTGAGCCGCTCGGCGCCGTCCACAATGCGGGAGACGATCAGCCGGGCCAGGTCCGAGTTGCCGATCTGCATGCCGGCGTTGGTGGCCTCGAAGGCGGTTGAGCACAGGGTCCAGGTCTTGCCGGCCTGCTGCATGATCTTGGCGATGGCGCCCAGGTATTCCGGGAAGTTGATGATTTCCATGGACGACAGCATGACCATGTACTCGGCACCTTCCTGGTCCATTGGGATGGGAATGCCGTAGTCGTCTTCCACGTGCTTCATCTGGGCCTTCACCGCGGGCAGTTTCACGCCCATGGGGCTGCCGATGGTGACGGTACGGTTGGCGGCGCCCTTGATGCCATCCGGGGCGTTGCCGGAGGCGGACATGCCCTCCCGCAGCTTGCGCACCATATAGACAATGTCGTTACCTACGGGGCAGACCACCGAGCAGCGACCGCACAGGGTGCAGGAGTTGTAGACCAGTTCCTGCCACTCGGCGAGTTCAGCGTCGGTAAGCGGCTTTGATAATCCCACCATCTTCATCAGCCGACCCAGCAGGGTGTACTCCTGGCTGTATAGACGGCGCAGGGGCTCGATCTTGTGGATGGGGGTGTACTTGGGATCGCCGGTTTCCGTGTAGAACAGGCAGGCTTCGGCGCACAGGCCGCAGTGCACGCAACTGTTGAGGTAGCTGGCGATGGGGGCATCCATGACTTCCTTGAGAACCCGGACGCCTTTTTCCATTGTGGCGCTCATACCGCGACTCCTTTATGACCATTGACCGCGCCGTTGTAGTAGCGGGAGCCCCACAGCGTGAAGGCGTGGAACAGCTTGGTGAACGGCAGGACGACGAGAAGGATTTCCACCGTGAGGATGTGGATGGCCAGCATGGTGGTATAGGGCAGCAGCAGGTGGCGTACGGCCAGCCACCCGGTGAGCACCGGCAGGAAGGTGACCAGCCAGGTGAACCAGTCCTCGAAGGTGGACAGGTAGCGCTTGACCGGCTTGTTGATACGGTCCACCAGCACCACCACCATGGCGGCGATGGTCACCACGGCCACCAGATCCACGAACTGGGAGGGCAGGCCGGGCCAGGACAGCCCGGTAAGACCTTGGATGGTCTTGATGTGGGGGGCGAACAGGAAAACGATGATCGCCAGGCCGATGTGGAAGGTGTAGCCGCCTATGTAGCTGACGGGGGACCGTTTCACCATGCCCATGTCCTTGGGAGGCAGGGAGCGGCGGAACATGGTGTTCCAGCCCGAGGCGCCCGCCACTTGGCGGGGCGCCGACAGGTCCTTCTTGCGGCCCAGGCTGTAGATTTCGATCAGGCGCCAAAGCACACCCAACAGAAAGATGCCCACGGCGATGTTGAGGCCCGTACCTCTAACCCAGGTAAGGAATTGCATTTCGTTCATGTTCATTTCTCCAGATCAGCCAGGGTGGTGGTCTCATGACCGGCCTTGGCGGCGCTCTTCTTGGCGCGGTTGGCGAAACTGACCGCCACCCCCGCCACGGCGCCCGCGGCCACCGCCGCCGAGGCCATCTTTAGGGGGTTTGCGGGCATCGAGAGGGCCTTGTAGAAGCCCCCGCCATCCCAGAAATCGGGCTCGGAGCAGCCAAGGCAGCCATGTCCGGATTCCACCGGCCATGAGGTGCCGCCGTTCCACTTCACCGTGGCACAGGCGTTGTAGGTCACCGGGCCCTTGCAGCCCAGTTCGAACAGGCACCAACCCTTGCGCGCGCCTTCATCGTCGAAGGTCTTGGCGAACTTGCCCTGGTCGTAGAACGGACGCCGGTAGCAACGGTCGTGGATCGTCTCGCCATAGAAGGCTTTCGGGCGGCCCAACTTGTCCATCTCCGGCAGGCTGCCGAAGGTGAGGAAGTGGGCCAGAACGCCAGTCATGACCACAGGGATGGGGGGACAACCGGGGATGTTGATGATCGGCTTGTCCTTGATCACGTCTGACACCGACACTGCGTTGGTCGGGTTCGGTTTGGCCTTGGGGATGCCGCCGAAGGCTGCGCAGGAACCCATGGCGACAATGGCCGCGGCACCCTTGGCAACTTCCTTCAGGGCCTCCAGGTTGGACTTGCCGGCGATGCATGAATAGGCGCCGTCCAGTCCCAGCGGCACTGAGCCGTCGACGACCAGGAGATACTTGCCTTCGTTGTCCTTCATGGCCTTGTGCAACGCTTCCTCGGCCTGATGCCCCGCCGCCGCCATCAGGGTTTCCTGGTAGTCCAGGGAGATGGCATCGAAGATCAAGCCCTCGATGGTGGGGGAATGGGACCGTGTGATGGACTCAGTACAGCCAGTGCATTCCTGAAACGGCAACCAGATGACCGAGGGCCGCTTGGCGGCAGCAGGGGCGGCGGCCATCGCCTCCGCCATGGCGCGCCCAGCGGACGGCGGCAAGGCCATCAGGGATGCCAACGTGGCGCAGTACTTGAAGAATGTGCGGCGGGTTACGCCTTGCCGCGCGAGGGTGTCAATCAATGGACCTTGCATGCTTAGCCTCCTGGCTTCCAACACTCACGTGAAGATTCAAATTCAGCTTAGATCAAAAATTAGAGATTCAAGATGTTCTAATCCGATTTTTATGTCTTCCGGATGCGCCTTGACCAACTCGGGGACGAAGGCAACATCGATGAACCGGGAAACGATGGCGCCCTGCTCGTTGTGATGGGTAATCCACCAGACGCCCGGACAGGCCGTTTCTTCAAGTGTGGACTCCCCGTCGGAAATCAGGGTGACGGCGATCTCGCCCTGACCCAGGGTCTGCTTCAGCCATTCCAAGTCGGCCGGCGTCAGCGGCAGGGCATTCAGGTCGATGGCGGTCGACTCGCCGTTACCGAGCAGGCGCCGCACATGCTCGGCGATCTCGCGCAGCAGCACGGGCGCATTGCCGGAAAGTGCTTCGGCCTGGTATGGGTCATCGGCAGAAACGGTTACGACAGGGATGTCTTCAAGTGGCATGGCGCCAATCCTCGATCAAGCCCCGGATGGCCGCGCAAACAGGCGGGATGACGCTGGCCACTTCTGCTGTCGGCGACTCGCCCCAATCGACCACCTGCGGCTGGATGGCCAGCATAGCCCGCTTTTCCGGCCAATGGCCTGCCAGCAGGGCGATAGCGCGCAGGTCGGTGAGTCCCACTTCATGCACGCTGGATTTGCGGTTGCCGAGCAGGAACGCATCCATGGCCTCGCCTTCGAACAGCCGCCAGGTGCCGGGCTCGGACTTGATCTGGGCAGCGTCCACGACGATGAGCGCGTCCGCGTCCTCGATCGGGCCGGCGAGCGTGAAGGACAAGGTGCCGCCATCCAGAAGTGTCACGTCATCGGTGAAGAAAGGCTCGGCGGACAGGGCACTGAGGACGTGGACCCCGATTCCCTCGTCACTGAGAAGGGTGTTGCCGATGCCGAGGACCAGGGTCTTCATGACGGCAAAGAATACTTTGCACATGCAGCAATAACAATATACTCATTTACTCAAGATATTGATATTGCTCAATATTTCTGCAATATTGAGACCTCCCCCATCTGTATTCAATGACTTATAGTCGCCATTAATTTTATTAATCGATAATCCGATGTGCCTTGCCTATCCCATGCAGATCACCGCCGTCGACGGCCTTTCCGCGCGTTGCGAAGCCCGTGGCATCGAGCGCGACATCTCCTTGTTCATGCTCCAGGATGAGCCGCCCGGCATCGGTGATTACGTCATGGTCAGCCTGGGCCAGGCGGTGAGGAAAGTCAGCCCCGAGGATGCCCGGTTGTCCTGGGAGCTCTACGACCAGATCCTGGCGGAAACGCCCAACCTTTAGCGCGCAGTGGACACCTTGATGAACGATCAGCTTGTCGTCCTCGACCAGGCAAAAAGCACCCTGATCGATTTGGCCATCCGCTTCGGCCCGAAACTGGTGGTGGCCCTGCTGATCCTGGCCATCGGCATTTTCGTCGGCCGCTGGCTGGGCCGGGTGACGGAGCGGATGCTGATGAAACTCGCCATCGACCCACCCGTCCGACTGCTGCTGTCGCGCATCGTCCGCGTATTGGTACTGGGACTCTTCCTGATCATGGCACTTCAGAATCTGGGGGTGGAACTGCTACCCCTGATCGCTGGCTTGGGCGTTGCCGGCGCCGGCGTCGCCCTGGCCATGCAGGGCGTCCTGGGCAACGTGGTGGCCGGCCTCACCATCATCTTCACCCGGCCCTTCCGGCTTGGTGAATACATCGCCATCGTTGGCGAGGAAGGTGTGGTGGAGGAAATCAGCCTGTTCAACACGGTGCTGAGCCATGCCGACCGCTCGAGGGTGGTCATTCCCAACCGCAAGATCGTCGGGGAAATCCTGCACAACCACGGCAACATCCGCCAGTTGGACATTCAGGTAGGGGTGGCCTACGACACCGACATCGATCAGGTGCTCGCGCTGAGCCGAGAGGTACTGGCCAGCAATGGCCGGGTATTGCCCGATCCTGTAGCTTTGATCCAGGTATGCGCCCTCGCGGATTCGAGCGTGGTCGTGGCGGTGAAGCCCTGGGTCAAGGTGGCGGACTTCAATGAAGCGGCAGGGGAAATAAACCGGGCCATCCTGGAAACCTTCCGCCAGAACGGCATCACCATCCCCTTCCCGCAGCAGGAAGTGCGGCTGCTCGACTCCCCCGCCTGAACCGGATCCGTCGCGGCTCAGTTGGAGCGGGCTTCCTCCCGCTGCGCTTCAGCGTCGAACTCGGCGCGCACGGCGTCCAACGCATCCTTGAGGCTCTCCTCGGTCAGCGCATTGAGGCTTTCGGCGAGCATTTCGGCGGCATCGATGGTGTCCTGGTCCTGCGGCAGAGCTTCCGAGTCCAGATTGGCCACCAGAACGGCGGCCGCGCCCACCACCTGCAGCAGTTTCTGGCGCTCCACCATGAGCAGTTCGAGTTCCTCACGCAACAGGCGGATTTCCTGGTCGTTCAGGGCATGGACGGTCATGACGGGGCTCCCACGGATTGGCACCTTGGATAATACTCCCCGCCATCACGACTTCAGAAGCCCGCATTCGTGCTCCGCCCCGTCCAACTCGACCTGTCCCTGATCGGCCTTCCCCTGCCCTGGGATGTATTCACCGAAACCGGCGTACTGGTGGCCGGCGCGGGCCTGGTCATCGCCGACGAAGCCCACTACCTCAAACTAATCGGCCGCCCCTTGTATAGAAAAAGCGTGTCGGGCGCAGAAGCGGGCCATTGGCTTGACCGTCTGGAAGAACTGGCCGGGCAGGCCGACGCGTTACTGTCCGGCCCCGTCGAGGACATGGACGCCGATACGCTCGTCCGTCTCATCGGGCACCTGACAGCCGCTTTCCAGGCCGACCCGGACGCCTGCCTGGGTTATCCCCGTCTCGTCCCCCTGGCTCGACCCAGCGTCACCCACAGCCTGCAGGTCATGTTCGTGGTCCTCCTGCTGGCGGACCAACTCGAATTCAGCGACCGCGATCGCCTGGGTCTGGCCGGCGCCGCGCTGACCATGAACATGGCCGACCTCGCAACGCATGACCGGCTCACCGGATTTGCCGGAGCAGAGGCGGTCGGCGAAAAGGCGCGGCTGATTCCGCATCCCGGTCGCGCCGTCGAGTTGCTGCGGGAGATCGGCATCGATGACCTGCTCTGGGTCGAGGCCGTGCGCCAGCATCATGAAAACATGGACGGCAGCGGCTACCCCGAAGGCGTCGAGGGTGCCCGTATCGGCCTGCCGGCGCGCATCTTGCGCGTGGCGGACGTCTACTGCACGCGCATCGCAGGCCGTCACTACCACCCGCCCAAGTCCGCCCGCTACGCGCTGCGGGAACTCTTCGGACCGCAACGCGGCCTCCTGGACAGCCAGATTTCCATCCTGTTGTTGCGCCGTGTCGGCCTGTATCCCCCGGGCACCCTCATCCGTCTAGCCAGCCGGGAGAATGCCTGCATCACCCGTCGCAGCCGCAACGGCCTGATCCGCTTCGCCGTGAGCTTCATGGACGGCCGCGGCCGGCCGTTTGATCCGCCTCGGGAGCGCGACCTGACCACCCGCACCCATCGCCCGCGCGGGGTGATCGAGCCCGACCCGGCCTGGCCGAGGATCGAGTGGAAGCTGCTCTGGGGATACTGACCTTGTCCGAACGCCTTTCGCCCTATGTGTTGGACGCCAGCCAGGAAAATTTCGAGCGTCTGATCCTCGGCAATTCCGCGAAGGGGCTGGTCCTGGCGTACTTCTGGTCGCCCAAGGCTGGCCCCTGCCTGGTGCTCATGCCGCGCCTGGTAAAGCTCGCCGCCGAATTCGGCGGCCGTTTCCTGCTGGTGATGGTCAATACCGACGCACTCGGCGCGCTGGCTCGCAGGCTGGGTGTCACCAGCGTGCCCACGGTCAAATTCTTCCTGCGCGGCGAAATCGTGCACACCATCCATGGCGCCGAGTCGGATCGCGAATTCCGGGAAGCCCTGCACCGCTACCTGGCGGATGAGCAGGACCGGGCCCGCATGCTGGCCCTGTCCCTGCACCAGGCCGGCGACACCGAGGCCGCCATCGCCGCGCTGGCGCGCATCGCCGTCGACGCGCCAGAGGACTTGGCGGTGGCTGCCGACCTGGCCAAGCTTCTCACCCTGGCCGGGCGCTCCACGGAGGCCCTGGCCCTGCTCGCCGCCTTGCCCCCGGGGTTACGGGCCGCGCCTGGCATCGCCACGTTGCTGGTGCATCTCGAATTGATCGACGCAGCGAGCGGGGAGGCCGGAGGCGATACTGACGCGAAGCAGCTCACCCTGGCCGCCCGGGCGCTGTTCGATGACGATCCGGAAACGGCCCTGGAGCACCTGCTGGAGCTCGCCCGGCAGGCACCGCAATTCCGCGACGATATCGGCCGCCGTGCCATGATTGCCCTTTTCGCGATGCTGGGCCCGAAACATCCCCTGACCCGAAGCTTCCGGCCACGCTTGGCAGAGCTCAATTCATGAGTGTTCCCTGGCGCGGCGATTTCGCCTCGACCCCGCCGTTCGCGCACCTGTCGCCGTGGGCGCAGCGGCTGGTCGGCCCGGACTGGCCGGACCTTGGTCGACTCGACGAACTCGCTGAGCAGGCCCGCCTGGCCAACGCCAACGGCCTGCCGGTGTGCTTCCGGACCCAGCACCAGCGCTGCGGGCAACGGGAATATGAGACGGGCATCCTGTCCTCGGGCATCGTTCCCACCCGTGAGCGCAACTGGCACGACCTGCTTAATGCCCTGGCCTGGCTGGCCTTTCCCCGGACTAAGGCAACCCTCAACGCCTTGCATTGCCGGTATCTGGCGCAGGGCGTGCCGCGCGGCCCCACTTCGGACGCGGCCACCCTGTTCGATGAGAGCGGGTTGGTGCTGGTCGGTGGGGATGCGGCCCTGGCCGGCCTGCTGGCCACCCGCCGTTGGCGAGACGCCTTCGTCGATGGGCGGGCAGCCTGGTCGCAAACTCGCGCCTACCTCATCGGCCATGCCGTTCTGGAGAAACTGCTGCGGCCCTGGCCGGGGATCACCGCTAAATGCCTTTTCATCGCCGCACCGCAACCGCCGGATGCAGGACCGCCGCCGGCCTGGCTGGACGAGGCGATTGCCGATGTCTGGCGCAGCGGCGGAATTACCCGTCCGGCCGACCTGTTTCCCATGCCGGTGCTCGGAATACCGGGCTGGTGGCGGGGTAACGAGTCCTCCGCGTTCTACGACGATCCGGACATCTTTCGGCCTGCCCGGACCTGATCAGATGTGCACGCTCACCGGCGGCGTGTTGCACGCCTCGCCGGGGGCTGTGGGCACGTCGTAGACCTCGAAAGAAAGCGCGGTCAGATCGGCCAGCACATAAGTTGGCCCCTTGCCGACCCCGCCAACCGTGCCGGGATTCACCAGCCAGGTCCTGCCACCCTTGACGTTGTCGATGGCCTGGATGCTGACCCGATGGTCATGGCCGCAACAGACCAGGTCGTAGTCCCCGGTCAGAGCCATGCCCCGGGCATAGTGGGGGTAATGCACCATGAACAGGCTGCGGCCGCCCAGGTGTATGGCGGCATCCTGACCGTGATAGCGCACCGGGCTGTCCGCCTCATGGGCCAGTTGGTGCATGGCAAAGAGGTCGCCGGTGTTGTTGCCGTGGATGGCATGCACCGGCAGTTCGAACTTTTTCAGCACCCGCAGTGTGGTGGGGGCGACCACGTCACCGCAATGCAGGATGGCCTCGGCCCCCCGAGCCTTGGCGTCCGCCGCTGCATGCTCCAGCAGGCGGCGGTTGTCGTGGCTGTCGGAGAGGATGCAGACCCGCATTAGAAGCCGGGTTTTTCAGGACTGGCCAGGTAGCGATCGACACCTGCCAGGATTTCCTTCTTTGCCTCTTCGGCACCGACCCAGCCCTGGACCTTCACCCATTTGCCGGCCTCCAGATCCTTGTAGTGCTCGAAGAAGTGGGAAATCTGGTTGAGCATGGACTCGGGTAGGTCACGGGGCGACTCGATGTCCCGGTACAGGTTGGTGAGCTTGTCCACGGGTACGGCCAGGAGCTTGGCGTCCTCGCCGGCCTCGTCTGCCATCTTCAGCATGCCCACGGGGCGGCAACGCACCACCACGCCGGTGATGAGGGGAATGGGCGTGATGACCAGCACATCCACCGGGTCCCCGTCGTCGGACAGGGTGTGTGGGATGTAGCCGTAATTGCAGGGGTAGTGCATGGCGGTGGACATGAAGCGGTCCACGAACATGGAACCGCTTTCCTTGTCCACCTCGTATTTAATGGGCTCGCCATGGGCGGGAATTTCGATGATGACATTGAAATCATTGGGGATATCCCGGCCGGCGGGTACTCGATCCAAGCTCATTCTCTTCTCCAGTTTTCCAAACGTGTGCCGATTATAGGCGGGTGATATTCCGGCCTACTTGAGGAGCATAGCCGCAATCATGGAAAGCGCGTTCGCCGGCGAAGTGGTCATCA
>Ga0233425_10007016_pt1 | contig 16113 bp, 12 predicted proteins | sample Watercolumn_Towu_2_FD_181712 | JGI IMG/M metagenome (GOLD analysis project Ga0233425, IMG submission 181712) | Freshwater microbial communities from Lake Towuti, South Sulawesi, Indonesia - Watercolumn_Towuti2014_140_MG | ecosystem: Environmental > Aquatic > Freshwater > Lake | place...
GTCGATTGCGACGACGCGGACTGCATGGTGCTGCCCATCTGCCAGGCCGCCGAGCCGGGTGGACCGTAGGCGCTTGGATGCCTACCACCTCCCTCCGAGCCATCCTCCGGCACGATGTGACCCGCGACGCGATCGACGATGCCATGGCCGAGACCGGATGCCGGTTGATCAACGTGATCCCGCCGAGCGAGAGCCACCCGGGCCAATCTATCTACGCCACGCGCGAGCGCACGGGGTTCCTGTTCCTGGTAGAAGACGGGAGGCTGGGTGCGGTCTACCTGACCGCGCAAGGCGAGCACCCCGACCGGGACCTCGAGGCGATCCGGGCGCTGCTGCCCTGCTACGGCACCGGGGAGCTGGAGGCGGACGTGTCCGACTGCGAAGACGAGGCCGCGCTGGCCCGGGGGCTCGGACTCCTGGTGCTGAGCATCTCCGGGGAACCGAGCGACCAGCAGGTGCACATCCTTCGCCGCAGCTTGGTCCATTCGAGCCCAGTGGTGCGCTGCGCGGCGCTCGTCGCCCTCGCCTATGTCCCCTGGCCGGCGCTGGCGGACGACGTGGCCGCGCTCGCAGCCGACGATGATGAGCCGGTCGTCCGGCTGCACGCGCAGCAGCTCCTCGCCGCGCTCCGAGCATGAGTCGATCATGAGCACCGATCCGACACTCCCGTTCCGGCCCAGGTTGGCCGATCACGTGGTGCTGCGCCGGTATGTCACTGACGGGCGCGAGCACGTGCTGATCAAAAGCGTCGTCGCAAACGAAGTTGTGGAGATCGACCCCCGCACGCTCCGGATCATCATGTGCGTTGACGGCACCCGGGACCTGGGTGGCGTGATGCTGGCCGCGGTCCGAGCCGGCGTCTACCGCCGTGCCTCGGAGATCCACGAAGTGCTGCTCGACCTCTGCCGCCGTGGGTTCCTCGTGGACGGCATCGAGTCCGGGCCGCCGGCGATCGTGCCCGAGCCCGCGCGCCCCCTCGAGCCGCTCGATGGATACACCCTGACCTGCGACGCAAACGGGACCTGCTGTGGCAACTACAGCGCGATCGCGTTCCTCTCCGACGAGATCGCTCGTGCTCGAGCGCTCGCCCCCGATCTGCTGAACGCGCCGTCGGACCGGGAGAGGGGGCTGCTGCCCATCCGGAGCTCGGCCCCGACGGCGAGCCTGGCCGTCACGATGGTCGATGGTCACTGCCCCTACCTGACCGACGATGGGAAGTGCCGGATACAGCTCGCCGCGGGTCCAGCCGCCAAGCCGGCGGGCTGCCGGATCTTCCCGGCGACCATGGTGGACGACGGGACCGCCATCCGGGTCAGCGTCTCGGTCGAGTGCCCGTGCATCCTCGCCAGCCTCGACCGGCCGGGCGGCGAGCCCCTGATCCCCGCGGGAGCCGTCACCGAGGCGGACCTGATCCCTGGCAGCCCGGTCATCCGGCTCCCGGAGTCGATCGAGGTCACTGGAGGTCGGACCGCTCGTCGCCGCGAGCTGCGGGCGTGGTCCGAGGCCGTCCTGGCCCTGTGCGGCGAGGTTACCGATCCACTCGCGGCGTTCTGGACGCTGGCGGACGTCGTCCGCGACGTCGGGCTCTCACCGCCGGACGCATCGGCAGCCGCGTTGCTGCGGAGCGCACCTCCCTCGGCGCTCTCGATCGGGCTCCCGCTCATGCTGTTCTCGTCGCGAGCCCAGGGGCAGGAGGCGTCGCTCCAACGGCTCGGACCATCGTCGCGCGATCGGACCTATCAGCTCGCCGTCTGGCTGGCCCGAGGGGCACGGGCCCTGCTGGAGTCCACGGCCGTCGAGGAGGCGCTGGCCGGGCCGGGGCCGCGGCTCGAGCACGAGCGGTTCTACTTCCGGGCCACGATCCACGGTCACCACCTGGCCACGGCCGGCCTCACCCTCGAGCGCGCGCTCCGTGACCGGGTCCTGCGGCTGGTGCTGGCGCGTCAGCTCTCGCGCCTGGTCCCAGAGGAGTGCGCCGGCCATCCGGCGGTGCCGTTCCCACTCGTCGCGGTCGAGGCCATGATGCGCGGACAGGGGCTGGAGAGCTACCTGGTGGACGACGGAAGATAGAGTCGCAGCCGCGATCACGTGGCTCGTCGAGTTGCCGTCTGTGCAAGCAGAGTCGCCACTCGGACGGTGTCAACTGCACGGAATCCCTCGACATCGCGTTGGCAGGCATTCTGCAAATCAAACGGCGCCATGAAGAACGCGGCTTTTTCGGGACTCGTGGTCGCCCTGCTCTCGGCCTGTGCGATGGACGCCACGACCGGGGCGGGCGGAGGCGACGACTCGATCGGCGGCAAGGCAGACGACGCGAGCGAGGGGGCGGCCACGATCGTCTTCTCGGAGGGGTACGGAGAGGAGTTGACCGGGACGATCGAGGCGGGCGCTCCCTTGCGGGTCGTGTACGACGCGGACCGGCTCCCCGGGTGCCGCGGCGAGATGTACGGCAACCCGGCCTGGGCCGTCACCGCGAGCTGGTTCGTGGACGACGGGTCGCCGGTGGACGTGCTGCTCTCCGAGAACACCGACGGTCTCTTCGAGGGGATCATCGACGTAGTTCCCGCTGGCGCCGACCTCGCGCTCTACTTCCAGGTCACGAATCGCTGGGGCTGCCAGGAGTTCGACTCCGACTACGGCGCGAACTACCACTTCCCGATCGCGGGGAGCGGCCCGGCGGAGCAGACCCTGATCTCGTTCGACGCCGACGGCACGGTCAGCGCCTCGGGTCCGGTCGTCGCCGGCGCCACGGTGCGCATCCACTACGAGCCCTCGCGTGTCGAGGAGTGCCGCGGCTCCACATACGGCAACCCGGCCTGGGGCGTCTACGGATACGCGGCCGTGGACGGCGGGGAGGCGCAGTCGTTCGAGGTCACGCGCGTCGAGGGGAGCGACCGCGTGCCGCAGGACGCAGAGATCGTGGTCCGGCCCGGCCGCGAGCTGGCGATCTGGTTCCAGTTCTCGAACCGGTGGGGCTGCGTGGCCTACGACACGAACGGCGGCCAGAACTGGGTGTTCCCGATCGAGTAGCCCCCCCCCTGCGAGCCCAACTCTACAGCCTTGAGCACAACTCCGGCCACCTCAGCGGCGGGCGCAGGTCCCGCCGCTACGCTTCTCGACCTATTTCGCGATCTGCGCCCCCGCGAAGAGGACGAGCCCACGACCCTGGGCCTTGAGCAGCGGCGCGTCCGATCCGGCCAGTGACATCACGACACAGACCTCGCCGCGTCCGTCGTCGGTCGGGGTGAGGTCGACCTCGACGCGTACTGCGTCGCCTGGCGTCGCGGTCGCGCCGGGCACGATCACCAGCTTGAGGTTGAAGAACGTGAACGACAGGTCGCCCGCACCGGCGATCGACGGCCAGTGCTGGATCAGGGTCTCACGCCAGTCGTCGAGGAAACGACCTGTGGACTCGGTGGCGATCCGCACGACGGCGTCCGGCCGTACGACGCCTCGCGGCGAGAGGTCGCTCTCGCCGAGCGTCACGGTGTATGTCGTCTTCGCCAGCTCTCGCAGCGCAGCCGGCACGCGGCGCCGGACCGCGATGCGGACCTCGCGGCCGGCGAGCTTCTCGCGCTGGACGATCTCCCGGCTGGTCACGCGGCCGTTGATCACCGCGCCCATGTAGCCGCCGCCGCCGCCGCGGCTCCAGGCGCCCGTGAAGTACAGCCCGTCGAAGATCGACTTCGCGCCGAAGCGGTGGACGTCGGCCTGGCCGGGAGTCTGCGCCCAGCCGTAGACCGCGCCGAACGGGTTCCGCGTCACCCGCATCAGGGTCCTCGGCGTGCCGAGCTCGCACACGACGACGTGTCGCACGAGGTCGGGGTACCGCCGCCCCAGCTTGTCGAGCATGACCTCCTGGACCCGCGCCTTCTTGTCCTCGTATGCCGCCCGATCGATCGACGTCCAGGGCGCGCCGGGCGCGACCTCGAGCATCTGCGCGATGCCGTGGCCCGGCGGGTGGGTCCGGCCGCCCGGCTCCGTGTAGTCGCTGACCATGTAGTCCGTGCTGTCGTACACCTCCGACATCGCGCGGCGGTAGGCGTCGTGGTTGTCGTATCCGTGGTTGACGAACACCGTGTGCCCCTCGAGGCCGAGGTCCTGCGCCGGCCGGTCGAGCCCAAGGTAGAGCGTGAGCAGCGAGCACGACGGCTCCAGCGTGCCGAGCTTGTACGCGTACGGCTTCGGGACGTTCTCGCGGCCGACGAGCTCGAAGTACGTCTGGATGGGGTTGGCGTTGGACACCACGATCGGCGCGAGGAAACGCTCGCCCGTGGCGATCTCGACGCCCCGCGCTCTCCGGTCCTCGAGCAGGATACTGGTGACCTTCGACGTGAGCTGCACGACGCCGCCTGCCTCGCGCAGCGTCTCGGCCATGGCCGACGAGAGACGCTGACCCCCTCCGACAATGTGGTAGTTCCCCGTGAGCCAGTGCATCCCGGCGACCTCGACAGCCCAGTTGGCCGCGCAGAGCCGGTTCGGCAGCCCCGTCGATTGCCAGAGCTGCCCGAGGACGCCGTGCAGGCGGGGATCGTCGACGTGCTCCGAGAGCAGCTCCTCGTAGGACTTCTTGAAGTACCGGGCCGGGAAGTAGGTCTCGATGTCGATGTCGCCGGTCCAGAACAGCTCGAAGCTCTCGCCGACCAGCCGCCGGATGGTCTCGAAGTAGCGATCGATGCCGGCCCGCTGCGCGGGGAGCTCGGCTTTCAAGTACTCGGAGAGCGGGCCCTCGCCGGCAGGGAGGCGGTGGATCCGGTCCGGAAAGACCGAGGTGAACATCGGGTCGCGCGACTCGATCTCCAGCTTGTCGATGACCTGGAGGTGCTCGAGCAGACGGTGGAACCCCTGCCCCTCGGCGAGGCCCGAGAGCACGTGCTGCGAGACGTCGAAGGTGGTGCCTGCCCGGGAGAAGCCCTGGCCGTAGCCGCCGATCCTCGGCTGCTTCTCCAGCACGAGGACGTGGAACCCCTGCTTCGCCAGGTGGAGGGCGCAGCTCAGGCCGCCGAGCCCGCCGCCGATCACGATCATGTCGTAGGTGTTGTCGGTCGATACTCCCATCTTGCGCTCACGCCATCACGCGGCCACGAACTGATCGCGGCCGACGCCGCAGACAGGGCACACTTCCGGCGGGTGCTCGCCCTCGGGCGTGTACCCGCACATCCGGCAGACCCACGTTGTGGGGCCGGTGCGCTCGTCCCGCTCGACCGGGGGCGCGAGCGCCTCGACGACCGCGTCCGCCGATCCCTCGCCGTGGAGCCGAACGGGCACCGCCTCGCCGCGCACGATCGCCCGCTCCAGGGCCGGGTATCCGCCGACGTCGCCGGCGCAGATCGCGCCGACAAGGCGGTGCTCGCGGTCGACGCGCAGCGCCTGGTAGCTCTCGCCTCTGAGGCTGCTCAGGACCCGGTCGCCCGGCTCGCTCCGGGTCGTGCGTCCGCAGACGAACACCGGGAAACCGGGGGTCTTCGTGTGCAGCGTCGGTGGGCGCGGCTCGAACGCGCGCTTGACCTCGAAGGCGTTGATCCCGGCGACCTCGCCCTGGCGCCGGGCCGGGTTCCACAGGAACGACGCGCCGCTCGCCGGCTCGGTACAGTTGCCCGCGGCGAGGACCCGGGGGTGGCTCGTCCGCTGGTGCTCGTCCACCAGGATCCCGCGCCCCGTTCGGAGCCCGGCGGATCGGGCGAGGCCGACGTTGGGCGCCACGCCCGCAACGAGGATCGCCGCGTCAACGTCGAGCGCGGCGCCTCGACGGAGCTCGATCCGGCACCGCCCGACGCCGTGGCTCACCCCGGTGACCGGTGAGTCCGACAGCACACGCACGCCCCGCGCGGCGAGCGCGTCGGCCAGGAGCCGCGCCGCCTGGGCGTCGAGCAGGTCGGGCATCAAGGTGGGGCGGGCCTCGACCAGGGTCACCTCGACGCCGATCGCGGAGAGGTCGAACGCAGCCTCGACCCCGAGCACGCCGCCGCCGATCACGACGATCCGCCGGGCGCCGCGGACCCCGTCGCGGATCGTAAGCGCGTCGTCGAGCGACCAGAGCGGGAACACGCCGGGCCCATCGATCCCCGGGACCGGCGGCAGCGTGGGCGAGGCTCCCGTCGCCAGGATCAGACGATCGAAGGAGACCTCGGCCCCGGTCTCGAGCAGGGCGCGGCCCCGGTCCGGGTCGAGGGCTCTCACGCTCTCGCCCCGGCGGTGCTCGACCCCGTGCGACTCGAGCCAGTCCGGCGCGAGCACGGCGAGGTGCTCCGGACGCCGCGCGCCCGTGATCACGGAGCCGAGGGCGATCTTGTTGTAGAACGGGTGGCGCTCTATCGAGTAGACCACGACCTCGGCGTCGGGGGTCTCGGCGCGGGCGGCCAGCGCCGCGGTCGCGCCCGCGACGCCGCTGCCGATCACCACCAGCTTCCGTTCTCCGTCGCTCATGCCCTCACGACCTCGAGTCCTGGCCGGACCGCCACGGACCGAGCCCATAATACACGTTCACCTCCCGAGGAAGACCATTGCACTCGGGCTCCTGGGACTGCCCGATGCTCTGAGGATGGATCGTTCCACGGGGGTGCTACCTGGCTGTCCCGCTCAGCGTTATTCCGGGGTGCCGAGGTAGACCGGGCTGGACCACGACTGTCGGTGGTCGTCTTCGCTTCGGACATCGAGTGCCCGTGCGTACACGAAGTGTCGACCCGGTGCGACCTCGAGCGTGACATCGATCTCGCGGGCCTCGACCGTCGTCACGAGGCAGCCATCGACCACGAGGTGGACCTCGTCCGCCGCGGCGCCCGCGAGAACCCTCACGCGCACGCTTCCGTCGTGGTCGCCCTGCTCGCCCATGAAGAGGCTCGTACCGCCGGTCTCGACCGCCAGGAGCACGGGGAGTTGGTTGCCCGTGGTGGCGGCGAGGGTGTGTCGCTGCGCGAGCGCCTCCCACAGCTCAGCCCGGCCGAGCACCGAGGCCACGACTCCCGTCATTCCGCCATGGTTTGGGAAGCCGCATTCGTCCATCGCCTCGCTCGCGGGCCGGCCCGCGTGGGTGTCGGTGCCTCCGACGAAAGCGAGCACGAACCTGGGGTCGCCCTCCTCGATCCAGCGCTCGTACAACGTGGTCCGGATGGTGCGCTGCTCGTCGGTGATCTCCGGCATGGCGTCGAGCGGCACGTCCGTGTCGTCGCAACCCGCAGCGTCGGGCGCGTTGCCTTCCCACGTGCCCCACTTCGACAGCACTTCCACGTGCCGCACGAAGTCCGAGTCCATGTAGTCCCAGTCCGTGGAGTGGTTGTCGATGGAGTCCTCTCCACCGCCTATCATGGCCGGCGTGTGGACGATTGTGAATGCCGTGCCGCGGTAGTCGTCCAGCGCGGCCCACAGCGCGGTCGCGTCCTCGGCCACGACGGTCTCATCGACCAGGAACGCGCCGTATCGCGCCTCCGGGAGCACCTCGGGGTCCAGATCCCTGAACACGACGTTCTTGTGGCCGAACCCGGTCTCGGAGCCGATCCCCTCGCCACCGGCCGTGTTGGTGTACTCCCACCCGGCGAAGACGATGAGAGCGTCCGGGGCCGCGGGGTCCTCGACGTTCGCGTCCATTGCGTGGCGTATCTCGCTCTGCCACACCGAGAGCCGGTCCCTCCTGTGCTCCGGGGGCCGCGCGGTCGGGTTCGGCTCCTCCGCGTGGTCCGAGAGGCAGACGAAGTCGAGGTTCGAGGTCTCGCGTGCGAATGCGTATGCGTCGGGGGGATCGAGCGTGTCGTCCCGATACACCGCGGTGCACCCCGCGGCGTCGATCGAGTATGTCGTGTGCGCGTGGAACTCGCCCCAGTACACATCGTCGAGGGTCACGCCGATCTGGTCCCGGAAATACGCGTCGACCGTCTGTTCGACTGTGTCTCCGTCCGGGTCGGAGTCGGCATTTGCATCGGCATCCGAGCCGCCGTCCCCGTGAGAGTCTGCATCACCTTCCGACTCAGCGTCCGAGTCGCCGTCGCCGTCCATGTCGGAGTCCGCATCCGCGTCGCCGTCACTGTCGCCACCGCAGCTCGCGGCGAGCATCGACACCAGGAGCACGACGAGCATTTCGATAATCTTCATGATCACCACCTTCACTGTTACAGGGTCACTTCGAACGCCCTATTCAATCGTTCATCACGACGAGCAGGTACTCGCCGGCGAGCTCCACACCGCCCGACACGAACGTGTCGAGCACGAGGAAGTACCGGCCGGCCGCGAGGTCGGCCACGACCGCGCGGTGGTCTCGGTCGAGGCACCCCTCGGCCGTGCCGCTGGCATCGAGGAGGTGCACGTCGATATCGACGTCGCCGCGATCGAGCACCATGGCGCGCACCCTGGCCGGCGCGGCGAGGTCGAGCTCGTATGTCAGCTCGGGTCCGGACTCGTCGGCCGCGGACCCGCAGCCCGTGTACTCGTCGATGTCGCGGTGCGGCGACAGGAGCGTGGTCGCCAGGTGGGCAAACGGCAACGCGTCGATGATGAAGGGTGTCTCGGCCGAGCCGTCGCCCGTCACGGGGACGCCCGGGGCGACCGCGGCGTCGGGGGCCGGCTCGCCCGCGACGAGGGCCCGCCGCACCCGGTCGAGCGCCTCGAGCGTGATCAGGTTGCGCACGTTCGACCCGTACCCGAGCCCCTCCTCGGTCAGGATGCAGCCGCCGGACCGGTACACGTCCGGGTGGACGCCGTCGCCCGCCAGCCCGTGGCCCGGCAGCGCCGCGAGCTCCCGGTGGTAGTCGACGAGCGGCACCTGGAGTGCCTGCGCCATGGCGCGCACGACGGCGTTGAGGCGCGGCACCCAGGCGTCGGCCTCGGCCGAATCGTCTCGCGGCGGGATCGTGCTCACGACCGGGACCACCCCGCGCTCCATCAGCAGGTCCATGATGTCGAGCATGTTCGCCGCGTACCAGTCCAGCGTGTCCATGCCGTAGCCGAACCAGCCGATGTCGTTCGTCCCGTACATCACGACCGCGAAGCGCGGGCCCGTCTCGTCGAGCTCCTGCTCGAGCGGCGACGGGTCTCCGGCGAGCGCCCACGAAGCCGACCGCCCCACCTCGGCGCACAGGCTCTCCCGGTCGAACGAGCCCCCGTCCCTGAAGAAGAGCACCGTGTCCCACAGGGAGTCGCGGCCGCCCAGGTCGATCGCGTCGCCGGCGAAGCACGCGAGGAATGAGCGGCTCACGGTGATCGAGTCGCCGACCTTGGCGAACAGGTCGTCGCCGAGCGTCGGATCGGTGGCCGCCACGTCGGCCAGCCACTCGACCACGTACGGCGTCAGGGGCGACTGGGTCCTGTCCTCGGGGTAGCGCTCCGGGACCGCGGGCACGTCCGCGTCGGTGTCCGTGTCGCCGTCTGCGTCTGCGTCGGCGTCGCCGTCTGCGTCGGCATCGGCTCCGCCGTCGCCGTCGGCGTCCGTGTCGCCGTCTCCGTCGACATCGACGTCAACATCGACGTCGCCGCCGGAGTCGGAGCCGGCATCGGGGCTGCCGACCGGTGATCCGTCGCAGCCGGCGAGGCACAGGACCAGCGACAGCGCCGGGAACGGGACCCATCTCGGTGAGGTGCTCATCGGCTCATCGTGGGTTGCGCGCGAGACGTCGCGAAGCCCCGGTTCCTCAGCCGCCCCAGCCGGCCAATCGGGCGAGGAGATACCACATGGCCTGCGCGCCGCGCCGCATCCCCTGCTCGCCGAGGTGCTCCATGTCCTCCGCCGCGTAACCCCCGTACATGGACTCGTTGCCGTCCGAGGTCACGGGGTTGCCGCTCGGGTCGTGCGACTCGATCGCGGCCAGGTCGAAGAGGACGCGGCCCGTGCTGGCGCAGTGCTCGCGGACCAGGGTGTTGAACCGGTCGTGGTTGGGAGAGCCAGAGGCCCTGACTGGCGCGGTCCACCACACGAACACGACGTCGGGGTAGGTGGATTCGAGGCGCTCCATCGTGTCGCGGTAGTGGTTGAACACATCGGCCGGCGAGCTGCCGTCGAGGTCGACGAAGCAGAGCTTCATCATCGCGACGGCGACGACGTCGCCGAAGCCCCAGTTCATCACCCTGTCCTCGAAGTCGTCGATCTTGGAGTCGGGGTTGTAGTTCTCGCCCACCGGGAAGTGGCCGAGCCCGGAGTCCTCGTTGAACCACTCGGGCCACACCTCGTCCTGGATGTTCAGGTTATAGCGGCCCCAGTCCTCGCCGGAGAGAATCCACATCCCGTCGATGATGTTCCAGCCCACCGACTGGTGGCCGAAGAGCACGTCGAGACCGCGCGCCGCGTCCAGGTATTCCTGGGGGATCGCGCCCACGTTCAGGCTGGTGTGGTCCACCACGAAGCCCGAGGGAGGCTCGACGTCGGAATCGGTGTCCACGTCGGTGTCCACGTCGGTGTCGGTGTCCACGTCAGTATCCACGTCGGTGTCGGTGTCTCCATCGCTGTCGGTGTCCATGTCACCGTCACCATCGGAATCGACGTCACCGTCGCCGTCGGAGTCCACGTCGCCGTCGCCATCGCCGCGGCACGCCGGCAGCGACCGGGTCATGCCCAGCAGGGCTATCAGCACCACTGTCCATCGGATCGAGCTCTTCATCAGTCCACCTGCTCCTGTCGCGTCGTAAGGTATGACCGATCTGCGTCTCTCCGCAAGCGGAGGGTTCGATCGCTTCGCGGAACCGCCGGTGATGCGGGTCTCCTCCCGCGTGGTCACCGCTCCGCGCGCGCGGTGATCGAGTAGTCGCCGGGACCAGGCCGGAGACTTGAGGCTGTAGACTGGAGTTCAAAGGGAACACACGAGAAACTCTCCCTACCTCCAGCCTCCAGCCGGGCCGAGGACTTTGTCCGAGGCCCTGGCCCCCGATGGCTTGGCCCTTGAGCCCCTCCTGGCGACTGGGATAGAGTTTGGAGGAGGATAGAGCGAACATGAGAAAGACCTACACGGTGAGCGACGGGAAGATGGTATTGACCCTGGAACCTGCCGTCGAGGGAGGGTACGTGGTCACTTCGCCACTGGACCCCGAACTGATCACCGAAGCGGAGAGTGTTGAAGAGGCGTTCTTGATGGCCCGGGATGCGCACCGAGCGCTGACACGATCGAGGGCGAAGATGTTCCGTGAGTTGGCTGACATGGCCCAGGGCCAGAACCCCTGATGAAACGCCGGGACCTCGAGCGCCATCTGCGGGAGAACGGATGTGCCCTTCACCACCACGGCGGGCGACACGATGTCTGGCTCAACCCGCGAACCTTGGCTCAATCGCCGGTTCCGCGACACGATGAAATCAAGACGGGTACGGCCCGGGGCATTTGTCGGATACTGGGCGTTCCCTCGCCACTTGCGAAGTAGGCGGCCCGCCATGTCTTCGCAGCCGTGAGCATTCGGCAAACGAGTATGTATCCGCAGAAAGTCACCGCTCCGCGCGCGCGGTGATCGAGTAGTCGCCAGTCGGGACGGAGCGAGGCACGGCGAGGTTCGCGCGGAAGGCGCCGTCGGGGCCGCTGACCGCCCGTCCGAGGTCGAACGACAGGCCCGCGCCGCGGACGATCCGGACGAGGACCCGGACGTCCGCCGCCGGCTCACCGTGGCCCGATTCGACATGGCCGGAGACGGTCAGCGCCTCGCCCCGCACGACGTGCGCGGTGTGGCGCTCGAGGACCACGCGCACGTCTCCTGCCGGTCGCGGGGCCGGCTCGCCTGCCGCGCCCGGTGTCGGCGCGGCCTCGCTCCCCTGGTCCGCCGGTCCCTCGCCCATCGAGACGCGGGACGGGTCGAGGACATCTCCCTGACCCTGACCGGGCCCCGCGTCGCCTCCGGCGCCGGGGCGTTCCGCGGGAGGCCCGTCGTGCCCCGGGGCCCGGCCGCCGATCGACGGCGACGCCACCCGCGGCTGCGGCTGGTCATGAGGCCACGGGAACGGGTCCGGAGCTCGCGGCTCGTGCCGCGCCGCCGGCTCGCTCGCCATGGACAGGGGCCCCTCTCCGCCGAGGTCCACCCGGAGCCAGCCGAGCGTCGGGACCCAGACCTCGGCGAAGGCGTGGACCTCGTTGCTCACGAAGCGGGCCGGGAGCCCGAGGCCCTGGGCCGTGACCACGAACACGAACGCGCGGTGACGGCATACGCCGCGGCGGCCGAGGGCGAGCGCGAGGTAGGGATCGACCCCGGCCGGCGCGTCCATCGGCTCGACGCGGAACGATCGCAGGTAGGTGATCAGCCGAGTGAGGTTCCGAGCGACCGGCGCCTCGGGGTCGAGGCCGAGGCGGCGCGCCACCTCGGCCGCGGCGCGGGCCACGTTCGGTGGAAGCGAGGGCCGGAGCGCGACCGGGACGTCGGAGGACCGGACCTCCGGAGGCATGGGGTTGCCGAAGTACGAGGCCGGGGCGTCGGTGACGAAGATGATCCTCGTCTCGCCCGCCTCGGAGCCGACGACGGAGAAGTTGTCTGCTGCGTCGCGGAAGAACCCGACCCGCCTCGCGGGCCTGGTGCGCACGCTGAGGATGCGCGCGTCGGGCGCGACCGACGGGATCGGGATGGGCTGGCCGGGCACGAGATCGACCACGACCGAGCCCCAGAAGAGGTCCCTGTCGTCCGAGGCCTCGCCCCCCACCACGACCTCCGTGAGCTCGGTCGAGGAGATGCCGAGGGCATAATCGGGGCCCACGCGGTCCAGCGCGGTCAACCGCTTGTACGGCGCGACGGACGGCGTGAACGTCGGGTAGTACGCCGGGAGCGTCGGGGTGCGGCCCGTGTCCAGGTCGGGGCGGTACTGGCGGAGCGCCCGGACCGCGGGGTCCCGGTCGACGGGCTGGAACGCGCGCTCGCCGGGGTTGGTCCCAGCGGTGTCGGCCGGCTCGGGGATCTCGAGGCGAGGCAGGCGGATCGCCGCGGGGTTCGTGCCCGGCGCCGCTTGCTCGACCAGCGGCCCGGCCTCGTCGTCGGGCCGGAGCACGCGCTCGTGCAGGCGCCGCTCGGCCGCCGCGTCCGACGGCCAGGCCACCGCCAGGGCGATGGCGAGACCGAGTCGGCACGCGACGGGGCACAACGACCTCATGACAGCATCTTCAGGATGTCGCGGTACGTCACGAGGAGCAAGAGCCCGATCAGGAGCAGGAACCCGGCAGCGTGGACGTAGCCCTCGACGGTCCGGTTCACCCGGCGGCGCGACACGGCCTCGATGGCGAGGAACACGACGCGACCGCCGTCGAGCGCGGGGATCGGCAGGAAGTTGAAGATGCAGAGCGAGATGCTGAGCTGGGCCACGAGCGCGAGGATCGCCCTCCACCCCTCGCGCCAGGCGTCGATGATGATCTGGACGATCCCCACCGGCCCGGAGACGTCCTCGGTCGACCTCTCGCCAGTCGCCATGTGCCATATCAGGAGCGCCATGCCAGCGGTGGAGAGGGCGGCCGTGGCGATCCCGGCGCCGACGGATTCCAGGGGCCTCGTCCGCTCGAGGCGCGTCGCGGGGGTGACGCCGATGATGCCGCTCCGCGGGTCCGGCGTCACCAGGAGCCGCACCGTCTCCGCCCCGCGCCGGACGTCGAGAGGGATCTGCGTCCCACGGTGCCGCCGGACCTCGCGCGCCATCTCGTTCCACGTCTCGACGGGCTCGCCCGCGACGGTCGTGATCAGGTCACCCGGTCGCAGGCCGGCGGCCCGGGCTGGCCTGCCGTCCGCCACACCGCCGACGTGCGGCGTGGACACCGGGGCGGGGAAGCCCACGTTGAAGAGCACGACGTACACGACCGCGGCGGCGAGGAAGTTGGCCAGCGGTCCGGCGACGATCATGGCCAGCCGCGCGACCGCTGGCTGGTTCGCGTAGCTCCTTCGGTCCTCGGGGTCGACCTCGTCTTCCGGGCCGAGCCCGTCGATGGCGACGTAGCCACCGAGCGGGACCGCCCCGATGGAGTACACCGTCTCGCCACCGCGCGGCCGCCACTCGATCAGCGGCTTGAAGAAGCCGATCGAGAACCGCTTGACCCTCATGCCGAAGAGCCGGGCCACGGCAAAGTGGCCGATCTCGTGGATCAGGATCAAGAGCGCCACGGCGAGGACGCCGATGATCAGCGGACCGGCGGTCTGCATCACGGCTCGCGAGCCACCCGGATCAGGCGGCGGGCGATGTCCGGGCCCTGTCCGTCGGTCCCCTCGACGTCGCGGTAGAAGACCATCGCGGTCGAGGCTCCGTCGAAGCCCCTCGGCGTGGCGACGGCGGGCTGGTCGCTCGCGCCCCGGCCCTCGGGGCTGACCCGGAAGGGCTCGGCCGTCACGAGTGTCCCCGTGGGCATCTCGCCGAATTCTCTGTCCCCGCGGACGACGCGGGCGAACACGGCGGTGGTCTCGCCCACCTCCTGGGTCCAGACGACGATGAACTCGTCCTCGACGAGCGCGACGGCCGGCTCGGAGCACCGATCGCCGGCGCTGATCTCGAAGGGCTCGCCCGCGGTCCCGGCATCGTCGGTCCACTCGAGCCACATGCCCATGACGGGGCCGTTGTGCCCTCGCCGGTACGCCACCAGGAAGTGCTCGGCGGCGCCCCGGCGGACAGACCCGACCGCGGGCGATCCGCACGCGTCGCCGGGCCCGCAGATCTCGATGTGCCACTCGTTCGGCTCGCTCGGCCGGCGGAACATCCGGCCGTAGAGCGCGCTCTCGTCCTCGACCCAGGCGACCAGGAACCCGCCGTCCCTGCGGCCGGCGAGCGCCGGCGCGCTCTGCGGGAACGTTGTGGCCCGGACGTCGTTCTGCCGCTGGAGGTCGAGCGAGGTCCCGGCGACGCGGAACGTGTACATGTGGAGCTGCTCCGTCTCCTCTGTGACCATGACGCCGAAGGAGTCGCCCGTGAAGATCACGGCCGCGTCGACCGGCGGGTCTCCGGTGGAGCCGAACCCCTCCGACATGCTCGGCGCGGTCGTGACTCCCTGCCACAGTGACAGGAAGAAGGGGGTGTTGAGCAGGTCGCCGTCGTCCTGGGCGTACGCGGCGATCATGTAGCCTCCGCGCAGGTCGATCGAGTGACAGTCGCGCCGGAAAGCGGCATCAGTCTGGCGGAAGGGGTTCTCCATCAAGTCTTGCCCTTCGTGATCGTACAGCGCCATCGGGAGCTGGTACGAGCCCAGGGCCACCGAGCGCCAGCACCCCAGGAGCTGGTCGCCCGAGCCGGCGGCCCTCGGCATGGACTGCTCGCCGTTGAGGAACCCCTCGGCCGCGTTCGCCCACTGGACGACCGTCACGCACCCCTCGCACGCGTCGGACTCGTCGTCGCACTGCTCGTGGGGATCGATGACTCCGTCGCCGCAGACGCCGTACGGGTAGAGGAGGACCTCGAGGGTGCGGTCCCCGTTCAGGTCCACCTGGGCGCAGCCCTGGGCCACAGGGTGCTCGAGCGGCGCTCCGGGGCTGCCGATCCCGGCCTCCACGTACACGTCGTAGCTGGCGACCCCCAGCGTGATGTCCACGAGGCCCGAGGACAGGGGCACGCCGAGCGCCTCCGCGGCCGTCGTCGAGGTGTCTCCGGCGATCGAGCCGGTGGCCAGGTCGCACTCGACCCGACTGTCCTCGTAGACGTACACGTCCACGGTGTCGATGTCTCCCGGCTCGAGCTGCCCCGAAAGGGCGATGGACACGCGGCTCGTCTCGTCCCGGGTGTCGAACGAGCACCCGACGACGGGGAGGGCCGTGACGACCGCCCAGCACACGACGCGCTTCATGTGACGGATGGTAGCACGGCGCCGGCCGCGGCACCGAACTTCGGACGGCCCGGAGCTATGCATCGTGCACGGGGCGCTCTGCGCCCTTGAGCGCCAGGTCGAGGCAGGCGCCGATGAACCTGCTGAACAGCGGGTGCGGCTCCGTGGGCCGGCTCTTGAACTCCGGGTGGAACTGGCACCCGAGGAACCAGGGGTGATCGCGGAGCTCGACGACCTCCACGAGCTTGCCGTCGGGGCTCAGGCCGCTCAGCACCATGCCGGCCTCCTCGAACGCGGTGCGGTAGTCGTTGTTGAACTCGTACCGGTGCCTGTGCCGCTCGTCGATCGCGTCCTTCCCGTAGCATTCGTGGGCCAGGGTGCCCGGCACGAGGCTGCACGGGTACGACCCGAGCCTCATGGTCGCCCCCTTGTCTTTGATTTT
>Ga0233425_10007017_pt1 | contig 16109 bp, 12 predicted proteins | sample Watercolumn_Towu_2_FD_181712 | JGI IMG/M metagenome (GOLD analysis project Ga0233425, IMG submission 181712) | Freshwater microbial communities from Lake Towuti, South Sulawesi, Indonesia - Watercolumn_Towuti2014_140_MG | ecosystem: Environmental > Aquatic > Freshwater > Lake | place...
CGCGCCGCCGACGAGCACCGGTACCAGCACTGCCGGACGCCTCCACCGACGTCTCCGTGGTTCCATCGCACGCCCTCCCCTGCCCCGCTCCTCGCACGACGACGGGCGCTGCCGCATCGTTCCCGTGTCGGCCGCCCGCCCCGGCCAGCGCCGGCCCGGACCACCTCCAGGGGCACGTATCGGTCACGGCACGGGCGTGAGGAGGGCCTGGGCGCGCTGGGGCGCCCGGGCCCTCCTGCGCGTCCGGGCGGTGCCGCCCGGACCGCTCCCCTACAGTTCCGGCATGAGCGAGACGACGCCGGCGGACGGGGCGCCGCAGACCGACGCCGACGGCGCGGTCGAGGTCGCAGGCCCGCGGCCCGCGCTGGACAAGAAGAAGTCGATCATCTTCGGCCTGGTCGGCCTCGCCGTGCTGGTGATCATCTTCGTCAAGGTGATCCCGCAGATCGGCAGCTACAGCGAGGCCCTGGACGCGCTCAAGACGATGAACGCGCGCGACGTCGCGCTCATCGGGCTCGCGGTGCTGGTCTACCTCGCGTGGTACCCGCTCCCCTTCATCGCCGCCACCCCGGGCCTCTCGTACGGCCGCGCCTTCCAGCTCAACCAGGGCGCCTTCGCGATCAGCAACGGCATCCCCGCCGGCGGCGCGTTCGGCCTCGGCGTGCAGTACGCGATGCTCGCGTCATGGCGCGTCCCCCCGACCGTCGCCACCGCGGCCATCGGCGCGGTCGGCGTCTGGAGCGTCTTCGTGACGCTCGGCCTGCCTGTCATCGGCGTCTTCATGCTCTACGCCGGCGGCTTCAGCGACGCGTCGTCCTACATCAAGTACGCCGCGATCGGCCTGGCCGTCCTCATCGCGATGATCGTCGTCTTCGCGCTCATCATGAGCAGCGAGAAGCTCGCGGTGAAGGTCGGCGAGCTCGGCGGCAAGGTCATCAACCCCCTGCTGCGCCGCTTCAAGCGCGACGAGATGGATGTCATCGCCGCCGTGCTGAAGTTCCGCAACGACATCGTCGACCTGGTGAAGCGCCGCTGGGCCGCCATCACCGTCACCCAGCTCGGCGTCTCGATCACGCAGGGGCTCATCCTGCTGGTCGCCCTGTGGGGCGTGGAGGGCGACGGCGCCCGCACCAACGCGCTGATCGTGCTGGGTGCCTACGCCGTCGCCCAGATCATGATCATGATCCCGATCACCCCGGGCGGTCTCGGCACCGTCGACGCCCTGATGCTCGGCATCCTGACCGCCGCCGGCGTCTCCACCGGCGCTGCGACGGCGGCCACGCTGGTGTGGCGCGCGTCGTCCTTCGTCCCGCAGATCATCGTCGGCATCCTCAGCCTCGTGTGGTGGAGCCGCACGGCGGCCAAGCGCCTCAACGAGGGCGCGGCAGCGAAGGCGGGAACCGCGCCGACCGGCTAGGTTCCCGCCCATGACCGCCACCACCGCACCCGCCGTCCCTCTGCGCAGCTCCGCGCGCACGTGGTTCTCGGCCCTCGCCGTGTGGGCCTGGCTGGGACTCGCGATCCAGTTCGTGCTGTCCTCGACCGGCATGTACCCGTCGGACCCGACGAAGCCGAGCGCCTACGGCTGGAACCCGGCCGGCATCGAGGGGCTCGTGCCGCGCGTCATCGACTTCTTCTCCTACTTCACGATCTGGAGCAACATCGCCGTCGCGGTCGTCGCGACGATGCTGGCCCTGCGCCCCGACCGCGACTCGCGCTGGTTCCGCGCGGTGCGGCTCTCGGCGCTGCTCATGATCTCGGTGACCGGCCTGGTCTACGGCGTGCTGCTGGCCGGGCTCGCCGACCTGCAGGGCTGGGAGGTCCTCGCCAACTTCTTCATCCACCAGACGGTGCCGCTGCTCGCGGTCCTGGTGTTCGTCGTCGCCGGGCCGCGCGGCTGGATCGACTGGCCGACCATCGGGCGGGCCACCGTGCTGCCGCTGGTCTGGGCGGGCTACGCACTGGTGCGCGGCGCCGTGATCGGCGCCTACCCGTACTTCTTCCTCGACGTCGCGGTGCTCGGCTACGGGCGCGTGCTGCTCAACCTGGTCGGCGTGCTCCTGCTGGGCCTGGTCATCGCGCTCCTGCTGTGGGCTGTCGACCGCTGGCTCACGCGGCGCGCGGCCCGCTGAGCACCGTCAGTACAGCGCCATCCCGGTCACGCGGGTCGTCGACCAGCGCAGGCTGCGCGCAGCCAGCTCGAGGGCCGGCACGGGCTCGCTGACGAGGTGGCCCTGGATCTTGTCGACGCCGAGGCCGCGCAGCCGCTCGAACACCAGCGACGTCTCGACGCCCTCGGCGACCACGGACAGCCCGAGCTGGTGACCGAGGCTCACGGCGTTCTCGACGATGATCCAGTCGTTGAGGTTCTGCACAGGGCTGGCCGAGACGAAGGAGCGGTCGATCTTCAGCGTCGTGAAGGGGTACCAGCGCAGCCGCTCCAGCGTGGAGGAGCCCGTGCCGTAGTCGTCGATCGCCAGCTTGAACCTGGCCAGGCCCAGCCGAGTCATCACATCCAGCGCGGTGACGGCGGTGCCGTCGGCGACGGTCTCGGTGATCTCGAGGGTCCAGGCCTCCGCGGGCGCGGCCTTGCACAGGATCTGGGTCAGGACGTCCGGCGTCTCGGACACGTTGAGGTCGAGCGCCGAGACGTTGATCGACACGTCCTCGAGGTCGGCGACCCCGGGCACGGACATGCGGTCGACCGCGACCTGCTCGGCCACATGGATGAGCAGCTCGTGGCTGCGCCCCTGCCGCTCCAGCGCCGGCACGAACTCCGACGGCGGGATGAGGCCGTGCTCGGGGTGGCGCCAGCGCACCAGCGCCTCCGCCGAGCGCACGGCGCCGTCGGCGACATTGGCGATCGGCTGGTACAGCACGTGCAGCTGGCTCGGCAGGAGGTCGTCGATGATCGTCCAGACGTCGGGCCGACGGCGTCCGCTCGCGATGGGGCGCAGGACGGCGTCCTTGCACTCGCGCAACAGCGCGCGCAGCGACGGCAGGCCCAGCGGCTTGGTGACGGTGCCGAGCACCTGCAGGCCGTACATCTGCGCCACCCGGGTAGCCGAGGCGATGATCCGCTCGGACGCGCCCGACGCGAGCACGACGCGGGCGCCCGGCGAGCGCGCGGCCAGCGTGCGCATGGCGGCGATGCCGTCGCTGCCGACGAGCGCGAGGTCGAGCACCGTGACGTCGAAGTCGGAGCCGAGCAGGACGTCGATCTCCTCGGCGGTGCTCGCGCTCTGCACCACGAAGCCGACTCCCATGGCGACGTCGGTGATGAGCTCGCAGATCATCGGCTCGTCGTCGACGACGAGCATGCGGGGGCCGCCCGGGCGGGGCAGGACCTCGTCGGTCGCAGTCATCGCGTCACCTCCGCGGCCGCGGCGGCCAGCGCGTCGAACGTGGTGGCGAGCACCTCGTGGAGCTCGTCCTTGGTGAAGGGCTTGGCCAGCACCCTGGTGCCGACAGCCGATGCGGCAGCCATGCGGTCGGAGTAGCCGGTCATGAGGATCACGGCGGCCTCCGGCCGCTCCATGACGATCCGCGCCGACAGCTCGATCCCGTCCATCTCGGGATCGCCGAGACGGATGTCGGAGAGCAGCACGTGCGGGTGGAAGGTCACTGCGAGCTCGAGGGCCTCCTGCGGCGCGTGCGCGACCCGCACGTCCGCGCCCGTCTCCTGCACCCACGCGGCCACGAGCCCGGCGAGCGCCTCCTCGTCGTCGACGACGAGCACCCGACGGCGGTGGTCGTCCATGGGCTCGGCCACCGCGACCGGCTCCACCGGTGCCGAGCCGTCGTCGTCGGACTCCACCTCGACGAGGGGCAGCAGGACGGTCACCGTCGTGCCGCGGCCCGGCTCGCTGCTGATGAGCGCCACTCCCCCGCTCTGGGCGGCGAAGGAGTAGACCGCGGTAAGACCGAGGCCGGTGCCGTTGCCCGAGCTCTTCGTGCTGAAGAACGGCTCGAAGGCCCGGGCGCCGACCTCCGGCGTCATGCCCGTCCCGTCGTCGCGCACCTCGACGACGACGTAGTCGCCGGACGCGAGATCGAGCTCGCCGCCGTCGACGCTGCGACGGCCGACCACGACGTCGATCCGCCCGCCCGGCTCGGTGGCGTCGCGGGAGTTGATGACCAGGTTGAGCACCGCGCTCGAGAGCTGGCCGGAGTCGACCCGGGCGCCGTGGGCACCGGGCTCCACGACCAGCTCGACCGTGCGCTCCTTGCCGACCGCCTGCTTGACCAGGGGCAGCATGTCGCGGACGAAGGCGCCCAGCTCGACGTCCGTGGCCTGCAGCGGCTGGCTGCGCGACACCGCGAGCAGCGACGACGCGATCTCGGTGCCGCGTCCGGCGGCGTCGACCGCCCGGTCGACGTAGCGCGCCAGGTCGGGCTGCGAGGCGACCCGCTCGTCCTCCTCGAGCATCTGCAGGTAGCCGGTGATGATGAACAGGAGGTTGTTGAAGTCGTGGGCGAGGCCGCCGGCCATGGTGCCCAGCGCCTGCAGCCGCTGCGCCTGGGCGCCGCGCACCGCACGCGCCCGCTGGTCGGTGACGTCCTGCACCTGCACGAGGCCCCGCACCGCCCCGGGTCCGCCGCGCCCGGGCTCGCCCACCGGCACCGCCGTGACGGTGTGGATGCGCAGCGACTCCTCCGACGTCATGTCGATGTGCTCGATCGAGCCCGGCGTGCCGTGCATGCAGTCGTCGAGGAGGGACTCCAGCCGCTCTCGGTCCCCGGGCTGGACGGCGAAGGGCAGTACGTCGAGGACGTGCGGAGCCGACGACGCCTGGCTGTCGGGGCCGTCGTTGGACATCCGCACGGTGCCGGCAGCGTCGACGAGCACCACGAGACCGGGTGCGGCCTCCAGCGCGGTGGCGAGCAGACCCTCGCGCTCGGCCAGGGCCCGCTGGCTGCGGTCGCGCGCGTTGGCGGCCTGCAGGACGAGCAGGAGGGCGACGAGGCCGAACAGCCACAGGCCGCCGAGCACGGCGGTGCGCAGCTCCAGCGAGGGACCGAGCTGGTCGGTCGCGATCGCACGGACCTCGAGCGTGACGGTGCCGAAAGCCGCTGTGGCCGAGGCGCTCTCAGCATCGGGACCGCTGCTGGCGGTGTCGTCGGCGACGGTGGCGAGCGTCTGCGGGTCCGACGGCTCGGTGACGTCGACGACCTCGAGCACGACGTCGGGCGCGAGCGGGCCGAGGGCCTGCGAGCCCTCCTGCAGCACGACCGGGATCGAGACGGCCATCGACAGCAGCCGCGGCGGCGACGCCGGATCGGCGAGCGCCTGCGGGGCGACGAAGAGCAGGTGCGGCTCCGGCTGGCCGTCGGCGGCCGGGACCTCACGGATCCCGAGCAGCTGCACGGCTCCCGTGGAGACGGTCTGCTGGATGGCGGCGGCGTCCTCGGGCGCTGCGCCCATGACGGCTCCGAGCTGGGGCGAGTCCCCCTGACGGGACAGCACGAACTCGGCCGACGTGGCGTCGCCGTTCGGGTCGAGCAGCGCGACCGCCGACACCGACTGGTTGCCCTGGATGAGCGGCTGCATGGTGAGCGCGAACTGCTGCATGGTCGTCCACGGCAGCCGCGGCGGCGTACCGGCGCGGGCGAGGAACGCGTCGACGTCGGTCGCGACCGCCTGCTGCATGGCTGCGCCGGACGTCTCCACGGCGGTCTGCAGCGTCTGCTCGTCGTCGGCCTCCCAGTAGCGCAGCATCGTCGCGCTGGCGGCCAGCACCAGGACGACGACGGCCAGCGGGCCGGCCAGCATGGCCAGCCCGGGCCGGTGGTCGCGGTCGAGGCGCGGGCGGGCGACGATCGTGGCCGCGAGGAACACCGCCAGGGCGAACGGCACGGCGACGGCGAAGTAGTCCTGGGCGTAGGACGCCGACGGAGTGTTCACGATGCGGCGGAGCTCGGTCTCGAGCAGCGCGCCGATCACGACCACAGCCGACAGCCACACCGCCAGCACCGCGAACCGGTGGGCGGGCCCCGCGCCGGCACCCGCCCGCACCGGGGCGCGCTGGATCACCAGCGCGGCAGCCACGACCACGACGAGCCGGATGAGCACCGCCACGAACGAGTCGAGCGACACCCCGAGGACGGCGACGGCGCAGGCGGACGACACCACGACCGCGGCCGCCTTGAGCTCGCGGCTGCGGGCCTCGACGAGGACGACGACGAGCACCACGAGAGCCGTGCGCACGACGCCGTCGGTGGCGGCGGTGAGCATGGTCGCTCCGGCGACCAGGAGGAGGGCGAGCGCGGCGAGGCCGGCAGCGCGCGGGGTCGCGCGCCGAGCGGCCTGCTGCTGCACCGGGTGCCCCCTCGTGCGGCCGGGCCGCGTCCGGACCGGCGTCCACGGAGCGTGATCGTCGCGTCACGTCCTGTTCGAGAGTACGGTCCGGACCTCGCCGCACGCGCGCGCGGAGGTCAGGTCCTGCGCAGGGCGAGAGGGAACCTTGAGCCACGGCTCACGGACGGCGCAACGCGGATCGACCGGTCGCTGACCGGTCCGTCGCCAGCGCCCGCAGACCGCCCGCGCTCAAGTGTTCCTCAACTGCTGGCCCGATGCGGTGACGCACCGGCCTCTGGCGCGCGCGCAGCCGAAAACGCCTCGTACGGTTGGCACATGCGGATCCGGCATGCACTCACGGCGATCGGGGCCTTCCTGGCAACGGCTGCCTTGCTGCTGCTCAACCCCGTCGTCGCCCAGGCCGCGGCCGCGACCAGCGTGACCCCGTCGCTGGCCTTCAGCGGGTCGGGCACGACGCTGTCGGTAGTCACGAAGGTGTCGTTCAAGTCCGGTTACGCGGGCGCGTACTACGTCAAGTACGACATCTACCGCAGCACCTCGTCGAAGAAGACCTCCCCCATCAGGGTCACGCTGACCTCCGTCAGCCAGACGTACGCCACGACCGTGAAGGGGTCGACGTACACGACCACGACCACGACGAAGTCCTGCCCCGCAGGGACGAACAAGACCACGTACTACTACTGGATCCAGGGCACGGTCAGCGACGGAGGCACGGGGGTGGTCTCGTTCAACGGCACCCCGGTCGCCAAGGTCGCGTGCCTCTCGGTCTACTGAGGGGCGCACCATGACCAAGGCACGGCTGGCCTGGGCTGCGGCCGCCGTCGCAGCGACAGCGCTCGCGGTGGCAGCGGCGCCCGGAGCCCAGGCGGTGGCGCCGTCGGGGGTGAAGCCGGTCCTCTCCTTCGCAGGGACGGGGGCGGCCCAGTCGGTCGTCACGCAGGTCAGCTTCAAGTCCGGTTACGGGGGCGCCTACTACGTGCGCTACGACGTGTACCGCAGCGCATCGTCGAAGAAGACGTCCCCTGTGAAGGTCACGGTCACGACCATCAGCCAGGTGTTCTCCAGCACGGTCAAGGGCCTGACGTACACGACGACGAAGACGTCGAAGTCCTGCCCGGCGACGGCCGCGCGGACGACCTACTACTACTGGCTCCAGGGCACGGTCACCGACGGGGGCACCGGGGTCGTCTCGTTCAACGGCACGGCGGTCGCCAAGGCGGCCTGCCTGTCGGTCCTCTAGAGGCGGAGGAGCTCTCATGCGCCCGCGCGCCCCGCTTGCCGTCGCCGCCCTCGGCGTCTGCGCTGCCGCCCTTCTGGCCGCCGCCGGCCCCGCCGGAGCGGTCGCGCCGTCCGCTGTAACCACCTATGTCAGCTTCAGCGGCTCGGGCTCGGCCCAGGTGCTCAGCACGAGGCTGGCGTTCCGGTCGGCGTACGACGGCCCGTACTACGTCAGCTACAACGTGTACCGGAGCCGCTCGTCGTCCAAGAGCAACCCCGGCCGGGTGACGACGACGACGATCAGCCAGACGTTTCCCACCACCACGTCGGGGCTGGCGTACACCACCGCCGCCGTGCTCAAGTCGTGCCCGCCCAACACCAGCAAGGTGACCTACTACTACTGGCTGCAGGGCACCGTCAGCGATGGGAGCACCGGGGTCGTCCGCTTCAGCGGGCCGACCACCCCGCGCGTGGCCTGCACCCGCGTGTACTGACGGGCCGGGCTAGGACGCTGCGGCCCGCGCGTCCTCGAGGCCGAGCTGCAAAGTCTCGGTGACGAGGGCGAACACCTCGTCGCGCTCGACCAGGAAGCCGTCGTGCCCGTACGGGGACTCGATGACCCGCAGGCCGCCCACGGCACCGGGCGCGTGGTCGGCGACGAGCCGCTGCGCGTGCAGCGGGTAGAGGCGGTCCGAGTCGATCCCCGCCACGACCGTGGGCATCGTGACGCGCCCGAGCGCGGCCTCCACGCCGCCGCGGCCGCGGCCGACGTCCCACGTCGTCATCACGTCGGTGAGGACGACGTAGGTGCCGGCGTCGAACCGGCCCACGAGCTTGTCGGCCTGGTGGTCGAGGTAGCTCTGCACGGCGTAACGGCCGTCGGCGAGAGGCTCCTCCCCGGGCTGCTCGTCGTTGCCGAACCGGGTCTGCAGCTCGAACTCGCTGCGGTAGGTCAGGTGGGCGATCCGCCGGGCGATGCCGAGACCCGTCGTCGGGCCCTGCCCCGCCGGCGCCGCGTGGTAGTCGCCGCCGTTCCAGCCCGGATCGGAGGTGATGGCGAGGTTCTGCGTGATCTGGGTGCCGATCTGGTCGGCGGTGGCCACGGCCCCGCTCGCCAGGAACAGCAGCGTGGCGACCCGCTCGGGGCGCGAGACCGCCCACTCGAGCGCCCGCATGCCGCCCATCGACCCGCCGAGAACGGAGGCCCAGCGCGCGACGCCGAGCTCGTCGGCGAGCAGCGCCTCGGCGTCGACCTGGTCGCGGACGGTGATCCGCGGGAACCGCGAGCCGTAGGGACGGCCGTCGGAGGCGAGCGACGACGGCCCCGTGGTGCCCTGGCAGCCTCCGAGCACGTTGGGGGCCACGACGAACCAGCGGTCGGTGTCCAGCGGAGCGCCGGGGCCGATGAGGCCGTCCCACCACCCCGGCGTGGGATGGCCGGGCCCGGCGTCGCCGACCACGTGCGAGTCGCCGGTGAGGGCGTGCAGCACCAGCACCGCGTTGGAGCGGTCGGCGTCGAGCTCGCCCCAGGTCTCGTAGGCCACGACGACGTCGTCGAGGACGCCGCCGAGCTCGAGCCCGACGCTGCCGACGCGCGCGAACCGGCGCCGGCCCACGGGGTCTCCCTCCCGCCAGGCACCGCTGGCGGGAGGGAGACCCGTGGTCGTGCTCATCGCGGCGTCAGGCGCCCTTCGCCGCGCGGAACCCCGCGTCGAGGTCGGCGAGGATGTCCTCGATGCCCTCGATTCCGACGGAGAGGCGCACGAGGCCCGGCGTCACACCGGTGGTCGCCTGCTCCTCCGGCGTGAGCTGGGAGTGCGTGGTGGACGCCGGGTGGATCACCAGCGAGCGGACGTCGCCGATGTTGGCCACGTGGCTGTGGAGCTCGAGGCCCTCGACGAACCGCTTGCCGGCCTCGATACCGCCCTGGATCTCGAAGGCGAGCACCCCGCCGGTGCCCTTCGGGGCGTACTTCTGGCCGCGCTCGTACCACGGCGACGACGGCAGGCCGGCGTAGTTCACCGACAGCACCTCGTCGCGCGCCTGCAGCCACTCGGCCACGCGCTGGGCGTTCTGCACGTGGCGCTCGACGCGCAGCGACAGCGTCTCGAGGCCCTGCGCGATGAGGAACGCGTTGAACGGCGACACCGCGGCACCGAGGTCGCGCAGCAGCTGCACGCGCGCCTTGAGGATGAAGGCGAGGTTGGCGCCGAGCGCGGAGCCGACACCGAGGTCGCGGGCGTAGACGAGGCCGTGGTAGCTCGGGTCCGGCTGGTTGTAGTTCGGGAAGCGCTCCGGGTCCGCGGCGAAGTCGAACTTCCCGCTGTCGACGATCACGCCGGCGATCGCGCTGCCGTGGCCGCCGAGGTACTTCGTCGCCGAGTGCACGACGATGTCGGCGCCCCACTCGATCGGGCGGATGAGGTACGGCGTGGCCACCGTGTTGTCGACCACGAGCGGCACACCGACCTCGTGGGCGACCGTCGACACGCCCTCGATGTCGAGGATGTCGTTCTTCGGGTTCGAGATGGTCTCGGCGAAGAACGCCTTCGTGTTCGGCCGCGAGGCGGCGCGCCACTGCTCGAGGTCGTCGGGGTCCTCGACGAAGGTGACCTCGATGCCGAGCTTCGGGAACGTGTAGTGCAGCAGGTTGTACGTGCCGCCGTAGAGCGACGGGCTCGCGACGATGTGGTCGCCCGCCTCGGCGATGTTGAGCAGGGCGAGGGTCTCGGCGGCCTGGCCGCTCGACACGAGCAGTGCGGCGACGCCGCCCTCGAGCGCCGCGATTCGGTCCTCGACCGCTGCCTGGGTCGGGTTCATGATGCGGGTGTAGATGTTGCCGAACTCCTTGAGCCCGAACAGGTTCGCGGCGTGCTCGGTCGAGTCGAAGGTGTACGACGTGGTCTGGTAGATCGGCAGGGCCCGCGCGTTGGTCTGGCTGTCGGGCGACTGCCCCGCGTGGATCTGCTTGGTCTCGAAGCTCCAGTCGGCGCTCATGTGCGTGTCTCCGGTGGTACGGCCCGCGAGGGGCTGGCGTATGTGGGTCTCGTACGGGTGGTGCCGGTGCCGGATCGGCGACGGTGAGGGTGGGGGGTCCGTGCGGACCGTGGAGCGCCCGCCAGGGCCGCTGCGACCGCCGGGGGACGACGGAGGCCGAAGACCTGCGGTCTCCGGCCTCGGGCTTCGTCTGTCCCCTCGTCAGGGGCGGTCGCAGCGCCGCATGCCGGGCATGCGACACATCTGCGAGGCCACGCGACCGAGGTCGACGTGGCGGCGCGAGACGAGGGCCGGGCGGCGATGCATGGGCGAGACCCTACCGACCGCGTGGGCACCCGACAACGCAGGCCCCCCGAAAACCCTCTTGTTGCAAGGACTTGGCAACTGCCCCGGAAGCACCGCAGCCCCGTCCGATGACGGACGGGGCTGCGTGCGCGATCGCCGAGCGGCTCAGTAGGCGCCGGACTTGGCGAGCACGGCGCGGACCGTGCGGGCGAGGATCTCGATGTCGAACATGAACGACCAGTTCTCGACGTAGTACAGGTCGAGCCGGACGGTGCTCTCCCAGTCGAGGTCGGAGCGGCCGCTGACCTGCCAGAGGCCGGTGAGACCGGGCTTGACGAGCAGGCGGCGCTGCACGTGGTTCTCGTACTGCTCGACCTCGCGCGGCAGCGGCGGGCGCGGGCCCACGAGCGACATCTCGCCGCGCAGGACGTTGACCAGCTGCGGCAGCTCGTCGAGCGAGGTGCGGCGCAGGAAGCGGCCGACCCGGGTGATGCGCGGGTCGTTGACGACCTTGAGCATGGGGCCGTCGCCGTGGACGTTCTCGGTGGCGATCTCGGCCAGGCGGTCCTCGGCGTCGACCGACATGGAGCGGAACTTCAGCATCGTGAAGGTGCGGCCCTCGCGGCCGACGCGCTCCTGGCGGAAGAACGCCGGGCCCTTGCTGTCCCAGCGCACCGCGATGGCCAGGGCCAGGAACAGCGGCCAGAGCAGCAGCAGGGAGACGAAGGCGACGCCGCGGTCGAACATGCCCTTGAACACGCGGCGGAAGCCGGTGAACTCGGGCTTCTCGACGTGCAGCAGCGGCAGGCCCGCGACCGGGCGCACGGAGATTCGCGGACCCGAGACGTCGGTGAGGTTGGGCGTCACCATGACGTCGACGTGCGAGCCCTCGAGCTCCCACGACAGCCGGCGCAGCTCGTTCTGGCTCAGCGTCGACCAGGCGGCGAAGGCCAGCGTGTCGGCGCCGGAGGCCTCGATCGCGGCCACGGCCTCGCGGGAGGTGCCCACGACCGGCACGCCCTCGATGGTCTGCGAGCGCGACTGGTCGACGAGCGCCCCCACGACGAGGAACGGGTGGTCGGAGTAGGCGCGCAGGCGGCGGATCAGCTCGGCCGTAGCACGCTCGGTGCCGACGACGAGCACGCGCCGGGTGGCGACGCCGATGTTCTCGGCGCGGCGCTCCACGGCCCGGCCGATGGCGCGCACCGCGAGCGAGAGCAGGACGGCCAGCGGGATCGCGACGATCGCGTAGCCGCGGGCGAAGGACCAGTTGAGCAGGTAGGACGCGATGGCCAGCACCGCGATGAGCCGCACGCCGGCGTCGAGCACCCGCCGGAACTCGTCGGCGCCGTCGCCGACGAACCGCGGCTCGTAGGCCCGGCCGAGCGCCAGCACGCCGACCCAGGCGAGCGGGAAGGCGAGGGTGATCGGCACGTACGCGGAGTTGGGGCCCTCGCTGGCGTCGACGCCGAAGCGCACGAGCAGGGCCACGACGCCGGCCACGAGGGCGACGACGAAGTCCGACAGCGCCAGGGAGCGCACATAGCGGCGCAGCCAGCGGGTGCGCTGCAGCGACAGGGTCGACAGATCCGGGTGGCGGTCCGTGGGAGCCTCGACCGCGGCGCCGTCGGCGTCCCGCGGGTCGGGGACCGCGACGGGCCGCTCGTCGGGCGCCAGCGCGACGCCGGTGGCCGGCTCCGCGGACTCTCCGAGCGCCTCGCTGACGGCACGCGCCGTCCGCGAGGCCCGGCGGCCGTCGGCCCCGAGCTTGTCCTCGATCACACTTCCCCCTTGCTCTGCCCCAGACCGCCCGGCGGGACCCATCCCGACTGCGTCGTCGAGATGGCCGGACGGCAGATCCCCAGTGAACACCAGATGTCCGACTGCCCTTGGACTCCGACGCACCCGGTAACGGGATCGTCATCAACTTCTAACGGGCGCCGCGCCTCTGCGCTATGTGTGTCACCCAGATGGGCGAACGCCTTGATGACATTGAGAATCTGCAGGATCAGCCGACCGTGTGCGGGGCGTCCTGTCCATCCTCCGAACGGACGCGTCGGGGGGTCTTCGGGGACGATCGGGAGGGGCGGGCTCGAGAGCTCCGCGGCAAGGGTTCCGGGCACGGGCTGCTGCCTTCCCAGGACCGGCCGGGCCATGCGTCGCCGGACCGCTTTCGACCCGTCGAGACGACCTCGGATCGTCCGTACGGACGGGTCGGCCGACGCTCAGCGAGCGGCGGCGGCCGGGTCGGCCTCGACGGCGTCGCCAGCGGGGCCGGCAGGGGCCGTAGCGGCCCTCTCCCGGCGCGGGAGCGCCCCGTCGCCCATCCGCCCCAGCGCAGCCGCCAGCAGGCCCCACACGGCCCACATGGGCTGGGGCATGCCGCTCGCTGTCCAGTACGGGAAGAACAGGTTGATGAAGGGGGTCATGAACGCGGTGGCGAGGACGGTCACGGCGATCGCGGCCTCGGGGGGTGAGAGCGCTCCCACTCCCCGGGCCAGCCGCTCGCGCCCGGCTCGCCAGGCGAACCAGACCACGAGGGCGCCCACGAGCAGGTAGGGCAGGCCGCCGCGCAGGATCAGCGTGATGTAGCCGGACTCGGTGTGGTCCCAGGAGATGCCGGGCGGGTCGGCCGGGCCGTAGCCGGTGACCCAGCTGCCCGAGAGCGCCGGCGCGTACTGCTCGGTCCAGACGATGATCCGGTACTGCACGGTCTGCGGCAGGATCGACTCCGACGCGTTGGGCGTGGCCCGCGTGCTGATGTCCTGCTCGGCGATGCGCTCCTGGATCTGCGGGAAGAACGCGACCACCGCGATCGTGCCGCCGACGACCAGCCACTTGACCATGAACCGCAGGCGCTTGAGCGCCCAGCCGACGACGAGGACGCCCAGCAGCGCACCGCCGATGATCGTGGCCGTCAGCGTGAGCATGAGCGCGCCCGTCGCGAGCGCGACGACGACGAGGTTGACCCACGGCGGCAGCACCGTGCGGTCGTGCTGCACGAGCAGAGCCACCGCCACGACGATGATGACGGCGACGTAGCCGCCCAGCGGGTGCCACATCGGGAACACGCTCGTGGCGCGCATGACGGGGTCGTACCCGGGCGTGATGAAGATGCCCGTGCCCGACAGCGACACCGCGAACGTCTGGAACACCGGCGGGCCCAGCATCTGCAGCAGCGCCAGGATGCTGACCGGCAGGCTGGCGAGCAGCAGGCCGCGCAGCGCGATCGCACGCAGGGCCTCGGTGGCGAAGACGTGCGCCACCACGCGGTAGAGCAGCAGGAACTGCAGCGGGCCGAGCATGGTGTTGACGTCGTCGCCGACGATCGGCACCTGGTGCACCGCGACGTTGACGAAGGCCATGACGGCGGTGCCCGAGCAGTAGGCCAGGGCGGCCCAGTCCCACGCCCGCCAGCGCGGCCCTGGGAAGCGGCGGTGGCCGAAGCCGAGCACCACCAGCGCGGCCAGCACGACGAGGACCTCGGAGACCTTGAGCCCGGGCACGGGCAGGCCGCGCTTGAGGCCGGAGGTCACCGGCACCAGGATCACGGCGAGCAGCGCCAGCAGCACCGGCCGCTGGGCCAGCCAGAAGAGGCCGGCGACGCCGAGGGCGGCGGCCGCCCCGTAGAGCGGCCCGAGCTCGACGACGATCCCGGCCACGACCGCCGAGGCCCCGAGGCCGCCGAGGACGACGGCCCAGGCGGGCAGCGCGAGCACCTCCATCACCCCGGCGCGCGGGCGCGCACGGCCCCGCGTCCCGGCCACGGAGGCCGGGCCCGCAGGGCGCTCGGGGGCGAGGGTCACGCGCCGGCCAGCCTCTCCTCGAGGTCGACGACCGGCTCGGCCGGCGAGAGCAGGCCCCAGCGCGGGTGGACGCCGAAGTCCGACAGGCGCGCCACGGCGCGGCGCACCTCGACCACCTTGGCGCCCTCGGGCACGAGCATGACGACGAGGTCGCTGGACTTGGCCGTGACCTCGGCCCCCTCGCCGGCGCCGACGGTGCCGGCGGCGACCATCTCGACGTCGCGGCCGCGGGCGGGCTCCACGCCGTTCTTGGGAGCCCGGGTCGCGACCTCGGCACCTGCCTTGGGGGCCTTGCCGTTGGGCGCGGCGGTGCCGTTGGCGGCCGACTCGCGGCCGAGGCCGGCGAGCAGCGCGAGCATGTCGGTCTGGCGCAGCGGCTCGACGCCGACCACGGCCACCGTGGGCTCGGGCGTGCCGGCGAGCTCCTGCCAGCGCATCGCGAGCGCACGGGCGTCGTCGGGGGTCAGGGTCGACCAGTCCGAGACGGGCGCCTCGATGAGCTCGCCGAGCAGCGGCAGCGAGTCGACCCGGCGGTCGGCGCGCTCGAGCGCCGCAGCGGCGACGAGGCCGACGAGCAGGCCGAGCAGGCCGCCGATGAGGGCCGACGACGCCTTCGACTCGCCCAGCTTGGTGGCCGTCTCGGGCAGCTGCACCGGCTGGATCGAGCGCGGGGTGATCTGGCCGGGCGGCTTCTCGAGCGTGAGCACCTCGGCGAGCGCCGTCACGTTCGCGATGGCCTGCTCGGGGTTCTTGTCGACCGAGTCGAGGCGGATCAGCGCGGTGCCGGGGTCGTTGGTGACCGTCAGCCCCTTGCGCAGCGTCGTGGCGTCGGTGTCGGCCCGCTTGGCGGCCGCGGTGATGACGGCGTCGTCGAGCGGGATGAGGTTGGAGTAGGTGCTCGCGAGCTTGATGGCGGCGTCCGGCGAGCCGAGCGGGTTGCCGCTCGAGGCGGGCGGAGTGGCGGTGCTGCCGCTGGCGGTGCCGCTCGGGCTCGCGCTCGGGGTCGGCGTCGTGGTCGACAGGAACGCCGGCACGATCACGACGGCCTCGGCCTGGTAGGTCGCGGGCGTGCGGATGCCCAGCAGCAGGGCGACGCCGGCGCCGACGAGCGTGCAGGCGACGACCAGGGCGCCCCGGCGCTTGGCGATGCGCAGCCAGCGCTTGGTGCGGCCGGGGCCGGAGGTGGCGGGACTCATGGGCTCGGGACCTCCGCGGTAACGGTGGGGCGGGCGGTGGCGGTGCGTGCGGGGTCTCCGCCTGCACCGCCGTCCGGCGGGGTCGGGTCGAGGCCGAGGACGTCGCGCAGGGCGTCCTCCTGCTCCGACCAGCGGCGCCGTTGCCGCTCCCGGACCTGGTCGAGCGAGCTGCGCAGCTCGTCGTGCCGAGCTACAGCATCCCGCAAGGAGACGGCCAGACTCTCGGCGTCGTTCCCCGTGGGCACGGCCTCGGGGAACAGGGCGGTCATCACCGGCGTGCCGGAGAGG
>Ga0233425_10007018_pt1 | contig 16108 bp, 13 predicted proteins | sample Watercolumn_Towu_2_FD_181712 | JGI IMG/M metagenome (GOLD analysis project Ga0233425, IMG submission 181712) | Freshwater microbial communities from Lake Towuti, South Sulawesi, Indonesia - Watercolumn_Towuti2014_140_MG | ecosystem: Environmental > Aquatic > Freshwater > Lake | place...
AGGGTTACGCAAGAATAATTCACAAAAAACGATTTAATATTAGTATATTATATGAGTGTACTAATCTTATACATTAATTAAATCTGAGGCTTGATTGTTGCCTCCTCTGCCAATAAGTTAGGCGAAGTCATTTCCTGCCCAAAACATGACCATTCGCATTGGCCCCGTCGCCATCGACGCTCCTGTGATCCTCGCGCCCATGTCCGGCGTGAGCGACTTGCCATTTCGCCGCCTGGTCAAATCGATGGGCGCGGGCCTCGTGGTCTCCGAAATGATCGCGTCGGAAGCCATGATCCGTCACTCCCGGCAGACCCTGAAACGGGCGGCGCTCAGCGAGAGCGAAGGCCCCGTGTCGGTGCAGCTCGCCGGCTGCAATCCCGAGACCATGGCCGAGGCCGCCAAGCTCAACGCCGATTTGGGCGCCGCCATCATCGACATCAACATGGGCTGTCCGGTGAAGAGAGTCGTCGGCGGGCATGCCGGCTCGGCCCTGATGCGCGACGAGGTTCACGCGGCGCGGCTCATCGAGGCGACGGTCAAGGCGGTGAAAATTCCGGTGACGCTCAAGATGCGGACCGGTTGGGATCTCGACAGCCGGAACGCGCCGCGTCTGGCCAAGATCGCCGAGGATCTCGGCATTCGAATGGTCACGGTGCACGGTCGCACGCGCAACCAGCTTTATCGCGGGCGCGCCGATTGGGACTTCATCCGTCGCGTCAAGGAAGCGGTCGGCATTCCGGTCGTCGCCAATGGCGATGTCGTCAGCCTCGACGACGCGAAGACGATCCTCCAAAGATCGGGGGCCGACGGCGTGATGATCGGGCGCGGCAGCTACGGGCGGCCTTGGTTCCTCGGGCAGGTCATTCGCTTTTTGCGGACCGGCGAGCGCTCGGCCGATCCCGCTCCGGCGGAACGCGGGCGCATCCTGCTCGGCCATTACGAGGCGATGCTCCAGCATTACGGCAAGGAAAGCGGTGTTCGAATCGCGCGCAAGCATGTCGCCTGGTACGCGCATGGTCTTGCGGATTCCGCGGCGTTCCGCGATCGCGCCATTCGCGAGACCGATCCTGCGAAGGTCGTCGACCTGATCCGCGGTTTTTTCGAGACCGCGACCGAAGCGCGCGGCGGGGCCGACGATCGGTCGACGAGCGGCGAAGCCGAAGACGTCCGCGAGGCGGCCTGATGGCGTTCGCGGCCCGCAATGCCCCCAAGGTCGACGACGCGGCGGCGGCGTCCGGGCCGATCGCGCCGGAAAGCGTCCTGCACGCCATCCCCGATCCGCTGATCGTGGTCGATCGGCAATGGCGCATCGTCTTTGCCAATGCCGCGGCCGAGCAATTTTTCCGATCCAGCGCCCAGGCGCTCGCCAATCAGGCTTTCGACCGGCTCATTCCTTTCGCCAGTCCGGCGCTCGATCTCGTGACCCAGGCGCGTCGCGACGGCAAGGTCGTCACCGATCACAACATCGAAATCGGTTCGCCGAAATTCGGCTATCATAACGTGACGCTGGTGGCGGCTCCGCTGCCCGACCGCGCGGGCGAGGTGCTGGTCTCGCTCCAGACGCGGGCGATCGCGCAGCTCATGGACCGCCAACTCATCCATCGCGGCGCCGCGCGCTCGGTCGTCGGCATGGCGGCCGTGCTGGCGCACGAGATCAAGAACCCGCTGTCCGGCATCCGGGGCGCTGCCCAGCTCTTCGAGCAGACCGTGCCGGCCTCGGAAAAGGCTCTCGCGCGGCTGATCCGCGACGAAGCCGACCGCATTCGCGCCTTGGTCGATCGCATGGAGGCCTTCGGCGATCGTCGCCCGGCGCCCATGGGGCCGGTCAACATCCACGAAGTGCTCGAGCATGTCCGCGCGCTCGCCGAATCCGGTTTTGGCGCGGGCGTTCGCTTCGTCGAGCGCTACGATCCCTCGCTGCCACCGGTGCTCGGCAATCGCGATCAACTGGTCCAGGTCTTTCTCAATCTGGTCAAGAACGCGGTCGAGGCCGCGCCCGAGGTCGCGGGCGAAATCCAACTCAGCACTGCCTACCGTCACGGCGCGCGGCTCGCGGTCTCGGGCCGCGGCGAAAGGCGGCACCTGCCGCTCGAGGTCGGCATTCAGGACAACGGCAGCGGCATTCCCGACGATATCCGACCGCATCTTTTCGATCCTTTCGTGACCAGCAAGGCTTCGGGCTCGGGGCTCGGTCTCGCCCTGGTCGCCAAGCTGGTGGACGATCACGCCGGCATCGTCGAGTTCGACTCCCAACCCGGCCGGACGCATTTTCGCGTGCGGCTCGGCGTCGTGCGCGACGGCCGGGAGGCGCCCGGATGAGGACCGGTACCGTCCTGGTCGCCGACGACGACGGCGCGATCCGCACCGTGCTCGACGCCGCGCTCGGTCGGGCCGGCCATACCGTGCGCAGCACGGGCAATGCCGCGACGCTCTGGCACTGGGTGGCCGAAGGCGAGGGCGACGTCGTGATCGTCGACGTGGTCATGCCGGACGGCAACGGGCTCGATCTTCTGCCGCGCATGAAGAAGCTTCGGCCGGAATTGCCGATCGTCGTGATGAGCGCGCAGAACACGCTGCTGACCGCGCTCAAGGCGACCGAGCGGGGGGCCTTCGAGTATCTGCCCAAGCCCTTCGACTTGCAGGAGCTGATCGGCGTCGTCGCGCGCGCCTTGACGCCGCGGCCGGGCGAGGCGGCGCCGCAGCCGGCCGAGGGCGAGGAAAAGCTGCCGTTGATCGGCCGCTCGCCGGCGATGCAGGAAATCTATCGGGTCATGGCGCGCCTCATGGCGACCGACCTGACGGTCACGATCATGGGCGAATCGGGCACGGGCAAGGAACTCGTCGCCCAGGCCCTGCACGACTACGGCAAGCGCCGCAACGGCCCCTTTGTCGCCGTCAACATGGCGGCGATCCCGCGCGAGCTGATCGAAAGCGAGCTGTTCGGTCACGAAAAGGGCTCCTTCACCGGCGCCCATCAGCGCAGCGTCGGGCGCTTCGAGCAGGCCGAGGGCGGCACGCTCTTTCTCGACGAAATCGGCGACATGCCGCCCGAGGCGCAGACCCGGTTGCTCCGCGTGCTGCAGCAAGGCGAATACACGACGGTCGGCGGGCGAACGCCGATCAAGTCGAACGTTCGGATCATCGCGGCGACCAACCGCGATCTTAGGCAGTTGATCCATCAAGGACAGTTCCGCGAAGACTTGTTCTTTCGCCTCAACGTCGTGCCGCTGCGCTTGCCGCCGCTGCGCGAACGCGCCGGCGACATTCCGGACCTCGCGCGGCATTTCCTCGATCGCGCGATGGCCGAAGGCCTGCCGCTCAAGACCCTGTCCGCCGGCGCGATCGAAAGGCTCAAGGCCTATCGTTGGCCGGGCAATGTCCGCGAGCTCGAAAATCTGATGCGTCGTCTGGCGGCGCTCTGCGCGGACGAGGAAATCTCGGCGGCGATTGTCGAGGCCGAAATTCACGAACCCGATCCGGCGACGCCGGCGGCCTCGGGCGGCGACGAAACGCTTTCCGGCGCGGTCGAGCGGCACGTCGCCCTCTATTTCGCCGAACACGGCGCGGAGTTGCCGCCGTCCGGGGTCTACGACCGCATCCTGCGCGAAGTCGAGCGGCCATTGATCGAGCGTTGCCTGGGGGCGACCCGGGGCAACCAGATCAAGGCCGCCGAGCTTCTCGGCCTCAACCGCAATACGCTCCGCAAGAAAATCCGCGAGCTCGACATCGAGGTGGTACGACGTAGCCGCTAGATGCAAGACCGCCACATTGTGCTAGGCTCTGTGGCATCGATGACACAGATCGATTTCGAAAGAATGCGAAGCAATCCATGACGGCCGCGGCGGAAACCGGGGCGGTTGCATTTTGGCCACGCTTTGTGGCCTGGGCGAAGCTGCATCGGGTGACCCGGAAGCTCGTGGTCGTCCTGGCCGCGCTGTCCATTCTCTCGGTGATCGCGACCTACGGTGCCTTGACCCAAACGGATTTCGGGCCGGCGCCGAGGGATATCGTCGTCCTGTTGCTGCTCGATCTTGTGTTGCTGATGGCGCTCGGGGCCCTGGTCGCGCGCAAGCTGGTGCAAATCTGGGCCGAACACCGCAAGGGTGTCGCCGGGGCGAAGCTCCACGCCCGCCTGGTCGGTCTTTTCAGCGTCGTCGCCATCTTGCCGACCATCGTCGTCGGCATTTTCTCGGCCTTGTTTTTCGATCTCGGCCTGCAAGGCTGGTTCAGCGAGAAGGTGCGCGGCGCGCTCAGCGCGTCCTTGGCGGTTGCCGAGGCCTATGTCGACGAGCATCGCAAGGGCATCGTCGGCGACGTGCTGGCGATGGCCAATGACGTCAATCGCGAGGCGGTCGATCTCGGCTCCGATTCCGCGGCGTTCAACGATTTCGTCGGCCAGCAGGCGGCGATCCGCGCCCTCCAGGAAGCGATCGTGCTGACGGCCGCCAACGACGTTCTTGCGCGCGCGCCGATGTCCTTCGCGCTCGAATTCGAGAAGGCGCCGGCTTGGGCGCTGCAGCGCGCCGCGCTCGACGAAGTCGTCGTGCTTGCCAATCAGTCGGAAGACCGAGTCCGGGCGGTGATCAGGCTTCGCGCCTTTCCCGACGCCTATCTTCTGGTCGGGCGATTCGTCGAGCCGCGGGTGATCGGCCACGTCGAGCGCGCGCGTCGCGCGGTTTCGTCCTACGCCGACCTCGAAGGCGCGCGATCGTCGATCCAAATCACCTTCGCGCTGGTCTTCATCGTCATCGCGCTGTTGCTGCTGATGATCGCGACCTTGATCGCCCTGCAGGTAGCCTCGCGCCTGGTCGTGCCGATCGGCGCGCTGGTCAAGGCGGCCGAGCGCGCGCGCGAGGGCGATCTTTCGGTGCGGGTCGCCGAATCGGCCGAAGACGACGAGGTGGCGACGCTCTCCCGCGTGTTCAACGGCATGACCGGTCAGCTCGAAAGCCAGCGCGCCGAACTGATCGACGCCAACATGCTGGCCGACGAGCGCCGCCGCTTCACCGAGGCGGTTCTGGCGGGCGTTTCGGCGGGCGTTCTCGGTCTCGATCCCGCGGGGCGGATCGAACTGCCCAACCGTTCGGCCATGTTGTTGCTCGAGACGGAGGCCGAACGCCTGATCGGTCGGCGCCTGGAGGACGCGGTTCCCGAGCTCCAGCGCTGTCTCGAAGAGGCGCGCGCCAAGATCGATCGCGGCGCTCAAGGCCAGGTGGAGATCCTGCGTCATGGCCGGCGGCGCAATCTCCTGGTGCGGGTCGGCGCCGAAAGGGACGACGATCATCTGACCGGCTATGTCGTGACCTTCGACGACATCACCGATCTGGTCGCTGCGCAGCGCACGGCCGCCTGGGCCGATGTCGCGCGTCGGATCGCGCACGAGATCAAGAACCCGCTGACGCCGATCCAGCTTTCGGCCGAGCGCTTGAAGCGCAAATATCTCAACGAGATCACCACCGAACCGGAGGTATTTCGCCGCTGCACCGACACCATCATTCGTCAGGTCGTCGACATCGGGCGCATGGTCGACGAGTTCTCGTCCTTCGCGCGCATGCCGGCCCCGGTGTTCGGCGACGAGGACATCGGCGAACTCGCGCGTCATGCGCTGTTCCTCCAGCAGATCGCCCACCCCGAGCTGGTCTACGACAGCGTCCTGCCGCCGGGTCCGCAGCCGTTGCGCTGCGACGGTCGACAGATTTCGCAGGCGATCACCAACGTGCTCAAGAACGCGGCTGAAGCGATCGAGGCGCGCCGCGCCGCCGAGGGCCCTGACGGGCGCCCGGGCCGCATCGAACTCCGCGTCGGACATGGCGCCGAGGGTGCCTACGTCGAGGTTCTCGACAACGGCCGAGGCGTTCCCGAGGAGATCAAGGGCCGCCTGACCGAGCCCTATGTGACGACGCGGGCCAAAGGCACCGGACTCGGGCTCGCCATCGTCAAGAAGATCATGGAAGACCATGGCGGCCTGCTGACGATCGAGAACCGTCCGCAAGGCGGCGCCGTCGCGCGTCTCGTCGTGCCGTACCGGCCCGCGGAGGCGAGGGTCGAAACGTCGAAGGTCGCGCATGCAACTTGAAATCCTGATCGTCGACGACGAAGCCGATATTCGCGACCTCGTTTCGGGCATCCTATCGGACGAGGGCTATCAATGCCGCGCGGCGGGCGACGCCGACGCGGCCTTGGCCGCGGTCGAGCAACGCATGCCGGGTCTGGTCGTGCTCGACGTCTGGCTGCAAGGCAGCCGCAAGGACGGCCTCGAAATCCTCGAAATTCTCAAGGCACGCCAGCCTGAACTTCCGGTCGTGGTCATCTCGGGACACGGCAATATCGAGACGGCGGTCAGCGCGCTCAAGAAGGGCGCCTACGACTTCATCGAGAAGCCCTTCACGGCGGAGCGGCTACTCCTCGTCGTCGAGCGCGCGATCGAAGCGTCGCGGCTGCGCCGGGAAAATCGCGAGCTCAAGCTGCGCGCCGGCAACGACGGCGAATTGATCGGTAACTCCGCCGCCATCAACGCTTTGCGCGCGGCGATCGAGAAAGTCGCGCCGACCAACAGTCGCGTTCTGATCGACGGGCCGCCGGGCAGCGGCAAGGAAGTCGCGGCGCGGCTCCTGCATCTGAGGTCGCGTCGGGCCGACGGGCCTTTCGTGGTGGTCAATGCCGCCTCGATGGCGCCCGAGCGCATGGAGACCGAGCTCTTCGGCGTCGAGGAAAAGGCCTCGGGCGGCGAGGGCGGCAAGATCGGCACGCTCGAGCGCGCTCATCTCGGCACGCTCTTCGTCGACGAAGTCGCGGACATGCCGCTCGAGACCCAGGCCAAGATCCTCCGGGTCCTGGTCGATCAATCCTTCGAGCGCGTCGGCGGCGGTCGGCGGATCAAGGTCGATGTCCGCGTGGTCACGGGCACCAGTCGCGACCTGCGCGCGGAAATCGCCGCCGGGCGCATGCGCGAGGACCTCTATCACCGCCTCAACGTCGTGCCGTTGCGCATGCCCTCGCTCGCCGAACGGCGCGAGGACATCCCCGTCCTCGCGCGCCATTTCATGGCGCGCCTGTCGAAGGCCGCCGGCCTGCCGGCGCGCCAAGTCGGCGAGGACGCGATGGCGGCGCTTCAGGCCTATAGCTGGCCCGGCAACGTCCGCCAGCTCCGCAATATGATCGAGCAGATCCTGATCATGGCGCCGGGCGACGCCGCGACGCCGATCAGGGCGAGCCATCTGCCGGGCGACGTCAACGCCGAGGCGCCGACGGCGCTCCGGCCGGACGCGTCCGAGGATTTGATGGCGCTGCCGCTCCGCGAGGCGCGCGAGCTTTTCGAGCGGCAATATCTGCTTGCGCAGCTGACCCGCTTCGGCCGCAACATTTCGCGCACCGCCGAATTCGTCGGCATGGAGCGCTCGGCGCTTCACCGCAAGCTCAAGTCGCTCGGCGTGTCGAGCAGCAACGGCCGGGGCGCCGAAGAAGAAGCGCAGCCATGAGGGTGATCGTGTGCGGCGCCGGTCAGGTCGGTTACTCCATAGCGCGCCATCTCGCGACGGAGAACGTCGACGTCATGGTCATCGACCAGTCCGAGGAGCTGACCCAGCGCATTTCCGATCAGCTCGAGGTGCGGGCGATCACGGGCTACGCCAGCCATCCCGACGTGCTCGAACGCGCCGGCGCGGCCGAGGCCGACATGATGATCGCGGTGACCTTCGCCGACGAAGTCAACATGATCGCCTGCCAGGTGGCGCACGCGCTCTTCAACATTCCGACCAAGATCGCGCGCATCCGCGCCCAAAGCTATTTGAAGGCCGAATGGGGCGGGCTGTTCAACCGCGAAAACCTGCCGATTGACCACGTCATCTCACCCGAAATCGAGGTCGCGCGCGCGATCGGCCGGCGCCTCGAAATGTTCGGCGCCTTCGACATGATCCCCTTTGCCGAGGACCGCATTCGGGTCGTCGGCGTGAGGCTGCCCGCCAATTGCCCGGTCGTCGATACGCCGCTCCGCCAGCTCAACGCGCTTTTTCCCGACCTGCACATCACCATCATGGGGATCTTGCGCGGCGATACGGCGATTTCGCCGACCTCGGACGATCAATTGGCGATCGGCGACGAGGTCTATTTCGCGGCCGATCGCGGCCATATCGAGCGAGCGATCGTGGCCTTCGGCTTTGAGCCCGAGCAGACGCGGCGCGTCGTCGTGCTCGGCGGCGGCAATATCGGCCTCTTTCTTGCCCGCGAACTCGAGGCCAGCCAGAAGTCCGTGCGCGTCGCCATGATCGAGACGCGCCGAGCCCGCGCGGAACAACTGGCGGAAATGCTGGGCGAGACAGTGGTGATCGCAGGCGACGCGCTCGACCGCGATATCCTGGTCGAGGCGAACGCCCGCGAAGCCGAGGCGGTGATAGCGGTAACCAACGACGACAGCGTCAACGTACTGGCCTCGCTGCTCTGCAAGCGCGAGGGCACGCACCGCGCCATCGCCTTGGTCAACAACCCGAGCTACGGCTCGTTGGTCGGCCCGCTCGGCATCGACGCGACTGTCAGCCCGCGCTCGACGACCGTCTCGTCGATCTTGCAGCACATTCGGCGCGGCCGGATACGCAAGGTCTATAGCATTCGCGACGGCCTGGCCGAGATCGTCGAGGCCGAGGCGCTCGAGACGTCGCCGCTGGTCGGGCGGCCGTTGCGCGATGTCGTCCTGCCGGACGGTCTGGTGATCGGGGCGATCGCGCGGGGCAAGACGATCCTGATGGCGCGCGGCGACACCGTCATCCAGAAGGGCGATCGCGTCGTGCTGTTTGCCCTTGCCGACGCGGTCAAACAGGTCGAAAAGCTGTTTGCCGTTCGTCTCGAGTTTTTCTGATTTCGCGGAGGTCCGTCGTGTCGCGCGTTGCCTATGTCAATGGTCGGTATCTGCCGCATGGCGCGGCCGAGGTGCATGTCGAGGATCGCGGCTTCCAATTCGCCGACGGCGTCTACGAGGTGATCGGCGTGCGCCGCGGCCGCCTGGTCGACGGCACCGGCCATCTCGATCGGCTCGACCGTTCGCTCGACGAGCTAGCCATTGCGCGACCGATGGCGCGGGGCGCGCTGCTGCGCGTCGTCGCCGAGACGCTCGGCCGGAACGGTGTCGTCGACGGCACGATCTACATGCAGGCGACGCGCGGGCGGGCGAGGCGCGAGCACGTCTTTCCGGCATCCGCGATAGAACCGTCGCTGGTCATGACGGCCAAGCGCGGCATCGGTCCGGCCAACAAGTCGGTCGGGGAGGGCGTTGCGGTTCTCAGCCAGCCGGACCGGCGCTGGTCGCGCTGCGATATCAAGGCGGTCGGGCTCTTGCCGAACGTGCTCGCCAAGCAAAAGGCCAAGGAGCAGGGGGCCTACGAGGCCTGGCTGGTCGACGGCGAGGGCGCGGTCACCGAGGGCGGCTCGACCAACGCCTGGATCGTGGACAAGACGGGAGCGCTGGTGACGCGCCCCGCGGACCGCGCGATCCTCAACGGCATCACGCGTCAGCGCGTCATCGCGCTCGCCCGTGCGGCCGGCATGACGGTGGTCGAGCGTCCTTTCGCGCTCGACGAGGCCAAATCGGCGCGCGAAGCCTTCCTCACCAGCACCACGTCCTATGTCCTGCCGATCGTCCGCATCGACGATCGGCCGGTCGGCAACGGCCACCCGGGCGAGGCGGCCCGGAGCGTGCTCGACCTCTATGTCCGCTACACGGAGTCGCAGGGCGAAAATCTTCCTTGAAGCGCGCCTTGCATTTTCGCGGGCAAGAAACCATATCGCTAGCAGCAATACGCCTTTTGCGGGCGTTTCCGACAAGAAGAAAGCGCGAGGCCATCGATGTCCGCCGATAGAACGCAAAACCTGCAGGACGTGTTTCTCAATCATGTCCGGAAGAACAAGGTCCCGGTCACCGTCTTCCTGGTCAACGGCGTGAAGCTTCAGGGCTTCATTTCGTGGTTCGACAATTTCTCGGTGCTGCTGCGCCGGGACGGCCACGTCCAGTTGATCTACAAGCACGCGATTTCGACCGTCATGCCGGGCCAGCCGATCCAGTTGTTCGAGGGCGCGAGCGACAACGGCGACGCCGACTGATGCGCGGCGCGCCGGAGAACGGCACGGCGTCCGCCGCTACCCGCGCGCTGGTCGTACAGCCGTTCCTCAAACGCGCGGCACGGAGCGAAGGGCCCGATGCGCGCGCGCCAGAAGGGCGCCTCGACGAAGCGGTCGGCCTCGCGGCGGCGATCCGGCTCGATGTCGCGGGCGCGGTTCTCGCGCCGCTGACCGGGCGGCGACCGTCGACCCTTCTCGGCAAGGGCAAGGTCGAGCAGATCGCGGCCGACGTCGCCGAGCGTCATGTCGACCTCGTCATCGTCGACGCGGCGCTCACGCCGGTGCAGCAGCGCAACCTCGAGAAGGCCTGGTCGTGCAAGGTCATCGATCGCACGGGCCTGATCCTGGAGATCTTCGGCGCGCGCGCCAGGACCCGCGAGGGCGCACTCCAGGTCGAGCTGGCCGCGCTCGAATATCAGCGCGGGCGTTTGGTGCGGTCTTGGACCCATCTCGAGCGTCAGCGGGGCGGCGCGGGCTTTCTCGGCGGCCCGGGCGAAACCCAGCTCGAGGCCGATCGGCGCGCGCTCGGCGAACGCATTCTCAAGATCAAGAACGAGCTCGACGCCGTCGTCCGGACGCGCAAGCTCCACCGCGCCCAGCGCAAGAAGGCGCCGCATCCGGTCGTCGCGCTGGTCGGCTACACCAATGCCGGCAAGTCGACCCTGTTCAACCGTCTGGCCGGCTCGGAGGTCTTCGCCGCGAACCTGCTTTTCGCCACCCTCGATCCGACCATGCGCGGCATCACGCTGCCGAGCGGCCGACGGATCATCCTGTCGGACACGGTCGGCTTCATTTCGGATCTGCCGCACGAACTCGTCGCGGCCTTTCGCGCGACCTTGGAGGAGGTGCTCGAAGCCTCCGTCATCGTCCATGTCCGGGACGTTTCCCATCCCGACGCCGCGGCCCAGGACCAGGACGTGCACGACGTTCTCAAGAGCCTCGGGATCGACGATCGGGCATCGGCCGACATGCTCGAAGTGCTGAACAAGATCGACCGCCTGCCCGAGACCTTGCGCGGCGATCTGCTGCGTCGGGCCGAGCGCGATGCCGATGTCTTGCCGGTCTCGGCGCTGACGGGCGAGGGCGTCGAACGTCTGCTCGCTCGGTTCGACCAAAAACTCGGCACGGCGCGCCGCGTGCTCGACGTCGAAATCGAGGCGGGCGACGGTGCGACCCTGGCCTGGCTCTATCGCCACGGCGAGGTGCTGGCGCGCCGCGACGACGACAGGGGCATCGCGCATCTCAGGGTCGGGCTCGACCCGGCCGATGTCGGGCGCCTGGAAAAGCGCCTGGGCGCCCGTTAACCGCCGGGCTCGTGCTCTTCGGCCTTGGCCTGGGTCCAGAGGGACTCCAAGCGGTCGAGATCGACGGCTTCGGGCAACAGGCCGTCGACCCGGAGCAGGGCCTCGATGCGGCGAAAGCGCCGCTCGAATTTGCGGTTCGTCCCGGCGAGCGCTTGTTCGGGATCGACCTCCAATTTGCGGGCGAGATTGGCCCAACCGAAAATCAGATCGCCCATCTCGGCGGCGACCTTCGCCGTGTCGCCCTTGGCGATTTCGGCCCGAAGCTCGGCGATTTCCTCGGCCATCTTGTCGAGCACTTGAGCGGCGTCCGGCCAGTCGAACCCGACCTTGGCCGCGCGCTTGGAAAGCTTCAGCGCGCGCGTGAGCGCGGGCAGGGCGAGGGGCACGCCGTCGAGCGCGCTTGGCGGCCTTGCCGACACTGACTTGCCGGCGCGTTCCTTGGCTTTGTGCTCCTCCCAGGCCGCCGTCTGGGCCGCGGCATCGGCGACCTTGGCCTCGGCAAAGACGTGGGGATGGCGGCGAACCATCTTGTCGACGACGGTTTCGGCCACGGCCGCGAAATCGAAATGTCCGGCTTCCTCGGCCATGCGGGCATGAAAGACGACTTGGAACAGGAGGTCGCCGAGCTCGTCTTTCAGCGCCGCCATGTCGCCCTGGGCGATAGCGTCGGCGACCTCGTAGGCCTCCTCGATGGTGTAGGGCGCAATGGTCGCGAAAGTCTGTTCGAGGTCCCAAGGGCAACCGCCCTGGGGATCGCGAAGCCTGGCCATGAGGGCGAGAAGGCGGGCGATCGGCGTCTCGGACATGGGTTCTCGCTCCCGGCTAAGGCGACCTAAAAAGCGCATAATATAGATTATGGAACATTTATTATATATTGGCAAATTAGCTTGTTACGAACGTTATCTAAACTTCAATCGTCAAACCGTCGAACCCCGGCTCGACCCCCCTTGGCAGCGTTCGGCAAAGCGTATCGTAGTCGAGCTGTCCGGCCATGTGCGTGATGATCGCGCGCTCGGGTTTGACCCGGGCGATCCAGCCGAGCGCCGTTTCGAGGTTGGCATGGGTCGGATGCGGTGCGTGGCGCAGCGCCGCGACGATCCAGACCCTCACCCCGGCGAGCGCCGCGAAACCGGCCTCAGGCATCCGGATCAGGTCGGTCGAATACGCGATGTCGCCGAAGCGCAGCCCGGTCGAGACCATGTTGCCGTGGTCCTGCTCGAACGGCAGGACGTCGAGCTCGCCGATGCGAAACGGCCCCGTGATCGGCTTGGGCTCGATCAGCGGCTGGTAGCCCTCGCTGCCGTGAAAGACGTAATCGAAACGCCGCTCGATCCTGGCGAGCACGTCGGCCCAGCCGAAAGCCGGGACCGGCCGGCCCTGGCGGTTGACGACGACCATGACCCGGAGGTCGTCGATGCCGTGGCAGTGATCGGCGTGGTCGTGGGTGAAGATCACCGCGTCGACGTCGCCGAAGCCGGCATCGAGCGCCTGGGCGCGAAGATCCGGCGACGTGTCGACCAGGACGCGCGTCCCGCCGCGCTCGACCAGGATCGAGGCCCTGCGGCGCCGGTTCTTGGGATTGGTCCGGTCGGTGTCGTACCAGCGGTCGCCGACATGGGGATTGCCGCCCGAACCGCCGCAGCCGAGGATCGTCACGCGGGTCTTATCGGCGTGATGGCTCACGCTTAGGCCGCCTTGTCGAATAGGCGTCGATAATTGGCGGTCGTCGCCTCGCCGAGTTCGGCCGCGCTCATCCCCAAGAGGCGCGCAAGAAAGGCGGCCGTGTGGGCGACGAAGGCCGGCTCGCACCGTTTGCCCCGCACCGGCACGGGCGCGAGGTACGGCGCATCGGTCTCGATCAGGAGCCGGTCGAGGGGAACCCGCTTGGCCACCTTGCGCAGCGGCTCCGCGTTCTTGAAGGTTACGATGCCGGACAGCGAGATATAGAAGCCAAGGGCGAGGGCGGTGTCGGCCAGTTCCTGGCTCGACGTAAAGCAGTGGAGCACGCCGCGAAACGCCCCCTGCCCCATTTCGTCCTTCAGCATGGCTGCGGTATCGGCGTCGGCGTCGCGCGTGTGAACGATCAGCGGCAGGCCGGAGCGCCGCGCCGCCGCGATGTGGACCTTGAAGTTCCGTGCCTGATCCTCGCGCGGGCTCTTGTCGTAGTAGTAGTCGAGCCCGGTCTCGCCGATGCCGACGACCTTGGGATGCGCGGCAGCCTCCGTCAACGTCGCCAAATCGGCGGCTTCGCTCGCCGCCTCGTGCGGATGAATGCCGACCGAGCAGGCGACGTCGTCGTGGCGCTCGGCGATGGCGCGGACGGCGTCGAATTTGGCGATCGTCGTGCCGATGCTGAGCAGGCGACCGACGCCGGCGGCGCGCGCCCGCGCGATCACCGTGTCGGCGTCCTCGAAATAGTCGAGATGGCAGTGGCTGTCGACGAGCATGGTGCGAGCGCCGTTTCGCTTCCCTAGGGCTTGGCCGCCGCCGCGTCCTCGACGTAGCGCGGAAACAGGCCCTGCGGCGCCGGCAAGGCCGTGCCCGGTACGAGTCGCGCGTTCCACGCCGCGAAGTCGCGCCGGTCGGCGCCGACGGCCAACTGGTCGAGCAGCTTGACCGCCGAGCCGGGCATGAAGGGCTGCACGATCAGCGCGATGCGCCGAATGGCGTCGGCGAGCACATAAAGCACCGATGCCATGCGCGCGGGGTCGGTCTTCTTGAGCTTCCAGGGCGCCTCGGCGTCGATGTAGCGATCCGACATGCCGATCACGGTCCAGATCGCATCGAGCGCCTTGTGAAAAGCTTGCTCGTTCATCGCGCGCGTGACCTCGCCGAGCAGCGCTGCCGCGGCGCTCGTGAGCTCGTCGTCGGCCGGCGTCGCCGGACCCGGCATCGGGACCTTGGCGTCGCAGTTCTTTTGGATCTGCGTGAGCGTTCGCTGCGCCAAATTGCCGAGGCCGTTGGCGAGGTCGGCATTGATCCGTCCGACCATCGCACGGTGCGAAAAATCGCCGTCCTGGCCGAAAGGCAGTTCGCGCAGCAGGAAATAGCGGAACGGATCGAGGCCGTAGCGCGCGATCGCGGCGTTGGGTTCGATCACGTTGCCGAGCGACTTCGACATCTTCTGACCTTCGCTGGTCCACCAGCCGTGGGCGAAGACGCGCTTGGGCGGCGCGACGCCGGCGGCCATCAGGAAGGCCGGCCAGTAGATGGCGTGAAAGCGCAGGATGTCCTTGCCCACCATGTGCAGATCGGCCGGCCAGAAGCGCTTGAACAGCGTCGATCCCGCGTCGGGATAGCCGGCGGCCGTGATGTAGTTGGTCAGCGCGTCGAGCCAGACATACATGATGTGCTTCTCGTCGCCCGGTACCTTCACGCCCCATTTGAAGCTGGTCCGGCTGACCGAGAGGTCGCGCAAGCCCGCCTTCACGAAGGCGATCACCTCGTTCTTGCGGCTCTCGGGCGCGATGAAATCGGGATTGGCGTCGTAGAAGGCGAGCAGCCGATCGCCCCAGGCCGACAAGCGAAAGAAATAGGACGGTTCCTCGACCCACTCGACCTCGGCGCCCGACGGCGCGCGGCGCTTGCCGTCGGGGCCGACGGTCAGTTCCTCCTCGCCGTAGAACGCTTCGTCGCGCACCGCGTACCAGCCCGAATAGGTGCCGAGAAAGATGTCGCCGTTCTCTTGGATCGCTTGCCAAATTGCCCGGCAGGACGCGACGTGCCGGGCCTCGGTCGTACGGATGAAATCGTCGTTGGAGGCGCCGATGGTCTTGGCCAGCGCCCGAAACTTCTCCGAGTTCGCGTCGCACAGCGCGAGCGGCGCGACGCCCGCCGCGATCGCCGCCTTCTCGACCTTCTGACCGTGCTCGTCGGTTCCGGTCAGGAACAGCACCTCGCGCCCCGAGAGACGCATGAAGCGCGCCAGCACGTCGCAGGCGATCGTCGTGTAGGCGTGCCCGACATGGGGTGCGTCGTTGACGTAGTAGATCGGCGTCGTGATGTAATAGCGTTCGGCGGTCACGGTCGGCTCCGATTGTCAGGCGACGCCGCGGCTCGCCCGTTCCAGGATATCGAAACTGGCGATCACGACCTGCTTCTTGTCGAGATTGACGGCGTCGGCCCGCTCGAAAAAGCGGGCGACCTTTTCCCATACCTCGATCCATCGTTCAAGACCGAGCGTCGCGCCGAGACGCGCCATGGCCGCAGCCTCGCCCGCGATCACCTCCGCCGCTGGCGCCGCGCCAGCCCTGAGGCGGATCATGCGCTGCAGCCAACCGCCGAGCAGCTCGCCGAGGGTCAGGAACGCCGCCGGCTTGCGCGCGACAGCGTCGCCCAGGGCATGCACGGCGCCGACGTCGAGATCGGGCAGGCTCGAGAGCAATTGCGTCATCTTGGCGTAGATCGCCGCGCCATCCTCGACGGCCAAGCGGACCGCCCTGCCCGGCCGGCCTTCGGCCAGGCGCGCGAGCATGGCGACGCTCTCGGGCAGGGCATCGGGGAGGTTCTGCGCGATGACCTTGGCCGCGTCTTCGGCGTCGAGCGCGCGCAGATCGATCCGCTGACAGCGCGAGCGAATGGTCGCCAGCACGGCGCCCGGCGCGTGGCACACCAGGAGCAAGAGCGCGCGCGCCGGCGGTTCCTCCAGGACTTTGAGCAGCGCGTTGGCCGAGCTGCGGTTGAGCTGATCGACGGCA
>Ga0233425_10007019_pt1 | contig 16107 bp, 17 predicted proteins | sample Watercolumn_Towu_2_FD_181712 | JGI IMG/M metagenome (GOLD analysis project Ga0233425, IMG submission 181712) | Freshwater microbial communities from Lake Towuti, South Sulawesi, Indonesia - Watercolumn_Towuti2014_140_MG | ecosystem: Environmental > Aquatic > Freshwater > Lake | place...
CGCCTGTGCCGTATGGGCGCTGGTATTCACCACCATCGTCCGGAACTTCAGGCATTTGAAAGACTTGTTGAGCAGGCCCGTACGCTCCTGCGCAAAGAGGACCGGCCCCCGCGAATCGATCAGGATCAGAACAGCGATCAGTGGAAATAGCCAGGATAAGATAAACACGATCACGCCCAGCGAAAAGACAATGTCGAAAATACGCTTGGCAAGCTTGTTCGGAAGCTCGTCGAAGGGGTTCTTGCGCAGCGCCAGCAGCGGAATATACTCCAGGAAGGTTGTCACAAAGTTGCGGCCGAACACACCCGACGAATCCGGAATAATCCTGATGAGGATCAGGTTGTTCTCAGCAAAGTCGATGAGGGCCGAAAGGTATTCCTTGCTCACCTTATCCATCGAGCAGATGATCTCCGACACCTTATGATTGAGGCAGTAGCTCATCACATCGTCATAGCCGCCGATCACGTTCACCTTGTCGTTAGGCTTCTCGGAGAAAAAGCCCAGCACGTTGATGCCGTATTGGGGCCGGGTGTCGATAAACTCCTTCAGGTGGATGCTGTTCACGCTTACGCCCACAATCACGATTTTGTGCTTGCTTTTGGCCGTTTTGTAAGCCTGTTTGATAGCAAAGAACACGATCGTCCGCCAGCAGAGCAGAAACACAAAGAGCAGCAGGGAAAAACGGATCAGCCCGTAATTGGAGAAGTCGGCTTCATGAAACAGCTTGGCATACAGGAAGATAATAAGGTAATAGATCGCAAAGAACTTCGCCAGGTTAATGAGGTTGATCAGCACACCCGGCAGGCGGTTAATGTAATAATTCTGCGAAACAAAGGTGCCGATCAGCCATAAAATAAGACAAAAAACGACAATATCCGTTTGCCAGAAAAGCTCGCCGATAAAGAACAGGCTCAGCGTGATAATTAAAAGTTCCCCAATGAGGTTTAATGACAACAAATACTTCATAGAAAGCGTTTAAGCGCGGGGAATAAAATTCGTGTTAACAAATTGTGAAATTAACGATTCTCTCAATTTTAACAAACACTATAAATGAGTATTTTAGATTTATTTGCAAAAACCAACACCTTGCTAATTAGCAAGATGTGGTTTTTTCAGTTTCGATCAACTACTGCATTTATGGTATTCCGCAAATCAAAAACGTATTACAGAGCTTTTAATTGTTCCTCGAGGGTTTTTATTTTTAACAAGGTGTCGCTTTCCTTTTTCCGCTCGAAGGCAAGCACCTCCGGTTTGGCATTGGCCACAAACTTCTCATTGGCCAGTTTCACCTGCACCGATTTCAGGAAGCCTTTGTTGTACTCCAGGTCTTTGTTCAGTCGGGCCACTTCCTCCTCCTTATTGAGGTTATTGGCCAAAGGAATAAAAAATTCCGTGGTTTTCACCTGGAACGAGAAAGCACCTTCCACCTTATCCTTCGTATAGCTGAAGGCCGATAAGTTGGCCAGCTTGATGATCACCTCGTCGAAGTAGGAGCGGGTAGCATCCGAGCGCTCGATGATCTCAAGCTTCTCCTTTGGCGACATCTTTTTCTGTGTACGGAGGTTTCGCACGGTGGTCACCAGCTCTTTGCAAACTTCAAATTCTGCGAGTTGGCGCTGATCCGGTTCCGCTTTTGCTTTCGGCCATTCGGCAACGATCACGCAGTCCTTCTCCTCACGCTCTCTGATCAGCTGCCAGATCTCCTCGGCAATGAACGGCATCCAGGGATGAACGATCTTTAACACCGCCTCGAGGTAAGCGATGGTTGCATCGTATGTTGCCCCATCGATAGGCAGGGATTTACCATCCACAAATTCCGGTTTGATGGCTTCCAGGTAATATGCACAGAAGTCATCCCAGATCAGGGCACGCGTTGCCATCAGGGCATCGCTCATGCGGTATTTGTCATAATGGTCGTTGATGATCGCCAGCTGCTCCGATAATTTATTGTCGAACCAGGTAATGGCTGCTTTGGAAGATTGTGGTTGTTCCACCTTATCAACTTCAAAGCCTTTGATGAGCCTGAACGCATTCCAGATCTTATTGGCGAAATTACGTCCCTGCTCGCAATAAGCTTCATCAAACATCAGATCGTTGCCGGCAGGAGAAGACAATAACATGCCCACACGCACACCGTCGGCGCCGTATTTGGCGATCAGATCAAGCGGATCAGGCGAGTTGCCCAGGCTCTTGCTCATTTTTCTTCCGAGCTTATCCCTCACGATGCCAGTGAGGTATACATTCGTAAACGGTTTTTGATTGGTATATTCCTTACCCGCAATGATCATGCGCGCCACCCAGAAAAATAAGATCTCCGGAGCCGTTACCAGATCATTGGTAGGATAATAGTATTTCAGGTCCTCATTGGCTTTATCCCATCCGTTTTGAATTACCTTCGGATCGAACACCGTCATCGGCCACAGCCAGGAGGAGAACCAGGTGTCGAGCACGTCTTCGTCCTGCTTTATGTCGCCGATGCTGACGGAGGCATTCTCAGCTTTAAGCTTTTCAAACGCTTCCTCTTTGGTTTTGGCAACCACTGTATTTCCCTGCCCGTCGTACCAGGCCGGGATACGTTGTCCCCACCACAGCTGGCGGCTGATGCACCAGTCGTGTACATTCTCCATCCAGTGCCTGTAGGTATTGATGAACTTTTCCGGGATCAGTTTCACATCGCCGCTCAATACCGCTTCCAGCGCCGGTTTGCTCACGGTATCCATTTTCAGGAACCATTGCAGACTCAGGCGCGGCTCGATCACCGCGTTGGTGCGCTCGCTGTAGCCTACCTTGTTTTTGATCTCTTCCGTTTTCTCGACCAGGCCCTGCTCCGTGAGGTCGGCAATCACCTGCTTGCGTGCAGCGAAGCGGTCCATACCTATGTAAGCGCCTGCGGCCTCGCTGATCTTACCTTCCGCCGTAAGGGCGTCGATGGTCGGCAATTTATGCTTCTGCCCCAGGTTAAAGTCATTGATGTCGTGAGCCGGCGTTACTTTCAGCGCGCCCGTGCCGAAATCCTTGTCTACGTACTCATCAAAGATGATCGGCACCACACGGTTCACGATAGGCACGATCACGTTCTTTCCTTTCAGGTGCGTATAGCGCTCGTCATGCGGATTCACGCATACTGCCGTATCGCCCATAATGGTTTCAGGGCGGGTAGTGGCTACTGTAATATACTCATCGGAGGCTGAGGCGCTCGAAGCCTCGATTTTATATTTCACATACACCAGCTTGCCGGTCGCTTCCTTATGGATAACCTCCTCGTCGCTCACGGCTGTCTGTCCCTGCGGGTCCCAGTTGACCATGCGCACGCCGCGGTAGATCTTTCCTTTATTGTAAAGGTCGATGAACACATCGATCACCGCTTCGCTCATGCTTTCTTCCATCGTAAAGCGCGTGCGGTCCCAGTCGCAGCTGGCGCCCAGCTTTTTCAGCTGCTCGAGGATAATGCCGCCGTATTTTTCTTTCCACTCCCAGGCGTGTGCCAGAAAATCCTCGCGGCTCAGATCGGTTTTGCTGATGCCTTTTTCCTTCAGCAAAGCAACTACCTTGGCCTCTGTAGCAATGCTGGCGTGATCGGTGCCAGGCACCCAGCAGGCGTTAAAGCCCAGCATGCGCGCGCGGCGGATCAGTACATCCTGGATGGTATTGTTGAGCATGTGGCCCATGTGCAGTACGCCTGTGACGTTAGGCGGTGGGATCACAATGGTGTAAGGTGTGCGATGGTCGGGAACCGATTTAAAGAATTTTTTATCAAGCCAGTATTTATACCAGTTTTCCTCAGCTTTGGCCGGATTATAGGTTTTTTCGATTTCCATTATTTGTGCGTATTGATATTTTTGTTAAATTTCGCAAAAATACATAAAGTAAACTAGGTCACAAGTATCTTTATGGCACGATATTGGAAATAATTTTAAACACACACAAAAACATAAAAACCCTCAAAATGAAAAAATTAATTTTTACCCTCGGATTCTTAGCTTCATTAAGCACAATATCTTTTGCCCAGGAAGGTCACAGCGCAAACGACGGCCATAACCACGGTGCAGCGCCTGCTGCTACCGCACAGCCAACCAGCAATGCAGACATCAAGTTCGATAAAACAGTTCACGATTACGGCAACATCATGCAAGGCGACAACGGCGAGTGCGTGTTTAAGTTCAAAAACACCGGTAAAGAGCCATTGATCATCACCATGTGCCAGGGCTCCTGCGGCTGTACCGTTCCTCAGTGCCCGAAAGATCCGATCCTGCCGGGCAAAACAGGCGAGATCAAAGTAAAATACGATACTCAGCGTGTAGGGCCTATCGCTAAATCGGTAACCGTTCAGTCCAATGCCAAATCAGGTGTGCAAACCATCCAGATCAAAGGCAACATCGCTGCAAAGCCGGTTGAGGAAGCTTTCCCGACCAACACGCCTTCTCAGGGTGCTCCATTAGAGAAAAAATAAGTGTAACCAAAATCATAAGCTATCAAGATCATGAAAAAAACAATCGCAGCTATTGCATTAGTTCTAGGGCTTGGCTTCACCGCTAAAGCACAGGAAACTGTGACGCCGAACATCGACCCTAATGCACCTGTTATGCAATTCGAATCGGAAGTACTGGATTACGGCACCGTAAAATTCGATGGCAATGGCGTCAGAGAATTCAAAGTGAAGAATACCGGTAAATCGCCTTTGACCATTACCAACGTACAAGGTCAGTGCGGTTGCACTTCTACCACCATCGATGGCAAACCAGGCTGGCCGCAGGAACCTGTTTTACCAGGTAAGAGCGCTTCTATCCGTGTGAAATACGATACCAAGCGCCCCGGACCTTTCGAAAAGAATGTCACCATTACATCCAACGCCAAAGAGCCGAGCAAAGTAGTTAAGATCAAAGGCGTGGTGGAAGCCGCTCCGGCACCGGCAGCTCCCTGATGAGATCCATAAGCTTTCATAGTATAAAAAGCCCTTTGCCTGCATGGCGGAGGGCTTTTTGCTTAGGCCTGCTTATTCTTGCGGGGCTGTGTGCCACTGCGCAGGCAAAGATCAGGTTCAAAAGCACGAAGCAATCCTTTGGCTTCGTAAAGAAAGGCGAGGTGGTGAAAGTAAACTTCGTGTTCAGCAACACTGGCACCGAAGACCTCGAGATCCTTGATGCCAAAGCCGAATGCTCCTGTACCACAGTCGATTTTCCGAAGTACATGATCAGGCCGAACCAAACGGATACGATCACGGTATACTTCGATACCAAATCGGTGTACGACCGCCAGGACCGCATCGTGGAGGTGATTTCCAATGCCTCCAACGCCAGGCAAAATATCCGCTTTAAAGGAGTGGTCCTGAAATAATCCTTACTTTCGTATCCGGCAAACTACTATCAGTATCAGGCGGATCCTTCATATCGTTACTTTATGCCTTTGGGCAGGCTGCCTGCCTGCGCAGCTGCCGGAGCCTTTCCGCGAAGGTAACAAATGGGGCTACAGGCTCCGTGGCGAGGTCCTGATCAGGCCCCAGTACGATACCGCTTTTCCTTTTGACCAAACAGGAAGCATCGCCATGGCCGGAACCAGGAATGCCAGCCATACAGAGATCAATCCCCTTACGGGAGAGGAGAAGCCGGTGATGGACTACTGTTTCATTACGCGGGATAATGTCCGGCTGAGCTTAAGGCTTCAGCCGGCTTCCGACAGCGTATCGGTATTCCCGGCCCAGCAGGAGCTAAGCCTGGGCTATCTTTCCGCCTCCCCGGTATTTAAAATCCTCTACGGGCAAAAGGTATGGCTTTTCAACAAGCGGGGGAAGCAGCTGTCGGCAGGCTTCGACGATATCTATTCTGCCGGAGCGGGGGGACGCTTTTTTGTGACCGAAACATACAGCGAATGGGACAAGGAAGTGGTGAGGGTCAAAGGGCTGATCGATACCAGCGGCCGCACTATTGTAAGCTGTGAGAAAAAACACATCCGGATCAATCCCGAAGACAGTGTGGTTTATGCCTGCAGCGCCATCTTCAACAGGCGCCTGAGCGATGATGTCTTCGACTATCACGGAGCCCTGATCTATAGCAATAAGCACCACCTGGAGTTTGCCGCCAAAGAGCTGTATGTCTATGTGCTTTATGAGCCGAAAGAAGTGTATGTGGTGGCCAACAAGGTAAAGGATCTCTATAGCATCGAAGGGCAGCGTTTTTACGACCTGAAGCATAAAAAAGCCCTGATCGTTGACCGGGACAGCTGGCTGCTCGTCAATTTACAAACAGGAAAAAAACAAAAGGTGAACAAAGAGGCTTTTTTAGCCCTTGCCTGCAAATTTATGGAATGATGGACTTACGGATCGATATCTCTCAACCGGAGATGCATGCCGCCGCTGCGGCCGGGCTGCTTGCCTTTGCCGGGCAGGAGCGGGTTTTCCTGTTCGAGGCGCCTATGGGAGCCGGGAAAACAACCTTTATCAAAGCGCTGTGCGCCCGGCTGGGCGTTATGGATACCATGAGCAGCCCGACCTATTCGGTGGTGAACGAATATGCCACCGCCGATCACCAGCGCCTCTACCATTTCGACCTGTACAGGCTCAAGAGCACGATGGAGCTCCTGGACATCGGCTTTGAGGAATACCTGCAGAGCGGAAGCTATCTTTTTATCGAATGGCCGGAGTTGGCCATGCCCTTGATCGGGTCACATGTAAAAGTTAACATAGAGCTCAATGGAAATATTCGTTATCTTTGCGCCCAACTTATCCCGGAGTAACATGCGCCATATCCTTCTTGCTTGTACGATTATCTGGAATGTATCGCTTCTGGCACAAAACACGGCTGTTCCTACAGCGACAGTCTCTTCCAAAAAACTGAAAGGTAACTTCTATGCCATGTTCGGCTACACGCGGGCAGAATACAGCAGGAGCACCATTCATTTCGTGAACAGGTCCAACACCTATTACCCGGAAACGGGCCGCTACCACAACTACGATTTTACGATCTATGATGCCAAAGCGCATGACAGGCCCGATTTCGACCAGATCCCGGATGTCATCAACATTACCATTCCGCAGTTTGTGGTAAGGGGCGGCTATTATTTCAATAATAAGAAGGATTTCGGGATCGAGATCAATTACGACCATACGAAATATGTGGTGGACGATTATCAGAAGGTGCGTGTAAAGGGTGATTTTAATGGGGAATATGTGGATAAGGATACCATCCTGGACCCTGCGAACTTTGTGCATTTTGAGCACACGGACGGGGCTAATTTCTGGATGATCAATTTCCTGAAGCGCTGGAAGATCTATAATCCCTCCAAATACTTTAATGTAGGGCTCGTGGCAAAGCCAGGAGCGGGTATCGTCTTCCCGAGAACGGATGTCACCATATACGGGACACGGCTCAACAACAACTGGCATGTGGCCGGCTGGATCGTGGGAGTGGAAGGAGGCCTGAGGGCCGAATTCCTGAAATACGGGGTGTTTGAGTTTATGGGAAAAGGCTCTTTTGCAGATTATACCACCTGCCTCGTTCTGGGGAAAGGCAACGGGAAGGCCCGGCACCACTTCTTTACCGCGCAGGCGACCATGACGATTGGCTTCATGTTCTAGCGCGCCGGTATAATTTGGCTGAAAAACAGATTTTTATTTTGCGGATCCGCAAAATTGTTCCTATATTTGTCCTCCAATTTTTAGCCTCTGGTTGCACGGTGCAGCGAATGCCAGGAATGTAAAATTTAAAAATAAAAAACATGAGTTTATTATTAGATTACGTAAAAAAACAATTGACTCCGGAGGTTTCTCACCCGAAATTCAAAGCTGGTGATACCATTACCGTACACTACAAGATCAAAGAGGGTGACAAAGAGCGTATCCAGCAGTTCTCAGGCGTTGTGATCCAGCGTAAGAACGAGCCTGCTACAGCCTCTTTTACCGTTCGTAAAATTTCCAATGGAGTAGGTGTAGAGCGTATCTTCCCGGTAGCGTCTCCTTTCATCGACAAAATCGAGTTAAACAAAGTAGGTATCGTTCGCAGGGCGAAACTGTACTACATCCGTACACGTACCGGAAAAGCGGCACGTATCCGCGAAAAACTCACTACCAACAAAAAGTAATTTCCTACAGGATATATCACAAAAAAGTCCTCACGCATACCGTGAGGACTTTTTATTTATGGCCTATTCAAGTCAGGTCTGAAAAAAGTCTTATTTGTTGTTTAACTCGTCTATAAAATCTGTTTAGAAGTGTTATAATAAGGCTTTAGTAAGCCTCATTGTTTTCTCCTATTCCCAAGTCCTGTGGGCTATCTGATACTACCAGGGGAATTCGTTAATTAGAAAAAGATAAAATTACAAGGACGCCAGGAATTTGAGGATAGCATCGCGGTTGCTTTTGCTCAGGCTCTCAAATTTTTGTTTGGCTCCGGCCGCTTCGCCGCCATGCCACATGATGGCCTCAGTCAGGTTTCGCGCACGCCCATCGTGCAGAAAGTTGTTATGGCCGTTGACAGTCGTGGTGAGGCCAATGCCCCATAAAGGCGCGGTGCGCCATTCGTTACCAGTGGCCCTGAAGTCGGGCCTGTTGTCGGCCAAATCGCTGCCCATGTCGTGCAGCAACAGATCTGTATAAGGGTAGATCAACTGATTGGATACCTCCGGGAAAGCCATGTCGGCTTTAGTGGTATAGGAGGCAACGTGGCACTTTGCACAGCCAATGCTGTTGAAGAGCTGCTTGCCGTTTTTGACCGTTGCATCGTTGGCATTTCTTCTGCCAGGCACTGCCAGTGTTTTGATGTAATAGGCCACGGCATATAGAGTACTGTCGCCGAGTTCGTGGTCATCGTTCTTGTTATCGTATTGCGATTGACCCCAGGAGCTCTCAGTGGGGAAGATCATATTCGTAACGCCGATGTCTTCCACGTAGGCAGCTGCCGATTGCTGGATAATGGTTGGTTGTGCGGCCTTCCAGCCAAAGCGCCCTAGTTTGGAAGTCCCCGACATGATATCATAGCCATAATTAGGCTTGCCGCTGATGCCGTCGCCATCGCTGTCGGCCTCATCGGCTTTGCTGAGAATGGAGCTTTCATCAATGGCTTCCAGCAGCCCCAGGCCGAACACAGGAGTAGCCATACGGGCAGAGACCATCACGCCGGCAGGCATCGGGATATAAGGATTGGTAATGGTGTATACCGGTTTACGGAGAGAATAACTTTCTCCGTCGGGAAACTGGTAAGTAGCTTCGGTATAGCTGACATTGACGCCTGCTTCGGCCAGGACGCCAAAAATACCGCGTTGCTGTAGCTGCCCGCCAAAGCCCGGAACACCAAGAGGTTCTCCGTGCGGGCCTTCTCCCGGAATGCTGATACGTAACAGCAGTGAACTCAGGGCTTCGCCGGCCATTGGAGCTTTTCCGCGCCCGTCGGCCACGTGGCAGAAGCCGCAGGACTGGTTGTTGAAAATGGGACCAAGACCGTGGTTGAGCTGAGTATTGTCGCTGTTGAAGGTGGCTTCGAAAGCGGCATCACCGAACTCATGAAGCGCATCTTTTTGTTCAGTCAATCCGGTAAACGCCTGGCCGAAAGCGCTGGTACCACTGGCAAAGGTGGTTTGCTTGCCACCGCTGTACCACTCGTTCAGGTCTTCCTCTTTTATTTCCTTTGGTTTCCGGCACGACTGAAATGCCACAAAAGCCAGGGCAATGGCGAAGGTGGTATAGCTGATCAGTCGTGTGGGAGATGTCATTTTAAAGAATCAGAAAAAGTGTATGGATTGCTGAAACCTGCCTGTATCCTTCAACTATGCTTAGGGTTACAGGCAGGTTTATGACGGTGAGTGTTATCATTACTGAGCGTTTGTAATGGTCTGTACGTATGTTTTTACATCGCCTTGCAGGTATGTTTTCAGGTCATTGATGGCGTTGATGGCATTTTGTACCTGTGTTCTTTGCCCGCCGCTGGTTTGAATGGCTGTGCCAAACGGAACGGTAATGTTGTTGAGAGAAGTGATAGCGGCAGAGATCTTCGTTTTAATGGCGCCGTCCATTGCAATGTTGTTGGCTTTGATCAGGTCTTCCAGGCCTCTTCCATCAACAATGTATTTGCCGAGGTAAACGTTCTGAACGCTTTTTATATTGTTGGTAAAGTCTGCCAGGGAGTTTTGTGCAAAGGGAGATTCTTCGAGGCTGGCATCTTCTGCGTTGAAAGGCTCTGCAATTTTACCATTGGCTACTTCGTCGCAGATTCCTGCCATCGCATCGATCGTTTCTTCATAAGCCGCACGCTGTGTCGGGTAGATTCCTCCGTTACCGGCATTGACGTATTCAGAGGTGTAGTTGCCCGTCTGCGTGGTGCTCCAGGCATTTTTAGCGTTATTGCAAAGTGTTTTAACGTTGTCGGCCAGGGCAATCAGGAATTCTTTTTCCTTTGTTGTAAACTGGGCTGCTGTTTTGTTTCCGCCGTTACCGAACAGTAAGTACTCGATCGGGTGAAATCCTTTTAAAGACTCTTCCAGTCCGTCAACGTAAGTTGCAGTGAATACATTGGATGTTGCCAGTACCGAATCGAGGCGCTGGAAATCCACCGGCCAGGTATCGATGCGTGGGTCAATGTTGTCAACGCTTACAGGCCCGAATAAAAAGCCTTCACTTTGTTCCCAGGCACTTCTCACATCTTTCCAGGCTTGTTGTGCAGTGGCCAGGTTTGTCGCATTGGATGTATTACTGAAATTAACACAGCCCGCATACAGGTTGTTTGCTTTGGCAGCCATATCGTTATAAGTGCCATAGATGACATTAGAGGCAACATCGCTCAGAACGTCTTTTTTCAGGCTGCTGTTATCGGTAGGAGACAGGGTTTCCTCCTCTGTTTTTTTTGATTTTTTACAGGCGCTGAAACTCACAAACGCAACAGATGCCAGGGCAAGGACAATAATTTTTTTCATGATCGGGTATTAGGTGGTTAAATGAATGATGATTTGGTTGTTTTCAGTTTGCGTTTTGAATTTTTTCAGTGGTCTGGTAGCGGGCTGTGTGGTTACCTCCCCGTCGAGGCTGAAAGCGCTGCCATGCGATGAGCAGAATAAGCCCGATTTGGTAGCCGACAAAGGCTGGCTCTCATGGGTACACTGCATGTATAGGGCATTGTAGGTGTTGTCTTTTTTCTTTACCAGTAAAATGTCGAATTCGTAATTGGCATTTTTGATAATGAGCAGATTCTGATTTTCTGCAAACGATGCTTCAGGTATAGAAAGTGTACTTTCTTTGGAGCTGGTTTTAAGAACGGGCAGGGGCGAACAGGAGTTGAGCATACTCAGCAGGGCCGAGCCGCCCACTATACCTGCGCATCCGAGGCAGGTCGTTTTTATGAATTCGCGGCGTAACATGTTTTTAAAAGCTGTAGCCAATTCCCAGGTTGATGAACTGGTAAGTGGTATAGAATGGGATATTGCTGGCGTAAGGATTGGTAACATATAGCAGCTTGTTGTATTCTCCGGTAATGCGCTGCACATAATCGAGTTTTACGGAAACACCTTTGAGTGGCTGAAAGTGAAGCCCTGCAATAAAGAACTGTTTTTGCTGGAGGCCGTCTTCTATACCATTCTTCGGCAGGCTGGCATTGAGGTTCATGGCTTCGTAACGGGCAAAGAGCAACAGGCTTTTTGAGTTAAGGCGTGTAAAAGGTTGAAAGAGATTGTAACCCACTTCGGCATAATAGCCATACATTGAAGACGGTGTATTGTTGGCATAAGCCACATTGATCCTGTCGGCATCTTTGATAGAAACAAAGCAGGCCAATGCTTTGCAATGAATGCCGTTCGTGCCGTTATACTGAACATTGGCTTCGTTCAGAGCCACCGGTGTTCCGAAAGCGCCGTAGTCCAGCTTGAGGCTGTCTCCCTGTTTCTGCGACAGACCGGCGCTTCCACCGTAATAGGAAGAAACCTGTACCCTGAAATGATTCACATAATAAAGCAAAGCGCCCGTGATGGCCAGGTTGGAAGCTGTGGCGTTGCTACCTTCAAATTTTCCGTCGGCAATACCGGTGCCCTGTACAAAGCCTCCGGAGTTTAAGCCATTCATCAAAGCGGCAGAATAATTTAAGCCTGGTATTTTCGGAATCTGTCCGTAAACACCCACACCGAGCTCTCTCCAGGTAGAGGGAATCACAAGCTGCTCCACATAGGGTCTGTCGTTGGTATTAAAGGTTGTAGGAAGGTGGTTTTCGTTAATGATGCCGATTCGTGGAATGAACAGACCTGCTACCAGGTAGTTGTTGCGGTTGATGTTGAATTTCAGGAAGAGCTGCTCCATCGAGATCTCGCCCGATGCTTTTCCACCTACCACTTTTGCATCTTCCAGTTCCATTTCGGAGAAGAAGGAAATGCGGTTTGAAAAACGGTGCCCGATGAAGAGAACATTGCGGGTGAGGTTGGCAGTACCGGTTTGGAATCGGAGGTCGTATTGTACTTTGGCCTGGCCATACCCGGAAATGACAGTAGGATTATTTTGAGGTGTTAGGCCGGCATTCAGGGAGTCTTCGCGGGTAATTACCTGCGCATTTGAAGAGAAGCAGGTAAGTAGAATCAACAGACCTGCTAAAACCGGATTCAAAGGGGTTCTTTTTTTCACAGCCCAAAGGTATATTTAGAGCCGTTCTAAAGAAATACCAAAATTTGGGTATCCTGCTTTCCTGGTTAGATCTGGAAATGCCCCGCGGATTCCATGGATGACGCGAATAAAGCAGATGTGAGTGTTCCAGGTCTTTTTTTTTCCCTTACCGATGTGGTAAATGCCCTAGATAATATTCACCTCGCGCTCCAGCATGACGCCGAATTTCTGGTCAACGGTTTCCAGCACTTTCGAGGAAAGGTCGTAGATCTCTTTTCCGCTGGCATGCCCATAGTTTACCAATACCAAAGCTTGTAAGGCATGAACGCCTGCATCGCCGCTGCGGTAGCCTTTGAGGCCGCTTTGCTCGATGAGCCAGCCTGCCGCCAGCTTATAGTTGCCATTATCGAGCGGGTAAGCCACCAGGTCGGGAAAGGCCTTCAGCAAGCGCTGGTAAGTATCTGCGGTCACTTCCGGATTCTTGAAGAAGCTGCCGGAGTTCCCTAGTTTCTTCGGGTCGGGGAGCTTGCTGCTCCGGATATTGATCACCGCCTGCGAGATGGCTTTGATCGAAAGCTCCGAAATGCCCATCTTGTCGAGCTCCTGCCTGATAGCGCCGTAGTCGGTATGGAAGACCGGCTTTTTGGAAAGGCGGAAGGTGACCGACAGAATCATGAAGCGGTCCTTGTATTTCCGTTTGAACACGCTTTCGCGGTAGCCGAATTCGCAGTCGGCGTTCGAAAAGCTGACGAGCTGCCCTGTCTCCAGATCGATGGCTTCCAGCTCATGAAAGGTATCCTTGATCTCCACACCATAGGCGCCGATGTTCTGCATCGGGCTCGCTCCGGTATTTCCCGGAATGAGGGAGAGGTTTTCGATGCCCGCAAAGCCCTTGTCGATGCAGTAGAGCACGAAGCTGTGCCATACTTCGCCGGCCGCGCATCTCACCAGGGCATACTCCTCCGTTTCCTCCACAATCGTTATGCCGCTCAGCTCATTCTTAATGACCAAAGCATCCACGTTTTTGGTGAGCAGGATATTGCTGCCGCCACCCAGGATAAAGTGCGGGTTGTTCTTATAGTCCCGGTGCTGCAGAAGCTCCTGGACATCGCTTGTAGAGCGCACTACGGTAAAGAGCTTGGCCGAGGCTTCGATGCCAAAGGTATTAAACGGCTTCAGCGAGATGTGTGAAGAGATTTGCATGACCTAAAAATAAAAAAAGCCCCCTTAGGGGCTTCTTTTTTGTTTAAGACTTTTGAAATACGGATTGTTTGCAATTAGCAGAATTCGTCGTATACCATTTTCAGGTGCTCGGCGATCATGGCCGCATTCCTGCCTTCGATGTTGTGACGCTCTACAAAGTGTACCAGCTCTCCGTTCTTGAACAGGGCAATGGCCGGTGAAGACGGTGGGTAAGGAGCAAAGTGCTTGCGGGCCTGGTTTACCGCGTCGGAATCAAACCCTGCAAATACCGTGGTCAAATGGGCTGGCTTTTTGGCATTGTCGAGGCTTTGTTTTACGCCCGGGCGCGCTGCTCCTGCCGCACAGCCGCATACCGAATTTACAACCACCAATACGGTGCCGTCCTGTTTCAGCGCGTTTTCAACGGCTTCCGGGGTAGTCAGGTCTTCAAAGCCAACGGATGTCAGCTCTTGTTTCATAGGTTTTACTAATGCCTCTGGATACATATCGTTTAAATTTTTAAAAGTTAAATGGTTTCTAACACAAAGGTAACCATCATTTCTGGAATTTGTTTAAGAAAAGGGGAGAATAGCTCCTGTTTTTTACACAATAAAGCGATCAGAAGCATCTTATAATTTGAGCATGTTAATGCCCGGATCGGTTTATCCCGGAGCAATTCCCGAAATCAGAATTGCTGGCGGCTGAGCGCATAGGTCACCAGGCCGGCCACATTGCGCGATCCTGTTTTTTGGAGCAGGTTGTTGCGGTGCCCGTTCACGGTCTTAGGGCTGATGAATAGCTCTGCGGCGATCTCGTCCGTTGTTTTTTGCTTGCAGATGAGGATCAGGATCTCTTCTTCGCGCCTGGTGAGCACCACATCGTTCATGCTGCCGCCCATCGACTTGGAGGTATTCTTTTTATGGGTATTGTTCTGGATCGCAAGCAGGGTGCGCTCGTTGATATAGATGCCGCGTGTGTGTACAGCCACAATGGCTTCGTATACCTCCTGGGGGTTGCTGTCCTTTACCAGGTAGCCATGAGCGCCCATTTTGATCATTTTAGCAATGAAGTGGTTGTCGTCGTACACCGAGAGGATAATGATCTTGATGTTCGGGAAAGCCTCCTTCAGCGCGTTGGTCAGGTCGAGCCCGCTGTATTCTTTTTTTCCGTCCGGTGGCAGCGACATGTCTATCAGCATTACATCCGGCAGGATGCTGCATTCCTTAAGCTTTTGAATCACAGAATAGCCGTCGGTGGATTCGAACATCACATCGAGGTCGGGCCAGGAAGAAAGAATCGCTTTGATCCCCTGTCGGAACAAAAACTGATCTTCCACCAGGCCGATTTTGATCTGGTCGTGAGTCGCGCTTACACCTTCAGAATTCAGGTGCCTGTCCTGTCCACTGCTTGTATCCTGATTGTTCTCTTCCATATCCGTATGCTAATATAGTGATTATTTATGGTTTGGCCTGAGGTCCGGCGATGGTCATTTGGGCATAAAATCCGCCGGTTTTTTTATTCCCCACCTTCAGGGTGCCTCCAATGGACATCGCCCTGGCTTCGATGCTTTTCTGGCCCAGGCCGGATTTTTCAAAGTTTTCGGATAAGCCGATGCCGTCATCTGTGTAATAAAAGCTGAGCTCGTCGTTATGGCAATGAATGTCCAGGCAGATTTCTTTGGCCCTGGCGTGCTTGATCGTATTATTGATCAGCTCCAGGCTTATCCTGTATAAGCCCAGCTTCAGGGCCCAGGGCAGGTCGTTGACCTCCTCGTCGCATTTAATCAGGATATGAATGTTGTTGGAGCTGTTCACCATCTTCACAATGCTCTGCAGGGTTTCGGGCAAGCCGAACATCTGCAGGTTTTGCGGCATCAGCTCATGGCTGATCCTGCGGACGGAGGTCATAGAGGTTTCAATGAGGGACCTGATATTCTGGAAGGCTGCGGTATTTTCGGCAGAGTTGTTTTTGCTCTGCGCCTCCAGGGCCATCAGGTGCATGCGGGCAATGGAGAGGGTGGCTCCCAGCTCATCGTGGATGTCGGTGGCAATGCGTTTGCGCTCATCTTCCTGCACCTGGATGCTCGACCGCAACAGCTCCTGCTGGTGGATCGTGATCAGCTCTTCCTGGGCCAGCTTCTGTCGGTACAGGTTCTTCCGGAACTGCTGCATCAGCAATACCACGCCCATCGCAATGATGAACAGAATACCTACCAGAGGCAGCAGGGTGGCCAGGAAATTTAATTCTTCGCTCGTCTCCATAATCCAATAAAGAAAAAAGTGTACATCACCACCGAGAAGAAGGAATGTACCACCCAGGTATAACGGTTAAACTCCAAAGAAAAGTACCTGCTGAAATAGCCG
>Ga0233425_10007020_pt1 | contig 16102 bp, 14 predicted proteins | sample Watercolumn_Towu_2_FD_181712 | JGI IMG/M metagenome (GOLD analysis project Ga0233425, IMG submission 181712) | Freshwater microbial communities from Lake Towuti, South Sulawesi, Indonesia - Watercolumn_Towuti2014_140_MG | ecosystem: Environmental > Aquatic > Freshwater > Lake | place...
AGCAATTATTGAAGCTTATGAAAATTTGGTGAATGTATAAAATGTTCGTTAAACTAAATAGTATTTTTATTCAGTAATTTGTTGAAGAAATATGAAATTTTGTCCTATCTGTGAAATGCATATGAAGCGTAAAGGTGATTTTTGGGAATGTAAAAACTGTAATACTGAAACCGGATAATCTATTTTTGCGATCAAAAATTTGATCTTTCAAAGTTAAGTAGCAGTAATTTACATGTCATGATAATGGGCTACAGCGAGGTCCAAAAGCTATTCAAAAAAAGACATGGCAAGCTTGCCAAGTCCTCCTGGATTGCCCATATTCTGAGTGACCATGGAAAAACAAGAATGAAGTCACCTGCAAGAAAAGGTAACTACAAGTATCCATGTCCCCCTGAGGAAAGACCAAAACTTGAGAAAATTCTTAAGGAATTAGGCATGATTTAAGGCTAAATGTTAACATACTTCCAAAACTTTTTAATATACTTCCGTTTTCTTCCCACTAGTGGGAAAATACACCTTTAAAGAAGTAGACAAAGAAAGCGGTACAATTTCTTTTGAAGCAGTTAGAGGAATTCAGGCAGGACGTGAATTTTACATTGGAATGTGTTCTTTTGCTACAATCTATAATCATTTCAAATTCAATGACGACCCTCAAATCCCGCCAACTTTTCGCGCTCAAAGAAAATTACGTGAATCAAGAATCCCAGTTATAACAAATTATATTCTAAACAATCTAAAGGATTACATCTTTTCTTCTATTACTGTTTCAGTTGGAGGAAAGGTAACATTTCATGCTGACCCTTCACAAGGTGAAAATGGAAGACTGGGTACAATAACTATACCAATTGATGTTCCAATTCTAATTAATGATGGTCAACATAGATGTGCAGCAATAAAATCAGCTTATGAACAAAGATCTGATCTTGGTTCTGAAAAAATATCTGTAGTTTTCTTTGAAGACCAAGGTTTAAAGAAAAGCCAACAAATGTTTGCTGACCTGAATAAACATGCAGTCAAACCAACAAAATCTCTTGGAATCTTATATGATCATAGAGATACATTTGCTAGATTCATTGTAAACTTGGCAAATGATGTCGAAGTATTTCGGGGGAGAACAGAGATGGAAAAGACTTCGATCTCAAATCGTTCTATAAAGTTCTTTACATTAAATGGAATTGCTGATGCCACGCGATACCTATTAAGAATTAAAACAAAGACAATTCTAGCTGATAAACAAAAACTTGTAGTTGAATTTTGGGATGAAGTTGCAAAAAACATTCCAGAATGGAATCTTTTAACTGAGAAAAAAGTTACGCCATATGAGTTAAGACAAGGATTTGTTCATGCACACACTAATGTGCTAAATGCATTGGGAATGGTAGGATATGTACTAACTACACAATTTGCTGATACCTGGAAACAAAAACTCAAAGGGTTACAAAAAGTTCGTTGGGAGAGAGACAATCCAATCTGGGAAGGAAAGTTAGTAATTGATGGACATATGTTAAAGACAAGACTAGGTATCAAAAAGGCAGCTGATATAATTCTAAAAGAATGCGGAGTAGCAAAAACACTAGATGAATTTGAGGCTCAAACTGTTGCTGCATGACTGCTGAATCCGTGTTTAAAATACGCACTTTAGAAGAAATTTACGAAGAAATACGAACAGTCTATCTTAGCGATAACAGGCCTTGGATTTTGGGGTATAGTGGAGGAAAAGACTCTACATGTATGGTACAACTAGTATGGTATGCAATTTCTAGCCTGCCACCTGAAAAAAGACAAAAGAAAATTTTTGTCATATCCTCTGACACACTAGTTGAATCACCAAAGATTGTTGAACAAATTACAGGCACTTTAGACAAAATGGAACAGGCTGCAAAAGAGCAAAGACTTCCAATATCAACAAATCTTGTTAGACCAAAACTAGCTGATACTTTTTGGGTGTGTCTTTTAGGTAGAGGCTATCCTGCACCAAGCAATCAGTTTCGTTGGTGTACTGATAGATTAAAGATAAAAAATGCAGACAGATTCATCAACGAAAAAGTTTCAGAATATGGTGAAGCAATTGTTGTTTTAGGAACAAGAAAAGATGAAAGCGGTTCTCGTCAACAACTGATGAGTCTATATGAAATTAAAGGAAGTTATCTATCACGTCATTCAAAATTTGCCCAGACGTATGTTTACACGCCAATTCGAGACTTTATCACCGAAGATGTCTGGAACTATTTACTTCAAAACAAAAATCCGTGGGGCAATAACAACCGAGACCTTTTGGCATTATATCAAAGTGCAAATGCAAGTGAGTGTCCACTAGTAGTTGATACTAGTACACCGTCATGTGGCAATAGCAGATTTGGTTGCTGGGTTTGTACTGTTGTTTCTGAAGACAAGTCAATGGAGAATCTAATTGATAGTGGTGAGGACTGGATGCAACCATTATTAGAGTTCCGCCAAGAACTAAAAGACACACAAGACCCTGCAAAGAAAAATGAGATTCGAGAATTTAAAAGAAGAGACGGCAGAGTCTGGTTTAATACTGATGGTTCAGAAAATGTTACACCTGGGCCATACAAGCTAGAATTTTGTAAAACACTACTAGGAAAATTACTTGATACTCAAAATAAGGTTAGAAAAAATGGCCCTGACTCAAAAATGGCATTAATCTTAGAGGACGAAATTCATGAAATCCAGCGAATTTGGAGAATGGAGCGTGGAGATTGGAAAAACTCTGCCTATCAAATCTATCAAACGGTAACTGGAGAAAAACTGACTGAAAGGCAAGAAGATTTAGTGGGATTTGGAAAGCTAGAACAAGAAATCTTAGAAGAGATTTGTCAAAAAAATAACGTGCCACACTTGCTTGTAAGTAGATTGCTACACACCGAGTTTGAATCACAAGGAATGACAAAGCATTCAAAAATTTATGGTAAATTAAACAAAATTCTTTCAGAAGAGTGGCGTGATAATCTTGATGAAATTGTTGAAGACCTAAAAGAAAAAAGAAAACTCCAAAATCAATACAAGAATGTTAACAAATCAAAGGCGGCCAAAGACTAGTTTTGCTATTAACCAAAGTCATTCTTAAAAATTATGGTGTATACCGTGATGAAAATGAATTTGATTTTAGTTGCAGTAATGATAAACCAATCATACTAGTTGGAGGTACAAACGGCTCTGGCAAGACAACGTTGTTTGAAGCTATAATGTTTTGTCTTTATGGAATGTCGTATTTTGGTAAACGAGCTACAAGAAAATCATATGACAAATTTTTAGATAACAAAATTCATCGATATCTGGGCACACCTGTATCGGCTGATACGGCATCGATCATTGTTCAATTCAAATACAGCCATGACAACAAAATTACTGAATATTTTGTAGATCGAACTTGGAGAAATGAAGATGGAAAAATTATTGAAGACCTTACAATCAAAAAAAGAGATTCAGACTCTGAAAAATTTTTACCGTTAGATACTATTGAACAATCACAATGGCAATCCTTTATTGAAGAGCTTATTCCAAAAGGAATTGCAAAGTTATTCTTTTTTGATGGAGAAAAAATTGCAAGAATAGCTAGAGAAGAAAATGAAGACATTGAGATAAAATCCTCTTTTGATTCATTGTTAGGTTTAGATTTGATACAACAACTCCGTTCTGATTTACAAGTCAATCTCATTCGAAGCTTCAAAGGCGACATCAAATATCTTGAAGAGGAGTTTGAAAAACTAAGCAAAGAAAAAGACGAAACTGTAGATGAAATTGCCAGGTTAAAGGAAAAGCAGGTATCTTATGAAAGTGAGATTAATCAGATTGTAAGGGAGATTGAAGAACTTGAGGCCAAAGTCTCAAAACTTGGAGGCGGATTTGCCTCAAAAAGAGAGGAATTAAAGGCAAAAAAGAGCTTTTTGGAGATGAAACTTACCGTAATAAATGAAAACATTAGAAATCTTTGCCATGGGCCAGTTCCATTTGCGCTGATTCCAAATCAGATCCAGGAAGTACAGACGCAACTTGAAAAAGACCAAAAAATCCTAAAAAATCAATTTGAAAAAGAGATTCTTGAAGATAAACTCAAAAATATTAAAGACTATATCAATTCAGAAAAGTTTTGGCAAGAAATTAACATAAACCAATCTTACAAAGACAAATTTTTATCAAAAATAACACAAGTGCTTGACCAACAAAACTCAAACGAAAACCAAACAGAAAAAGAAGTTTTTAATTTTTCAACTCAAGAAAACTTACAACTTGTTGAAGTAATTAATAAAGAAATAGAACAAGAACTTGCTCAGCTTGAAGCAAACAGTATAGAATTTGATCAAATATCTGAAGATCTTGTGAAGATTGATACAGCACTAGTCCACGCACCAAAAGATGATGAGATTGGCCCGCTGATTAGTGAGCTAAACTCAAAAAATAAAGAAATGGGAACAATACAAACAGAAATTCGTCATATAGAACAACAAATTTCAGTTAAACAATCATACATTAAACTACTAAACGTAAAGCTACGAAATATAGTAGCAGAAAAATTCAAAGATAAACGAGCAAGTACCAATGCAAAACTAACTGAACAAATACAAAACGCTCTAGACGAGTATGAAGAAAAACTCAAAGCAAAAAAACTTGAACTATTAGAAGGCTATCTGCTTGAGGCAATAAACAGTCTAATGCACAAAAAAGACTTTATCAAACAAGTTGTAATTGATAAAGAAACATTTGATATTACACTTTATAGAGACAAAGACGATCCTTTACCAAAAGACCTTTTATCAGAAGGAGAAAAGCAAATGTATGCAACTGCTGTGCTTTTGGCATTAGCAAAAACTTCTGGGAAACCGTTACCTTTTATCATTGATACACCACTTGCACGATTGGATATAGCGCACAGACAAAATTTGATTGAAAAGTTCTTTCCCTACGCCTCACATCAGGTAATCATATTTTCAACTGATGCAGAAATTGATGCAGAATTTTATTCACAACTAAAACCATACATCTCAAAATCATACGTAATGGAGTATTTGCAAGGCAAAGGCAAGACCAAGCAGCATATTGATGCGTATTTTTGGAATGAAAAAGGAGACAAAATAATTGCAGTTTAATCGATTAAGGGTTAGCCATAGAAATCAGAACCTGGCTGGCATGATAAAGCACAAAACAGGACTTACTGCTAACATTTTAGGCAGATTTGCAATATGTCTTTCGTTAAGGGATCCTTCTATTCCAAATCCTGATGAATTTGATGAAAGGGGAATGGAAATTACCCCAAGTGTATTGTTTGGTGAACATGAAAAGATGTTTTTAGCTTTGATGATAAAAAGACTGGAAAAAGATAGACTAGAGCCCGAAACTTATCTTAACAAAATGACAAGAGCTCATCTTAATCGTGGTCTAACTGCTCTATTTCCTAGAATTAATGATTTGTCAGATTTTTATGAGATGATAAAGATAGAAAGACAATGAGTGAGATAAAATTTCCAATTTATCTTGATCATCATGCTACTACTCCTGTAGACCCACGAGTTTTAGACGCAATGATGCCATACTTTACTGAAAAGTTTGGCAATGCATCTAGCCTTGATCATACATATGGATACGATGCATCAGTGGCTGTTGAAGATTCTAGAGAAAGAATTGCCAAAGTAATTGGGGCTAGACATGAAGAGATAATCTTTACAAGTGGTGCTACTGAATCAGATAATTTAGCTCTGATTGGTACAATGGAAAAGTACAAGGATAGAGGCAATCACCTCATCACTTGTGTAACTGAACATAAAGCAATTTTAGATACTGCAAGACATCTAGAAAGTCTTGGGAAAAAAGTAACTTATCTTCCAGTTAATGAATATGGTGAAATTGACTTAGAACTACTCAAAAAATCAATTACAGACAAAACTGTAATGATTTCAATTATGGCTGCAAACAACGAAATTGGAACTATAGCAGATATTGCAGAAATTGGAAAAATTGCACATGAAAATAATGTAATTTTTCATACAGATGCAGCACAAGCAGTAGGTCATATCCAAATTGATGTTGAGAAAATGAATATTGATTTGATGTCATTTTCATCACATAAGATCTATGGTCCAAAAGGAATTGGTGCATTGTATGTTAGAAGTATGAAACCAAGAGTAAAGCCAGAACCAATAATTTTTGGAGGGGGACAGGAACGAAACATACGTTCAGGAACGCTAAATGTGCCTGGAATAGTTGGATTTGGCAAAGCTCTTGAAATCGCTTTAAAAGAAATGGTATCTGAAAATGAACGGTTTCGAATGTGGACAAAACAAATGCTTCAGGACTTTACAAAAGTGAGGGGAAAACTGAATGGCCATCCAACAAAGAGATTGGCACCTAATCTAAACGTCTATTTTCCAGGAGTAGAAAGCAAGGCAATAATTAATTCAATTTCAAAGGAAATTGCAATTTCTGCTGGTTCTGCATGTACCACACAAGTAGTAGAACCTTCCCACGTGTTACTTGCATTAGGATTTGATGAAGAACGTGCACATTCTTCTATTAGAATCGGTTTAGGACGAAAAAACACTGAAAATGAAATTCAGTATGCCATCAATCAAATAACATCAGCAGTGAAGAAGATCAGTAGGATTGTAATCAGATAAAAACTAATGAAAAAAGAAACTGTAGAAATAAAATTTACAGATAGAAGTAACGTAAAAGGTAAACTAAGAAAATTACAATTTGATGATTACAAAACTTTTCAATTAACGTTAAATGCATTTGATATCTTATCACATATAAAAAAACAGGATTTATCCATCATTTCTTCGATTAAGTCAAATAAAAAAATTGAATTATTTGATCATCAAATTTTAGCAGCTCTTAAAGTAAAAAATGAATTTGGTGGGTCAGCTTTTCTTGCAGATGAGGTTGGACTAGGAAAAACAATCGAGGCTGGAATTATTTTAAAAGAATTTTTGATCACAGGTTTAGCTAAAAGTGTATTGATTTTAACACCACCATCACTTGTATATCAATGGCAAGATGAATTACTAACAAAATTTAGTTTAGATTTCGTAAAACAATTTGATGATGACAGATTCAAAGATGCCGGTAGTCATGATTTATTGATAATGTCACATAGTTCCGCTGTATCTCCAAATCACAAAAATTTCTTAAAAAATAGAAGTTGGGATATTGTAATTGTTGATGAAGCACATAGTATGAAAAATTCTGAAACAAAAAAACATCAATTACTAAAAGAATTACCAAGAAAATTTACAATTTTTCTTTCGGCTACTCCTATTCAGAATAATTTGGGTGAATTATACAATTTAATAGAATTATTACGCCCTGGCACTTTTGGTACATTTGAACAGTTCATAACTAAATATGCTGAAGATAATCAGATGAGGAAACTTAACATGTTTTTTAGAGACGAACTGCAAAAAATTTTATCTCAAATCATTATAAGAACAACAAGACAAGAGGTTAAAAAATACATAAAATTTACAGATAGAATTCCTTACACAAAGATTCTAGATCCTTCTGAAACTGAAAGAAAACTTTACGATGAAATTACTGAAAAAGTTAGGGAACATTATGCCTCTGGTTATAGCATATTGCATCTAATGATAATTCAGAGATTAATTTCTAGCAGTACTGAATCTTCTAAAACTGCACTATACAAAATGAAACAATCAAAACTGATTTCTGAAGACGAATATGAACAACTATATGCACTTGCAAAAACCATAGTAAATGATACAAAAGCCTTAGAGCTTCTCAAAACAATAAAAGAAAAGCCGGATTCTAAATTTTTGATATTTACGGAGTTTTTATCTACTCAAGAATATTTGTTAAATTTCTTAGAAAAAAATGGATTCTCAGTCACAATATTTAACGGAAAAATGAATTTAATTGAAAGAAATGAATCTGTAATGCGATTCAAAGATAATGCAAAAATTTTGATTTCAACAAGTGCTGGTGGAGAAGGTCAAAATTTTCAATTTTGTAATAATGTAGTAAATTATGATCTGCCATGGAATCCAATGAAAGTAGAACAACGGGTAGGTCGTGTACATCGAATTGGACAAAAAAGTGATGTTTTCATATACAATTATGCTTACAGAGATACAATAGATTCATACATTCTTGAATTATTGTATACAAAAATCAAATTATTTTCAATGACATTGGGTGATTTAGATTTATTATTTGAAGATATTACTGATGAAAAATCAGGAATTATGTTTTTCAGAGAATATATTTCATCAAAAAATAAAATAGAAGCAAAAAATAAATTTTCAGCACTAGGTGAAGATTGGAATCGTAAGAAAGAAGAACTAAACCATGTCATAAATAAATTCAATCAAGAAGTTTTCAAAAATTTTAATCTTAGCTCGATAGAGAAAAAAATTGACTGATACTGAAAATAAAATTTCTGAATTAATATTAGGTTATTTTTCAAAGATTAATGCTAAAATTGTTGAAAACAACGGACTATTTACCATAACAATTCCTGAAGAATATGAAAAATTATTTACCACTGAATTAAAAATTACATTTGATAAAAAAATTTCCGAACAACAAGAATGTGAATTAATAACTCCTGGCAGTAATACATTTTATAAGATAATAAAGACATGTATTGATTTTGGCCCAGTAATAATTGCAAAAACAAATTCATCGTCGCAAGTAAATACTGTTTTAAGATTTTATTTTTATGTAATATTAGAATCTGTTAGAACAAAAACAAAATTGTGTATAGTAGATGTTGATATCAAAACTCAAAATATTTTGGATTTAGGTGATGTAAAACTAGAATCTGTTAATAAAGAAACTATTGAAATAAACATTAAATCAGATACAATTAATGATTGCTATATTTCAGCAATTGAATATGTGGAGAAAATAATAAAACCAGAAATAAATGAATTTAAAAAATTGATTTTAAATCTTAAACAAGATGAGTTAGATAGTATTAATAAAGAATACAACACACGTAAAAATGAAATTCAAAAAGAATCTATTATTATTCAGCAAAAACCTAATTCATCGAATTTGTTAAATGACTTGATATTAGAAAACGAATCTATTAAAAATGATATGAAAAAAGCTCATGATTTACTAGATTCAAAATACTCAATTACTATAGATTTTGCTTTAATTTCTGCAGCAGTGTTAGTATAAAAATTTAATACATCATCAAAAGTAAGAGATTTCTAATTGGCTAGGACAAATAAATTCAAAAGATTCGAAGAGATATCACTAGATAAATTAATTGTTGGTTCTAGCAACATTAGAACAGAAAATGTAGAAGAATCAATAGATGACCTTGCTGAACACATCTATGTAAATGGATTATTAGAAGTAATTGTAGTTTTTGAAATTAATGATCTAACTCCCGAACATGATCTTTATGAAGCAAGAAAAGAGTTTAAAGGAAAATACGAAATTCTTGCAGGTCAAAGACGCTATAATGCATTTGTGAAATTAAACAAATCTTATCCTGGAGAGGGATTTGATAAGATTCCATGCCATGTTCGTGTGCCTCCTGAAAACACTCAAGAGGCAAAAGCTATCTCGATTGGAGAAAATCTAACACAATTACCAATGACATTAGCTGATGCAATAGATGCATGTGATTTCCTTTACAAAAAATATAATGATGAAAGAATTATTGCAAAAAAACATGGCATATCTGTGGCATTAGTAAAAAAATACGTAAAATTTGCTAGATTGCCAAAATTGTTACAAGATAATCTTGCAGCATTTCATAAGTCCCCTAAAACAGCAATGAACATTGCCTTAGAGGCAGTAGATGCATTAGATTATACAAAAGATGGGGATGTACCTGAAGATAAAGTCTATGAATTTGCAAAGATGCTTGGAAAAAAGAGAGAGAAATCAGTGGAGGAATATAAGAAACTAAAACAAGCAGGTGAATTAAATCCAAAGAAATCACTTGATGACATTGAAAAAGAATCAAACAAAATTCGTAATCCACGAAGATACAATGTACTACTAGAAGCCGAACATGCTGATTCATTAGAAGGGGCAGCTAAACAAAGCGGTTCAACACCTGAAGATGAAGCACATGATATTATCGTAGATGGATTAAAAACTAGAATCGCAAAAAAAAGTATTCCTGATTAGAGAACAGTTTAACATTGACTAGCCGTCTTTTAGACGATTTTGAGCTATATTCGGATCTACTAGCTAGTGTTGGTACAGGTACAGCGGATAGACCACTAACACCTATTGAGTGCTCTGATCTTATTATAAGATTAGAAAAAGAAACTGGTGAAACCAAGTCACAGATATCTAAAAGATTAGGTCTTGGAAAAAAGAAGAAAATTCATACTCTAGATAAACCACCTGACACAACTCAGCTTGTAAATTTTGAAAAACTTCAGAATTTATCTAAAAAAAATGCATACATGTTAGGTTTTAGAGTCAAAAATGAGGCCACAATTCCATTTACTATTGGCAGTATTGTAGCCGAATTACCAAATAAAGAAGATCATAATATAATTTTAAAAACGGTTTTAGAAAGTTATGGCACAAAAAAAGAGATAACAAAAGATGATATCAAAGAAATAGTTTCTCGCAAAAAAAAATCTACAGAAATCCCTATAGAAGAAATTATTGTAAATGTGATGAAGGTAAAACCAGTAATAGACGATTACTACTTGATCGGAGTCACAATTTCTGATACTTTACTAGAAAAAATGAAAAAAGTTCTCAACAAACAGAATGGCAAAGAAGTGTTAAAAAATATGCTGCAAAATAGATTAAAAAACATTGAAATTTCTGCAATATCAATTAAAGAAAAGACCTTATTTGTTTCAGTAGACGAATCCAATTTTGAAAAAATTGAGCAAAAGAGAAAACAATTGAAAATATCTGTGATGAATTTTTTCAATCACACCTTTATGGAGGTATTAGAAAATGCATAGCTTTGAAAATTTTATAGACATAAAAGTAGATATGCTAGATCCTAAGTGCGCTCCTATCACATTAGGTAATTCAATTGTATGCGATGGTTATTCTTTTGGAAAAACAACTGCGGTTTTCACACATTTTCATGAAGATCATATTAAAAATTTCTCAAGAACATTTGCAAACTGTGATCACATATTGCTTACAGAGACTACTCTTAGAGCAGTTAAATCAATTTTAAATTCTAATCTTTATCGAGCAAATCTCGAACCAATAAGTTATGGTAGAAAATTTCATACAGATAAAGGAGAAAAAATTGAGTTGATTAACGCAAATCACGTACCAGGTTCTTGCCAAGTTTATGTAGAAATGGAAGATGATGGAACAAAAATTCTTTATTCTGGCGATTTTTGTTATCCAGGAATACAGATTCCCAAATGTGATTATTTAGTATTAGATGCAACTCATGGAACTCCTGTTTATAATTATTATACTGATAAATCATCCATAATGAGAACTATTTTTGATAAAGTGTATGATGAAATAATAAAAGGAAGCCCAGTTGAGATTAGAGCACATTCTGGCACAATGCAAGATATTCTTGCACAAATAGAAAAAGGCAATGATGGAAATACTATACCAGAAGCGGTACCATTTGTAGCAAATAAAAAACAGATTGAATTAACAAACGCATTATCAATTTCATATGACATATACTTTCGAGAATTAAAAGAAGCTACAGATAGTTATCTAAATGAATTATACGAAAAACATCAACCATACATTAGATTTGCTACAGTGGGAACAAAAACACCACAGGAAGATAGAGGAATTGTAATTCAAGCAGATGTTAATCAAGAATTTGCTAAAAGAGGTCCATTTTTTACGCACGATAATCATAGATGGTTTGCGTGCCTATCACCACATTCTAGTTATTCAAATATTTTAGGATATGTTGACAAAGCAGATCCCAATTTTGTTATTGTAGATGGGACTAGAGCAAGTAAGGAAACTGCATCATCTCTTGCACAGGAAATCACTAAAAGATTTTCAAAACCTGCAATAGTGAAAGCATAAAATGAAAAAACACACTTTGTTGAAAAAATTATGTAGTGATTTTCTTCAATCAGGACTAAATACATGCTCAGAAATTGAATCAAATGAACCAATAAAAGAAAAAAAACAAATTGATTTTATTTTTAAAAATTATCTATATGATAATGAGCAGTCTTTTTTAAAAAAAGATTTTTCAGAATTTTTTTCTAGAACTAGTGTTAGAGAAAAATTAGAAGAAAATGATGATTTTGAGGCATTATCAGTATTTTTATCCACGTGGCCACAAATAAAAAAATTTTATTCTAAACCAGATTCTGAAGTCAAAAATTTAATTTATTATTTTATAGAAAATTTTTGTATTGAAAATAATTCTTTTAATTTCGATTTTGAAAAATTTGAAAAAATATTAAAAGAATTTATAATTTATGCAGGTGGAGAAATATTAAAAACATCTTATTGTACACCTTTGTACAACTTTGTTTCTGATATTAAAGAAAAGCAATTTGGAAATATTACAATTAAAAGAATATCTTCTGAGCAATTTAAAATAATAAAAGAAAATTTGGTTGGTTCAGAATTACCAACTCCACATAAATTATACAAGTTAGGTTATGTATTAGAAACAAAGATTCCTTTTGTAAATGATGTTTATAAAGAAGATAAGTTAGCTAAAGAAAATTTCTTGAAATTTATTCAAGGAGCCTTAATTTTTCAGTCTGGGGATTTACAAATAGGCTCACTTTATAGAAACTATACTAAATGGACAAAATATTCATCAAGAATATCAGAAAATGATGGCTTTATTTCTGGAAGACCTATTTATAAAATCAAAAAACGAAAAATAAATTTATTAAAAAAATTATATGATGAATTTTTGTCAATAAATTTAGAACAAAATGAATTATCGTTTATCAAATTATCTCTTGATCGATTTTATTTGGCAATGTCAAAAAATGATGCCAAAGACAAAATTGTAGATTTGAATATAGTGCTTGAATGTCTTTTTAGTTCTCCAAGTGATACATCAATGAAGTTTTCTAATAGAATTTGCACTTTAATTGGTAAAAATGATGAAGAAAGAGAATTTTATTGGAATTTTATGAAATCAGAGTATAAATTAAGAAGCAATATTGTTCATGGCCGAGGCTCAAAAGCGGTTGAGATAAACGGTCAAAAAATGGATATGGAAACCATATCTTCTGATTTGGAAAACATTACTCGTAATTCTATTAAAAAATTTCTAAATCTGACAAAACATTACACTAAAAAAACTATTAGAGATGATATTTTAGACGATCTAGATTTAGGCTTAATCAACAAAACAAAATTAGAAAAATTTCTTCTAAATACTACTGGCGTGTTTGATTAGCTAAATCAGTATTAATTGTTAATCTTTAAACTCGTTTTTATGTAATTCTAGGAATCTTTCAGGATCCCCAATTAACTCAGATGCCCATTTTTTTGTTATTCTTCTTCCTTTTTCATATTCCCATCTACGAAGAAATTCTGCAGCATCAGGATTATTCATAAAATAAACAATTCGCATGTATTGCTTATAGGTTCTATCATCTCTATGTGTATCTTGCTGAAAAGGATATAATTCACAAATTTCTTTAATTCTTTTCCGTGCTTCTGTAGTGGCATTTACAGGTTTTGTATAATCTTCATTTACTGAAAAAAACACTTTTCTCATTTCAAGATTTTCAGGTTTACTAAGACATGCTGACATTGCTTTAGCCATTTCCAAAACTTTTTTTTCTTTTTCAATATCACCATCCCAATTCAAGAAATCTGTAACATACAATGCAATTTCTTTTGCAAGTATTGGATCAAAACATAATTTACCATCTAAAACATCAGAACGTAATTCTTGTGGAACACGAATAAGATTTCGAAAATTATATCTTACAAAATTTTCATCTAGTCCTGTAAGATCTGCAAATTTTTTAATTGATTTAACTTCTTTGTATAATGACTCTGCTGCATCTAAGTCTTGAATTTGTGTATCTACATCATAATTATTATTACGTTTATTTTGACGTTTTTTGAATTCTTTTATTAAGATCTGACAATGTTCGAATATGTATTGTTCATGAGAATCCAAACTATCTGTAATGTATTTTGTTTAAAGAAAAATCTATCTTAACTGAGCTAATATAGTTAAATCTTAGATTCGATTTCAGAAATTATTGTGACAAATATAACATTTTTTGGTGGGGTAAATGAGGTTGGAGGAAACAAAATTTTACTCGAAGATAAAGGAACTAAAATCTTCATTGATTTTGGCAAAAGCTTTGCACAAGATGGGAGATTTTTTGAGCATTTTTTAAAACCAACAAAACCATATGGAATAAACATCCATCTTCGTATGGGATTAATTCCTAACATACCAGGATTATATCGAGACGATCTTATCGAGTTTGCAGGAAGAAAGCCTGTTGCACCAGACTTTCAAGGCGTCCTAATCTCTCATGCACACTCAGATCATGTAGATTATGCATCATTTTTACATGAAAAGATTCCTTTGTACATGGGCGAAACTTGTAAGAATGTTCTAAAAGCACTAGATGAGCGGGATTTTAGAAATTTTGAGCGCTCTATTCTAGACTTTGATCCAATGGATAAAAAACGTGGAGATCCTCCAACTCCAAGAACAATTAAGACATTTCGCTCAGGAAAAAAATTCAAAATAGACTCACTTGAAATTCAACCACTTCATGTAGATCATTCAGTACCGGGAGCCTACGGTTTTATCATTTACACAAGTGAGGGTCCAGTTGTATATACTGGTGATTTACGTCGCCATGGAACAATGGCAAGTATGACTGAAGAATTTATCGCAGAAGCCAAGGCTGCAAGACCAGTAGCACTGCTAGCAGAAGGAACACGTATAGCTGACGAGCCCACAGATGAGAATGAACAAAAGGTCTTTGATGAAGCCTACAAAATAATATCAAAGTCAAAAAATCTGGTTTTTGCTGATTTTAATTTTAAAGATGTAGATAGAGTCCGTACATTTTACAATATTGCAAAAAAGACTGGTAGAAAATTAGTTGTAAAGATGAGAGATTGTCCTTTTTTGGAACAATTTCATAATGATCCGAATTTGAATACTCCAAATATTGATGATGAACATATTGTAATTTACAAAGGAAGACAGAACTCTGGAACATTTGCAGATTCTGATTATGGTGGTAACACTAGAAAATACGCAAACATGGAAAATGCGTTAACTCCTCTACAGATAACAAAAAATCCTGGAAAATACCTGTGTGCTTTAGGATTCTTTAGCTTCAAGGGACTAGTTGATATGAATCCAAAAAGTGGCGCCATTTACATTCATTCTGCTAGTGAGCCATGGACTGAAGAGCAGGAATATGGTGTAGAAAGACGCGATAACTGGATTGAACATTTTGATATGGTGCAACATCAAATTCACTGCTCAGGACACGCCAAAGGCCAAGACCTGCTTGATATGGTTAGAGAAATAGGCGCAAAGATGCTTTATCCAATTCATTCTGAGCATCCAAAAGAATACAAGAAAATAACTGATAAGATTACTCTAGTAAAATTAGGAAAACAATATACTTTGTAGATGTCTCAAGATATTAGTTTGGTAGATCCAAATTTAGTTATTGGGGCAGGTGTAGCAGTTGGTACAATCTAGCGAAAATGCGGGAAATACAGATGAAAGAAGCACTTAAACCACCATACAATTATGAGTCAAATCATAAAGCATATTATGAAATCTTCGAATGAAGAAAAGAGAAAACAAGAAAAGGATCGACCAGTTCTAAAGAATTATTAGTTAAAATAACTCAATTCGATTAGACTTTAAAACAGAAAGACCCCGAAGTGCTAGAATATGCTCAAAAAAACGGTTTAATCTTAATCACTGCTGATCATGGTGCATTAATTAAAAACCTAGTTGATGGTTATCCTACGGTTTATTATTGCCAAGCAACGCGTAAGACGGTCTTAATCGATCCTAAAGTTGAGCATTCACAAAAATACAGTGATGCTATAACCTATTTTTTACTAGAATCTGATCAGGTCGTAAGACCATAGTTTTAGGCGTAATATTCTTACGAAGTGCGCTAGCTTAACAAGCAGTATGCATATCCGGGGTTTA
>Ga0233425_10007021_pt1 | contig 16100 bp, 16 predicted proteins | sample Watercolumn_Towu_2_FD_181712 | JGI IMG/M metagenome (GOLD analysis project Ga0233425, IMG submission 181712) | Freshwater microbial communities from Lake Towuti, South Sulawesi, Indonesia - Watercolumn_Towuti2014_140_MG | ecosystem: Environmental > Aquatic > Freshwater > Lake | place...
AAACCAAGATTTACTAGAGATTGTCTAATTCCCATTTCAAATACAAGAGCAGAGCCTTTAAAAGTATTTGTGTGATTTTCTATTTAATCAATTAAAAAGAAAATGAGAATAAAAACTAGTCTCTTATTCAGTGCTCTCATCGCCAGAATCAAATCATCAAGAGAAAATAATTTCACTTCATCAAATTTATATGGCTCTCTATTTTTGTATATAAAGATTATTGTTAAGAAAAGCAACTTTTGTATTTCATTAAAGAGGAGTATTTCCAGGCAAGAGAGACGTAATCTAATGAAGATTCAAATCCCAAATCTTTGTTTTTATTTGCTGTTCTAAGGATATCACATAAATTAGACGAAGTTATTTGATTGACATATTTAGAATGAAGAGTAAGAGTTACTTCTGCATTGTCTAATTTTCCCTCTTTCATTGTACTTTTTCCTACAATAAACGATTTTTCCCATACTCTAGTTCCTGAAGAGAAACTGAATGTTTGAAGATAGAGAGATTTTCCTTCAGGCAAATCTTGAATCATCTGGTTTTTAGGGAGATTTATTAGGAGAGAAGAATAATCTGGGGAAGAGTGTTGGTTGTTATTGGACTCAACTGATGCTGGAAGTTTATATGTCTGCGCGGTCGCAGAAACCGCTTTTCCGGAGAAGGTTATTCCTCCAAGATAGAAATACCATATACCTAAGATAATTAAAACAATTATAATTATAATCTCCGCCGCAATAATTTTGTTTATTCTCATTTCTTTGATTTATATAATAAAATTGCAGAAGAAATCACAATTATTCCCAATATAGTGAGGAAGCTATTTAGAAGATTTATCTTTATTCCAATTAAGTTTAGATAAAATACTGCTAACGGGACAATTGCAATTGAAAGAGCGAAAGACAGGGCAATTCTTTCAATCCAGTCAAGAGAACCTTTTTCTCTTTCCTTTTTCTCTTCAAATTCTTTTGTTTTTGGAAAGAAAATATAACTAATTATAAACCCTGGTATGAATAAAACATAAATTGAACCAAATACAACTCTGAAACTACCCAGATAGCCTAATGGACTAAAAATACCAATTCCAAGAGAGATTAGAGCTAGAACAACAAGAGTTATAATGATTCCTTTGAACCAGTTATTATTTACCATACTATCTCTATTAAAAACCTATATAAAAGCCTTTTGCCTTGCCTTAAGATGAAGAAATCAATAGCGATCTTATTGGTAATAGTTACTTTGTTTGCTGCTGTTTTAAATTATTTACCCCATCTTAATTATTCTTATCCTTTGCATGTTGATGAATGGGTTCATTATCAATACTCAAACCACTTATCTAATAGTACTCCAACTTATCTGGGAGATAATGGCTTAAGTTTGGAAGCAGGTTTTCAATTTCTTCTGGCAACTCTGAATTCAATAGGGATAAGTTATTTGTTTATGTTTAATTTTTTTCCGGTAATTCTGACTATTTTGTTGTGTCTTAGCATTTTTATTTTAACTAGAATAATATTTGATGAAAAATCTGCGTTGTTCGCAGTGTTTTTTGTTGCAATTCTTCAGAGTAGTGTTGCAATGCTCGGACCGATGTTCCTTGTTCCGATGTCTGTTGGTTTATTTTTAATCTCTATAGGGGTATATATTGTTGAAACAGGCTCAGGTTTATTCTTTATTCCCTTGTCATATTTGCTTATTGCTCATCCTCCTTCAGCATTAGCCTTAGCACTTATAATAAACCTTAGATTAATTGTAAAAAGAAAGTTAATTATTAAGACAATTGCTTTTGAACTTCTCTCAGTTATAATTGCGCTTCCTCTTTACTTCGATATTATTATTAAACAAGGATTTGGAATGGTTGATAATTTAAGTTTTGTTTCAATAATTTCCCCAGTGTTTATTCCATATCTTTTAGGATATGTAGTTAGTTTAATTGTAGTCATAGGAATACATTTTTCAGTCAGTAGGAAAAAATATGATCTTGTTGTATATTCTATTGCTTTTCTCGTTCTCGCATTGATATTTTACCAGCTAAAAACGGAAGTATTTATTCCATATGCCAGGGCATTAATGTATCTATTTTTGGTTTTTGCCATTTTATTTGGCTATGGATGTTTGAGTATTATCAATTTGTTCAAAAATAAAAAGGCCCAGATAATTGTAGCCATCTTATTGATAGTAGTAATTCTATATAGCAATTTACCTGGAAAAATAGATTCAACAAATAAAGTTTATCATATAATTAATGATACTGACTTCAAGGCGTTTAATTATATTAAAGATAATACCTCTAAAGAGGTTATTATCTTGGCTGACCCTTGGATTTCTGAGGCAATAACCCCAATAGCTGAAAGGCAAGTCTATTCGAGAATTCCGCAAGGTCCAGATAGATTATATGAACAAAAAAATCAAGAGATAAAAACATTCTTTGATAGTAATTGCACCAATCTGGCTTTGCTAAAAGAAAACAACATCTCAGTTATATACGGAAATTGTAATAATCCTTACTTAAAAGAAGTTTATCCAGAAGTTTATTTAGTCCAATGAATCTTCCTTTTCATTAATTATCAACCAAGACAAAAATAAGATGATTAAACCCCCTAGAACAGAGATAACATAAGATATCCAACCTAAACTCTGCAATTTTATCCATATTAATGCTCCTCCAACAATGCCTAATATGATGATTAGAAGATAATCCTTCCAGTTTGATTCTTTTTCTCTTCTAAATTCTTTATCTGGAGGGAAAATTATGCTCATCGCCCCAATAACGATTACTGCAATCATGAACCAATTTATGTTTATTCTTGAATTAACTTCAATAGGGAAAAACTGTTGTACGAGAAGAGTAAGAAGAAACAAGAAAAGCAATGTTTGAAACGCATAACTTATAACTTCTCTAATTGAATTGTTTATCTTTATCATTTTAATTCATTGCACTTACAGATTTATTAATGTAATCCTCCAAATCTCCAGAGAATTGCTTTGATTTAACCTGCCATCCTTTTAATTCATCATAATTGAACTTCGCATTTTCAAGAACCATCACATAAAGTGGAGGATATGTTCCATCTCCATTTGAGTGGACATAAACCCAGTAAACGTTCCAATAGAATGAATTCTGGAGTTTGACAACATTAGGAGAATAGAAGATAATAGATATGTTTGTCTGATTGTTGTTAAATATCTCATAATTTGCATCTTTAACTGTAAATTCGCTTCCTGATAAGATTGTACCATTTAATTGATGATCATTTAGACTTATTGTTCCATTTCTGGAATAAATATCAAATCCTTTAATTATTAAACCATAGGCAAATTGATTCACTTTGTCTTTCTCAGTTTCTTTGAATCTAACTTTAAAATATGGATTGTTCTTCCAGAAAGTAAAATTATAATTTGAATTGAGAATAGTCTTATTTTCTGTTGAAAGAGAAACAAATACTCCTTTTGAATTGCCTTGAAATAATTCATTTGCAGATATTGAATCGTTAAAGAACCAGCTTATCGAATCTCCAGTTCCAGTTAATCTTTTTTCTGTTGAACCATATTGTAATTTACTTTCCCACCCACTTATTTGAAATATTTGATTCTGATTCCAATAAATATCCATTGGAAGCCAAGTATTATTTGTAACTGTTACATCTAAAGGAGAATATTTTAATTTAACAGTTGGAGTAGCAAAATAGAATATCCCTAGAATAATAATCAAAGCAATTACTATTCCTAAGAAGAATTCTATTGTCTTTTCATTAATGGATGGAAAAACTAGTTTAAACGGTGCTTTTTGCACTTCTCTTTTAGCAATTTCTCTTCTTGGATTTGATTCGAACAAAGATGCCCAAAATCCTTTACCTTCTTTTTTCACAGAGGCCTTTGCCTTATTAGTATTGGATAGCTTATCATTAAGATAATCGACCTTCTTTTGCAAATCAGATATAGAATTATCTTTCTCTGATAGCTTCTCTAGAAGCTCTTCATTCTTTTTTTCAAATTCTTTCCTAAGTTGCTTTATCTCTTTTTGAGTATTCTCAAAAATGTTTGCTTTTTCGTCTTCAAATTTATCTCTTTCACTTCTTTTTTCATTTTCTAGTCTTTCAATGTATTCTTTGAAACTTCTTTCCGCGTTTTCATTGGCTTTTGAGTATATTTTATCAAGATCTTTTGCCTTGTCTATTAGAGTTTGTTCAAACTCTTTGTGCTTTTCGTTTATTGATTCTATTTGTTTCTCATATTCCTTTCGGGTTTGATATTTTTCTTTCCACAAAGATACTGTTCTTGCAAGTTTGCTCAGAGAACCCTCATAATTCTTCCTTTGTTTCTGCTTTTCTAATTCTACTTTTAGCTCTCCTATTTCTCTTAACAAGGCTAGACATTCTTTGTCATCTGCTGGTTTTGGAGATTTAACGTTCGATAATTTAGATAGGTTGTCTTGAAGACTTTCTATTTTACCTTCAAAATTAGCACTAATTTCATTCAGTTTCTCTTCAATTTCTTTATTATCTACTTTAATAGGGGATTTATCCGCCTTATCCAGAGAATCTTTGACTTCTTTGATATCCTTTTTTATCTTAGAAAATGCATCTTTTAGCTTCTTGTCTATAACTATAAATTTACCTTCTATCTCCCTGTCAATCTGTTCGTCTTTCGCCATTTTCTCTATATTTGCCACTCGGGGATTAGTATTTAAAGCTTACTTTCTTTGTGAAAGTATGGGTTTGGTAAAGAATAGTTCAATGGTTATTGCAGGGATAGTAATGGCAAATATCTTGGCATATATCTTTCATATTTATGTTGGAAGAGTTCTAGGACCCGCAGATTATGGAACATTTGGAGCACTAATTGCGTTATATTCTCTTCTAGCTCTACCAAGCGGAGCAATAGGTTCGGCGATAACTAAATTTACTGCACAATACAATTCAAAGAAAGATTATAACAAAATAGGAAATTTGAGAAAAAAGGCAGGAAATAAAGCTCTTTGGTATAGTCTTGTTTTGTTTGTTTTGCTTTTAATATTCAGTCCGCTCATTGCCTCATATTTTAATATTCCTTCAGTAACTGGAATAATTATTGTTGGGTTTTCAGTTATTTTAACGACTTCCCTTTCAATAAATAGGGGTATTTTGCAAGGAATGAAAAAATTTAAGGATTATAGTTTAAATACCATTTATGAATCAATAATCAGACTCATTTTAGTTATTATCCTATTATATTTTGGATTTAAATCAAATGGTGCTATCCTTGCATATGGTTTAGCTTATCTTATTGCTTTTGCCTTAATATTTCCAAAGATAAAGGAAACAAAATACCAAAAAGATGAGAACTTGGGATTAACAAAAATATATAGATTTATGCTTATAGTCTTGATAGCAAATTTAATTCTTCAAGGAATAATAAACCTCCCAACTATTTTCATTAAACATTACGCCTCTGCTGAATTTACAGGATATTGGAATGCGGCACTAACATTGGCAAGAATTTCTTTGTTTGTTACATCTGGAATCGCAGTTGCGATGTTCCCTGAAATTGCAGAAAGAACAAATAAAAATGAACAAAGAAGGATATTTAGAAAGGCAATATGGCTGACATTAATTGCTTCCATCGCTATCGCATTGGCTTTCTTAATCTTTGGAGGTTTAGCCATTAAGATATTATATGGTTCTGCTTACTTGTCTGCGATTCCTATCCTGGATTGGCTTGGCTTTGCCATGATACCTTTAAGTATTTTGCAATTGTGGATTGGTTATTGGGTGGCTAAGAGGTAGATATTAATCACAATTTATTTTGTAAATTTTTATTCCTTCATCACCTGAGTATATCGGAGTAGAATATACTGATTTATAAATAGTTGTTGAATTAATATTCTGAGGGAAGTAAATTCCTTCAGTTTTATTTATTGAAAGCCATTTATCAAATCTGAATGAATCTACAAAATATAGTCCTGCTGCACATTTTTCTTGAAAATTATTAATTTTTCCATTAGATAAGTCAATTATATCTCTTTGTTCTATTGCATTTATTGATCTTCCACCAAAGGATTCTATTCCAGATATGCCTGAAAAAATACTTATTTGTTCTGGTTCACCAACCAAAAGTGCATTTTTGGAAATATTTCTTTCTATAAATTCTCCTGCTAAAAGTTCTGAAGGAGAATATGAACTTACTAAATTTTTTTCAGACAAAAGTGGATAATAATAATTAAAATAAGCAAGATTTGTAAATAGTACTGAAATTACTGCTATTGTAGTAATTAAAGAAATTATCTTCTTATTATTTTTGTTATAGAATGGATAAAAGCAAAAAAAGATAATTAAACAATGCATAAATATGATAATTCTAAAAATTGCAGAAATACCGAGTGTATAAATTGAAAGTAATCCAAGATAATATACACTTAATATTAAAACAATTTTATCTTTAGTAAATATCGATAAGCTTGCACCAATTAAAGACAAAAAGATTATTGCCGAAGTAAACCACCGATCTAGTAGGAGCAATTTAAAGTTTAAGTCCCAATTAACTGAAAGATAGCTTAAGAAACCAAGGTTGATGTTAAAATGGTTGTATTGTAATATTAAGATTAAGATGGTGATAATCAGATAAACTGATAATAATATTCCTAAAATTCTCAATAGCTTTTCATATTTTGAAGAGAGGATTATTGCTATAGTGATGAAAACTAAGACCATCCCCTCATAAGGTTGTATTAATAATAAACCTAATAGCGGTATGAAAAGAGAAATATATCCTTCTTTATTGCGATTTTTTAGTAAATTTATAGTGGCCAAGGTTATAATCGGAAGAAATAACAAAACTAAGGTTGCTGGAGAAATGCTTCTTATCCCATTAAGATTGGTACTTTCAAATAAACCGATAGAGATTATTGCGGCAATCACACTCACTACTTTTCTTTTTGTTAGAAATATATATAATTCAAAACAAAATATTCCGAAAAGTGAAGTTGTCAAAAATGGAAGGGCCCATTGAGATAAAAACGGATTGACGTTGCATAACCAACTACTTATTCCTAGAATTAAAGGAAATATAGTCGGTCTATATTTTAGTTTATGCATGGTTTCGGAAATCTGACTTGTAAATGCATGAAAATTAGAATTTATAACTGCATTAGATTCAAATCCATACACTGTTTGATCCCATGACAAATAATAGGGGTATGGTGATAAATGATAGTAAAATATAACAAAAAATATAGATACAACAATTATAGATATATAAAATAGCAAACGCGTATTTGATATTTTAGGTATTTCTAAGTTATAAAATCCAATTACTGCAGGGATAAGGCTCGCCATAATTAGTATTAATAAACTGAATTTTACTAAGCTTATAGCTAACGAAATAATATAAATCAAAATTGCTCCGCATATCCAATAAACTAAGTAGTCAATATACCATCTTGAATTAGTCTTTAATTTTTTGCTTATAATCTTGTTTAGAGAGCTACCAACCAAGAAGGGATAGACATAAAAAAATATACTTGCTATCACTGCGTTATAAATTGAATTCTTAAAAAATATTGTTGAAATCACTACTACTGCTCCTAACAATAAAATCAAATATTTTTTCATACTTGATAAGTCCCCCATATTTTCTCAAAGGTATTATCCCAGTTAAATTTAGTTTCAACCATCTTCTTTCCATTTTTCCCAATCGACTCGTAAAGTTTTTTATTTTTCATTAATAACTCTATTTTTTTCGCCAATTCTCTTTCATCTAGGTCTTTAATTAATAACCCTGTTTTTTTATCTTGAATTAATTCTGGTGTTCCCCCAGAAGCATAAGCAATACACGGGACTCCGAATTGCATTGCTTCCATCAATCTATTAGGTAATCCTTCCCATGAACCGACAGCAACACATGTAAATGCAGAGGCATATTCTTTCATTAAGTCTGCTCTTCTTTCCTTAGGGATATTTGGAATGAAGATGATTTTATCTTTTATTCCCAAATTATTGGCAAGTTGTAAAAGTTCTTCTTTATAATTCTCCTCAATTGTTCCAATGAATTTAATTTTAAATTTTAAATTTTTATCGCTCAATATTTTTCCAGCTTTGATAACTAAATCGGGATTTTTGTCAGGAATTGTTCTTCCAGTAAAAAGAATAGTATTCTCTTCGTTTTTTATTTTCTTTCTATTATTTTCTAAAGTTATACCATTGTAAATAACTAAAATTTTATTCTTATGAACTCTAAAATGTTTCAATAACTTTTCTTTTTCTGAATTAGATTGAACCATCACCGCCTCGGAATTGTTTATAACATATTGTGCAAATGGCTTGTATAAGTTAATGAAGAATTTTTGAAAAAATGTTGCTTTGTCAGGATAGACTCCATGTATGATCACAACTTTTTTTGTCCCCTTACTAAATAATGTAGCAAATAGGGAAGGCAAAAACCATATTTGATGAAGCTGTATTAAATCATATTTATTTTTCACAAAATGGGTGGCTATTCCTGGAGCAAATGGGTTTCCCATAAAAGAAAACCAAGATCTAGTATATTTGGTATACTTCTTTCTTCCGCTCAATGGAGTTTTCATATCAGTTGTTATAATATCTGTGGTTATTTCTTTGTCCATTAAACTCTTTCTCAGTCGATCTGCAAAAAATTCTATTCCTCCCATATGGGGTAAGAAAACATGAGATACCTGCGCAACTTTCATGAGACTACCTCTCCTTCTTCACATCTTTTAACGCGAGGATTCTGGTTAATTCCTCGACTCTAGACTCAGTTCTTTTGTTATTTATGAAAAGATAGAAAACTATTGCAAACAAGAAAATGAAAGCTAAAATCATGTATAAGTCTAATGCCCTGATAATGTTAAGTGCGGGTAAAATTGCATTGACTTGATAGTGAAATACAATTAATAGCAAACCAGCTACCCAAAAGATGTTCCAAAACCACATAGCCCCTCTTGACAATCTTTTCTTTTTGTATTCTAATAGAGTAAGATAAATCATAATAAATGCAAATAAAACTCCTATAATTTCAAATTGGTATGCCATTTTAATTAAACTTCAACTGAAGCATCCTCCCTGCAATTTTAATTCCATCAAGTATTGTTGTTCCCTTATAATCGTCGTGGTAGATTGTTTTAACTTCCTGTGGAGCATAATCTAAATTATGCTTTTCTGCATTTATTAACATTTCTGATGCTACGGCATAATTAGTCGAGGACCATCTTATCTTTTTGTAGGCTTCTGAAGTAAATGCTCTATAACCTGTTTGTGTATCTCTGACTTTTATTCCAAAAATATATTTTGAGTAGAATTGAAAGAAAATATTACCTGCTTTTTTAACAAAAGGCATTTTATTATTGAACGGTCTCTCTCCAAAAACAGCATCAACATTTCCAGATAAAATAGGTTTTACAATTTTTGGGATTTCGGTTGGATCATGCTGACCATCTCCATCTAATGTAACTATAACTCTTGCTCCTAAAATTATTGCTGCATCGCAACCAGTTTTTAGTGTTCCGCCCAGTCCAAGATTAATTGGATGTCTTAAGACAATAGCCCCAGCCTTTTTAGCCAGTTCAGAAGTATTATCAGTAGAGGCATCATCAACTACAATTACCTGAGAAACATACTTTCTTGTTTCTTTAACAACTTTAGAAATATGATTACTTTCGTTATGAGCAGGGATGACTGCTATGACTTTTGGTTTTGCCATACCTAAAAAGGCTTAAAGTTTATATTTAAGCCTTTGCTTTTTGTCATTAATTTGAAGTAATACTAATTACAAAGTTGATATAAAAAATTAATTTTTTCAATTCACTCTCAGTCAGGAGTTAAATTATATTTATCGAGGGTTTTTGGGAAAGATTTAAAAGGCGAAAAAGTGTAGATAATACATGGATTTTAGCTCGAAAAATGCCAAAAAAATAGTTGCCGGAGTTGTTACTCTATTTGTAATAACTCTCTTGATTTTATCTGGGCCTGCGCAGGCAATTACATTAAGTGTTTCTCCGTTTTCATCGACGCCAACGAAGGGAGATTCAATATCAACAACTGCTACAATATCTGTTTTATCGAATGAGGTAATGCCTTTTCCCAACAAAGCTGGAGTTTATGTAAATGGTAATTTGGTTTGTAGTTTTTCTGTAAGTGCTAATGAGACAGTATGTTCTGGGGTAAATGTCAAATTGATTTCGAATACTGCTTCAAATGATTATGGATATGGTTATGGCTACGGGTATGGTTATGGGTATGGATATCAGCAGGGATATTCAAACGGAGTTTTCACATATAATATTACATTTGACACGAATAAACTTTCAATTGGAGACAATAATATTCAAATAAAAGTAAATGCTGGAGGAAGTGCGCCAGAGTATCAATCTTCTGCTCAGATATTGACTATAAAGGCTGCAGAAAATCAGCAACAGGCAAATGAGCCTAGTGAAGTTGTCGGCACTAATACTACTGAAATAGTATTTGATTCTGGAAGCGGGTCGGTTAATAAAGTCATAATTAATTCGTCTATTGATGATACAAAGAAGATTGGTTTGGATATGTCTTATTTCCTTAATGATTCAAAAGTAAGTGTTTCAAATGGATTGACTTTGGAAAGAGAAGGAGATGTTACAAATTACACAGCAGTTATTCCTGCCGGAACAGTTATAACAGGAAATGCGAGTTGGGACGGGAAGTTGACTTTGCCGACTGTAACGACTGTAACGACAAGCCTTGGAAGCGTCAGTACTGCTGTTGAAATTGGCTCAGATGTTAAGCTTACTTTCTCAAATGCTGTTAAGGTTATCTTGGCTGGAATGACTGGAAAGAAAGCATTATGGGCAGATTCTTCTGGAAGTTATGCTATCTCATTGTGTGCTGACGCAAATAGTACATCTGCAGGAAGCTTGACAACTGGAGAATGTTATGTTGACACAGGAGCAGATTTAGTTATCTGGACATATCACTTTACTACATTCGGAGCATATACTCCCACAGTTGCAGCTACTGCTTCAACAAACGTAGCAGGTGGAAGTTCTTATAATCCAGACTGGAATAAGAAGAAAGTTCCAGCATACACTCCTGCAGAGCAAAATGATTCAAATGCACCTGTAAACTTCACTGAAGCACCTCAGAAAGGATTATTGTCCCTTATAACTGGAGCAGTTATTGGTGCACTTGGAACAACTGGAGCAACAGTTGCAGTTGTATTCATAGTTGCAATCATAATTGCATTAGTAGTTGTTAGTAGTAGAAGAAAAGCTGGAAAGGCAAAGAAAGACAAGAAAGAATCTGACGAAGACGAAGATTAACCGAGTAGTAAAGTATAAAAGTATACTCAGACAACAAACAACATGGCACAAACAATTCAGGAATCTAATTATCAGTATTTTTTGAAAGCGAATATTGGCAAATACATTGGGCAATGGATTGCAATTTGTGAAGACAAAATTATCTCGAACGGAAAAGATCTGAAAGAGGTTGTCGCCAAGGCAAAAGCAGCATCCCGGGGAAAGAAGTTTTTATTGGCCAAGGTTCCAAGTGAAGAGACTATGATTTTCTAAAATGAGCCTAACATATAAGTATAAAAAGGTGAAGAGACCAAACGACGTCGAGATAAAGTCTCCTTCAATTCCAGTCACTCTTTCTGGAACTGGTGGGAAGTATCAATTTATTGCCCTTCTTGATTCTGGTGCAGATATCTCAGTGATACCTAAAGATGTAGCTGATTTGCTAGGATTGGATTTAACTGGAGAGAAAGAGGAGACGAGAGGAATTGGAGGTAAAGTTCCAGCAGTTCAATCTAAGTTAACTATAGAGTTGGGAAAGCCACACGAAGGCTATACTTATGATCTCCCGGTCAAAGTCATTTTAGATGGCGCGGATGAAGAGATACCTATCCTATTAGGAAGAGCAGGATTTTTCGACAAATTTATTATAACATTTAATCAAAAAGAAGAGAGAGTTATATTGAAGCCCAATAAATAGACTATAGAAAAGATATTAAAGCTTGTTTTATTATTATCACCTATGCTTGAGTTATTAGTGTTTCCAAAAAGAGGAGAGAGGCATCCAACATGGTTGTTTTTTGTAGGTTTGCTTTATTCCAGCTTGGCTTATTTGATTGTTAAGATAATTTTCTCCAGAGATGTTGTTCTATCGATGAGTTCCGGGATATTAATTGTAATGTTTACGTCTTTATTCTCTATTATTTTCTTCTTCTATGCATTGCTAAGAGATGAAAAAGAAAATATCTCCGATAGAAGCGATAGGAAAGCGATAGGAGACGATTGGAAGATACTTAAAATGCTCCTATACTTGTTTCTTGGCTTTATAGTTGGGTTTTTAGTTTGGCAGGTAGTTTTTCCTCAGCAGATGACTTTCAACAGTCAAATGCAGACGTATTGCGTTATAAACAAGCCTCTGCAATATCAAGATTGTTTAGATAGCTATAAACTAAATCAGGCCCTGGAAGGAGTTCGGGGAAATGCTGGCGGGAGCTTGATAAACATATTTAGCAATAACATTACCGTCTCAATGGTAGTCTTAATATTTTCCCTGCTTTTTGGTGCAGGAGTTATATTTATCATTGCCTGGAATGCCAGTATAGTTTCTACAGTAATCGCCTATTCTTCTCAATACAGCCTTTCAAACATTCCGTTTTGGTTTGTCAAGTTTATGCTCCATGGAATACCTGAAATTGCGGCATATTTCTTGATAGCAATGGCTGGGGGGATAGGTAGTTTTGCAATAACAAGTTACATGAAAAGAAATTTAGACAAAGAAAGTTTATTCACCGTGATTAGAAGAGCTCTTTGGTTAATATTGATTGGCATTGTCATATTAATTATAGCTACGTTAATTGAAATTTATCTGTCCAGTTTAATCTAAATAATTGATTCAGTAAAAAAGTTGTCTGACCCCAATTAGCACCTCATTTGCAGTCTCTATAAACATTCTCCTCTCTTCTACGCCCCGACCGAGTGTAACGGGGAATAGAACTTTGTATATAAGATATATAAATATTATTGCTTTTTCTTATCCTTCTTATCTTCTTCTTTAGCTTCTCTCATCTTCTTAGCCCCGAACCATACCCCTAAAGCTATAAGTATTAAAGGCAAGATAGCACTTCCAAAAGCCGCCCCTGCTTGTTCCGCTGTCATCTCCTTCTTTTAGAATAAACAGATTTAAATATATTTGCTTGGCGTTTGCTTTCCTTTATGGCTATTTTTTCCTCTGGGGTTTGTAAAAGAGACTTAGTTCTCTGGATATATGTAAAAGGTGCTAATGGCTTCTTAACTCCTTTTCTAATTTGATAAGTTCTAAACAAATTTCTAGAAGGTTTAAAGTTAATATCTTCTTGGAAAGTCTCCCCAGTTTGAACTATCTTTCCAGTTCTTGCTAAATTCTTTAATAAAATATTTGAAGTAGCCCTTAAAGCCAAACCTTGAGGGAGTCCACTTCTAAAAGTTGAAAATCTTCCTCTTCTTTTTATTAAAACACTATAAGAGGGCTTAGCTATTTTAACTTTTTTATATTTTGGTTTTCCAGGTACACTAAAAAAAGAAAAAGGAAAATATCTTTCTGAAGTTGATGAAGTGCTAATATAACTTGGAGGGGATTTTTTTCTAATCATACTATATGGGCTAGAAGGACTTGAAGCAAGGGAAGAAACGCTTGAAATTATGCTATTAACACTTGAAGAACTTGAGACAGAACTTTCAGAACTCCCCAAACTTACACTACTTGAGAAAGGAGAACTTAAAGAACGTGAAGAAGATAACGTTGAACTTCTTTTTATTTCAGAGACATAAGAAGGTTTAGAGGTTGTTATAGATGTTGTTTCACTTCCAAAAGTAAAAGGCTTTTTAGTACTTGGAAGATTGGTATATCTTGAACTTGAAAATGTTTCTACTTGTTTGTCTGCACCTTTTGAAGCTTTTCCTATTGTCTCATCAAACTTAAATGTATCAATTGGGACTCTTACGCCATTTATAGTTGTATAATATTGTTTTCCAGTTAATCCATAGCTTCCTGCTTCTTCCCTTAATATTGCTTCTGCCTCTTGTTTCATTAATGGGATATCTGCATAACCTTGTTTAGGTTCATTTAAGAACTTGTATTTGAAAGTTTGTTCTCCAATTTTATAAGGATTAACTTCTTTAAATGGTGAATATCTAAATCCCTTAGGTTGAAGATAAGCAACTCCAGGTTCTGAAACTCTAAAGAGTTCAGTTATATATTTAACCAAATCAAATTTACCACTACTCCCTGGAAGTTTTGCAAACGCTGGTGAAATTCCTGTAGAAACATATAAACCTGGAAGTTCGGAAGTCCCTGCTTTAGGTGTTATGGTTCCTTCTTTAAAGAAAATACTAGGAGTTGTATGATAAGACCCTCCAGGCATCTTAAAAGGTAAATCTTTATAAGCCTCTGGAAAGATAAGTTCTCCTTCTCCACTATACCTAGATAGTTTGGTTATTGGTAAGTCATAAGGATTAAAGTCTTTAAACATTGAAACTTGTTTTGATTTTTGAACAAGCAAAAATTTATCTTCTCCCGAAATAATTTCTTTAGTAGTTAATTTTTCAAATGGAAGTTCTATTCTTCCTTTAGTTTCTAAATAGCCTTGGATTTGTAAAGCTCCTTTAGTTCCTTTACTTATTCCATAACCTGTTAATAAAATATCTTTTGTAGTTAATCCAGTAATTTTTCCCGCTTCTTCTGGGGTTTTTGCAGATAGAACTTCATAACCTTTCTCACCTACATATAAAGCTCCTATCCCCAAACCTAAGGAAGTTACTCCTCCTTTTGTTGTTTTTGTGATAGTTGGAGCAAATCTTTCTGTAAATGGTGCTAATCTTAATACTTCTCTTGTAAATAAAGGAATACCTTCAGCAGCTAAACCAAAAACGTAACCTATACCAATTTCTGCGATATTAGTTAATGGTCTATCTCTTATATCTTTTACAATGCCAATGGTTGCACCTTTTAAAAATTCCTCAACTGGATTTCTATCATTAAATAACTTACTAGCGATTTTATCTATATTTTTATCCGTTAAACCATATTCCTTTAAATCATTTGAAACTGCGATATTAGCTTGATATATATCATTTTTAGCAGTTTGAACAATATCCCCAAATTTAATTTTAAATGGTTCGTATTTTTGTGTTGAAGCTTGAAGAACAGAAGTTTGTTCTTTGAAATATTTCTCTTCTTGAGGGGTAGCCTCTCTTTGAAATTGTTCTCCTAAGACTGTTGGGTCAATATATTGGAGCTTCCCTAATGTTTTGAAAGTTTGTCCAGTTGTTGTATCTGTTGCAATAGTTCCAGTTTCAAATCTAGTTAGATAGGGTTCGGTATAAATTTTACCTGCGTTGATATTAGGTTTACCAAAATCTTTTATAGTTCCTTTTTGGTAATAATTAACTTGCTCTCTTAATCTTGCTAAATCTAAATTTGATACTTGTGTAGTAGTTGTTTTTTTATTCTGGGCTTCTTGTGCAGCTTGTTGTATTGCTTGTTGTTTTATTTGTTCTAATGCTAGAGGTATGTTAACTTGAGATGGTTGAACAACTCTTTGAACCCCCTCTGAAAAGTTTTGAGGAGAAGTTTCTTTGCCCGATATAAAATATTTTGTTTCTGTAATTTTTCCTTCTTTTATTTGTTCTACCTTACCTGTAAATCCTTTTTGTTGTTCTTGTGCTAATTGTTGTTGAGCTATTGCTTGATATCTAGCTTTGGTTTCAGCTTGTTGTATTGCTCTTTGTTCAGCAGCTTGTTTTTCTATTGCTTGGGCTTTAGCAATAGCATCTTGCTGGGCTTTTTGTTGGGCTTCTTTTGCTTGTAGTGCTAAAATATCCACTCCACTATTAACGCTTGGAATTGTAGAAGAACTAGAACCTCCACCACCTCCCCCCATATTTTCTCTTTGACTTCTAGCTACTGTCTCGCCCGGCTTATCTGTAGGTCTTACATTGATAGGAGGAATTATTTGAGGAGGAATTACTACTTCTTTTATTGTTTCCTGAGGAGGAGGACTTGGTTTAAAAGGATTCCAATTTACCATTATTCTTTATACTCCGAAGGTTTAGTTATTCCAGTTTCTCTAAAATATCGTTCATTATCGAT
>Ga0233425_10007022_pt1 | contig 16099 bp, 15 predicted proteins | sample Watercolumn_Towu_2_FD_181712 | JGI IMG/M metagenome (GOLD analysis project Ga0233425, IMG submission 181712) | Freshwater microbial communities from Lake Towuti, South Sulawesi, Indonesia - Watercolumn_Towuti2014_140_MG | ecosystem: Environmental > Aquatic > Freshwater > Lake | place...
CGCGTCTTGTCGCGCACCACGTTCAGCCCAAACTGCGCGCGGTTGTTCACGGCGGATGCCTCGCCCGGAAAAACCGTCACATCAACCGAATAGGCCTTTCTGCCGGTTCTGTTGGGGGTGAACGAAAGCGTTATAGCCGTTTCGCCCGCAGCCTCAAGCCGCGCGGCTGCCGCTTTAAGAACGTTTCCGTCGGCGTCGCTTACTCGCGCGGTTACGTTCCTGCCGCCAAAGCCGGATGCGCCAACACGCACCTGAATATCCACAGGCGTTCTGATGAACGCCACCGGAGGGGTTTCCACGGCTTCTATCCATACGTCATCGGGCTGTTTCCGTTTCGAGAATGCTGCCGGATAAACCGGAAACGCCAGTGACGGCGGCAGGCCGCCGGGATTTTCCGTGTCGCGCCCATCGGAAATAAATATAGCCGCGGCTAATCCGGGATACGATTTTCCAACGGCTTCCAGCGAGCGCGAAAGTGGCGTGGAACTGCCGGAAAACGCTTCATCTTTCGCCGGTTCCGTCACGACTTCCGGCCCGGATATTTCACGCGGAGATTCGCCAACGCGCAGGAAAACCAGGCGGTAGTAGCGGCTCAAGCTTTCGAACTCCGGCTTGCGCGATTCCAGCCAACTTCGCGCGCCGTCGGCAAGCGACGGCGAACTTCGCGCCGCGTCGGCAAGCGTTGGCGAATTCCCGGCCATGCTTTTCGACGTGTCCACGATCAGCGCAAGCGGCGGCCTTTTGGCTCTGGAGATATCCTCCTTTTCAGCCGGACGAAGCACGACCGCGATAACAAACGCGAGCGCCGCAAACCGAAGCAGGAACAACGCCAAACGTTTTCGCGGATCGAGTCCGCGCGAAGCCAGAAAGCCGGAGGCCATGGAGATGATCGCAACCGCGATTCCGGAGAACAACCAGACGGGATCGGCGTTAAGGAAAAGCAGTTCGCGCGCGGGATTCACGGAACGTCCTGAAATCCCTTCCTGCGTTTCAATATGAAAGGAATATGCGCCTGCTCTTTTTTGTAGTTGCCGGTCAGCGCGTACATCACGATGTTTATCCCCATGCGGAAACTCATCTCGCGCTGGCGCTCGCCGCCAGGCTCGCACTGGTGCGTGTAGCCCGATACGTCGCCCTCGAACGCGCCAAGAAGATCGTTCTGGCAGACGATGACCGGCGTAACATCATCCATGTCCATCCCGAACATGAAAGGCCGCGCGATCTTTCTGCCGGGAATCTCGCGGATGAGATAGAAGCTCTGGTAAAGCGTGTGATCGGCTGGAAGCGGATTGATCTTCCGTCCGGGGAACAGGCTGCCGAAGAATGCCGACGCGCCCTCGAAAAAACCGGAATCAGGTATGCCGGTTGCGTCGTCAACGAAGATGAAACCGCCGCGCTCGACATAGCGGCGAAGCATGTCGGCCGACGCGGAATCCAGCCTCGGAAACACCGCCCTGCCGCTGATGCAGAGAAACGGATATTCGAACAGTGTTTCGCTTCCCGGATCGATCGTGACAATTTCCGGCAGCGGCTCGATGCTCGTGCGCCGCTCGATCAGCTCCAGAAACCGCGCGGCCGCGTGCGTGTTCGGATTCCACGATCCGGAGTATCTGAGCTGCGCCCACGCGAAGCGCGTTGGGCCGGAAGCGGCAAAAACAGCGCGTCCGGGCAGAATCGCTGCCGCCGCGATGGCGGCACGAACAAGTAATTGTCGGCGGGTGACTGGCATATTATGTACCGATTATTTCATTCAGCCCGTCAATTACTTGAGCAAGTTCTTCCGGAGATACTCTTCCAAGTTTATTCCCAATTCTTTCGACTGAAAGTGTTCGTATCTGGCTAATCTTTATCCATGAACGTTTCGGCAATTCTTCGGTTTTCAACTCCAGTGTCAAAGGGAAGCCCGCACGCTGAGGCTGACTTGTAAGTGCCATCGCTATAACAGTTCCCGAATGTTCATTAAATATATCCTGACTCAGGATTAAAACCGGTCGCATGCCAGCCTGCTCATGACCACGAACAGGATTCAAGTCAGCCCATCTGATCTCGCCTCTTAATATTTTGGCCATTCGCTCAAATCCCCGTTCAATCCTTCCTCAGCCATCGCTTTCTCAAATGTTGGATCCAGTCTGGCACATTCTTTTGCCAAACGCTTACGCTCCAATCGTTCTATTTTTTCGTCTACAGCCTCCTGAATTGCCTGACTACGGCTCATAAAAATGTTCTCATGAACGAGATTGTTCAAACGACTAATGGAAGATTGATCAAGAGTTATTGCGATTTTTGCTTTGCCCATATGCTCGCCTCCAGGTATTATGATATATCATACCAGGCATGGATTCCAGGTAGAGATAGGCGTTGGTGCCGGACAGGCCCTTGACGGCGATGCCGCGCACCGCGATTTCTTTCACCAGCTTCTGGTTGTAGGCATCCAAGGCGTCAAGATTGATGACCATAACGTTGACCAGTTCTTCGTTTACGCCTATATCGAAGCAGGCGATGAGGGCGTTGCCGTCCACGAAGAAGACATCAAATTCATTTTTTGAACCACAAATGCACGAAAATCACGAAAAGAATCATTAGGATTTCCATTTTCGTGCCGTTCGTGTCTTTCGTGGTTAAATCTTCCACCTCGGTCACGCAGCCGGGAAACAGCTCGCGGATACGGGCGATGTTTTCCCGGGTCAGGTTCGGGGAGTGCATTTTCATCTTTTCCATATAAAACCTCTTTCCTTAACCACGAAAGGCACGAAAAACACGAACGGGCTATAGAGCCAGACGGGTTATCGAGGCTTTCGGATATGTTCCGAAATTTACGAGCAATCCGAGCTTCATTCCGGTTGCTTTTAAATAATTAATCACCTGTGCTTTATGCTCTGGAGCGACTTCTTTAACGGCTTTCAGCTCCACAATAATCAGTCCATAGCAGATCAAATCCGGTTTATAGATTTGTTGCAGTGGCTCACCTTTATAAAACAGGTTGAGTTCCTGCTGAGGTACATAAGGAATGCTTTGTTTTCGCAGCTCTTTCTCCAGGCACTCCTGATAAACTGCTTCGAGGAAACCACACCCCATTTCACGATATACTTCAAAGATGGCTCCCTGAATCTGGTAGCACTCATCCTTAAAAAGAATTTTTTCGTGGCTTTCGTGTTTTTCGTGGTTCATATCATCCTTCCGGTTGCTGCACGCTGAGGTCGGATGTCAATAGTGGACACCAAACCTTTCATGCGGCCAACCAACCGTGCCTGTCGGCTCTGCCTATTATAGAAGACCTCGACATATTCCGTAATCTCCCGGATTGCCTCCTGTCCGGTTCCGTATCTTCGATGATGGACAAGCTCCTGTTTCAGTTTTCCCCAAAAAACCTCCATTGTCCGACTGCTCATTCGGCGAATCGATTAAGATACTACATGCCAGCCAATGCATCGTTGAAGCCGGAAACTCGCTCGTGGCGCTTCGCCATCGACCGCGGCGGCACGTTTACGGACATTATCGGCATCGAGTCAAACGGCTCCATCCGGACAATGAAACTGCTCTCGGAATCCGGCGCATATGACGACGCGGCTGTGGAGGGCATCCGCCGTATGCTGAATCTGCCTGATGGCGCCGGAATTCCTCCCGGCAGCGTTACGGAAATCCGCATGGGCACAACCGTGGCCACAAACGCGCTTCTTGAGCGCAAGGGCGAGCCGGTTGCGCTGATTACCACCGCCGGATTCCGCAATATGATCGAGATCGGCAATCAGGCGCGTCCGGACATATTCGCTTTGGCGATACGGAAAACAGCTCCGATTTATTCGCTGGCCCATGAAATACGCGAGCGCATTGGCGCGGACGGGCGCATTCTGACGCCGCTCGATGAGGCCGGTCTTCGCGCCGCGCTCGAATCGGCGCGGTCGCGCGGCATCAACGCCGTGGCAATGGTGTTCATGCACTCATGGAAAAACCCGGCGCATGAGAAAGCGGCGGCAGGCATTGCGCGCGGCATGGGGTTCGGGCAGGTTTCGGTTTCCCACGAGGTCATGCCGCTGATAAAAATTGTCGGGCGCGGCCAGACAACGCTTGTTGACGCGTATTTAAGCCCGGTTCTGCGCGAATATGCCGGACGCATACGGCACACCACCGGCGGGATACGGTTGAAATTCATGACAAGCGCGGGCGGCCTTGTGGAGGCTGGCGGCTTTACCGGCAGCAACGCGATAATCTCCGGCCCGGCGGGCGGCGTAGTCGGCTGCGCGGCGGTCGCGCGGGCGCACGGCATCGCTGAGGTGATCGGCTTCGACATGGGCGGAACTTCAACCGATGTCTGCCGCTTCGACGGCAAATTCGAGCGCATTTTCGAGTGCGAAACCGGCGGCATCCGCTTTCAGACGCCGATGCTGAACGTCAACACCGTTGCGGCGGGCGGCGGGTCTGTTCTGCGCTTCGACGGGCGGAAGCTCACGGTCGGCCCCGATTCCGTCGGCGCGTCGCCCGGCCCGGCCTGTTACGGCCTTGCCGATTCGCCGGATTCGCCGCTTTCGGTAACAGACGCCAACGCAGTGCTTGGCCGCATCATGCCTGAGCATTTTCCGGAAACCTTCGGCCCGTCGCGCAACCTGCCGCTTCAGGTGGGGGCGGCGCGGAAAAGGTTCGCGGCAATGGCCGAGGCGGTTCATGGCGCAACCGGCAAGGCGATGACGGTTGAAGAACTCGCGCTTGGGTTTCTTCGCATCGCCAACGAGAAAATGTGCCGCCCGATAAGGGAAATCTCGGTTTCACGCGGGTTCGACATCCGCGCTCACACGCTGGTGTCGTTCGGCGGCGCGGGCGGGCAGCACGCCTGCTCAATCGTCCGCGCTCTTGGCATGCGTAAAATCATTGTTCCGCGCCTTGCCGGTCTGATGTCGGCATGGGGAATCGCGCTTGCCGACGAGCTTCGCGCTGCGTCGGTTTCGGTTTTGAGGGCGCTCGACGCGGATTCGCTTGCCGTGATCACCGGGCTTTTCGATGAAAAAGCGGCTCCGCTTATCGACGAACTTCACTCGGCCGGAGTTCCGCCGGAGAGCATCGCCGTGCGAAAGAGCGTCGATCTCCGCTCCGCCGGCACGGACAGTTCAATAAATATCGAGTTCAAACCCGATCTGATCGACCTGACGAATAATTTCAAGGCGGCGCATATGCGCCATTTCGGATTCGCGCCGGATGATGGAGCGCCTGTTGAAGCCGTATCCATACGGATCGAGGTGTCCGGCGGAGGCGGAGTCTCGGATACTGATCGTCCGTATTGGGCGGAAAGCGTCAAGCCGGCATCGCCGCCCTGCCCCGTGGAAATCCGCCGCATCCGGTTCGATAGCGATCCGGTTGAGGCGCCGGTTTACCGGATCGCGGATATTTCACCCGGCTCGGTCGTCACCGGCCCGGCGGTGGTTGTCGATCCGCACTCCACAATTGTTGTCGAGCCGGGATTCGACGCAACCGCCGCGTCGAACGGCGATTTGGTGATTGAACCGCGTTACGAAAACGCGCGCATGGACAATCGGTATCCTGCCGTTACAAAGCCCGACCCGGTTCTCATCGAGCTGTTCAACAACCTTTTCATGAGTATCGCCGAGCAGATGGGCGCAACGCTTGCCAATACGGCGCACTCGGTGAATATCAAGGAGCGCATGGATTTTTCTTGCGCCATATTCGATGCCGGCGGCAATCTGGCCGCAAACGCGCCGCATATCCCGGTGCATCTTGGCGCAATGGGCGAATCGGTCAGGGCGGCAATCGAGGACTTCAGGGGCAATATGCTTCCGGGCGATGTTTATGTCACCAACAATCCGCATCGCGGCGGCTCGCATCTGCCCGATATTACGGTGGTTTCGCCTGTTTGGGCCGGAGAAGCCGCAGCGCCGCTGTTTTATGTCGCAAACCGCGGGCATCACGCCGACATCGGCGGAACCGCTCCCGGCTCCATGCCGCCGGACGCCGCTTCCATCCATGAGGAGGGCGTGGTGATCGACGGCGCGGTGCTGGCGCGGGAGGGCCGGTTCAACGAAGACGAAATGCGCCGATTGCTTTCAGCGGGCCGGTATCCCGCCCGCAATATCGACGAGCGCATCTCCGATCTGCGGGCGCAGGTGGCGGCAAACAGCACCGGCGCGCGCGAGCTTCTGGCGTTGGCGGAGAAATTCGGGCCGGATGTTGTGGCGGCGTACATGGGCCATATCCGCGAAAACGCCGCCGAGGCCATGGCTGAGGCGCTTGCGGAGTTCGTGAAAGACCGCGAGACATTCGATGCGTCGTTCGAGGATTTCTTGGACTGCGGCGCAAAAATCAGGGCGCGGATCGGAATCGAGCGCCGCCCCGCCCTGCGCGCAGCAATCGACTTCACCGGTACGGATTCGCAACTTTCGGGCAACCTGAACGCGCCGCTTGCGGTAACGAAGTCGGCGGTGATGTATGTGCTGCGAACGCTGGTGAGGCGCGATATTCCCTTAAACGACGGCTGTCTGCGCGATATTGAAATAATCGTGCCGCACGGCTGCCTGCTGAATCCGTCACCCGGCGCGGCGGTTGCCGGCGGAAACGTGGAGACGTCGCAGCGCGTGGTCGATGTTCTCTACGGCGCGCTCGGAGTGGCGGCGGCATCGCAGGGTACAATGAACAATTTTCTGTTTGGCCAGGCTGGCGGAACCGGGCGGCAATACTACGAAACAATCGGAGGCGGTTCCGGCGCAACAGCGGGCGCGGACGGCGCGTCCGCCGTGCAGGTTCACATGACAAACACGCGCATAACCGATCCGGAGATTTTCGAGCATCGCTATCATGAGGCGCGAATAGAGGAATTTTCGATCAGGCGCAACTCGGGCGGGGCTGGCCGATACAGGGGCGGCGACGGAATTGTGCGCGCTATCCGGTTCATCGAGCCGCGTACAGTCACAATTCTTTCCGAACGGCGCAGGTTCCGGCCATACGGAGCGGCGGGCGGCGAACCGGGGCTTCCAGGCGAAAACCTGCTGATAAAAGCCGACGGAACCGTTCGGGAACTTGAAGGCCGCGCCACTTTTGAAGCGAATGCCGGGGATACGGTTGTTATCAAAGCGCCGGGCGGAGGCGGATTCGGGCGAAGTGGTTAACGGTTTCGTGGAATGCCAAGCTCCGCCAGTCCGGCGGAACTGGTTGCCTGCTCCGGCTATCCGGCTTCAGCCCCCTTTATTGAACCGCTCCGCATCCGTGTGCGGAATAAACAGAGCGCCGGGCAGTTCCCGCATGAAAAGCGGATCAGTGTTTATGTCGATGTATGTAACCCTGCCGGTTATCCGGTACAGTTCCCTCAGAAGCGAAGCGTCTGAGATTATGGCGGCTGCGCCCCTCAGAGACGAATTGCCGAGCGGCCTGATTTTCTCAAGCGGAATCACCGGCAGCATACCGATGGCCATGGCGCTTCGCGGATCGATATAGCTTCCGAAAGCGCCGCAGACATATATCGCTTCGATGTCTTCCATACCTATGCCGAGGTGGCCGATGAGCGTGTGGATGAGCGCGTACATGCCCGCCTTCGAGGTTATCAGGTTGTCCATGTCTTTTTCGGTGATGACTATCTCCTGCCCGGATGCGCTTTCCGATGCCGGCGCGACGACCATCGCAGGCCCATCGTCGCCCCTGTGAACGACAGCGGCATTTTCCGGATTGAACCGGCCCTTTCCGTCTATCAAGCCGTTAATAAAAAGCGCCGCCATCAGATCTATCAGTCCGGAACCGCATATCCGCGTCGGCCTGCCGCCGCCGACTGTCGAGTATTCAAGCTTTCCGGCCTGCCTGTTGAAGCTGACCCGCTCGATTGCGCCGGGAGTGGCCCTTCCGCCATGGCCCACAATGCCGCCTTCAAGCGCCGGCCCCGCGGCTCCGGCTCCAACCAGCAGGAAATCGGAGTTGCCCACCGCAATCTCCACGTTCGTGCCGACGTCGATCAGCATCCGGACGGCGTCCGACCTGTGCATTCCGCAAACCAGTATGTCGGCCACGACATCGCCGCCCACGAACGCGCCAACATTCGGCAGGACATAGACCTTGCCATCGTCATGCATCCGTATTCCAAGCTCGCCGGAGGCGATAAATCCGGGATCGTGCACTACCGGGTTGTTCGGCATGACCGGAAGCGACGTGGCCTCGACGCCGAGAAAAAGATGTCCCATCGCGGTGTTTCCGGCAACAGTCATCAGCACTACGTCCGACGGACTGCGGCCGGCGCCGGCGCATAGCGATGCGACAAGCGCGTTGATGCTGTCGATAAGCGGCGGATGAAGCTCGTGCATTTTGGTATCGCTGTAAAGAATGCGATCAAGTATGTCTTCGCTGAAGCCGGTCTGCGGGTTGACTACAGACTTCTCGCCCAAGGTTTCGCCGTTTGAAGTGTCCACAAGCGCGCCGACGATGTTCGTGCTGCCCAGATCGACGGCTGCCGCAAGCGGGGAGATGCCGGAGATGTCCACAAGACGCCATTCGTCATGGCCGGTCACGAGAACCGCATCGATATACCCCTGCCGTTTAAGCCTGCCCGGCAGGCTTCTCAGAGTGCGAAGCGGAATGCTCACGCGTTCGAATCCTGAGGCGGCAAGAAGACTCCTGATTTTCTCGGCGTCGGCCATGCCGCCTGGTTCGGGCGCAAGCCGTATCGTTTCAACCATGGATTGCATGATGCGGCCGTTTCGGATCAGTTGGAGGTTTTATTGAACAGATCGTCTATCACAACTTCGAGCTCCTCGAGCAGAAACGGCTTTTCGATGAAGGCGTCAACCTGAAGCTCGCGAATTCCTGCCTGCGACAGGGCTCCGCTCATCACTATGCTTTTCGTTCCGTCGGCCTTCAGGTTTGCGGCTTCAATCAGGCAGCTTCCCTTCCCTTCCGGCATCAGATAGTCGCAGATTACAAGATCGTAGGTGTTCGAAACCAGAAATGTTCTGGCGCTCTCGATGTCGTTGGCCACATGCACCTCATGGCCGCGCTTCTCCAGAAGCCGCTGTATGGCCCAGGCAATCAGTTTTTCATCGTCAACAACAAGAATTTTCATTTTATTTCCCGCATGGCCGGATTGGCCTGTAATCTTACCATTCTTCCATGGCATACTGGTATACATGGACAACGACCGCCACATTCTGCCGCCGAACATATCGGCGTATCCGAACATATCGGCATATTTCACTACAAAGCACCTGGGCGGAGATGCGGCGGCATCCGTGAGCTTGCCCATATACATGCCGGTGCAAAAGCATACCGACACGGTTATCGAGATCACGCCCACAACACCGATGCATAAAACAGCCGATGCCGTCATCACAAGAATGCGCGGCCTCGTTATCGGCGTTGTCACGGCAGACTGTGTTCCGATCCTGTTGTTCGATCCGGCTGGAATGACGGTTGGCGCTGTTCATGCCGGATGGCGCGGAACAGCGGCGGGAATACTCGGCAAAACAGTATCGAAAATGGCCGAACGCTTCGGAACCGATCCGCTGAATCTGCTGCTGGCCGTAGGCCCAAGCATACGCGGATGCTGCTACGAGGTGGGGGCCGACGTGCTGGAAGCCGTCGGCAGGGCAAGCTTTGCATGCCGCATTGATGAGATTCACAGCGTAAGCGACAGGGGAATCATGCTGAATCTGGCAGAGGCCAACCGCGCGCAGGCGCTTTCCGCCGGTTTGAAGGCTGACAACATATGGATTTCCGGTGAATGCACGCATTGCACGGGAGATCGTTTTCATTCGTACCGCCGGTCGGGAGCCATAGCCGGAAGACAGGGCGGCTTTATCGCGATACTGAACGAAAAGACAGGAGATGCAATGCCATGACAGCCGCAGAGATAATGACCCGTGACGTCATCACGGTGAAGGCCGAGACAACCATTGAGGAGCTTGGACGCATTCTTGCCGAGCACAGGATAAGCGGAGCGCCGGTTGTGGACGACGACGCCGGACTGGTGGGCATCGTCACCGAAAACGATCTGATACGGTCGAACACGCGCCTGCATATTCCAACAGTTGTGAGGCTGTTCGATGCGATTATCCCGCTCGCGCTGCCCGGAGCGCTTCTGGACGAGATGAAGCGCGTGGCGGCATCGACGGTGGAGGACATCTGCGTTCGCGATGTCTTGACGATCGGCCCGGATACGCCGGTGTCGGAAATCGCCAACATCATGGCGGAAAAGGGTTTTCACCTGCTGCCGGTGGTTGAGGATGGCCGCCTTGCCGGAATCGTGGGCAAAGTGGATGTGGTAAAGGCGCTCAGATAGCGAGTCCGTATTCGGCAATGACCATCAGGCTTCACGCGGCGGACGAAGCCGAAACCCTGAATATAGGCAGACGTCTGGGCCTGGCGCTGAAGGCGGGCGATGTGGTCTGCCTTCACGGCGGTCTGGGCGCGGGCAAGACAACGCTCACCAAGGGTATCGCCTCGGCGCTGGGCATTCCGGAGCGCGAGATTACAAGCGCCAGCTACACGATAATCGCCGAGCATTACGGCAGGATGCCGCTGTATCACGTTGACCTGTACCGGCTGGATGAAGGCTCCATGGACGACACCGGTTTCGACGAATACCTCTGCGGCCACGGCGTGACAGTTGTGGAATGGGCCGAACGCGCCGCAAGCGCGATGCCGGATGACAGGATAGACGTGTCTATGGACTTCGCCGGCTACGGCAGGAATATCAGTATCGAGGCGAAAAGGGAACTTTGCCTTACTTAAGCCACTTAACAGCGTTTCGATGATGAAAGAGCATAAGCGCCTGATCCCGTCCGCATTAATATGCGTTACGGTCATGCTCACCGTCTGGGGCATGGATTTCGCCGGTTTCTTCACTTCCCTGAACAACAGCCTCTACGACAGCGCCGTTCGGCGGGTGCGCCTGCAAAAAAGCGCGTCCGACGAGGTGGCTGTTGTGCTTATCGACGAGGCGTCGCTTCGCGCCATGAACGGCGTTGCCGGGCGCTGGCCATGGCCGCGGGCAATTTATTCCGATCTATTCGAATTCTTCAGGCTGGCGAAGCCCAAAATGGTGCTCCTCGATATTCTTTTCACCGAAACCCAGGGAGCCGCCGGCGGCGCGCTCGACCCGAACGACGAGGCGTTTGTTCGCGCAACGGCTGAGGCGGGTTTCGTATGCAACGCAGCCCAGCTTCTGCGCGACACGGCGGACGAAGCGAACAAGTCGCTGCTGAACAAGCCGCTTCCGGAGGATTTCGTCAGCCGTTTCGCGCTCGAACGCCCGGACATCGAGTCGCCGCCGCTGTCGCTGAACAACAACTTCTACATTCCGTTCCGGCAGCTTTACGAGGCAGGCAAGTGCGTCGGCATAGTGGAGTTCTCGCCGGATGCCGACGGCGTTTACCGGCGCACAAGACCCTTTCGCGAATATCGCGGCAGTCTATTCCCTGTGCTCGGCATAGTGCCGTTTGCGAATGATGCCGCGGTGACGATAGGCAGGGACAGGCTTGTAATCGGCCCGCGCCGGATTGTTACGGATAGCGACGGCAACTGCATCCTGAATGTTTACGGCGGTTACAACACGTATTCGATAAGCGGAATATTCTCGTCGTATCGGAAAATCGTTTCCGGAGATGTCGAGAACATCATGGTGGATCCGGCTGAATTCACGAATAAAATCGTGTATATAGGCGCAAGCGCGGTCGGCGTGGAAGACCTGAAGGCCACAGCCGTGTCGGCCCGGACGCCCGGCGTTTACCTTCATGCAACGCTTGCAAGCAACTTCATCCTTGACGACTTCCTTCTGCCGTCCGGAAAGGCGAAGACGTTTGCCGCCGCCCTGATTCTTGCAATCGTGGCCATTGCCGGAACAGTGTTGCCGAAACGCCCGGCGCTGAAGTTGATAGCGCCGTTTGCCGCCTGCATCGCATGGGGAGCGTTCTACCTCTACCGGTTTCAGCACAATGTTCTTTACGACGGCGCGCCGCCTCTTGCCGCGATACTGTTTTCGACGCTCTCGGTCTTCGGCTGGCTTTTCGTGACCGAGGGGCGCGAAAAGATCAAGGTTCGCAGGATATTTTCCCAGTATGTGTCGCCGGAGGTTCTGGACATCGTGCTGGACGACTTCGAGGGCATGGGCACGAAGCTGAGCGGCGCGAAGGAGGATATAACCGTGATGTTTGCCGACATTCGCGGCTTCACGTCATTTTCCGACAGGGAATCGCCTGAAACCGTCGTGAAAATGCTGAACAGCTACCTTTCCAGGCTCACGGAGGTGATCTTCGAGGGCAAGGGAACCGTCGATAAATATATCGGCGACGCGATCATGGCGTTCTGGGGCGCGCCCATACGAATAGACAATCACCCGCTCAGGGCGGTCGAAACCGCCTGCAGAATGATTCGCGAACTCGATGCGGTCAACAGGGAGATTCGCGGGATGGGCATCGACTACGAGATAAAAATAGGAATCGGCATCAACAGCGGCCCGGCTGTGCTTGGGAATATAGGATCGGCGCGAAAACTGAGCTATACTGTAATAGGCGACACCGTGAATCTGGCTTCTAGACTGGAGAGCCTTAACAAGAACTTCGGCACATCGATATTGATTTCAGAAAACACCTTCAAGAGGCTTGGAGGCGGTGTTCCATGCAGGATTGTAGACATGGTGACGGTTCGCGGCAAGAAGGATGATGTACGGGTTTACGAGGTCTGTCCGGCATTCGACGACAGGGCGCGCGAACATCGGCTCCGGAACGCCGAAACCAGCGGCAAGGCTTTCGAATGCTACGAGCGCGGCGATTACAACGGAGCGCTGGAGCTTTACCGGCTAATTGACGACGATACGGTGAAGGAAATCTTCATCAAGCGGTGCGAAAACCGCCTCAGCGCGAGCGGAGTTTCCGAGCGCGCTACGAACAGAAACGATTAGCGCGAGCGGGGTTTCCGAGCGCGCTACAAACAGAAACGATTAGCGCGAGCGGGGTTTCCGAGCGCGCTACGAACAGAAACGATTAATGAATGTATGAACACCTGACGATAAGTATCGATTCGGAGGAGCACATGAAACGGATTGTTTCCATTGTTATCATCCTTGCGGCAGCCGTTGCGTCTGCCGCCGACGTTCTTTACGTCCAGAGTCTGAAGGCAAAGGTCATGGCATCGCCCGGTTTCAAGTCGGAAGTGAAGGCGGCGGTGGAACGCGGAACCGAGCTTGCCGTCATGGGCAAGGAGGGAGACTGGTTTCATGTAACCACGCCGTCCGGCAACGAGGGATGGGTGAACAGGCTTACCGTTTCGGAAAACCCGCCGCTCGGCACGGTCAAGCCGGTCGAAAAGAACACCGCCGCCGTGGAAGACCAATCCAGACGCAGGGCATCCGCCATGACTTCAGCCGCCGCGGCGCGTGGCCTGGCCGAAAAGGACCGGAAGCGCTTGAGCCAGCTTGGGCTTGCCGATTACGATTCCCTTAAGGCGCTTGAGGGCTTTTCCGGCTCGATTTCCGGCGATGATGTTGAAAAGTTCGTAAATACGGGGGAGTGATATGAACAGGTTGAAAAAAATCGGCGTGATTCTTGCGGGCCTGCTTCTGATTGCGGCCACGATAGATGCCGGGAGCGCGCGCGGGCGGGCGCACGATACGAAACAGTGGATCACGGAAGATGACGTTCAGGCCGAAATCGAGGTAGGGCGCGAGGTGGCGGCCAGAATAATCGGCACGTACACGCTTTACAAAAACGACGAACTGACGCGGTACGTGAATCTTGTGGGCAAATCGCTTGCCAGAAGCGCGAACAGGCCTGAGCTGATGTTCACGTTCGGCGTGCTCGACACTCCGGAGATAAACGCTTTCGCCGCTCCGGGCGGTTATGTTTTCATCACGAAGGGCGCGATCGATGTTATGGCAAACGAGGCGGAGCTTGCCGGTGTGCTTGGCCATGAGATCATTCATATCACGCAGCGGCATATAGTGCGCGAGCTGGACATCAAGGCGACTTCAAAGGAGGCTTCCGCCGGAGTGGGAAGGCTGCTTGGCGGATCGACCGATGTTGTGAAAGTGGCGTTCACCAAGGCTGTGGATCAGGCGGTGAACATTCTGCTTGAGCGCGGCTATCAGAAGGGCGACGAGTTCGAGGCCGACACGCTTGGGACCGTGCTTTCGGCGTCGATGAACTACGATCCTCATGCGCTTGCCGTTTATCTTGACCACATAGCAAAGGCCAAGGAGGCCGAGACCGCAACGCTGAAGAAGCTTCACCCGGGTTTCGACGAGCGTTTGCAACGAATCGGCAACACAATCACCAGGGATGGACTGGAGGGCGGAAAATATGCCGACTGGAAGATCAGGTTCGAAAAGTATGCAAAGCGCAAGGGTTAGCGCGGCGATAGCAGCCGTAATCCTGTCGTTTTCTGCGTTTGCCGGCGTCGCGAATGCCGATGAATATCACTATACAAACATGCTGGTTGGAGAGCGCCCGGCGGGACTGGCCGGAGCGTACACGGCGGTTTCGGACGATCCGGCGGGCATGTATTACAATCCGGCGGGAATATCGTTCCGTACGGGCGGCAATCTATCGGCTTCATTGAACGCCTACTTCGTATCGAACAAGAACTATGATAATGCGCTTGGTTCACAGGCATGGGAACGTTCCATGTCGGCGTTGCAGCCAAACTTTTTCGGCATAGTTCAGGATTTCTGGAAGGGAGCGCTCGGTTTTTCGTATGCGGTTCCCGATTCGATCTCTTCCGATCAGGATCAGGTATTCACCGATTTCCAGATACAAACGATAGAAAACAACCTTCCCAAAACGGTCAACGTCAAACGTTATGCCATTAATTACGATCAGGACGACAACACATACCTTTTCGGCCCGTCATACGCCATGAAGATTACCGAAGACCTGGCAATTGGCACGACACTCTACATTCATTATCGCGATCACGAACAGATAGCGAATCTGCAAAGCATTTACATAGTTAATCAATCGGACGTAGTCGGTTGGGGCAATGTGTACATCGAGGGAAGGGAGCTGGGTCTGCGCCCGATGATCGGACTCATGTGGTCGCCATCCGACGAGAAATACGCCATCGGCGCTTCGGTATCGAAAACATTCATACTGGACTCAAACTTCAGCGTTGTCCAAAGCTCATATTTGGAGGGCAAATTCGAACGCTATGAAGCCGCCACTGATGCCAGGCGGCAGACCGAACTCAAGGTTGCGGTTGGCGGCGCATGGTTTCCAACCCAATCGATAATGCTTTCCGCCGACGTCACTTACTATTCAGGGGTTGACGAAGTAAGTGACAAGACCCCGGAAGCTAATTACTATCCGCAGAAGGTTCAACCGCTTGAGCCGGTTGTCGGCATCAAGAAGGATCCCGTGATTAACGTGGCTGGAGGCATCGAGTGGTACATATCTCCAACTTCGGCCATTCGCGCCGGATTGTTCACTAACTTCGCGAATACGCCAAAGGTTAAGTCCGGCGGCGCGGATCAGGAAGAGCATGTCGATCTTTATGGAGGCGCGCTCAGTTACAGCATGTTTTCAAAATCGTCGTCACTTACATTTGGTGCATCGGTAAGCAGGGGAACCGGTCAGGCCCAGATCAACAGCGACATTCCCACATCCATCCAAAACCTCGATATAACCAATATGCTCTTCTTCATGGGCACTTCCTACTCATACTGATAGTTCATCACCGGCAGCAGAGACGGCAGTTAACCATTGAACCTAACCTTTACAACCGATTCCGCGAAAGGGCGGCTTGAGGAAGCCGCATCAAGTATCACGTGAGAGCTTCCGATAAGTATTACGTTGTCCCGAAACGGACAGCCGTTCGGGCGTGGAGGCCGGAGGTCGAATGGGGAACGTTCACATGCACAATTCGTGTGCGCGCCGGAGGTCGAAGGGAGGTGTTTACGTCATAAGCAGGCGCGCCAAGGTTATTTATCATTCATTTGGGCAATATAGTTTTTATCGAAACGCGCAACTAACTGAACCGTTATTACGGAAAGGAGATTTTGGTTATGTTTCGTAAACGTGGCTTTTCATTTCTGATGATGTTCTTGATCGCATTCACGCTTGTGGGCTTCGGATGCAGCGGAGGCGGCGGCAGTTCGGCGCCCGCCGACACCGGCGGAACAGGCGGAACA
>Ga0233425_10007023_pt1 | contig 16096 bp, 14 predicted proteins | sample Watercolumn_Towu_2_FD_181712 | JGI IMG/M metagenome (GOLD analysis project Ga0233425, IMG submission 181712) | Freshwater microbial communities from Lake Towuti, South Sulawesi, Indonesia - Watercolumn_Towuti2014_140_MG | ecosystem: Environmental > Aquatic > Freshwater > Lake | place...
GAGCGGCGTCGCGACGCTCGACATCGACGTCGACTCCGCCCGCCGTGGCGCGAGCGAAGCCCGCGCCGCTTGGGAATCCTTCGCCGAGGAGGTGCGCGTGGTGTACGTCGCGCTCACCCGCGCCAAGCACCGAACCGTCGTGCTGTGGGGCGGGTTCAACCAGCTCGGCGGCGCCGCGGCAGCGTTCCTCCTTCATCCTCCGGGGGCGCTCCCGCCCCCCCAGCTTCCCGCCGGCAACCGCCTCGGCGATCTCTCCGACGATGACCTCGCAAGGGAGCTCGTGCCGTTCGTGCGGCGCTGTCAGGGGGCGGCGGCGCTGCGTCGCGTTTCATGGGACTTCGACGCGAGCCACACGCCCGCGGTCGACCCGGTCACTCAGGCCCTCGCGGCGCGACAGGTCGAGCGCCCCATCGGTAGCTGGCAACGCACCAGCAGCTTCTCTGGGCTCGTGAAGCGGGGGCTCGACCTCGACCCGGACGAAGGGCGCGACCGCGATGCCGAGGAGCTCAGCGTCGAAGTGCCCCCGCTTCGCACGGCGCGAGCCGAGGAGCGACGCCGCATCACGCTCGACGGCTTTCCGCGCGGGCGGCGCACCGGCGACCTGGTCCACGACGTCTTCGAGCACATCGACTTCGCCAGCGTGAGCGACGCCGACCTGACCCGCATCGCCGCGGGGAAGCTCGAGGCGTACGGCTTCGCACGCGGCTTCAGCCCCGCCGAGCGCGAGCCACGACGCGACCAGCTCGTGCGGGCGCTGCGGGAGACCCTCGAGACGCCGCTGTTCGAGGGCGGACCGCGGCTCAGGGACATCGCGCTCGCACGGCGCTTCTCCGAGCTCGAGTTCCGCGTCCCGGTGGGCGAGGGGAGCGAGTGGCTCACCCGCCACCGGCTCGCCGAGGTGTTTCGCGAGCACCCGAGCGCGGCGCTCCCCGCCGACTACGCGGGCCGGGTCGAGAAACTCGGGTTCCGAGCTGTTTCGGGCTTCCTGAAGGGCTACATCGATCTCGTGTTCGAGCACGACGGGCGCTGGTACGTCGTGGACTACAAGACCAGCCACCTCGGCGATCACCTGGACGACTACGGCCCCACGGCCATGACCCGCGAGCTCGCCGAGTCGCACTACTTCTTGCAGTACCACCTGTACGCCCTCGCCGTGGACCGGCACCTCGCGCGAGCACAGCGGGGCTACGGCTACGACGCCCGCTTCGGTGGCGTGCTCTACCTGTTCGTCAAAGGCATGCGCTCGGACGCAGCGCCGCCGCGCGGCGTCTTCTTCGAGAAGCCACCGCGCGCACGGCTCGAAGCGCTGTCGCGGGCGCTCGGGGGGGGCAAGGCATGAGCTCGTCGGCCGCACGTTTGCACGAGCTCGGCGTCCTCTCGGACCTGGACCGCGAGCTCGGCGCCACGCTCTCGGACATCGCCGGGGAGCGCTCCGCCGACGTCGCGCTCGGTGCGGCGTTCGCGTCCGCTGCCGTTCAGACCGGGCACGTTTGCGTCGACCTCCGGGCGCTCGTCGGTCGGGTCTTCCACGACGAGGCCGGCGAGCCCTTGGGCGACGTCGCGCTCCCGGGGCTCGATGCCTGGCTCGTGGCGCTCCGGGGCAGCGCGCTCGTCGCGAGCGACGAGCAGGACCCGGAAGCACCGCGACCGCTCGTGCTCTCCGGAACGCGGCTCTACCTCGCGCGCTACTTCGACTACGAGGTCCGCCTCGCGAGAGCGCTGCTCGAGCGGAGCCGGCGGCGCTTCGACGACGTCGACGGACCGCTCCTCTCTGCGCGGCTCGATGCGTTGTTTCCGGCCTCGAAGCCCGGTGTCGACGGCCAGCGCCGAGCCTGCCTGGTCACCGCGCTCGGTGCCCTCGGCGTGATCTCGGGCGGCCCCGGGACGGGCAAGACCTTCACCGTGGCGAAGCTCCTGGCGATCTTGCAGGAGCAGGCCCGCGCTCGCGGCCGCGCGCCCGCGCGCGTGCTGCTCCTCGCACCGACGGGCAAGGCGGCGCAGCGGCTCGGCGAGGCCATCCAGCAGAACCTCGCGGATCTCCCGCCCGAGCTCGGCGGGTTGGTCCCTTCGCAGGCGTCCACCATTCACCGCGCGCTCGGCTTCCAGGAGCGCACGCCCACGCGCTTCCGTCACGGGGAAGAGCGCCCACTGCCCGCCGACGTGGTCGTGGTGGACGAGGCCTCGATGGTCGACTTGCCCCTCATGACCAAGCTCGTCGCCGCGGTCCACCCCCATGCGCGCCTGGTGCTGCTCGGGGACAAGGACCAGCTCGCCTCCGTGGAAGCCGGGGCCATCCTCGCCGAGATCTACGCCGGGAATCCCGGCGACGGGTACTCGCGGGCCATGACCGAGCGCGCCTGCGCGCTCACGGGCGACGCGCTGCCGATCTCGACGGCGCGACCGGGGCCAGGCCTGCACGACTGCATGGTGCACCTCTCGTACGTGCACCGCTTCGCGGGCGGTGGTCCCATCGGGGCGCTCGCCGCCGCGGTGAACGCGGGCGACGTCGACGCCGCGCTGTCGATCGTCGAGTCCGCGGGCGGCGAAGTCGAGCTCCGACCCCTCGAGCCCAGCGCCAGCCTGGGCAGCGTGCTGGGCGCCCTGGTCGAGGAGCGCTTCCGCTCCCTGGCGGCGGGCTCCGTGTCCGAGAAGCTCGGCGCGCTCGCCAGGTTCCGCTTCCTGTGCGCGCACCGCCGCGGTCGCCTCGGCGTCGATGGGCTGAACCGCTTCGTCGCGGAGCATCTCGTCCGAAGCGAGGTCCTCGACGCGCGTGGGGACTGGTACGACGGGCGGCCCATCCTCGTCACCGCCAACGACTACGCGCTGGGGCTCTTCAACGGCGACGTCGGAGTGATCGCAGAAGATCCGGAGCGCGCGCCCGACGAGAGCGGGCGCCGGCCGCTGGTAGCGTTCTTCCCCGGTTCGGGAAGCGCAGCGCTCCGGCGCTTCGCGCCCGGCCAGCTGCCGCCCCACGAGACTGTGTTCGCGATGAGCGTGCACAAATCCCAGGGCTCCGAGCTCGACGAGGTCGCGCTCGTGCTGCCGGAGCGCGCTTCACCCATCCTGACGCGCGAGCTCCTCTACACCGGCATCACGCGCGCGAAACGCCGGGTCACGCTCTACGGCTCGCGAGAAGTCTTCGCTTCGGCAGTCCGCGCGCGGGTCGAGCGCGCGTCGGGCCTCGGCGACCGCCTCTGGTCACGCTGACACGCGCGTGCCATGAGGCCGAGCAGGCCGAGCAAGCCCGCGGCCCATGCGAACCCTCCGCCGCCAGCCGCGGTCCGGCACCCGCAGCCGCCGTCGTCCCCGCCGTCGCTCTGTCCCTTCGCTCCCCCCGTCGCCGCGCCGCCGCTGGCGCTCGAGCCCGCGCCGCCACCAGCGCCCGCGCCGCCGCTGGCGCTCGAGCCGCCTCCGGCCGCGCTGCCCGCGCTGCCCCCGCCCGCACCCGCCGACCCGGCCGCGCCGCCTCCGCCCGTCCCGCCCGTCGGGACGACGCTCGGGTCGTGCCACTCGTACGCGCCCTGATCGACCGCGCCACCCTGCGGTCGCGGGATCTTGTCAGCGTCGAGCGCCGGGGCCTGGTCGGAAGAGCCCTTGTCGACGGCGGGCGAGGTCTTGAGCAGGCGCAGGTCCCAGCTCGGCGACGTCGGGGCGACGAAGAAGCTCGCGAGCCCCGCCGTCGTCAGCGTGACGTTGTGATCCTCGACCACGTTCGTGCCCTTCACGTCGAAGTCGGTGGCCAGGTTGTTGCGCACGATGACGTTCTGGCTGGGCGTGCCGTTCTTGTGCGCCGTCACCATGATCCAGGGCGGCCCGGGCTGCGCGGTGTCCGTGTCGATTACGGTGTTGTTCACGATGCGCGAGTCCTTCGCGCCGTAGAGCGAGATGCCGTGCCAGTGGTTGGTGATCACCACGTTGTTCTCGACCACCCAACCCGTGAAGGTGCCGTCGAAGCAGCCGATGCCCTGGAGTGTGCCCTTGAGCGGCTGCGTCGGGCTCACGCTGTTGATGATCACGTTGCCGCGCAGCACCATGTTCTTGACCTCGCCGGTGCCCACGCCGCCTGTGCCGACGGACCAGCTCTGGAACCCGTCGTCGTGGTTCGTGTCCACGGTGTCGTCGAGGTACGAGTTCTTGACGACGTTGTACTGGAAGGTCTCGTCGTCGCCGAGACCGCGCAGGCCGTCCGCCGAGAAGTTCTCGATGGTGTTGCCGTCGACCATCACCTTCGGCGCGTCGGCGCTGATGCCGAAGCGCACATTCCGGATCTTGTTGCCGCGCACGACCGACTCGGCGCCGCGCGCCGAGACGCCGTTGCTCGCGGCGTTCAGCCACTCCGGCACGCCCCAGCCGCTGGCGTCGGCCACGCTGAAGATCTCCGAGTCTTCGACGCTGATCTTCGAGGAGCTGGTCTGGATCTCGACCATGGTGATGGCGCCGCTCGTGGTGCCGTACGACGGGCTCACCGAGACCCCACGCAGCACCCAGCCGCTGGTGTTGCTGAAGCGCGCCCGGCGGAGCTTCGCGGTCTGCCCCGCGTCGGCGACGACGCTGATCGGGGGCGAGTAGCTGCCGCCCGAGACCAGCATCTCGCCGTGGTAGCCGGTCTTCAGGTGCACGGTGTCACCGGCCTTGATGACGGTGCCGAAGTGTCCGGCTTGGACCACCTCCTCCAGCGTCTTCCAGGGCTTGCCGGCGCTGCCGTCATTGGCCCCGGCGCCGTTGGTCGGGTCGACGTAGAAGTCGGCGGCGCGGGCACCGGTTGCAGCGGAAAAGACCAGCGCGCCGACGGCGGGTGCGAGCAGCCGGTGTCTCATGCGGCGAGTATACCCGGTGGGCTCTGCCCCTCCATCGGCGGGGCCGGGCCGGCCGCCAGCGCGCGGCGCCTGCCGGATTCTCCGGTATTCTCGCCACGGCACGCGGCTTGCGAAGGCGCTCGGTCATGAAGCACACCGTTCCGGCTCTGGTCCTCGGTCTCACTTCCCTGCTCGCGGGCTGCACGATCCGCACGACGTCCGCCGAGCCCGCCGCGCCGACCCAAGCGTCGGGCAACGCCTCGGCTCAGGGCTCGGCGCAGGCCAGCGCGAGCGGGTCGGCGTCGGGGAGCGCGAGCTCGGTGGGCGCCGGTGTCGGCGGCGCGATCGAGTGCCACGGCGCGCAGGAGATGACCGTACAGGACCGCGTGATCGAGGCGGCCGGCAACGGCGTCGAGGCCCACGGCGGTTGCAAGATCACGCTCGCGCGCTGCACCATTCGTGCAGGCGGCGCGGGCATCGAGGCGCACGGCGGCAGCAGCGTCGTGATCCGGGACAGCACCGTCGAGGGCGGCACCGCCGCCGTCGTGCTCCACGGCGCGAGCCGCGCCGAGGCGACGAACAGCGTGTTCAAGGGCAAGGTCGACAAACACGGCCTCGCCAAGCTCGACGACCGCGGCGGCAACGTGTGGAAGTGAGCCGACGTCAGGCGGTCACTTATCTGAACCGACGGCGTCGCCGGCGCAGGGCGACCAGTGCCACCACGCCGAGCCACGCCACTTCGCGTGCGCCCGCGGGCGCGCCGAGCTGACATGCGCCGCAGCCTCCGCCCCGCTCGCCGGGCGCGGGCCGCGTCGTCGGTTGCGGTGCGGAGCTCGCTGCCGGCGTGGGCTCGACGGGCGACGGATCGCCGGTCGCCGGCGTCGCGATCGCGGTCGGGGCAGCGCTGGGCGCCGTCGTCGCCGTCGCGCTCGCGCTCGCGCTCGGCTGGGGGTCGGTCCCGGCGCCCGCGTCCTGGGGGTCACCGGTGGACGCCACCTTGGGCCCCGCGCTCTCCTTGCACCAGATCTCCGACCACGTCGAGGCGCCGCGCGTCTTGCAGCGCCGCGCGAAGCCGCGCGGCGAATGCTGCTTCTCGCAGGCGTCGGCCTCTGCGTAGTAGGTGCTGCACGCGACGCATTCATCGCCTGGGCGCTGCTGCTTTTCGAGCGTGCAACGCTCCACGTAGCCCTTCGGCGCTGGGACGTCGGCCGCGGCAGCCACGGACCACAAGCAGCAAGCGATGACGGCTCGACGCAGCACGCTTGTGCCCGAGGATATCACGTCTAGACTCGCGGCCGTGTGGTGCCGTGCTGCTCTGACTGGGGCCCTCGCGCTGAGCGCGGCGCCGGCCCTCGCGAGCGAGCCCGTCGCGACCGAAGACGAAGCCGACGTGGTGCTGTCGAGCGACAGCTGGTACCTCCGGCTGGACGTGGGGGGCGCCTACCTGCGCACGACCACCCGCTTTCATCCGGTCGCGGACGACTCCCAGGACGACAAGCTCGAGCCGCAGGGAGCGGCGCTGACCTTACAGCTCGCCGCGGCCGCACGGCTCGGTCGGGACGTGACGCTCGGCGGGCTCGGGCGCATGGTGCACTCGCCCGCGAACCGCTGGGACGGCGAGTGGCGCGACACGCCGCAGGGGCTCTACTACGGCGCGCTGTTCCTCGATCATCGGCTACCGGCGCGGGTCCTACGCCTGGGGGGCGCGGTGGGTCCGGGTGTCCTCTACAGCTTCGACCCCGCGGGCGAGGGCTTCTCGCAGTGGGGTCCGGTCGGCAGCGTTTGGCTCGGCCTCGATCTGCCTTCGAGCAAGCGGGTAGCGCTGGGGCTGACCGCAGACTTGACCGGCGCAGCCATGCGAGAGCATCACTCGCTCGACGGTGCGCAGCACCAGTTCGACACTTTCATGCTGGTGCTGGGGCTGGCCTTCACACTGCGTATCTCCGAGCCGTCGTTCCCGAAGAGCATGCCGGCTCTGGCTCGGAGCCCGGGTCACTTGATGGGCGGCGGGTCGTAGATCTTCTTCACGTTCGCGCCGCCGGCAAAGGCGTACGAGCCCGCCGCGCCGTAGCCGTAGGCCACGATGCCGAAGGGCTGGTCACCGGTGAGGTAATGCACGCCCTCCTTCAGCGGACAGCGACGCGATTCCCACGGCACGTTGTCCAGGATTCCGGAGGCCTCTTTCTTGCAGCTGGTGGTCTCCGAGCCGTCGATGATGGTCTTCGCGGTGACGGCCGCGGTGATCACGACCCAGTTCTGGCTCCAGGTGGGCGGCGTCAGAATGACGTATTCGGTGCGGTACTGCTCGACGGGTGGGAACACGGTCAGCGACGGATCGCCGATGTAAGGACCGTCGACGTACTGGTTGCTGACCAGGATCTGCCCGATGATCACCGGCTTGTCCGAGACCGCTGTGAAGTCCTTCTGGGTCCAAGTGGTCTTGACCTCGCCGGGCTGGATCGTGAACTGGTCGTAGGGTGCCGGCAGCGTGGTCTTCACGCTGGCGGTCTCGGCGACCCCGACGAAGCGGATCACGTCGGGCTCCTTCCAAGAGCCCGTGGAGCGCACCGGGCTCCGCGCGATCACGTACTTCGTGCCCACCGACTCGACCGGGAAGATCTGCTCTTCCAGGTGATCGAGGCAGCAGGTGTCGCCGCTCCCCCAGCCCGGGGGGGTGGGGACCTGCACCGACCCGGGGGCGGCGGTGGACTCGACACCGCTGAACACCGCCACGGGCTGGTTCGACTCCACAACCGTCCCGCTGAGGTCCGCCATGGTCTTCGGATCGTCCGCCATGGTCGCGTCGTCGGTCTCGAGGTTCAGCACGTCGAAGGGACCGAGGTTCGCGACGATCTCGCCGCCGGGTTGGGTGGCGGGGATGGGCGGGTTGCCCTTGATGCGCCAGCTCGGGCGCACCTTCACCGTGGTCCCGGCCTTGGTGCCCACGACGGTCACGTAGGAGCGATCGACGATCAGTCCCAGGCCGGGGAAGTTGATCGGCATCGGGTGCCCCGCGCCCCAGCCGATGATGCGGTGCCACTTCCCGAGGGCTGCGGTCGGCAAGAGCAGCGAGGCGTCGTTCGAGAACGCGTTCACGAACACGTTGAACTGGTAGACGACGATGGGGTAGCTCGACGTGATGCGATAAGCCCGGGAAGACAGGCACGTCCCCGGTGATGCGTAGTCGTTGGGCTTCACGCCGCAGTCGAGCTCACGCGTCGGAAGCTCGACCTTCGCCAGCGCGCCGGGCTTGACGGTGACCTGCTTCACCACCTGGAGCGACAGGGGCTGGCCCTGGGGCGCGTCGTTGAGCTCGATGGTGACGTTGGCATCGGCCTGACCGGCGTTGGACAGCACCACGCCCCAGGGCATGCTCGCCGGGTCGTTGCCAGCACCGTCCTGCTGATCGAGGTCGACCGCCCAGAACTCGCAGCCGACGTTGGAGGGGGTGTCGTCCGCGTGCTCGCACGCAGTGCCGCACTTGCCGTTGTTGCAGGCCTGGCCCTGAGAGACGTTGCACGTCTCGACCAGCACGTCCTTGTTCATGCCGTCGTCGGAGCACTTGTGCACCTCGTTGCCCACGCACACCGTGGAGCCGGGCACACACAGGGTGCAGCCGATGCTGCTCGTGCAGGTGTCCTCGCAGTCGATCGGCGTGCCGGGCAGCCCGTTCTCGCAGGGCGTGTACTGCTTGGCCACGCAGAAGCCACACAGCGAGGCGTCACCGCCGCCGGTGTTGCCCGACCCGCCGCCCCCCGAGCTGCCGCCGTTCCCGCCGGCACCGTCCGAAGCCGAGCACGCTGCGCCCAGGATCGTGCCGATGGGGAGAAGCCAAACGAGCCCGAAGATCCGCCGCATGGGCGGAAGGATACCCGAGAACCGGCCCGGCGCCCGGATAGTTTCTCGGGGGCGTCAGGGTGTCTGCTCGAGCAGCTTCAGCGCGAGCTTCACGAAGTCCGCTTCGGTCACGATGCCGAGCAGTCGCCCGTCGTCGCTGACGACCGGAAGGCAGCCGAGCTTGTTGTTCCACATCAGGAGGCCGGCGTCCGCGATGGGGGTGTCCTCGCGCGCCGTGACCAGCTCCCGGGCCATCACGTCGCGGGCGAACAGGCGCTCCTTGATGTTCTGCGTCTTCTGATCGCCCCCGGGCTCGGCCACGCTCGCTGCGACGCGCAACAAGTCCCGCTGGGTGATGAGCCCCACGAGCTTGCCGTCGTCCACCACCGGGAGGTGACGGAAGCGAAAGTGGCGCATGCCCTCCTCGACGCCGAGGAGATTGTCTTCTTCGAACAGCGTGACGACCTCGCGGGTCATGATGTCGCGAACGAGCATCGGCTTGGGCATGCGCCCCAAGTACCGCGAAACGGCTTACGCGATCAACCGGCCTCGCCTTCGTGGGCCTCGGGCGCGCCCCCCGGCCGGGGCGGCCCCCCGAGCGGCGGTCATCGGCGCGGACCCACCAGCTCCAAGTCGACGACCAGCGGCAGGTGATCGGACGCCGATTCGGCCAACGAGCTCCTCGATACGGTGGCGTGGACGGCGACCGCATCTCCCCGCACGAACAGGCCATCCAGCGGGCGCACGGGGAGCCATGCGGGGAAGGTGCTCACGAGCCGGCCCGCGCGGCGAAACCCGGCCGGCTCCAGGAAGCGAGGGCCGAGCGTCCCCCAAAGATCGTTCAGGTCTCCTCCCACCACGACCGGAGTGCGGCGGTGCAGTCCGCGGAAGGGCTTCGAGGCGAGGAACTGCTCGAGCTGTCGCCCGCGCTCCGACCCTGCGAGCCCGAGGTGCAGGCAACACACGACGACCGAGCGCGCTTGGTGCCCCAGGCGCAACCGCGCGCGGGCCAAGAGCGCGCCACGCTTCTTGCGCGTCCCGATCGTGAGGTCGACGTCGGCCAACGCCTCGAGGGGCCAGCGGCTCAGGACCGCGTTGCCGTAGCCGCCGCGGCTGAAGCGGTGCTGGGGCGAGTAGACCGCGTGGCGCATGTCGAGCACCGCGCCGAGCAGCTCGAGCTGCTGGTGGTGGCGCGCGCGTGGGAGGTCGCTCGCCACCTCCTGTAGGAGCGCGATGTCGGGACCGAGCTCGGCCAGGGCTCCGGCCACGCGTTCGATGCGGTACAGGCGGTCGAGCCCCCCGATTCCCTTGTGGATGTTCCACGTGACGACTCGAAATCTCATTTTCGGTCGGGGTGGCACCCGCGCTTAGCGTAAGCTATCTGGCCGATTCGGGCGCCACTTTTCGCTCCTCGTCCATGACCACCGCACCTCCGCCCAACCTCGAGGGGACCGTCGTCGGCGGGCGCTACAGGGTGGAGCACATCATCGGTCAGGGCGGCATGGGGTCCGTCTGGCGTGGCCACCACATCTCGCTCGGTCATCCGGTGGCCATCAAGTTCGTGCACCCGAAGCTCGCGGGGAGCAGCGAGGCTCGGCGCCGCTTCGAGATCGAAGCCAAGGCAGCGGCCCGCATCAACAGCCGCCATGCGGTCAAAGTCCATGACCACGGCGTGACCGATGACGGCCACCCTTACATCGTCATGGAGTTCCTCGAGGGTGAGCCCCTGGAGCACGCCATCAAGACGCGAGGCCCGCTGCTCCTCCCGGAGGTGACCACCATCGTCACCCAGGCGGCGCGGGCCCTCGAGGCGGCGCACGAGGCCGGCATCGTCCACCGCGACCTGAAGCCGGACAACATCTTCCTGGCGCGCGATCCCGAGGCCGGCCGCCTGGGCTACACCGTGAAGGTGGTCGACTTCGGCATCGCCAAGCTCGTGCACGAGGACCACAAGGTCGTCGGCGGCACCCAGGCCGGCGCGTTGCTCGGGACGCCTCACTACATGAGCCCGGAGGCGCTGACGTCTTCGCATCCCGTCGGTCCCCCTTCCGACGTGTGGTCCCTCGGGGGCTGCACGTTCGCGGCACTTTGTGGCAGCCCTCCGTTCGGCGGGGACGTCATCGGCGAGGTCGTGCTCAAGGTGTGCTCGGCGCCGATGCCGGTGCCCAGCAAGGTCAACTCGAGCGTGCCACGGGAGTTCGACGCCTGGTTCGCTCGGGCCTGCGCGCGCGTTCCCGCGCAGCGCTTCCAGTCCGCGCGCGAAGCGGCAGTCGCTCTGCAGCAGCTCACCCAGTGGGCGCAGGACAGCCGCGAGCAAGTGAGCTACGCGGTTCGCCCCACACAGCCCAGCACGCTGGAGCTCGAGCTCGAGGAGATGCAGCCCCGCGGCGGTCGGGGCAAGCTCCTCGCCGGAGTGCTGGTAGGTCTGGCCATCGCCATCGGCGGCCTCGGCCTCTACACCGCGCACGTGACGCGGCAGGCGAACCTCGCGGTGACCGAGACGGCTGCGAGCGCCGCCGCGGTGGTCGACGACGTCAATCGCAAGAAGCTGGAAGACGCGGACAAGGCTTTCTGGGACGCGCAAGCTCCGGCGGACGCCGCGCCGGCGCCTTCGGCTTCGGCCGAGAAGAAGCCGCCCAAGAAGAAGTGACCGCTCGCCTAGCGGTGGAAGTTCTGCACGAGCCAGACGCTACCGTCGGCTGCCACGAAGAACCCGCACGAGAGCATGGTGTAGCTGGCGTCCATGATGTTGTTGTGGTGCCCGTGCGCAGGGCCCGCGCCCGGTCCTTCGTCGAACATCGCTTTCAGGCACGCATCGACCACGACGTCCGTCGATCCCTTCCAGCCCGGGCATTCGTTCTGAGCGAGCTCGCTGCACTTGCCGAAGGAGCCGTGTGGGGTCTTGCTGGTGGCGTCCGACTGCGCCTGGCCGTCGGCACACTGGAACGACTGCGCCCGAAGCGTCAGCGCGGGTAGGTTCTTCGTTGCTCGGTACTCGTTCGTACGCTTCAAGCAGCGTTCGCGCGCGGCCGCGAAGCTGTCAGGAGGGGGCGTCGGCGGAGCGGTCGGCGCGGGCGTGGGAGCCGGCGTCGGTGCCGGAGCGGGGGTCGGCGCGGGAGCGGGGGTCGGCGCGGGAGCGGGCGCCATGCTGGGCACGCAGGTCATGCCCACCGGTGTGCTCGCGCAGGTCGCGCCGGGCTTGCAGTCCGTCTCTCGTCTGCAGCCACCGCAGCGCCCGCCCAGGCAACGGCCGAATGGACACACGAAGTCCGCATCGGAGTTGCACGGGAGCCCAGCCGAAGCTGCCGGCCCGTCCGTTGGCGCCGGCGCTGGCGCCGGGGGCGCGGGAGTCGGCGCCGGCCCGGGGGGCGGAGCTGGTGATGGGTAGCTCGGGTTGGGGTATCCCGTCGCCGTCCCGGTGGCCGGATAGCGAGGAGGGGGCTCCTCCCGCTTGCAGGCCTGCGCGAGGACGACGCTGGTCAGGGCGAAGGCGACGGCATGGCGGAGGCGCAGCATTCTCGCGCGTCAGTCTAGCGCGGCGCGCCCCGGGCCGAAACGGGCCTCGCGGCGGCCGGGACCCTGGTGTTATGGTCCCCCGCCGCTCACGAGGTTCGACCATGGGAATGATTGACGACACGTTGGGTGAGCTGAAGACCGGCATCGAGAAGGCCAAGGAGGCCCTGAAGCGCGAGCTCTCGAAGCTCCGGACCGGCCGCGCGCATGCGGGCATGATCGACTCGATTCGGGTGGACTACTACGGCCAGAGCACTCCCATCCCGCAGATGGCGACGGTCAGCGTCCCCGAGCCCCGGCTCATCACCGTGAAGCCCTGGGACAAGTCCCAGACCCAGGCCATCGACAAGGCCCTCCGCGAGTCGGATCTGGGGCTGAACCCGCAGGTGGACAGCGACCTGATCCGCATCCCGATCCCGCCGCTCTCCGAGGAACGCCGCAGGGACCTGGTCAAGGTCGCGAAGAAGCACGGCGAGGAGTGCAAGGTAGCCGTACGGAAGACCCGGCACGAGGCGCTCGACATGCTGAACGAGCTCCGGGACGCCGGCGAGGCCAGCGAGGACGAGGTCGACCGGGGCAAGAAGAAGGCCGAGGAAATCGTGCACGAGGCCACGGCGGCCATCGATCAGATCATCGCGGCCAAAGAGAAGGAAATCCTCGTCGTCTAGCGTGCTTGACATCGGAAACACGGAACGGGAAGATTTCCGGCGGACCGAATGACGAAGCTCCGCGCAGTGGCGGCTGGTATCAGCGACGTGGGGCTTCAACGCGACCACAACGAGGACAGCTTCGCCATCCTCAACGACCAGGAGCTGTACGTGGTCGCCGATGGCATGGGCGGTCATCGCGCCGGCGACGTCGCCAGCCGGCTCGCCACGGACTCCATGGTCGAGTTCTTCAGGGCCACCGCCGCCGAGGACGTGACCTGGCCGTTCCACTTCGATTCGCGGCTCTCCGAGGAGGAGAACCGGCTGCTCACCGGCATCCGCATCGCCAATCGGCAGATCATCGAGCGAAGCCTGCGCTCCCGAGAGTGTCACGGCATGGGCACCACCATCGTGGGAGCGCTGTTCAGCCCCGGGAAGGGGAAGATGTTCATCGGCCACGTCGGGGACAGCCGGGCCTATCGGGTCCGCGAGGGCAAGATCGCGCAGCTCACGCGCGATCACTCGCTGGTCAACGACTACCTGTTGGCCATGCCCGAGCTCACCGAGGAGCAGCGCAGCGAGCTGCCGAAGAACGTGATCACGCGAGCGCTCGGCATGCAGGACCACGTGACCGTGGACTTGCAGAGTGACGATGCGCAGGTCGGTGACCTCTACGTGCTCTGCTCGGACGGGCTTTCGGGGATGATCGACGACGGCGAGATCTTGGACGTCATCGGCGGGAACTCGGACATCACCGAGGCCTGCAGACGCTTGGTCGCGTTGGCCAACGAGCACGGCGGCGAGGACAACATCACCGCAGTGATCGTGAAGATCGAGGAGTCGAATGCCGCCAAGATCGAGATGACGGAGCCCACCCCGGCGGCCACCGCCAGCGCTGGCAGCGATTCGCCCGCGGAAGCGCCCGCCCCGGAGTCGGTGCCCGCCCCGGCGGACGCGGCAGGCGATGCGCCGAGCGGGGGCGAGCCGAGCTGAGCCTGCGATCACTTGCAGTGATCGAAGAAGAACCAGCTCTGGTCGATGTCGCAGAGAATCGAGAGGTTGTCGTCCGAGACCAGCCGCGGGCAGGAATACTCCGCCCAGATGCTCTCCTCACCGACCACCAGGGGCTTGTTCTCCACCGACACGTCACACAGCGCGTCCTGCGGGTTCTTGAGCACGTCGGTCGAGTTGGGGTCGAAGACGCTCACCGTCGCCTTGCCCGTGCCGCCCTTGGCGACCTTGCCTTGCACCTGGAAGAACATGCCGGAGGCCGGCTTCTCGATCAGGCCACTGAAGCTGATTTCCGCGCCGCTGCCGACGGAGCAACTGACCTCAGCGCCGCCCTCCTCGTCCGTGAAGGGCTTGCCCTTCGCGGTCGCCGACGGACCCACGCCGCCTTCGGCCAGGAAAATCGGGTCCCCTTGGCTCGGGCAGGACTTGCCGGTTTCGATCGGAGTCACGGTCGAGAGCTGGACGGTCGCCCCGCCCGAGGCCGGCGGCGCCGCCGGATCGCTGCAACCCAACACCGCCAAGATGGAAACCACCGCCGCGCCGGCGCTCGAGCCTCGAAGCATCATGTACGTCCTTCCGGGTCCTGACCCCACCTCCTGTTTAGCGCAGAGCGGGCGGGGCGAGCAAACGCGGTGGGGCGTCAACGCATGGCGGCGAGGCCGATCTCGAGGTCCCGCCATAGGTCCTCGACGTCTTCGAGGCCCACGGAGAGGCGGACCAAGCTGTCCGAGATGCCGACGGCGCGGCGCACCTCGGGCGGGATGGACGCATGGGTCATGATGGCAGGGTGCTCGGCCAGGGACTCCACCCCGCCCAGGCTCTCGGCCAGGGTGAAGATGCGGAGCGCGCTCAGAAAGCGCCGGGATTCGTCCACGCCGCCCTCGAGCTCCAGGCTGATCATGCCCCCGGGTCCCGCCATCTGCTCTCGGCACAGGCCGTGATCGGGGTGCGACGGGAGACCGGGGTAGTGCACCACCTCGACCCCCTTCGCCGTCGTGAGCCGACCGGCCAGCTCCATCGCGCTCTTCACGTGCTGCCGCATTCGGACGGGGAGGGTCTTGAGCCCGCGCAGCACCAGGTAGCAGTCCATCGGGCTCGGCACTGCGCCGATGGCGTTCTGAAGGAATCGGATCCGCTCGGCCAGGGCTTCGTCGCTCGTGACCAGCGCGCCGCCGACCACGTCGGAGTGCCCGTTGATGTACTTGGTGGTCGAGTGCATCACCACCGTCGCGCCGAGCTCGAGCGGGCGCTGCAGCACCGGTGAGGCGAAGGTGTTGTCGACGACGAGGGGGAGGCCGCGACTCCCGGCGACCGCGGCGATCTTCCGGATGTCGAACAGCTTGAGCAGGGGGTTCGTCGGCGTCTCCATCCAGACCAACCGCGTCTTGTCGGTGATGGCGGCCTCGACGCGCTCCGGTCGGCGCATGTCGAGGAACGTCGTCTCGATACCCATTGGCTTGAGGACCTTGTCGAACAAGCGGAAGGTCCCGCCATACACGTCGTCGCCCGAGACCACGTGGTCGCCCGGGCGGAGAGTGTGCAGCAAGGTCAGCGTAGCGGCGCTGCCGCTTCCGAAGGCGAAGCCGAAGCGACCGCCCTCGAGCGCCGCGAGGCACGCCTCGAGCGCCTCACGCGTCGGGTTGCCGCTGCGAGAGTACTCGAAGCGCTTCGGTTTCCCCGGCTCGGCTTGCGCGAACGTGCTGGACAGCACGATGGGCTGCATCACGGCGGCATGGGACGGATCGGGCTCCTGGCCAGCGTGGATGGCGAGGGTATCGAGCGAGCGCGATGCGGCGGCCATGGCGGGCTGATATCACGGCCCGGCCGAGGCAGAGGCAGATCGAGCACGAGTACGAGCACGAGCACGAACGGAGCGGGATCGGCGCCGCGGCTTCGCGCCTCTCCGGGCAGGCGCGGCCGCAGCGCGGCTCGGCCGGGGAGCGGCCGGTGGAACCACTCCTCGGGTCCTTGCCATGATCAGATCACGATCGGCAAAGGAGACCGAGACCCCCGCGAATACTGGCGAGGCCAGCGCAGGCACGAGCCGGCGGACTCGGGGACGGGGACGGGGATCCCCGCGAATGCCAGCGAGGCGGAGGCACGAGCCGGCGGACTCGGGGACGGGGACGGAGCAGAGAGCGCGGCCGCAGCGCGGCCCGGCCGCGAAGCGGCCGCTGGAACCACTCCTCGGGTCCTTGCCATGATCAGATCACGATCGGCAAAGGAGACCGAGACCCCCGCGAATACTGGCGAGGCCAGCGCAGTCGCGCGTTGGCATGGAAGGGTCGCGCG
>Ga0233425_10007024_pt1 | contig 16095 bp, 18 predicted proteins | sample Watercolumn_Towu_2_FD_181712 | JGI IMG/M metagenome (GOLD analysis project Ga0233425, IMG submission 181712) | Freshwater microbial communities from Lake Towuti, South Sulawesi, Indonesia - Watercolumn_Towuti2014_140_MG | ecosystem: Environmental > Aquatic > Freshwater > Lake | place...
GACGGGTGTCTTGGGTATAACTGTGGGTGTTGCCTAGATTCCCGTTTGCACGGGAATGACGGGTGTCTTGGGTATAACTGTGGGTGTTGTCTAGATTCCCGTTTGCACGGGAATGACGGGTGTCTTGGGTATAACTGTGGGTATTGCCTAGATTCCCGTTTGCACGGGAATGACGGGTGTCTTGGGTATAACTGTGGGTGTTGCCTAGATTCCCGTTTGCACGGGAATGACGTTGTCCGTCATACTCGCGAACGCGGGTATCCAGGCAACACTTTCATCTCGAACCCTCGAACCCACCGTTTGCGAAACGTATCGAGGGATAGAGGGCACTAGAATAAATAAAAGAGGGCTTTGCCAATCTGGCAAAGCCCTCTTTTATACTTATTGTTAAGAGCTTTATGTTTTGGTCTCTACAGCTTTTGTTTCAGTCTCTTTAGGCTCTTCTTTTTTCTTTTTACCTTTAAATTTACTCTTTAATTTTTCTGCGCCCTTTCTAACTGAAGTTTTTGCGTCCTTAAGGCCTTTTGATAATTTGCCTTTTAATTTCTTAAGTCTATTGGCTGGTCTTGAATCAGGATCCTTTAGTTCACTCTCTTTTTTAGTTAATAAAGTTTTAAGTTTTTTAACCTGTTTAGGTACAAATTTCTCAACAGCTCCAGCCTCTAACGCACTCTTGAGTAACTCTATTGTTATATTGTAATATTCGTCTGTTGCAAATCTTTTGCGTCCTGTAAAGTTGGCAAAGCGAAGCAGTGCTATATAAACATCCTGTCGAAGTTTCGTATCATCTTTACTTTTGCCAAGCTTCCTGAAGTCACCATCTAGATAACCATTTAACCAATCGGCAGCCTTTTTAAATGAAGCCATATCTCCAGTTTTTTTGAAAGATGTGTTTTTTGTTACAATAGATGAGGTTCTCTTAAATTTACTTTTTATTCTAGAGAAAAAGCCCTCTTTTTTAGGTTTTTCAGCTTTAGTGTCTTCTTTTGCTGGATTTACCGAAACAAAAAGAAGAGAAAGAGCAAGTGCTGAACCTAAGATCTTTTTTACCATTCTATATCTCCTTTTAGATATGGGGTTAAAGTTATTTTTTTTACATTTTTTACTTAATGTTAAAAATAAATTAAGCATTAAAAATAATATAGCAAAATTTTTATATAAAAGTGAAGTGTTTTTGATAAGCTATCCTTAGTAAATCTAAGCGTTAACCCTCAGGGCTACCAGCTCTGGGGGTGTCTAAGACGAAACTTTAGCTTTAACACATATGTTTCTAGTCCTAGTGGTGTGGTTAAAAACAAAACTATTGATCTTTAATTATCTTATGTATACTCTTTTTTTATCCAGACTTAAAAAAGGCGTTGTATAGTAATAGTAACCCTTTTACAAAAGGAGTACAGGATGAAGTGTATGAAGGTTTCATTGAAGGCCTTAACTATTATAGCGTTGGTTTCTGGTGCTGCCAACGCAGAGACATATTCAGGTAAGACATATCTTTCACCTCGACCAGTTAACTTTGATCTTCCGATGGAGTTGTCAACCTGGCATAATGCTCTGTTTAAAAAGCATGTCCCACCAGACAAATTAAAAGTCTGTGGCAGAATAGCAGTTACACCTTTTTATCAGGCTACTACTAATAAGACAGATATTGGTAAATATTTTGGTGTAGAGGGATATAATACATTTAAAGTGGTAACAGAAGACGATTTTGATGGTACTACGGTTCCCGTTACCAACACTTTCTTGATTCACGACGCAGCAAATGCTGGCATCGAGCCTTTAGCTGGGACAGTTACCTTTGAACCAAAACAGGAACTTTTTGGTGCACGCATAGATTATTTTCAGGATATTTTTAAAGGGTTTTTCTTTAAAGCTGCTCTTCCTATAGTTCACGTAAAAAACGATATGGGGATGAAAATTACAGACTCACACGCTTCTAACGAAATAGACGGTTCAACTTTTACACTCGAGCAATTTTTTAAAGGTGAAGTAAGTGTAACAACTGCCGGTTCTGATGATTTACAATCCTCTTTAACAAAAGGTAAAATTGATGGGGCTAGAAGTGCAACCGGTGTTGCTGATATAGACCTAGGGCTTGGATACAAACTCTTTTGCAATGACAAGAGCCATCTGTTTGTAACTCTTGCCGGCACTATTCCTACAGGCAAAAAGCCAACAGGTGAATGGTTGTTTGAACCTATTTATGGCAACGGCCAGCACTTTGGTCTTGGTGGTACACTTGATGGTGGCGTAGAGCTATGGGCAAGCAAGAAAGCTTCTATCTCTCTCTTAATTGATGTTAACTACCGTTATCTTTTTGATGCAACAGAGGATCGTATACTTGGGTTAAAAGAGAGTGGAAATGATGCAAACGCAATAGCTAATTTTAATCATTACTATATGGTTGGAACATTTAGCGCTGATGCAAACAAACCTTTGCAGCCAGCAGCCAACGTTTTAACACAAGGTTTAAAAGTAAAGCCAGGAAGTCTATTTGACGCAATGGCCGCTCTTTCATTTAGGACAAGTGGGTTTGTATTTGATCTTGGTTATGATCTGTTTTATAAAGAAAAAGAGACTGTGGAGTTAAAAGATTGGACAGATGATGTTTACGGTATTGCAATACGTGATTTTGACACAACAGAAGTTTTTGCTGATGATGATGGCTGCAGAGAGCGAAATCTCAATAAAGAATATTTTAACCTTGATGTAGTCACCAATCCATCTCAGGTTTCTCATAAGATCTTTGGTTCACTTGGTTATCTTTGCAATGTTTCTAAGAAGTATCCTACAATGCTTGGGCTAGGTGGGTCTTATGAATTTAAGTCAGAGAATTCAATACCTGATAAATATGAAGTGTGGGTAAAAGCAGGTATAGCTTTTTAAAATAAGAGAGATAATTTGAAACCAAGAAATTAGGCAGTTTAAAGACTGCCTAATTTCTTGAGAAAAGTATAAAAATTACAAGGTGAGTTTAAAAGTTGCCACTTTTTGTTAAAACCTTATTTAAATTTGAAAATAATACAACAAGATATTGACATTTAGTATTTTTTTTAGAATAATTAGTAAAGAGATTAATTTTAAAAAGAATTTAAAAGCGAAGTAGAAGTATATAGAATAATTTATAAAGAAAGGTGTTTATGATGAGAAAAGTTAGATTGTTATGTTTTATTTTATTATCGTCTTTGGTATGCACAGTCTTTTCTGCAAAAATTACTCAAGAGCTGACTATAAATGTAAAAAAAACTGACTTAAATAGAGCAGCAGTTAAGAAAATAATTGAAGCAATTGATAGGGCCAGTAGAGAAGAAATCCAAACTTGGTTAAAAGAAGGTAATGGAGCCGTTTTAAGCAGATACTTGGAAAGAGAATCTGCGTTAGCAAAAGCGTTAGATGCAGCAATACACGAAGGGCTCTCACGAGAAGAAGAGGTCTCATCCTTCGCTTCAACTAGAAGAGGGGAAAGATTTCAATCATCTGAAAGCCCACGACCTGAAGAATCAGAACGATCTCTTCCTCCAAGCACGTTCGGACCCAGACAACGATTCCGCCAATCACCAGTACGAATAGAAAGTGGTTGTGAGTGTGTAGGAAAGACGCTTGAGGGCTTGAGAATGCAGTTGGGGCACTTGCGAGAAGAAAATGAAGGTTTAACAAGAGAGAATGAAGAGTTGAAACGCAGATTAGATGAATCTAGACGCAGTGCGAGCGAGGAGATGTCGGGACAGGTACGCGATCTAGAGTCACAGGTAAGCACTCAACGCTCAGAGCTTGAAGCGAGCGCAGAGAGAGAAAAAGAGTTGAGGCGAGCTGCAGCGGAGATAGACGTGTTTAGGCGAGAGCTTGCAGATAGAGAAGAAGCGTTGAGGCGAGAGCTTGTAACGGCAGAAGAGAGGTTGAGGCAAGCTGCAGAGAGAGAGGCGCAGTTGAAGGCAGCTCTTGAAGCCGCTAAGGGGCAAGCTGAAGAGAGAGAAGAAGCGTTGAGGCGAGAGCTTGCAGAGAAAGAGGCGCAGTTGCAGGCAGCTCTTGAAGCCGCTAAGGGGCAACAAGCTGAAGAAAGACATAGCCCATCACCAGGCCCATCAGTAGACCCATCAGCAAGTTCAGGGGGAGATGTGCCGGTGAGAGTTGGTGGGATGAGTGATGATGATTTGATTGCGGCTGCCAAAAAATTAACATCAGCAAGCAGCGTAGAAGAATTGACGACTTTTGCGGGGGAATTACATAAAAGACAAGCCGCGGCTAGCGGGCCCGCAAAGAAGAAATTTAGTGGTGTAACGAAGGTTGATACCCTATTACACGCGAAGAAGTCATAAAAAAAGTTAATAATTTATTAAATAAAATTTAGAGAAGGATTTATTATGAATATAAAATATTTTGTGGTTTTTTGTTTATCATTGTTTGCGAGTGTTCCGTTTATTTATGGAATGCAGGATGCGAACGCAGTTTATACGGCAGTAGATGGAATGCCAACAAAAGCAGGTAAAGACGCAATGACAAAAATTGCCAATAAGATTGCTGTTATTGAAGACATTATTGGTACTCCAAGCCAGCCAAAAACACCGCCTCAAGACGAAATAATTGGCGCTGTAAATGATGAGGGTTTTTAATATCATTTGAGTTTCAAATTTAAAGAGGGGCAAGACTTTATCTTGCCCCTCTTTAAATTTGTCCTTTTTCTTTTTTCTAAATATCTCTGAATCATTACAAACACAATCTCTTGTGAATTTTATCTTCTTATAAAATTCCAAATTTGTATAAAATTCTTCTGGGTACCCTGCTTAGTACAGGTGGAGCTTCCCAGCTATGGCTGCAGGCGGGTAGTGTCAATAAAATTGTGTCTAGGGATACCCTGTTAAACATAAAATTATCCTACTGTAAACATTTCATTTAAAATATTTTTAACTTCAGAAAAAGATGTTATCGGGTATTTTAAATAAAAATTATTTTCTTGTTCAATCGGACAAGCACTTATAAGCGTTAGAGCACTTTCCGGGCTTGGAAATGCATTTCGTATGGCTTGTGTTCTTCTGATCGTTTTATTTAAACGTTCTATCCAATTTGTTGTGTATATCATGCAATGTATGTGATGCGGGAATGTTAGATAAGCAAAATGATCCTTGAATTCTTCTTCCTTAAACTTTTGATCTATCCAAAAAATAAAATAATACGAAGACTCAAGCGGCTTTTGAAGCCATCCTTGCCGTTGTTCTTCAAAGTTTTTAGTAATATTTGAAACGGACATGGGTGAAAGTTTTTGCCAAAAACATCACCCAAAACAGCCTCAATATCCCTTGTTGTAAGCCCTTTAACGTATAATTTTGCGGCTAAAGTATGTATCTGCGCATCATATTGCTTAATCGCCTCAAGAAATATAGGCTTTAAAAAAGAAAGCCTATCACGTGGGACATTAATTTTAAAACATGGATTTACACCCCTGACTAGTCGGTCATAATAACCATTTCCCCCTTGTTGGATTCTTCTGTAGTTTTCAAAAATTCGCCCCTTCTAATATTTAATGAAGAAATATAAACTCGTGGGTATAACTGTGAGTATTGCCTAGATTCCCGTTTTCACGGGAATGACGTTGTTTGTCATGCTCGCGAATGCCGGGATCCAAACAAAACTTTTGTTCCGTGCCCCAGCCGTCATCCTCGCGAATGCGGGGATCCAGGCAAATCTTTCGTCTTGAACTCTAAAATATAATTGTTACAATATCGTGATGAAGAATTTTTATGTTTACATTTTGTGCTCTAAAAAAAATGGAACTCTATACATAGGCGTAACAAATGATCTTAACCAAAGAATTCAAACGCATACAGCCAAATTAATTCATGGTTTTACTAACAAATATAACGTTATGCGGCTGGTTTATTATGAAGTCTTCGAATCTATTACTATGGCAATTCGCAGAGAAAAACAACTGAAAAAATGGAATAGATTATGGAAAATTCAGCTCATTGAAAAAATGAATCCAACATGGAGAGATCTATGTCATTCTAATATTTAATGAAGAAATATAAACTCGTGGGTATAACTGTGAGTATTGCCTAGATTCCCGTTTGCACGGGAATGACGTTGTTTGTCATGCTCGCGAATGCCGGGATCCAAACAAAACTTTTGTTCCGTGCCCAAGGAGTCATCCCGGCGAATGCCGCTTGCACTGTTGTATCTTTTGGGATACAATAACAATTAGATTTAATTTATAAGGTTTACATGCTACTTGAAATAATTATTTACCAAACTTCATCAGGCCATAAGCCTTTTAGTAAATGGTTTGAAGCTTTAAAAGACACAAAAGCAAAATCACTTATACTTAACAAATTAGATAGAGTAAAACAGGGGAATTTTGGTGATACCAAACCTATTAGCAACGGAGTAAGGGAGCTTCGTTTACACATAAGCCCTGGGTATAGAATATATTATGCTAAAGAGGGGAATAAAATTATACTGCTTTTATGTGGTGGGACAAAAAGTAAACAACAAAATGATATAGCAAAAGCAATTAGATATCTTTCTGATTTTAAGATTAGAGGAAGCGTAAATGACAAAAACAAAAAAAACTAAAAAATACAAAACAGGTGTCCCTTATGACGAGTGGCTTATAAAACAGCTAAAAGATCGTAAGATTGCAACAGAATATTTAAATAATGCAATAAAAGAGGGGCTAAAGGGGGATAAAGAATCACTTGAATTGCTTCTTATGGCTTTAAGAAATGTAATTCAAGCAAATGGAGGGTTTGCCAAAATTTCTAAGAAAGCTGGACTGGGAAGAGAAAGTTTATATAAAGTCGTTTCAAAAAACGGAAATCCAGAATTTAGAACAATTACAGCCTTAACGTCAGCACTTGGACTAGAATTAAGGTTTATGTAAAACAGCCATCATACTGGCAAACCCTCCCCAGCTCATCCATGGTCCTGGGCACCCCACTAACATTTGCAAATCACTGGTAGCTAACGCCCTGAGCTAACGAGATTTCGCCCCTACCGGGGCTAGCCCGTCGCCGGGATGACGTATGGGGCACTGTATGATCCTTTTATACGTTCTACTTCGCCAACTAGGCTTTGCTAAAGCTACGCAGGGGGTACTCAGGATGAGCGGGGGGTTGGTCTTGCTGTTCGGAAATGATTGTGTTAAAATTAAAAAAAATAAGAGGTTTTATGAGAACAGGTAGATTTTTAGAAAAAAAAGTTCTTGAAAAAATAAAAGAGAAACTTGTTAGAGCTTATAATCCAGTTGCTATTTATCTTTTTGGTTCACATGCATGGGGAGTTCCAACTAAAGACAGTGACCTTGATTTATTAATAGTTGTAGAAAAATCTGAACTTAATCATGAACTTAGGCCAATTGCAGCTTATGATGCGCTTGAAGATGTTCATGTTCCTTTAGATATAATTGTTTATACAAGAAATGAATTTGAACATAAAATTAAAGATGTTTCTACTCTTGGTTATAAAATAAAACAAGAGGGGCGAGTTGTATATGGAGCAATATGAAACGTGGCTTTTAATTGCTCAAGACGATTTAAAGGCTGCAAATATATTGTTAGAATCTGATGTTACAAATGCTGCGTTATTTCATGTACAACAGGGAATAGAAAAATGTCTAAAGGCTTATCTCTCTTTTAAAAAACAGGAAACTATAAAAACACATGATCTTGTTTTTTTATTAAGAGCCTATCCGAAAATTATTGATCAAAAATCTCTTCGGGCCGCTCGTGGTGAGTGCAAACCCCACATCCTTCGATACGCTCTGCCTCACAAAGTTCGGCTTCGCACTCAGGACGAGCGGGATTTGCGTATCGAACCATGCGGCACACCAAAAAAATTATTTGTGCAGCAAATGCTTAAAAAAGCTTTCACTGTTTTTTCTAAAGTAAAAAATGATATCGTAATGTCTTAATTACTGGCTGTCACCAAAGTATAGACGCTAAAGCTACTTTATAGCGGGGGTGATCCTTCGATACATTTCGCTTCGCGAAACACTCAGGATGAGCGGGGGGGTTAAATAAAATCAAGCTTTTTCTAGACAAAGCTTGTCATCCCTATGGTAGAGGAATTGTTACCAAAGTGGAGGCCGGGATCCCCTTCCCGCGCCATCCAGGCGGAGGAGTTGCCATCCAGGCAGAGAGGTTGTCATCCCGGCAGAGGCCGGGATCCAAACAAAACTTTTGTTCCGTGCCCCAGCCGTCATCCTCGCGAATGCCGGGATCCAGACAATGCTTTTGTTCCGTGCCCAAGGAGTCATGTGACCTTGTTATCTTGCTTTGTAGTATACTACGAGTTCTTTGTGTCTACAAAATAGTAGCAAGGTCAAGGCGGACGGGGGCTTTTTATTCTAAAACAAGCTTTTCTTAAGATATTTGTAAAAATGACAGTTGCTGTCATAATATATGACAAGTAATGTCATTTTGTAAAATAAGGTTATTTGTAGGGGTATTTGTATGTTTACACGAAATGTTTTTTCTAAGCTTGAAAAGTCTTTAGATAGAGCCAGAGTTGTTTTACTTAATGGGGCAAGGCAGGTAGGCAAGACAACTATGGCGCAAGAGTTTGTTAAAAAAAATGATTTCTCGTATATGACTTTTGATGATGAGCTTGTATATTTAGCTGCAAAAAAAAATCCAGCCGGCTTTATTTCACAAATTAAAAAACCGGTAGTTTTGGACGAAGTTCAAAGAGTGCCAGAGATTTTTCTTGAAATTAAAAAGGATGTTGATAAAAATTCTGGGGCTGGAAGATATCTTCTTACTGGCTCAGCTAACCCATTATTGATCCCGCGTTTGGGAGACTCTCTTGCTGGCAGAATGGAGATTATTGATCTTTTCCCATTATCGCAAGGTGAGATTAATAATAATAAAGAGCGCTTTATAGACGCTGTGTTTAATAGATGGAAACTTAAAACTAGTATTAAAGTAATTTCTAAAAATGATTTGTATAAAAGAATTTTAAAAGGGGGGTATCCTTATGTTCAAGCTTTTGATGAAGAGGGGTGTGAAGCTTGGATGAGAAGCTATTTAAGTTTATTGTTGCAAAAAGATATTAAAGATTTGGCTCAGATTGAAAAGTTAACTGAGTTACCAAATTTATTAAAAATTTTAGCATTAAGGGCATCTAATATATTAAATGTGGCAGAAGTAGCAAGAGATAGTAAAATTTGTGCAAAGACTTTGCACAGGTATATAGCATTACTGGAGACAATTTTTATTATCAATCTTGCAAGCCCATGGAGTACGAATATTTCTTCAAGATTTATAAAATCACCCAAGTTATATTTAATTGACTCTGGTTTATTATCTTATCTTTTGGACACTAATTTAAATAAAGCATTAGAAAATAGTACCCATATGGGTAGGATATTTGAAAATTTTGTAGTTGGTGAGTTAAAAAAACAGAAGACATGGAATAAAACTATTGTAAATATGTACCATTTTAGAGTTAGCTCTGGGCAAGAGGTTGATATTGTGTTAGAAGACAGATCTGGAAATATAGTTGGCATTGAAGTAAAGAGCAGTGAAAGGGTAATTGATCAAGATTTTAATGGACTTAAATTTTTAAAAGAGCGAGTTAAGGATAAATTTATTGTGGGTATTGTGTTATATACGGGGCAATTATGTTCCCCAGTTGATAAAGATCTTTATGTTCTTTCTATTAATTCTTTGTGGGATGATGTCTGGAACCCTGTATGATGATTAATAGCCTATCCGAGATTCCGCCCCTAACGGGGCTTAGATGATTATATATTAAGAGTATCAAGACTTTTCCAGCTAAGCACTGTCCCGTGTATTCTAGATTGATTCTCACTGCCGCCGTAAATTATATATCCATTTTGCAAAGCGCTTTTACTTATTTTATACCACTGCTGTAATGCATTGAAAATTTTTGGATAGGGGGTCATGCATGCTTTAATCTCTATTGGGATTAATTCAGAGGCTTTTTCGATAATACAATCAATCTCATTTCCATGATTATCTCGCCAAAAGGCCATTTTGCAAGAGCTACGCCCAGATCTAACGCTCTGGATTACCAGTGGTTAGCCCCTATCTTGGCTTATTTGAGTATATTATTTAAAATATGTTTCTAGCTTTGTTAGATATTCAAAAAGATTATATCTTCTCAAGACATCTATTTATTATCTGGAACACTATTGTCTGGGCATCTTGCTCTTTTAATTTTATATAAAACTCTCCACTTTTATATAGATAATATAATAGATCAAGTTGGCCATAAAACTCTTCTGGTATATTTTGTCTTATCACAGGCCAGTTGTCTAAAAGATTGGCGAGTAGACGTAGATTTGTCTTCTCTTCTGGTATAAGTGCGTGAAGTAAAAGATAGCTGGATAGTGTAAAGATAATAAATGTAACGATTGCTGTTGGGAGAAGTGATGGGGTATTTATTTTAGACTTTGTTGTGGGTGTTGTCTGGATTCCCCCAACTTCGTTAAGAGGGGTACTAGCGAAGCCGGGCGGGTCTGCTTTTGCCTGGATGACGGGTGGATTAAGGGTTTTTAATAGATTCAAGAGCACTTGACGATTTACTTTTAATCTCTCTGTTGTGTTAATAATTAACTCTGTCATTTTATTATTTTCTTTTAAAAGTGAAGAGAGATTATCTTGTGATCTCTTTTTAATTAGCGTGACTATAAATGTGACAAGTGCTCCTATTGTACATGAGAGTGCGAGCCTGACTGATGTTTTATCTATAAATCTTTTTGGAAGGGTAGTGGGGTCGAGAAGTTCTTCAAGATATTTATAAGAGTTTTTGGAGGGTGTTATTTTTGGTATACCCGGGGGAGTTGTCTGGATCTCGGCTTTCGCCGGGATGACGTGCTGTAGAGCACGCATGTGGTCATCCCCGTGAAAACGGGGATCTAGGTAAAGCTTTCGTCCTGTGCTTAAGTATTTATTTGTGGGTATACCCGGGGGAGTTGTCTGGATCCCGGCTTTCGCCGGGATGACGTACTTGGGATGATCCCTCGATACATTTCGCTGCGCAAAACACTCGGGATGAGTGCAATGGATTTTTGGTGTAAAAAGATTTAATGAAAGTATAGATATGATAAAGAGTAAGATTGTACGAATGTGTCTTGTCATAAGTTTAATTCCAAAGAGCCTATATGTTAGAGTCTGTTTTATCGGGAAAAAGTAACACGGCTTATGGTGTTGGTCAAGGTGTAAATAAAATTTCAAGACGGGCCTTGACAGAAGAAAATAAAATGCGTAAATTTGCAAAGTGAAAAAGATTTATATACACCCCCCGCGACGCGGGGGGTGTAAGGGTGTGCAAAGTGAAAAAGATTTACTGTACATCCCTGCGTTATGCCCTGAGGTGCACGGGGGTGTAAAGGGTGTACAAAGTGAAAAAGATTTGCTGTACATCCCTGTGTTATGCCCTGAGGTGCACGGGGGTGTAAAGGGTGTACAAAGTGAAAAAGATTTACTGTACATCCCTGCGTTATACCCTGAGGTGCACGGGGGTGTAAAGGGTGTACAAAGTGAAAAAGATTTCCCGTGTACCCCCGCAATGCGGGGGTACACTTATCCAGAGTGTATAATATTTATAATAATACGTTAGGTTAGTGGGTGTTAAATATTAGTGAGTAACTTTATATGCGCGTAGATTTATCATTTATGCGGGCAGCGCTTGATGGTGCCCGCATTTTTTATCAGGGGTGTGAGATTACAGATCTCTCTTCTTTCCCTAAAAATATTAAAAATTTAAACACAGAGGTGGGGATCTCTTTTGACAGTCGAGAATTTATAGAACAAGACTTTTTTATTGCACTTAAAGGGGCCCGTGTTGATGGTCACCAGTTTGTACAAGAGGTTGTTTTAAAAGGGGCAAGTGGGGTACTGGTAAGTGATGAGTCTTTAGTTCACACATTAAATACACAAGAGTGTCTAATAGTTCTTGTGCCTGATACTTATAAAGCCCTTATAGATTTAGCCAAAGCTTGGCGTAAGCTTATTACTTGCCCTGTTGTTGGAATTACGGGTTCTATTGGCAAGACCAGCACAAAAGAGATTATAAGAGAGATTTTAAAAATATCTGGGGTAAATTATTATGTCTCTTTAAGAAATCAAAATACTTTTATTGGGTTGTGTGCAAATATTTTACGAATTCCACAGGATTTGCAAGTAGCTATTCTTGAGGTTGGGATAAGTGAACCGGGTGAGATGATTAGTAAGTCAGATATCTTGCGTCCTACGATGGGGGTAATTACTCTTATTGCCCATTCACACATAAGTCAGTTTGGTTCTATAAAGACAATAGCCAATGAGAAGAGACAATTATTTGCTCATTTTGGTGAGAATAACATAGGGATTATCTGTGGCGATCAAAGTTTTTTGTTAGATCAGTGTTACTTCCACCCTGTTGCTCGTTATGGCTTTAAAACTATTAATCAGGTACAGGCAAGAAGAATAAAAACAATAAACGATAGTGCTGGAAATTTAAAAACCAGTTTTATATTAAAATCTTTTGACAATAAAACTTTTGTAAAAATTAACGGGTATCATAAGGGCTTAATATATAATATGCTTGCAGCCTGTGCTGTTGCTAATTTTTTAAAAATCCCCTTTGAGTGTGTAACAAAAGCACTTGAAAATTTTAATAGTTTCTCACATAGGTTTCAGTCCCGTGTTATAAAAAATAATAGGGGGGTTATTATAAGTGACTGTTATAATGCAAATCCAGAAAGTACACGTGCTGCACTTGATGCTTTTAAATATTATAAGTGGGACGGGCAAAAGATTATAATTTTAGGTGACATGAAAGAGCTTGGGATCAAAGAGAGATACTGGCATAGATACATTGGTCGAGTTGTAAGCAAACTTTCTGGTGTAAGTAAAGTTATAACAGTTGGGCAACTTGCTAAAGATATAAATAAAGTTTTGCCTGAATCTTTAAATTCTGTCTGGGCTCAAGATTGGTCTGGTGCCTGCAATTATCTTGAAGATTTTTTAAAAAATTCACCGGCGCTTGTGCTTATTAAAGCCTCACACAGCATGTCTCTTGATAATATAACAGATCATTTTTGTGAGTAATAGAGGCTTATAGGCCCTAATTTAAAATTTTATTAAGTGATTTCCAGCTGATAATATTAGCTGTGTTAGTTTTATAATCTTCATGCCCGCCGTAAATTAAAAAACTATTTTTATATGGTAATTTTGTTTTGGCTAAAGTGTTCCAGTACAAAAGCCCATCTATCATGTTTTGTGAAAATGTCTTACCTGCTTTTGCCTCTATTGTCATAAGCTCTTGCCCATTTTCTATTACACAATCTATTTCGTGTCCTGTTTTATCTCTCCAAAAATATAATCTTGGTTCTTTGCCCAAGTTATATCTCTGTTTATAAAGTTCAGAGATTATAAAAGATTCGAAAAGATTTCCCCTAATATAATGTGTAAATAGCTGTTCTTGTGATTCTATTCCCAGGATAGAACAGGCAAGCCCTGTGTCATAAAAATATATTTTTGGGGATTTTATTAAGCGCTTGTTAAAATTTTTATAATGAGGCTGGAGTAAAAAGATAATATAACTTGCAGCCAGAATGGAGATCCATGATTTTGCAGTTGCAATAGTTACACCACAGTCGTTTGCCAGCGAGGTTAAATTTAAAATCTGCCCAATTCTTCCTGCGCAAAGTCCGATAAATCTCTGAAAGGTTATAAGATCTGTTATGTTAGTTATCTGCCGTACATCTCTTTCTACATATGTTTTAATATATGGTGGATATAAATCTAAAGGTGAAGCCCCTGTGGCATATAACCTTGGGTAAGAGCCATTAAAAATAATCTGGTCAAGAGAGATATTTTTCTTTACTGTCATTATTTCATTTATAGATAACGGTAATAGTGTGCATATGGCAACTCTTCCTGCAAGAGTTTGTGATATCTTTTCGTTTAATAAAAAGTTATGCGAACCGGTAATTACAAAAAAACCTGGTTTATTATTTAAATCAACATGTGCTTGAATGTATGACAAGAGTATTGGGCTTTCTTGAATCTCATCAAGAATAAGCCCTGGTGTATCTTTATGTGTCTCTATAAATGCTTTTGGATCTACTGTTGCTATCTCTTTGTTTCGTGGTTCTTCTAAAGAGATATATTTATAATTTTTAAAAGTATTTATTGCAAGAGTTGTTTTGCCTGATTGTCTTGGTCCCAAGATAGCAAGTACCGGGAAATATTTAGCTAAATCTTTAAGTTTTTTACTTAATTCTCTTTTTATTTTCATTTTTTTAAGCCTTTACTTATAGAAGCGTGATTCTAGGCGAAAGCCAAGAACAAGTTATTACTGGACAAATTTTATACTAGACTATGAAATTTGTCCAGTAATAAGTTTTATTTTGTTTGGATCTTGCCCAGGAGTAGGTCACTAACATTCATAAACCAGTAGAATTTAACGCTCTGGGCTACCGAGATTCCGCCCATAACGGGGCTTAGATGAAATGTTTTTATTTTAAATTAATTTTCGGATAGGCTCTTAAGTAGTTCTCTACTTTTTTAATATTCTTGTCTGATTTTTTAAAACCGGGTAAAGTGAAAATATAAAAGAATATATTAAAGAAGGGAGAAGTTATGAAGGGGATAAAAGAAGAACAGGGGGGTGGGGGATGGGAGGAGCCGCTTGTGCAAAGCTTGATGGGTTTGCCACATAAGATTTTACAAAATCACGAAGTTGAGGATTTAGCACCTATTGTTCTGCATGAATTGGGGCACGATTGTTATTTTGACTTAGATAAAGCTATTTATCTTGTCGATAATCCAGATTTTGATTGTGTTAAAGGGATAGCCGGTTTCTCTCGTGACGAGTGCAAGTTTCACAACTCTGATCTTTGGCAAAACCCTAACTCTTTTTCTATTGATATGAAGAATGCTATATTTCATACAAATCTAAAAAAATTTTTAGCAAGAAGTATTCAAAAAAAAGAGCCAGGGGATGTTTTAAATTCTGATGAAATTTGTGATATAGGGCTGCGCTTTGGAATAAAGAATCCCTCTTTTTTAAATTGGCGAATGAAGCACGGTAACAATGGTATTTTAATTTTTGAAGCGCGAATCCCTCAGATGGCACGGAAAAAAGAGCTTTTGATGCATGCTGGTTCTTTATTAAGCTTTTGCTAGAGGCTAGAGAATAGTAATGACAGTCTGGTGTATATTAAAATCTTGTGTTATCTGTGCTGTGAGTTTAGCGCAGCTTTGTTTTTCACTATAATTGGGGGAGAATAATCCTGTTGTTAATTTTAGGGGAAGGGTGCTGTGTAAAATACACAGCGGGGTATCTTGACTAAAAAGTTTCCAAAGATTTTTATCTTCTAACACTTTGATCTGGGGTGCAAGATTAAAGGCCCAGTTTAAATTAACAGGTGTCTTTAAATTATTGTTTTGCAAGTACCAGTCTTGAATTAAAATCTTTTTCTCTTCTTTGTGATAAATAATTTTTCTGTGCAGGCAGGCCCCATTGACGTCATGCTCGCGAATGCGGGCATCCAGGCAAAGCTTTCGTCTTGAACTAAACCATTCGTGGATGTAGCTGGTAGTGTTGCCTGGATCCCGGCGAAGGCCGGGATCCAGATTAACTTTATAATAATCATAAAGTGTAAAAGTATTATCTTGTTGTGTGATCTGTCCTGAGAATTTATTTTGTGATATTTGGAGTGAAAAAAGAGTCTTTGGGTCATTCTCTATAGTGCCCATATCACTTATATAAAAAGTGTTATGTGCATCAAAACTTCTAAAGTAATTTCTTAAATATATATTTTTTGTGTAACAGTAGCTCCCTGGGTCTATAAATACTGGGTGCCCATTTATAGCAAGTGTAAAAGATAAAAAGTCTTGATGAAAGTGCCCCGTTGGTTGTTTTTTATTATAAACAGGGTGCCGGAATGTAAAATAAATTTTTTCGTCACGCAAGATAGTTAGCCCAAAGTATGGATATGTTTTAACGTTGGGATTTGCACAGCCGTCATCCTCGCGAAAGTGGGGATCCAGGCAAGACATACGTCTTGGGCTTAATAAGATTCGTGGGAATAGGTGAAAGTGTTGCCTAGATTCCCGTTTGCACGGGAATGACGTGGGGATTGCACAGCTG
>Ga0233425_10007025_pt1 | contig 16095 bp, 17 predicted proteins | sample Watercolumn_Towu_2_FD_181712 | JGI IMG/M metagenome (GOLD analysis project Ga0233425, IMG submission 181712) | Freshwater microbial communities from Lake Towuti, South Sulawesi, Indonesia - Watercolumn_Towuti2014_140_MG | ecosystem: Environmental > Aquatic > Freshwater > Lake | place...
GGAAAGAACGGCCGCAGCCGTTCCATCTGCTCGTCCGTCAGCCAAAACAAGTCGCTCATTCCTGTCTCCTCACGGAGCCTGAATCAGATCGCTCGCCTCAAATCAATGGGTCCTGAACCTAGCTCTCGTAGGATGTTCAATATCGCGCCCATCGATTGATAGATGGAACGTAACGCGAACTTTGGCAAGAGGGATCTCGACCGCTGAACCCGCGCCGGACGAACGTCGTCATTGCACCGCCTGTGACGTTCAGCCAGCATTGCCGCGCATGTTCGACGCCGTTCCAGCCCGATATTGGTTGCTACTTCTGATCGCGATCATCGGGTTCGCCCCGGCGCGGTACGTTTATCGGCACGTGACGCGATCTCCTTCGCGACGCGACATCACGCAACCGCAGGAGGATCTGACCTGGCGGTCGCCACGCGCGCTGGCGGTGAACGTTGCGATTTTGGTCGGCTTGGCGGCGCTGGCCGTCTTCATCTTCACGCCTGCTGCCGCCGAATTTGCCCGATCTCCCAGCTTCGTGCCGATACTTATGATTGGGCTGGGTGGCTTCGCGCTCTGGTCCGTGATCAGCGGTTATATGTCGGGCACGATCGAGCCGATGGTGCGGGGTGCGAGTTGGAAGTTCGACCGCGCCGAGCAACCGAAACGATATTGGGCATCGATGAGCTGGAACGGGCTGCTCGGGATCGGCCTTCTGTTCTTCAGCGGTCAGCTACTTGTCGACGCACCGATGCAAGCCCTGCGTGACCGATGTCACGATTATGAGAACGAGCGGCCCGCGACGGATGAGCTGACTGCCTGCAACCGGCTGCTGTCCGAGCACCCCAATCAAGACCGATCAAGCGTGATCGCCGCTCGCGGTTCAGCATACTATCGCATGCGCGACTATCGGCGTGCAGGCGCCGATTACGCAACGGCGATCGGCCTCGATCCGAACGCCAGCTCCTCGCATTACAACCTCGGGCTCGTGCACGAAGCGTTGGGCGCACGAGAGAGCGCGATCGCCGACTATTCGGCAGCTGTCTCCGTCGACCCGAAGAACGCCGAGGCCTATTCGAACCGAGGTTTGATCTTTTTGGACACGGGAAGGTTCGATCAAGCGATTTCCGACTTCACCAACGCCCACGAGCTTCAGCCAGCGAATGTCGAGCCGCTTGCGAACCGTGGCCTCGCATTCGCTTGGAGCCGTGATGCCGCTCGCGCCGAACAGGATTTCGCCGCCGTCAGGACACGCGACGAATCAAACTTGGTCGTCCTGCATGGTGAAGGCGTCCTCGCGATGGCCCGCGGCGATATGGCCGGAGCCGTCCGCCTGTTCAGCGTCGCGATCGCTCGCGAAGCCGACGACGCTTGGGCTTATAGTATGCGAGCTGCCGCATATGGGCGGCTTGGCGAACATCAGAAGATGCAGGCGGATGCTGAGATTGCGGAGCGACTGCGGCGGCGCGACGGGCAGAGCAGGGGCCGCTGACATCGGACCGGTATAATAGAGCAGACCGTCCAGTATCGCCCAGAACCGGACATTCGGCCGCAGCGACGCCGTGGCCGAACCCGATCGTCGCTCGGGTTCATCAACAAATTTGGTCGACACTGCTCGGTGCCTTCTGCACGTTGCTGACGTAGACCAACGGAGGCATGGATGAGCAAGATACAGGCTGTCGCTCGCTTCAAGATCAAGCCTGGCAAAACAGGAGAGTTTAAGCGGCTTTCCGAGAATTGCATGCGGCTTGCACGGGAAAAAGACCCCGGGACGATCCGATATGACATCTTCTTGAATGACGATGAGACTGAGGCGGTCGTTTACGAGGAATATGAAAGCGCAGAGGCACACCTCGCTCACTTCGAGAACATGGGCGAAAACGCTGCCGCGATCTTTGAAATCGTGGACATGGAAGGAGAGCTGTGGGGAGATCCCAGCCCGGAATTACGGGCAGGCGTCGAGGCCCATGGCGTGAAGGTCTACTCCCCTTTTATGAGGCTGACGGATTGATCCGAAGGGCAAGGTCGCGTGTTCGCTTCCCACCAGGTGTGGTCAATCAGTGGCGTTCCATAGCGGCCGCTGATTGAAGGTAGTGTCGGCCGCTGGGATTACCGGCCTACCGCCCCAACCTCCGTCGGACGCGTTCACGCGCGCAGGCCACGACGGGGTCCCAATCCACGCTGCGGAACTCGAGCTGATCGATATCCTGCTTAAGAATGTCGATCGGCAGGCCTTGGCCGTACTTGTCGCCGGCGTCGCCGCTGGCATGGCCGGCGAGCTGATCGAGGCTCTGCTTCGCGATGCGCCGACGTCTGCCCTCGCGCTTCATCGTATGCCTTGTCGAGTAGAACGCCTTGTCACTCTCCGTGATGCCGAGTCTGCGGAGCGCTCGGTTGATTTCTGCGGAGAGCAGCCGATACCTGTCGCCGTAAGCGTCGACCCGAAGATCGTCGAACAGCCATTCCTCGCCACGACGCCGCTGGTCATCCACAAGGCTGAGGAAGCCACCTTCCAGCACGATCCAGTGCAGCGGGATGTCGCGAATAGAGCTGCGGGTCTTCTGCCGACGCGGTGCGACCGCCGGTGTCTTACCGATGCTTCTTACTCGTTTGTCGCGGCGAAAGCGCATCACCCATTCGCCCTCTTCTTCAACGATGTCGTTCGGCTTCAGTTTGCAATGCTCACCCGGCCGCGATCCGTGAAAAGGGGCCATGAACAAGATCCAGAACATCGTGTCGCTGCACGCACTAGGATCGGTCATCAGCGTCGAGCCATAGATCAGTTGCATGTCGTGGTCAGAGAAGTGATCACGCTCGTTGCCTTGCCACTTCGCACCCTCCACTTCCACTTCAGCGGCAGGGTTGTGCGTGATCCACTGACGCCTTTTCGCAACGGCAAGCATGCGGCGAACGGCGGCTAGATGCTTTCCCACTGTGGGCGGCTGCAGAGTCGGTAGGTCGTTCTCAGCTGCAATGCGCATTTGTTCGGCCAGTGGGAGACGGGCAACGTCTCTTTTTGCCCGTGACGGTAATCGCGCGACTTCTTGTAAGAAGAACTCCACCATTTCTGTCGTGATCATCGATAGAGTCGATGTTTTACACAACTCCTCGAATCGAGATAAGGCAGTCGCGAACTCATCAGCGGCCTTGTTTGGCCCAGATATGTTCTTGCCCTGCTTCCACAGCTCGAAAGCGTCCGCAAGCGTGTGGCTGATCGGCGGGGACACGGGGAGCGGTGCGGGTAGAGGTGCCGCTGTGTTCGGGAGCGGCGCTGCAGGACCGAAGAGTTCGGGCGCTCCTTCAGGCCATGACGTAAATCGGTGCGCTGTCAGGCATGATATATAGGCCGTGGCAACCGCACTATACTTATCCCGCGTCGACAGATCGATCTCGGGCACGAGATGGGGCAGGTAGCTTACGGCGAACCGTATATCTTCGAGATTGCCGCGCACTAGGAGGGATGCGGCGAGAGCCTGATAGGCTAGTCCGTCGGTCGACGTACCGTCGGTAAGCGGCGCGCGACCTTCGAGGAGTTCCGCACGCAGGCGGAACCGCTGACGCTCATCGTCACCATCAATCGCGAGAATGGCGTCGCCTTCTTCTTCGTAGAAGCCGGTGAGCGCCTCACCATCGTGCTGCTTCTCCGCCGCGCGTGCATGGTCGTTGCTCCACGAAGATCGGACGATGGTGGCGATCTTGGTCAGTTCTGACGAAACGGCAACGTCCATCGACCCGAAATACGCTGCCATGCGACTCAGCGCGCACCCCACGAGCTGATCGGCATTCCGTGCGATCTGCTCCTTGAGAATTGCCCGCAGGCGGATCACCTCCGCCTTGTAGTGCGCCGAGTACGAAGCCCTTCGCACATCTGCTATCGCGGGATCCGCGGTCTCCAGGCTCTTCTGCCAGGACGTGACGCCAGCGAGTTCTCGAACATCGCGCGGCACGTCCATGCGGAACCACAGGTTGGAAGACGTGGGTCGGCGGTGCGAGTGACTCATGCGACGCCTCATTCGTAGCACCTTTTCGTAGCACAAGGCGCCTGACGACGTATTGATTTTCGCTGACATTCGCAGATTCTCGCCACTTTCGGCGAGAATGGTGACCCCTACGGGAATCGAACCCGTGTTTCAGCCGTGAAAGGGCCGCGTCCTAACCGCTAGACGAAGGGGCCAAAAAGGCGTGGCGGGCTCTTGGCGGAAAGGGCGGCGGCGGTCAAGTCTCGTCGGTGTTCGTTCGCTTTAGTTCGCCCAGGCGGCGTCGTCGAGGTGCAGTTCCGCCGCCGGGCGACTGCCCCATTCGTCCAGCTTCGCGCGTCCGGCGAGCCACAGCCGGCGGGTCGGCCCCGCGGCGAGGAGCGCTTGGCCGAGTGCGCTGTCAGCGGCGCGGAACGCCATCGCCTTCAGGCTGCGCCCGTCGTCCCCCGCGACGATCGCGCGGACATGGCCGTTGCCGACGATGTCGACCTTGATCGCGCGCACCGGCCCGATCGCGATCCGCGGCGAGGGCCAGCCGGTGCCATAGGGACCGCCGGCCTCCAGTTCCGCGACCAGCGCAGGGGTGACGCCGCCCGGCGCGAGGACCGTGTCGACCAGCAAGGCGCGCCCTGCGAGTGCCCGCTCGACATCGTCGGCGAGGCGCGCGTCCAAATAGGCGGCAAAGGCGGGGATCTGGTCGGCGGCGATCGTCAGCCCCGCCGCCATCGCATGCCCACCGCCAGCGATCAGCAATCCCTGTTCCTTCGCGGCCAGCACTGCGGTGCCCAGATCCACGCCGCTGATCGACCGCCCCGAACCTTTGCCGATGCCTTGCTCGTCCAGCGCGATCACGATCGCCGGGCGACCGAGCTTTTCCTTCAGACGCCCGGCGACGATGCCGATCACGCCGGGATGCCAGCCGGGGCCGGCGACGACGCAGACCGCGCGATCCTGGCACAGCAGCGTTTCCGCGCCTTCCTGCACCATCGCCTCGATCGCGCGGCGTTCCTCGTTCAAACGATCCAGCTCGGTTGCCAGCGTGCGCGCTTCGGCCGGATCCTCGGTGGTCAGCAATCGTACACCCAAATCGGCGCGGCCGACCCGCCCGCCCGCATTGATGCGCGGCCCCAGTGCGAAGCCGAGATCGCTGGCGGTCGGCGCGCGGGTGAGTCGCGACGCCTCGATCAACGCCGCGATGCCGATGTTGCGGCGCTGTGCCATCACCTTCAGCCCCTGCGCGACGAAGGCGCGGTTCAGGCCGCGCAACTGCGCCACATCGGCGACGGTGCCGAGCGCGACGAGATCGAGCAGATCCAGCAGCCGTGGCTCCTCGCGGGTTGCGAAGGCACCTCGCCGTCGCAACTCACGCAGCAACGCCGCGCCGAGCAGGAAGGCGACCCCGACCGCGGCCAGATGCCCGTGAGCGGCGGCTTCCACGGCTTCGTCGCGGCGGTTTGGATTGACGATGGCATGCGCGCGCGGCAGCCGGGTGGCGCATTGATGATGGTCGACGACGATCACGTCGCTGCGCGCGGCGGCGAGCGCGTCGAACGCCTGCGCGCCGCAATCGACCGTCACGATCAGCGTCGCCCCCTCCGCCGCCAACCGCTCGAGCGCGATCGCATTGGGGCCATAGCCCTCGGTCAGACGATCGGGAATATAGACGCGCGCCTCGCGCCCCAGGCGGCGCAGCAGCAGCACCAGCAGGGCCGACGAGGTCGCCCCATCGACATCGTAATCGCCGAAGATCGCGATCCGCTCATCGCGTTCGACCGCATCGGCAAGCCGTGCCGCGGCGAGATCCATGTCACGGAACACCGACGGATCGGGCATGAAGCCGCGGATCGAGGGGGTGCGATGCTCCTCCAGCGTTTCACGCGTGCAGCCCCGCGCCAGCAGCAATTGCGTCAGCAGATCGTCGGTCATCGTCATATCGCGCTGATCCGCCGCCAGCGCACGCCAGCGCCAGGGCTGGCCGAGGATGGAACGATCGACATCGAGAACGTGACGCATCCCGGCCGTGTAGCGCCGTCATGCGCCGCAATCAAAAGCACGGGCCGAAATAAACTGTCATGTGATATTGTAACATCGAGCGGATGAGCATAAGGGAGCGCGGATGGCGAACGGTCTGCCCCCTCCCGGCCCGATAGGGCGTTTGGATCGCTGGGCGATGTGGTTGTCGGCGGCGTGCGTGGTACATTGCCTCGCCACGACGTTCCTGGTGGTGGCGCTTTCCACCGCGGGCGGCCTGTTGGGCAGTCCACTCGTTCACGAAATCGGCCTGGTGCTGGCGATCGGGCTGGGCGCGATCGCGTTCGTGCGCGGCGTGCGGCGTCACCGTCGCGCGCTACCGCTGGTGCTGGGCGCGAGCGGGCTATCGTTGATGGCGAGTGCGCTGGTGGTGTCGCATGGGGCGCATCACCTGATGGAGAGTGCGCTGACGATCGTGGGGGTTTCGGTACTGGCGCTGGCTCATCTGTTTAACCGGCAAGAGCCCGCCTGAACCCGATCGCTCCCCGGGTGCTTGCCGCGCCGCTAACGGGCCCCTAGATTTACGTCCATCATGGGGCATCGGCATCAGGAACCTGAGGGCGAGGCGCTGCTGCTGGCGGCGCGGAGCACGCTGGAAGCGAGCGGCGAGCAATGGACCGCCATGCGCGAAAGCGTGTTCGCGGCGCTGTCGCGATTCGCCAAACCCGCATCGGCCTATGACATTGCGGAGGCGGTGTCGCTGGCACAGGGGCGCCGGATCGCGGCGAACAGCATCTATCGCATTCTCGACCTGTTCGTGACGGCCAATCTGGCGCAGCGCGTCGAAAGCGCGAATGCCTATGTCGTCAACGCGCATCCCGGCTGCCGGCACGATTGCATCTTCCTGGTGTGTGACCGTTGCGGCATGACGACGCATGTCGATGACGATCAGTTGACCGGCGCGCTCCGCGACGTGGCGGCGGCGTCGGGCTTCGCGCCGGTGCGGCCCGTGATCGAAGTGCGCGGCTCCTGCGCGGCTTGCCTCGAACCGCTCGGCGGGGCTGACTGACGCGCAGCAGCGTGCTTTTGTCGAGGCTTAGTTAATTGCGGTAATCGACATATTGATTCGGCGCAGCTATCCCGGTGGGATGGCTGATGCCCCCGAAACGCCCTTGCTCGACACGGTCGAAACGCCCACCGATCTGCGCCGCCTGAAGGCCGACCAGCTGCGACAGCTGGCGGACGAGTTGCGACAGGAAACGATTTCCGCGGTCGGCACGACCGGCGGGCATCTCGGCTCCGGGCTCGGCGTGGTCGAACTGACCGTCGCGATCCACTATGTGTTCGATACGCCGCGTGACCGCCTGATCTGGGACGTCGGGCACCAATGCTATCCGCACAAGATCTTGACCGGGCGGCGCGATCGTATCCGCACGCTGCGGCAGGGCGGGGGGCTGTCCGGCTTCACGAAGCGCAGCGAGAGCGAATATGATCCGTTCGGCGCGGCGCATAGTTCGACCTCGATCAGCGCGGCGCTCGGCTTTGCCACCGCCAACAAGCTGAGCGGGGCGCCCGGCAAGGCGATCGCGGTGATCGGCGACGGCGCGATGTCGGCGGGCATGGCCTATGAGGCGATGAACAATGCCGAGGCGGCGGGCAACCGGCTGGTCGTGATCCTCAACGACAACGACATGTCGATCGCGCCGCCGGTCGGTGGTCTGTCCGCCTATCTGTCGCGGATCGTATCGAGCCGCGAGTTTCTGGGCGTGCGCGAACTGATGCGCAAGTTCGCGCGTCGCCTGCCGCGGCCGTTCCACACCGCGGCGCGCAAGACCGACGAATATGCCCGCGGCATGACGATGGGCGGCACGCTGTTCGAGGAGCTTGGCTTTTATTATGTGGGGCCGATCGACGGGCATAACCTCGATCATCTGATCCCGGTGCTGGAAAACGTCCGCGATGCCGAGGAAGGACCGATCCTCGTCCATGTCGTGACGAAGAAGGGCAAGGGCTATGCCCCGGCTGAAAAGGCCGCCGACAAATATCACGGGGTGCAGAAGTTCGACGTCATCACCGGCGCGCAGGCAAAGGCGCCGCCGGGCCCGCCAGCGTACCAGAATGTGTTCGGCGAGGCGCTGAGCAAGGCGGCGGACCAGGATCGGCGCATCTGCGCGATCACCGCGGCGATGCCTTCGGGCACCGGGCTGGATCGGTTCGCCCATGCCCATCCGGAGCGATTCTTCGATGTCGGCATCGCGGAGCAGCACGCCGTTACTTTCGCGGCCGGGCTGGCGGCGCAGGGCATGCGGCCGTTCTGCGCAATCTATTCGACGTTCCTGCAGCGCGCCTACGACCAGGTCGTCCATGACGTGGCGATCCAGAATCTGCCAGTCCGTTTCGCGATCGACCGGGCGGGGCTGGTGGGCGCCGACGGCGCGACCCATGCCGGCAGTTTCGACGTCACCTATCTGGCGACGCTGCCGAACTTCGTCGTGATGGCGGCGGCGGACGAGGCCGAGCTGGTTCACATGGTCCATACTTGTGTGGAGCATGATTCGGGGCCGATCGCGGTGCGCTATCCGCGCGGCAGCGGCACCGGCGTGGCGCTGCCGGAAACGCCTCAGCGGTTGGAGATCGGCAAGGGTCGGATCGTGCGCGAGGGCAAGTCGGTGGCGATCCTGTCACTCGGCACGCGGCTGTCGGAAGCGCTGAAGGCCGCGGACGTGCTCGACGCCAAGGGCCTGTCCACCACCGTCGCCGATCTGCGCTTCGCCAAGCCGCTCGACGAGGCGCTGATCCGGCGCTTGCTGACCACGCATGAGGTGGCGGTGACGATCGAGGAGAATGCGGTCGGCGGGCTGGGCGCGCATGTGCTGACGATGGCATCGGACACGGGATTGACCGACGCCGGGCTGAAGATCCGCACGATGCGGTTGCCCGACCTGTTCCAGGATCAGGACAAGCCCGATGTGCAATATGCCGAGGCCGGGCTGGATGCGGAGGCGATCGTGAAGACGGTGCTGTCGGCGCTGCGCTACAACGAAGCCGGGGTGATCGCCCGCGCGTGACCGGCTGGCAGAAGGTTGCGGCGCTGGCGGGGCTGTACGTCGTCGCGATGCTCTACGCCAATTATGCGATGCTGCGCCGGGTGCGGGGCGCGGTGGCGGAGCGGGCGGCGTGGACGGTGGAGGACTTCGACGCGATATTCGCCAATGTTGACCCGCGTGTCGCGCCGGTGGTCCGCTCGGTATTGGTGCCGTGGTACGGCCCCGGCGTCGTGCCACGGCCGGAGGATACGCTCCGACGCTTCCTGAAGATGGATCGCGGCGATGTCGACGATACGCTTGCGGCGGCGGAGGACGCGCTGCAATTGCCGCATGCTGTGGCGACGCCGGATCTGCCCGATGTCGCGGCGCTGACACGCTATCTGGCGGCGCGGCTGGAGGAGGCCGGCGGCGCGGGCGCCTGAGCCGCTCCATGGCGCTGGTTGGAACGCCCTGCCGCGGGCCATGCGCCGCGGGCCAGCCGGGCAGGGGCGTCCTCCGGCCCTGTCCGGCGGTGCCGTGGCCTCAGATACGGACCTCGTGATGGGTCGCGCGCGGTTGTGCGAGGATCGCACGTGCGTCCCCCGGGCTGCGCGCCTCGCCATGCGGGCCGGCCGAGGCTTCGAGCACCCGGCTTAGCAAGTCGAGCCCCTCGGGCCAGTATCCAAGCCCGCTGGCCGCATTGATATGCCCATGCGGTCCGTAATCGACGAAGTGGCTGCCCCACTCGACCGCCAGGCTGTGCGCGCGCTCTATCGTCACCCACGGATCGTCGGTCGAGGCGACGACGATCGAGGGGAAGGGCAACGGCTGTTTGGGCACCGGCGCGAAGGTGGCCAGTTCGCTCGCGACATCGACGCGATCGACATCCGCCGGCGCGACCAGCAACGCCCCTGCGACCGGCCAGCCATAGGGTTGCGGACTGAGCGATGCCCACCACGCCACCGCCGCGCAGCCGAGGCTGTGCGCGACCAGGATCACCGGCGCGCGCGCCGCCGACACCGCCTGATCGATCTTCGTGACCCAGCTGTTGCGATGCGGGCGATCCCACATCCCCAGCTCGATCCGGGCGGTATCGGGGCGGTTACGCTCCCACAAAGTTTGCCAGTGCGATGGGCCGGATCCTCCCAGGCCGGGCACAGTCAATATCGTGGGCTGGACCGAAAGCTCGAACGCGGAACGTGCCATGTCGCGTCTCCTGTCGGGTCGCCGGCACGCACCGGCGAACATGAGGGGCGAGGCTGCGGCAGACGGTCTAGGGGTCGAACACGCCGCAGCCTCTGAGTCGCTTTTATATCCTACTAGATACGTGGGCAATCGTGCGACGCAGCATTTGACGCGGGAGGAGGCGCAGGCGCGACGAAGCGTGGCATGCTCCTGCGCTTGCTCTGTGGCCCGCGACTGACGATAGCGCCGCCATGGCCAAACAACGTGTCGATCAACTGCTTGTGGACCGGGGGCTCGTCGAGTCGCGTACTCGCGCGCAGGCGCTGATCATGGCGGGATTGGTGTTCGCGGGCGATCGCAAGGTCGACAAGCCTGGCCAGCCCGTTGCGGACGACGTGATTCTGGACGTGCGTGGACGTGATCACCCCTGGGTGTCGCGCGGCGGGATCAAGCTGGCGCACGGGCTGGATCATTTCGGCTGGTCCGTCGCCGATCTGGTGGCGATCGACGTCGGCTCCTCGACCGGCGGCTTTACCGACGTTCTGCTGACGCGGGGCGCGCGCCGCGTCTATGCGGTCGATAGCGGCACCAACCAGCTGGCGTGGAAGCTGCGCCAGGACGATCGTGTCGTCGTCCATGAACAGACCAGCGCGCGCATCCTGACCGCCACCCATATCCCCGAGCCGATCGACCTGGTGGTCTGCGACGCCAGCTTCATCGGGCTGGCGAAGGTATTGACGACGCCACTGTCTTTCGTCCGGGCGGGTGGGCGGGCGATGGCGCTGATCAAGCCGCAGTTCGAAGCGGGCCGGGCCGAAGTCGGCAAGGGCGGGGTGGTGCGCGACCCGGCGATCCGCGCGCGGGTATGCGATGAAGTGGCGGACTGGTTCACGCGATCCGGCTGGCGCGTCGAGGGAATGGTCGAAAGCCCGATCACCGGCCCGGAGGGGAATGTCGAATATCTGATCGCGGTGCACCGCTACTGAAACAATCATGCGCCAGAGGTTTTGCGCCATTTACCGATCGACGTGGATTGGGCACCTAGGCGAGACGATTGTTTTGAGCGTTCGTTGTCGGAGGAGATTCGGAACGTTGGGCACGGTAGCATCGAAGGGACAATTGAGGATGTCGTTCATCCGCTGGGCCGCGATCGCGGTTCCGCTGGTGCTGCTGCTGGGCTTTCTGTCGGGGCGCGCGGTGCCGTCCGGTGACGAGAACCAATGGTATATGGCCTTGACCAAGCCCGAATTGAACCCGCCCGGCTGGGTCTTCCCGGTCGTTTGGTCGATCCTGTACGTGATGATGGGGCTGGCACTGGCGCTGGTGCTCAGCGCGCGGGGCGCGCGGCTGCGCTCGCTGGCGGTGGCGCTGTTCATGGCGCAACTGGTTGCCAACCTCGTCTGGACGCCGCTGTTCTTTGGTGCGCATCGAATTTCGGCGGCGCTGCTGCTGATCATCGCCATCCTGGGGCTGACGATCCTGACGACGTTCGTCTTCGCGCAGGTGCGGCGGATCGCGGCGTGGCTGCTCGTCCCCTATATGGTCTGGCTCGGCTTCGCGGCGGTGCTCAACTGGCGGATCGGACAGTTGAACCCCGATGCCGACGGGGTTGTGCAGCCGGTCGCGGCGTCCCAGATGATCGGTTGATTCGCATAGCCGATAAGGACATCTCGACATGCAGACCGAAAATCATCTGTTCGGCGACGTCGCCAAGCTGCTGAACGGTGCCGCCGGCACGATAGCCGGTATGGGACGCGAGGCCGAGGCCGGCGCGCGCGAGCGTGTGCGCGAATGGATCGGCGGGCTCGACTTCGTCGCCCGGGACGAGTTCGACGCGGTCAAGGCGATCGCCGTTGCCGCGCGCGAGGAAGCGGACGCGCTCCGCGCGCGGGTCGAGAAGCTGGAGGCCGCGCTGGCGGCGAAGACGTCGCCCACTACCGCATCCGCGTCTGAAAACGCGGGCTGACGCCGCCGCGGCGGCATGCGATAAGGACCCTATGCTGGACCACGCCGATCACGACAGCGAGCCGGACGCGCCGCTCGACATGCTGGAGTCGTATTTTCTCGCGCATGGCTGGTCCTGCGACCGCCACGATGACGAGATCACCGCCACGGTGAAGGGCAGCTGGACCGAATATGAGCTGCGGGCGCTGTGGCGCGAAGAGGATGGGGTGTTGCAATTCCTGGCTCTTCCCGACGTGAAGGTCGCGGAGAAGGGGCGGGCGCGCATCCACGAGACATTGGCGCTGGTCAACGAACAGCTGTGGATGGGGCATTTCGAGCTGTGGTCGAACAGCGGCATCCTGCTGTATCGCAACGCCACGATGATCGATGCGCGGGATGGGGAGGCGACCATGTCGCTCGCCACCGCCGAATTGCTGATCGAATCGGCGATCGACGAATGTGAGCGTTTCTACCCGGTGTTCCAATTTGTCCTGTGGGGCGGGAAAACGCCCACCGAGGCGATCGCCGCCGCCATGGTAGAAACGCAGGGCGAGGCCTGACCCGTCCGATGCGGCTATGGATGATCGGGTGCGGCAACATGGCATCGGCGATGTTGCGCGCGTGGATCGCGGGTGGCGTGGTGGCCGGCGAGGATGTCGACGTCGTCAATCGCGGCGATCGTGCCCTGCCGCCCGGCGTGCGCCAGGCCCGGTCGCTGCCGGCGGGGCCGATGCCCGACATGGTCGTGCTGGGGATCAAGCCGCAGCAACTGGCGGAGGCGTCCGCCGTCTATGCGGCTGCCGTGGCTGACGCGCCGATCCTGTTGTCGATGCTGGCGGGTGTGGATCCGGCGACGCTCGGCGCTGCGTTTCCGGGCCCGGTGCCGATCCAGACGATGCCGAACCTGCCGGTCGAACTGGGCCGCGGCGTCGTCGCGGTTCATGCGCCCGCCGCGCCCCCTGCGGTGCGCGACGTGGTGGATCGGCTGCTCGCGCCGCTGGGGCTGGTCGAATGGTTCGACGATGCCGCGCGCTTCGATGCCGCCGGCGCGTTGTCGGGCACCGGCCCGGCGTTCCTCTTCCGGGTGATCGATGCGCTTGCCGCGGGGGGGGTGGCGATCGGTGTCCCGCCGGAGGAAGCGCTGCGGATCGCGCTGGCGACGGTCGAGGGCGCGGCGGCGATGGCGGCGGGGAGCGATCGCTCCCCTGCGACGCTGGCCGATGCGGTCGCCAGCCCCGGGGGGATGACCCGCGCCGGGCTCGACGTGCTTGACCAGGACGCGGCATTGCGCGCCCTTTTCGAGCGGACGCTTCGGGCGGTCGCGCAGCGCGGGGCCGAGATGGCGGCGGCGGCGCGCGGGGGGCAATGACGGTGCTGCGCTGATGGCGGACGCTATCGTGTCGGCACCGACGACGATTATCCGCGCAGCCCTTCCACCCGCGACATTTCCTCTGCCGGGATCAATCCCTCCAGCACCGCCCAGAAGCCGCTCACCGCATTCTGCCCGGCGCGCGAATAGGCCGCCGACAGCCGTTCGCGCAGCGCCTCGTACAGGCTTGCTTCCAGCGCGACGCCCTCGGCCGTCAGTCGCAACAGCCGCTGCCGCCGATCCCGCTCGCCCGGCCGCGTCTCCAGCAAGCCGCGCTCGATCAGCTCGTTCAGAACACGTCCCAGCGACTGTTTGGTGATCGCCAGCAGCGCCAGCAGATCGCTGACCGGCATATCGGGCTTGCGGGCGATGAAATAGAGCGCGCGGTGGTGTGCCCGGCCCAGTCCCTGCTTCGCGAGCCCGCGATCGATTGATCGCGTGATATGGCTGTTGCCGAAATAAAGTAGCTCGATTCCCCGCCGAATTTCGGATTCGCGCAGGAAAAGCGGGGAGGCGGAGGGTGTTGTGGCAGCCATGTTGACCGGCTTTGCCATCCGCCCTAGGCCTCCGCAACCCGGCAAAGGGCGGTTCGTGCCCGGGCCGCCGTGATCAGTATTGGAGGTTTCGTGAACTTCGCGTTCGAGCCGCATCCGTCCCCGGTTCCCGTCAATGAGCGAGCGGCGCGATTGATCGACCCGGGCTTTGGCCGCGTGTTCACGGATCACATGGTGGTGCTCCACTATAGCGAGGCGCGCGGCTGGCACGATGGCAGGATCACGCAGCGTGTGCCGCTGACGATGGATCCGGCATCGTCGGTGCTTCACTATGCGCAGGAGATTTTCGAGGGGCTGAAGGCGTATCGTCTCGAAGACGGCGGGCTGGCGCTGTTCCGCCCGGAGGCGAATGCGCGCCGTTTCAATGCCTCGGCGCAGCGCATGGCGATGCCTGATCTGCCCGAGGAACTGTTCCTCGAATCGGTCGAACAGATCGTCTTGACGGAGCGGGACTGGATGCCCGACATCGATGGCGGCTCGCTGTACCTGCGGCCGTTCATGATCGCGTCCGAGGCATTCCTGGGCGTCAAGCCGTCTGCCGAATATCTCTATATGGTGCTCGCATCGTCGGTCGGCGCCTATTGGAAGGGTGGCGCGCGCGCGGTGTCCCTGTGGGTCAGCCATGATTATACCCGTGCCGCGCCCGGCGGCACCGGCGCGGCGAAATGCGGCGGCAATTATGCCACCAGCCTCGTCGCGCAGCAGGAAGCGATCCGGCGCGGTTTCGATCAGGTCGTGTTCCTCGACGCGGCGGAGCGCCGCTGGATCGAGGAACTGGGCGGCATGAACATCTTCTTCGTATTCGACGACGGCTCGATCCAGACCCCGCCGCTGACCGGCACGATCCTGCCGGGCATCACGCGCGATTCGATCCTGACGATCGCGCGTGACGAAGGGCTGACGGTGCGTGAGGAACCCTATGCCATCGATCAATGGCGCGCCGACGCGGAGAGCGGTCGCCTGGTGGAGAGCTTCGCCTGCGGCACCGCCGCGGTGGTGACGCCGATCGGGCGTGCCGCGGGGCCGGATTACGACGTCACGATCGGCAGCGGTGCCACCGGCCAATTGACCGCGCGCTTCCTCGATCGCCTGACCGCTATCCAGCGCGGCCGCGCCGCCGATCCGCACCATTGGCTGCGACGTATTGGTTGAACCTTCGCCCGCGTAGCGCTAAGCGCGCGGGCTCGTTGGGGCGTCGCCAAGCGGTAAGGCAACGGTTTTTGGTACCGTCATACGCAGGTTCGAATCCTGCCGCCCCAGCCATCTGCCTGAAATCCCAGCCAATTGGCTGCTAAGTATCTGAAGATGCTGGCTGACTATCAGGGTCGGCCGTTGGCACCTGCACAATTGTGCATCGGATTGTGCGAATGCGCTGGCCGGGAAGGCCGCGGTTTTGGACTGTCTTCAACATGTATATCGGCGCGGGCACATTTTCTGGTGGCGCCGAATTCACCGTTTATTGGATAATGGCACCCTAGATGTCCGGCTCTGGCTGCGGACCACCGACCGGAAGGCAGCGCGCAACATGGGGGCGGCGCTCACGGCGGTGACGCCGAGGGTGCTGGAGATGCTCGACAAGCGGGCCAAGCAGAAGACCAATATCACCGAGCAGGACCTCCAGGCGATCGCCAAGGCGATGTACGAGGAGCGGCTGGCGGAGGTATGCACCCTGCAGCGATCGACGCCGTACGATGTCGAGGACCACTCGGCCGCCAATCTGGCGTTCGTCGACTATTTCGAGCGCCTGAAAAACCAGGGCGGTCGCATGTCCTTCCTGCCGGCCGAAGAGCGAAAGTTGCAGGCGGAGGGCTGGAGCGCGCAGCGGATCGCCGGCCTGCGCAGGATCATCGCCATGCGGGAGGAGCAAGGGGCAGACCCGATCCGGCAGGAGGAGATCGATCGCCATCTTGCCGCCGCCGGTTTCGCGGTCGATGATCGGCTGCGCTGGATGCTGGAGCTAGGGTCAGGACTCATTGGTCATAGCCAGAAGATGACTGTGGCTGCGAGAGCGACGGCAGAGAAGAACGCCGTGGGGCAGCGATCGTAGCGGGTAGCAACGCGCCGCCAGTCCTTGAGGCGGCCGA
>Ga0233425_10007026_pt1 | contig 16092 bp, 15 predicted proteins | sample Watercolumn_Towu_2_FD_181712 | JGI IMG/M metagenome (GOLD analysis project Ga0233425, IMG submission 181712) | Freshwater microbial communities from Lake Towuti, South Sulawesi, Indonesia - Watercolumn_Towuti2014_140_MG | ecosystem: Environmental > Aquatic > Freshwater > Lake | place...
ATTTTTCAGGTCCTATTACACACATTAGACATTGTTCAACCTAAGCGATCAGGCTTCACTGGATTCAGAGGCGCAGGCCAATACCGCATCGACTATCTGGGTATAGCCGGTACACCGGCACAGGTTCCCAGATAATTGTTCCTTGACTTCTTCCCGGCTCGGGTTTGGGTGTTTGTCCAGAAGAGACTTGGCCGAAAGGAGCATCCCGGGTGTGCAGAACCCGCACTGGATGGCCCCATGGTCAATGAAATTTTTTTGGAGCGGATGGAGGCCCTCAGCCGAGCCCATGGCTTTTACCGTGGTGATTTCCCGGCCATGGGCCTGAACCGCCAGGACCAGGCAGCTATTGACCGGAAGACCGTCCAGGAGCACGGTGCAGCTTCCGCAGTCGCCTTTTTCGCATCCGTTTTTCACCTCAACGGCCCCGAGGAGTTCTCTTAGGCAGTGTAACAGGGTCATATCCGTGGGTAGTTCTCCATTAAATTCTTGGCCATTGACCTTGAAACGAACCGTTAAGGTTTTCATAGAGTCTCTCCTAATTTTCGATGTCCAAGCTTTGGCAGATCAGGCGGCTTACCAGAACATGGGTTAAGGTGCGCCTATAGCCCGCGGAAGCCCTGATATCATCGACGGGATTCACGCTGCCGGCCACGATTTTGCCGCACTCATCTGCAAGGGATGAATTTATTTTTTTACCCTTTATCAGATCTTCCGCCTTCAGTGCCCTGATGGGGGTGGGGTCCACAGCCCCGAGGGCGATGGCCGCCTCCTTGCAGATATCCCCCTCCATTTGCAACAGGACCGCTACGCTCACAACCGAGATGGCCATGGCGCTGCGCCGTCCCAGCTTGCAGTAGGCATACCTGCTCTCACCCGAAAGCGTTTTAAATGATACTTTCGTGAGAATCTCGCCCGGTTTTATGACCGTCTGTCGATATCCGGAAAAGAAATCACTAAGCGGGAGGGTCCGCTGACCCTCTGAGCTTTGGAGCGTAACCTGGGCACCCAGGGCCAGAAGGGGAGGGGCCGTATCCGCGGCAGGAGAGGCGTCGGCCAGGTTTCCACCAACAGTAGCCCGGTTCCTAACCAAGGCACCTCCAAAGGTACGGGTCGCTTCCCACAGCAGGCCCCCCTTTTCTTTGATTAGGGAAGAACTTAGGATTTCATTGATGGTGATCATGGCGCCTATTTGAATCCATCCCTGCTCTTCCCGGATATATTTAAGCTCTTCTATCCCCCCCAGATCCACCACCAGGCTGGGTTTAAGGGATCCTTCCCTCAAGCTGGGAACCACGTTGGTGCCTCCCGCCAGCAACTTGCAGGCTGAGGGTTCCCCGGCAATGGCACGAAAGGCATCTGTCAGGGATTTGGGCGACTGAAAATCAAATCCTTCCATAATCTTCATCCTTTTCTTGCTTTGAACAAAGCTTTTCTCTTCAATATTCCAGATTCAGCGAGGCCACTCACCGGTGCTGAGGGCTTTAAGAATCTTTTCCGGGGTAATGGGCAGAGAAGTAACTCGAACCTTGATGGCCTTGGAAACGGCATTGGCAATGGCAGAGGGGGTGATATTATGCGGAGGCTCACCAACGCCTCGGGCTCCGAAGGGCCCTTCCCCCTCTCGGGACTCCAGGATGACCACTTCGATGGGGGGAATATCCAGACTGGTGGGAATTAAGTAAGTGGAGAAATCATTGGCCTGGACCTTTCCCTGTTTCACATTGCAATCTTCCAGAAGTGCCATGCCCATACCCTGGACCACTCCTCCCCTGATTTGCCCCTCAACTATGAGGGGGTTGACTGCGGTCCCTACGTCATGGGAGACGCCCATGCCCAAGATGTTAACCTGCCCTGTTTGGGAATCTACAGCCACTTCGACCGCCATGCCTCCGAAGGTATAGTCAAGCCATCCGGCGTTATAGGCGGTCTCTTCCCCGGGGTAAAGGTCCTCTTCGATCTTAAATGTACCCAGCTCGGTCAACGAGGCTCCATAAGCTATCGCGGACGGGACCAACTGGGCGTGAGGTACGCTCCTGTCCGGTGAACCGGCTACAAAGGCTTTGCCGTCAGCCAAGACAATATCCTCTAACGAGGCTTCCAGAATCCCTGCGGCTGCTTTCTTGAGGGCCCGGGCAATGGACTCGGCGGCCAATTGTACCGGGGTTGCGGCATTGAGGAAGGTCCTGCTTCCCGCCGTCAAACCGCATATGGGTTGGCTTTGCGAGTCGGAGGTCAGAAGGGTCACCTGGTCCATGGGAAGGCCCAGAATTGCCGCTGCCACTTGATGGCAGCCAAGCCGCTGCCCGGAACCGATATCGGCCACCCCCACGGAGACCACCGCGCTTCCATCCATCTGCAAGGCCACCAACGCCTGGGAAAGATGGCCGTGGCGGCGGCCGTAACCGGTTATATTCGAGGCATGCCCCCGGGCCCTGAGCATCTTGGGGCTCAATTCGGATATCTCCCCGCAGTGGCGGGCAAGGGCTTGGTCCAAGGCCTTATCAGCCGCCTCCCAGGTCTCGGAAAGGAGCACTGTGTTTTGAAGGGGCTGCCCGGTGGGCAGGGATTCCCCCTTGACCGGGTAATTGCGTTTTCTCAATTCGAATGGGGACATTCCCAGTTTTTCAGCCAGAGAGTCCATGGCCCCTTCAAAGGCAAAAGAGATCTGGCCGCCGCCCACCCCGCGCATGGCGGTTCCGGAGGGATTGTTGGTCAGCACAAAGCGGGAACGCACCTCCACGTTTTCACACCGGTATAAGCCACCGAGCAACCCCAGGGAATACCAGGCAATGACAGGGCTGACATCGGAATAAGCACCCGCATCGGCAACGAGATCAGCCACAATGGCGGTGAGCTTACCATCGGCATCAGCGCCGATTTTATATTTCAGACTAAAAGGATGACGCTTGGTGGAGGACTCCATGGATTCCTCCCTGGTCAGGGCCATTCTTACGGGATGCCCTGTTGCCTGAGCCAGGAGAGCCAACAACGGTTCAATGGTCATGAATATCTTGCCGCCAAACCCTCCGCCCACGAGGGGGGACTCAATGCGAACCTTGTTTTGGGAAACACCCAGAATGCGGGCGATAAAACGGAAGTTTTCAACCCACTGCGTGCCGCATCGAATATGGAGAACGCCCAGGGGATCGGTCCAGGCCACACCCGCCTCGGGTTCAAGGTAGGCATGTTCCACATATTGGGTGTTATAGGTCTCATCCACGATGGCCGCCGCATCGGCAAAACCCTTTTTTGTGTCACCTCGTGAGTACCCCAGGTCCTTGATCACGTTACCCTCTTCATCAATAAGCGGGCCATTGGGATCAAGGGCCAGATGGGGATTGTCCACGGGTGTATATAATGAATAGTCAACCGAAATAGCTGAAACAGCCTCTTGGGCCAGTTCCAGAGAATCCGCCGCTACCAGGGCAATAGGGTCTCCCACGGCCCGGGTTCGATTTTCCACCAGGACGGGTTGATCATCCCGGTAGCCGGGTGTGTTTCCACGCCGGTTAATCCCCGGCACATCACCCGCGGTGAGAACGGCCCGAACGCCGGGTATAGCCTTGGCCCTGCTCACATCCAGATTGCGGATGTGGGCATTGGCATGAGGACTCCTTAGTGCCAACCCCCAGAGCATCCCCGGTAGCCGGAGGTCATCGCTGTAAATCGTTTTTCCCAGGGCCTTTTCTAAAGAATCAGGCTGTGGGACCGATTTCCCGATAAGCGAGGGGAATACTTTTTCAAACGGCATGTTTGACTCCCTCTAGAGCGCGTTGCTATAAACCCATTATCCTGCTGTAAATAAAATAGCATGATAGGGGATTTAAAGTAAAATGAGAAGAGGCTTTCCCGGGTTTCTTCCGGAAAAGCCCTTCTCTATCTTTTTTAGGAGCAGTTAATTGGTTCTCGTCCGGAAATCTGAATTCCGGATGGAAACTAACTACCTCTTATAGGGTCCTTCGGCCAAAAACTTCTTAGGGTCATATTTCCAGAACTGGGAAACCGCTTTATAGGTTTTGATCGGGGTGTTGATTTTGATATCGCCCAGGTCCGGGTCCTTAACCTTGACTATCTTGGAGACGTAGACATTCTGAATAGCATTGCCATAGGAATCCAGGCTCACGGGGCCTCGGGGGGCATTGATTTTGACCTTGTAGACCTCCTTGAGGAAGGCCTTCCGGTCTTCCACTTTGCCGCCGATGGCATCAATGGCGGACTTGCTAAACAGACCCATGGTGTAGGCAAACTCGGCCATCCAGGAGGGGACCATTTTATACTTTTTGATAAAATCCCGGACAAACTTCTTGTTCTCCGGAGTATCGATTCCGGCCGAGTAGATATTGCATTGGCTGATCAGGCCCAAGGCCCTGTCATCCACCTCGGGAAGGGCGTCAGCATGCAGCCAATAGGCGCCGGCGATCTTGTATTTGCGGTCATAACCGAAGTTAAACCAGGCTTCGAAAAGCCGGATCCTATCCGCGCCAACCACGGTGACCACCACATAATCGGTATCGGTGGGGATGGCTGCCAGCACGGGGCCATAATCCTTGGTCCCGATGGGGGTCCAAAGGATTTTAGCGACTTTTCCGCCCAGTTCCTTGTAGGTTCTGACGGCTCCCAAGGTGATGCCCTGGCCCCAGGCATAATCCTGGCCGATAAAGGTGACATTCTTGGCTTTGAGCTCATTGTAAAGATAGTCGCCAAAAGGGTGGCCAATCTGACTGGCCGCCGCGACCGGGCGAACAAATGTTTCCACCAGATTCCATTTGGTGAGCTCGTCCGCTCCAGCGGATATCAAAACCGGAATGCCGGTTTCGCGGCTTACCTGCTGAATGGCCGGACCCTCATGTCCGCAGAGCCCACCCATGACGAGGTGGACTTTCTCGGAGTGAATAAGCCGTCGCGTCTGGGCCATGGCGGTATCAGCATTGCAGGCAGAGTCGGCATAGAATATTTTCACTTTACGACCGCCAGCCTTATATCCGGCCTGGTCCCAGAAAAGATTAAACCCATTGATCAAGTCTTCTCCCGGCTTGGCCAAAGGTCCTGTCATGACCGACAGGAACCCGATCCGGATTTCATCTTCACCCGCGACCATGGCGGGCGATAGGCTGCCAAACACCAAGGCTAAGAACAAAAAAGATATAATTCCTTTAGAACCTGTTCTTTTTTTCCTCGTCTTCATTTGTCTCCCTCCCAATAATAAGTTTTCTTTGGTAACATCCGAGTTAATTCCTATCAAAAAAATTTATATCGTTAAGGTGATGAATGGTCTAGCCTATTGGGGTGCCAATCTGCGACCATGACCATAATCCTATTGGTGGTACACACCTTTTGAGGGCAGTATACAGGAACTTTCACCTGGAATTACTTAACCTTCTCCCATCCCACAACCGAAATCACGACCTTGCCATCTTCCGGCCTTGGAATTGGATTGGTGCTGAGGTATAACTTGTCCCCTTCAAGTTTGATATTTCGGACCTGAGCGGTACCTGTCCAGTTTTCGTTCCAGGAAATGTCTACACGATGCGTAGCCACCTTGCCGTCGAAAGTGAAGGTTCCGGCATAGGCAATTACCGTCTTAAAAAGTTCCGCGCGTTGCTCATCCGTCATCTTTGTTAAATCTGTGGGTTTCGATCGATCGCCCTTGGCCAGTATGGCATACATTCGGCCATCGCGACTGTAACTCAGGAAACCGCTAGGGGTTTTGCCGAAGATGTCAATCTTCTCCCCCGTTGCCAAGATCTCCTGGGTATAGCTGACAAGACGCCATGTTCCATACAGATCTTCCTTGTCTGCTGCCCAAGCGTTAATCGATAACAGGGTTACTAATAATCCAATTAATCCAAGACCAACAAGTTTCCTCATTTTCATAATCCTCCTCCTTGGTTTTCTTTTAGAATTGAACAGATTTTTAAAGATTTCTTTCTCTCAATCCCTTCCTATTTCAGATTCCTCAACCTTTTATGACCCTTTTTATCCTTCCTCTCCCATCACTTGTTTCTCAAGCCTTCCTCTCCTGTTTTTCATAAAACTTTTGCCATTAGCTAACTTTTCATAAAATTTAATACTACCAAAAAGATGTTGGCACGCCGCCTAAGCTAATTTTTTTATTGGTATAAGGACTTTCTCCATTTTTGGCCTTGGGAGGCGATTATCCCTAAAAAGCCTGAGCATCATTATTCTTTAGATCAATTAATGCCTATCACGGCTTATCACAACTAATTAAATGAGGTTCCCTGATCCGCCAACTCCTATGCAGTCTGACCATGCCGATCGTTTCAAATGGCGAAATTGTGTTTAAGATTATATAAATAAATTTTCCCTGTCAAGAAATTTTTTAGATTGAAAACGGCTGGATGTTAGGTATTGCCAAACTCAAAATTGACACTGAGGGCGAACTTTTTGAAGCCTTACTTTAGAAATAACAACAAAATATCTTATAAAATTAATAATATATCTTTCAAGACTACCTCCCTTGGTAGAAGATTCTGCTTTGATCAATAAAAACCCCATCTGATGTTTTTTCTTGACATGCGGTTAAACTTAATATAGAAAAAATTTATAAATGCTTTTTCAAATGGCGAAACGTATTTTGCCCCGAACGTTCAAGCAGTGCCGAACGATTGCAGAAAATCACAACTCTTTTATTCATTGATGGTATTTGAAAGGAGATATTGTGGCCAAGACAAAACTGATGATCCATGATTTCTTTCGTATGAAGAATCAAAATGAGAAGATCACCTGGTTGACTTCATATAATTATCCCACCGCCCAGTTTGCCGAGGCCGCCGGTATTGATATGCTCCTGGTGGGTGACTCCCTGGGCATGTGTGTTTACGGGTATGACAGCACCATTCCCGTAACCATGGACCAGTGCATTGTTCATTGCCAGGCCGTGCGCGCCGGTGCACCCAATACTTTTGTGGTGGGTGATATGCCCTTTATGAGTTACCAAATATCCGATGAAGACGCCGTCGCCAATGCCGGCCGTTTTATCAAGGAAGCCCGTGTCGACGCCATTAAACTCGAAGGCGGCAAGCGTATCACCAGCCGAATCAAGGCCATTGTCGATGCCGGAATCCTGGTGATCGGGCATATTGGACTGACTCCCCAAAGTTCCGGGCAGTTGGGCGGCCATAAAGCACAGGGGCGCACAGCCGAGTCGGCCAAGGCGCTGGTTGAGGATGCCTTGGAGGTTGAAAAGGCCGGGGCCCACATGCTGTTATTGGAGGCTGTCCCCACCGAGGTGGCGGGCGTGATCACCGGAAACCTGGCTATCCCGGTTTTGAGCATCGGCGCGGGGGTGAAATGTGATGGGCAGTTGCTGATCATTTCGGATCTGATTGGCGAGTTCCAGGCCTTCACACCCAAATTTGTAAAAAAATACGCCTCTGTAGCCGAGGTGGTCACCCAGGCTATCGCGGAGTATGTAAAAGATGTTCGCGCCGGAAAATTTCCTCAAGACGAACATTGCTATCAAATGTTAAAGGGCGAAGAAGATAAGTTCTTGGGAATAATCAAGAAAAAATGAAAAGAAATCTTTCTCAGATGCCAGACAAAAAAAACCAGGAAAAAACCAAATCAACATCCATTGATAAAAGCCTTCAGGTCATTGAGGCTTTGAGGCTCTTTTCCGGACCGGTTGATCTCGCCGAAATCAGCAAAAAATTAGGCTATAACAAGAGTACCGTACACCACATATTGCAAATTCTGGCTAAGTACGAATATGTCAGCCAGGATTTCAACACCAAAAAGTATTCTCTGGGATACAAATTTCTGCAGATTAGCAAAACCATTCTCGACAGGATAGATGTCCGTAAAATCGCCCACGATCATCTGCTGACTCTATTAGAAGAAACGAATCTTATCGTCAATTTGATGACTTTGAAGGAGACCCGCGTTACTTATATTGACAAGGTATCGCCCCCTGTTGCGGTTTCTTTATTGACCTACATTGGGTTCAGCACGGAAGCCCATTCAACAGCAGGAGGAAAGGCACTTCTCTCCGGATTGTCCAATGAGCAAGTGAGAAGCTTATACAAAGATATTCAGTTGGAGAAGGTTGGCAAGAATACCATTACTGACATTGATGATTTGGTAAGGGAACTGGAGAAAGTGAGAAATCAGGGATATGCCTTGGATGACGAAGAACTGGTTGAAGGCATACGTTGTATCAGCGCTCCGATAAAAGCCGGTGGAAAAGTTGTCGCCGCCGTCAGTGTTACCGGTTCTGTTTTTACCATTACCTACGAAAAAATAAATCGTGATATTTTGGGACCGCTGATGAGAGCAGCTAAAAACATATCCGCTGAAATGAATTGGTAGTCCCCCTAAGGATTTTACTATGGCAAGAGTTCTGGAAAATATCGGCAAGGGGTTGCTTAGAAAAATGGGGGTGGCCACACCGGAATTTCGGGTAGTGTCCAACAGCGAAGAGGCTGTCATTGCGGCGGCTGACATTGGGTACCCGGTAGTCATAAAGGCGCTGGTCACGGTTGGAAAGAGAGGCAAGGCGGGCGCTGTCAAGTTTGCCGATAATTCCAAGGAAGCCGAAAAGATTGCCCAGGAAATATTGTCTCTGACCGTGCGGAATTTCCCAGTTGAGCAATTGTTGATTGAAGAAAAACTGGACATCTCTCAAGAACTCTATGTTTCCATTACCTTTGATTCAGCCAAAAGGTGTCCGGTCATTATCGCGAGCACGGAAGGAGGAATGGATATTGAAGAGATCGCGAGAACACGGCCCGAAAAAATAGTCAAATACCCTGTGAATATTCTGGAGGGTCTATATCCATACCAGGCCAAGGAGATATGGTCGGATATCGGCTTGACCGGAAACGCCTTACAACAAGCAACCCAGACCCTCTGGAACCTCTATCAGGGCTTTGAAAACTATGACGCTACGATTCTGGAAGTGAACCCTCTGGCAATAACCTCCAGTGGAAAGATAGTAGCGGCTGCCATTTTAATGGGGGTGGATGACGACGCCTTATACAGGCAAAAGGAACTGCTGGGTAAGGTTGAGGAGGGCAGTGACCGGGCCTGGCGTCCCCTGACCGATTTGGAAAAGAAGATGGTGGCCGTGGATGCGGCCGAGCCTTACCGGGGAACCGCCCGGTACACCGAAATGGATGGCGGAGATATCGGACTTATAGCCGGCGGGGGGGGCGGCAGCCTTTTGGCTTATGATACACTGGTTCGATTGGGGGGAACGCCTGCCAATTATACTGAATTTGGTGGGAATCCTACCGAGACAAAGGTGGCCGGATTGGTCAGGGGCGTTCTCTCCAAGCCCGGGGTCAAAGGACTTTTCATGTCGGTCAATATCACCAACAATACCCAGACCGATGTGGTGGCCAAAGGATTTATTAGCGGCTTACATGATATGAACATTGACCCAAGTAGGTTCCCTATCCTGGTCCGGCTTGCCGGCGTGAATGATCATGAAGCCAAGAAAATATTTATTAAGGGCGGTATTGAGTATTACGGGGATGATGTTTCCATGGAGGATGCTGCGAATTTGTTTAATGAGAAGATGCGAAAGGTTTAGATGGAAGGAAACGAGGCCGATGTCCATATTGATCAACCGAAACTCAAAAATAGTGATTCAGGGCATAACCGGACGCGAAGCCTCCATGGTCACCAGGCATGCCATGGCTTACGGGACCAAGATAGATGCTGGCGTCACCCCCGGGAAGGAAGGTCAGGTGGTTGAAGGAGTCCCTGTCTTCGATACTTTGAAACGCGCCTGCCAAAAAATGGAACTGAATACCTCTGTCGTTTACGTACCTCCGGCCTTTGCCTTTGACGCGGTCATGGAGGCCATCGGCAATGGCATCCAAACCATCATTGTCATTACCGAGCGGATTCCACGCCGGGATGTGGCTAAATTTCTGGCAGCGGCCGATAAGGCCGGCTGCACTTTGATCGGCCCTAACTCAGTGGGGGTCATTACCCCGGAAGATAGAGTCAAAATCGGCGCTATCGGCGGCGACAACGTTGAACGCTGTTTTGTACCGGGCCATGTCGGGGTGGTTTCCAGAAGCGGCGGCATGACCGCTGAATGCTCCTGGATGGTTAAACGGGCCGGTTACGGCGTAAGCACCAGTGTCAGCATCGGAGGCGATCCGCTTATTGGAACGACCCCTAAACAGATTTTGGCCCTATTTGAAGAGGACCCCCAAACCAAAGCCGTCATCTTGTGGGGTGAACCGGGCACGAGTTATGAAGAGGATGTCGCCGATTTCCTGATGAATGGCCGGTTCACAAAACCTCTGATCGCCTATATTGCGGGAAGATTTGTCGAGGAGATGCCTGACGGAACCGTGTTCGGGCATGCCGCCTCGATTGTTCAGGGAGACATGGGCAGGCCTTCCACCAAAATAAAAAGACTTCGAGAGGCCGGCGGGCATGTGGCCGATAATTTTAATGACATCATAGGGCTATTGCAGGCGGTCCTGGCCTAACCTGGAACAGTATTAGGAAAAATCCTGCAATCGAAAGAGGAAAGGGTATGAAACCGCTTCGAACAGCTCTTTTTGTGCCGGGCAATAGGCCGGACAGGGCGGAGAAAGCCATCGGCACAGCGGCTGACGCCGTGATTATCGATCTGGAAGACGCCGTCCCCTTGGCCGAAAAAGAATCGACCCGGGTTTTGGTCAGGGAGGTATTGGACGGGCATCCCGGGCGACGGATGTTCGTCAGGATCAATGCCCTGTCCACCCCCTACGCCAAAGATGATCTGGCAGCCATTGTCTCGGGGAATCTTGAGGGAATCATGCTACCCAAAGTAGAGTCCCCTGATGACATTTTTACCATTGATATCCTGCTCACCGAACTGGAAGAAAAACATTCCATGCCGCCGGGCAAACTGGAAGTGATGTCCATTTGTGAAACCGCCCGCGGTCTTGAGGAGCTTTACCCCATCCTCTCGGCCAAGCCTGCCCACAATCGTGTGGCCGTAGTCACCTTTGGGGCTGCTGATTATACACTGGATTTGGGGATCGCCCTCACCCGGGAGGGAAAAGAACTGGAATATCCCCGGGCCCGGATACCGGTGGCTTGCCGCAGCGCCGGCATCATGCCGCCTCTGGACACGCCCTGGATGGTGGACCTGAAGGATATAGAGGGGCTCATCGCAGATGCCAAAAAAGCAAAAGCCCATGGATTCGGAGGGAAGCTTTTGATCCATCCCAATCAGATTGAACCGTGTCATGATGTCTTTACGCCGTCTCAAAAAGAAATTGATTTTGCCAAAAAGGTGATTGAAGTGTTTGAAGCAGCTGAGAAGCGGGGGCAGGCGGCGATTCAGTTGGACGGCAAATTCATAGATTATCCAGTGCTCATGCAGGCCAAAAGGATTTCAGATTTGGCGGAATCGATGGCGAAAAAATAAAATTTAAAGGACCCGTAACCAATGAATTGGATACTGCAAGCGCTTAACGGCTTTTCAATGGGAGCTCTGCTTTTTCTCCTCTCAAGCGGCTTCACCCTCACCTTTGGACTGGCCCGGGTCGTGAGCATGGCCCACGGAATGTACTATTTGTTGGGCGGCTATGTGGGCCTGAGCGTTATTCGAGCTACAGGCAATTTTTGGCTCGCCCTTCTGGCCGGCGGGTTGTCCATTACCATTCTTAACTATTTTGTCGACCGCTACCTTTTGCGCCGCACCGGCGAAAACCATCTGGCCCAGGTGCTTCTTACCGTGGGCATTGTCCTGATCTTATCCGACATTGCCCTTTCTATTTGGGGCGGAGATGCCCTGAGCCTGCGCCCGCCCGAGTTCTTCCGTGGGCCCATAGAACTTCCCGGCGGGATTTTCTATCCCAAATACAGATTCCTGCTCATCGTCTTCGGGGTCTTGGTGGCGGTCGTACTGCTGGTCCTATATCGGAAAACACAGATCGGGGCCATTGTCCGCGCCGGGGTCGAAGACCGGGAGATGGTCAACGCCATGGGCATAAACGTCAATCGTCTGCTGATGCTGGTTTTCGCCCTGGCAGCCTTCCTGGCCGGAATGAGCGGTGTGGCCGGCGGTGCTTTCTTATCTCTCTATCCGGGTGCGGAATGGGAAATATTGGTTCTAGCCCTGGTAGTGGTGATCGTGGGGGGGCTGGGCAGCCTGGAAGGGGCTATGGTGGGAAGCGTCATTGTGGGGCTCACGGACGCCTATGCCCGCTGGCTTCTTCCCGAATTCTCACATTTTGCGGTTTTTGGGCCTATGGCCGTCTTGCTGCTTTTCAGACCTCAGGGGCTATTGGGTAAGGAGGCGTAACCATGATGGATATTCGCAGGCTGGCTTTGTACCTTGGTGTGCTGGCACTCATATTGTTTGCACCTGCTTTTCTGAGCGCCTACTGGCTCAGCATGCTCATACAGGTATTAATATTCGGTTTACTGGCGCTGTCGGTTGAGCTTTTACTGGGCAACCTGGGTATGTTCTCCCTGTGTCAGGCCGCTTTTTTCGCGGTGTCCGCCTATACCGTCGCCATCCTCCAAGTTAAATACGGTCAACCAACCATAGTTGCCGTGCCGGCCGCCTTGGGAGCGGCTGTGCTATTGTCTTTGATTTTTGGCATAGCGGTTCGTACCAGCGGCGTGTATTTCATTCTGGTCACCATCGCCTTGGGCCATGTCTTTTGGGGAATATCGTGGACATGGGTATCGTTTACCAATGGCGAAGGGGGGATCCCCAATGTTCCGGCCCTGGCCGTGGGGCCGTTGGTATTTAATTCCCATTCGTCTTACTTCTATGTCGTGCTGGCGGTGATTGCTCTGTGTTCTCTTGCGTACCGCATATTTATCCGCTCTCCATTCGGGCTTTCTCTGTGGGGGATACGTGAAAGCGAGAGCCGCATGAGTGGATTGGCCTATAACGTGGTCATTTATAAGTACATCACCTTTGTGTTGGCCGGGACCTTATCGGGAATAGCGGGAATCCTATATATTTATTTCAACATGTTCGTCTCTCCGGCCAGTGCCGAGCTTTTCCTCTCCATCGAAGCGGCCCTCATGGTCCTGGTGGGGGGGACCGGGACCATTATCGGACCTTTCATAGGCGCGGCACTCATGATCGTTATTCGAAACTGGATGAGCGCCTATGTCAAACACTGGATGATCGTCATGGGCGTGGTCTTCATCGCCACAATGCTCTGGACTCCTAAAGGGATTTTGGGAATGATAAGGCAAATTAGCCTTGGAAAAAGAAAGTCACCTGCGTCTTAGGCTGAACCTGGGGACACAAAACTAAACCGAGTCACCCTTAAATAGGATGTATAAAAGGAGATAAAGCTTGTTATGGCTCAGATCGCTGTTGAAGTGGCGCAATTGACCAAGGCCTTCGGGGGTGTGCGTGCGGTGGAGGGTGTTTCCATGCGAGTGCCCATGGGTCAACGCCTGGCCCTGCTTGGCCCCAATGGCGCCGGCAAAACCACTCTTTTCAACTGCATAACCGGCGCGCTATCCCCAACCAGCGGGAAGGTTTTTCTATTTGGACAGGATGTCACCAGTCTGGCAGAGCATCGCCGCATTGCCCTGGGGATTGGGCGTACCTATCAAATTACCAAAGTCTTCCATAATCTGACTACGCTGGAAAACGTTATCCTGGCGGTACAGGGAAACAGGTCTCAAAAATGGATTTTGCATCGCTCCCTGAAAGCCTTTCCAGAGTCTTCCCAATCGGCGGAAAAGGCTCTGACCCGGGTGGGACTTTCCAAACGCATCTATGATTCGGTGCAACAACTTTCCTACGGAGAACGCCGTCAATTGGAATTTGCGATGGCTTTGGCCTCACAGCCGCGAACCCTTTTTCTCGATGAACCCTGTGCGGGGTTATCTCCCGCCGAGCGACAGCACATCACCAAAATTATCGCCGGTTTCCCTCAAGATATCACCCTCATCCTCATTGAGCACGATATGGATGTGGCGCTTAGTTTGGCCGAGCAAGTGATCGTGCTCCACCGGGGAAGCGTTATCTTTGAGGGATCGCCGGAAGAAGTTCGCACCGACACAAAAGTGCGGGAGGTGTATCTTGGCAAAGCCTGATGCCTTGCTCATAGTTGATGATATTCACACCTATTACGGGGACAGTTATATCCTGCAAGGGCTCAGCCTTGCGGTTAATAAGGGGCAGATCGTCACCCTCCTGGGCCGCAATGGCATGGGGAAAACCACCCTTATCCGTTCCGTGGCCGGCCTCACCCCACCGTCCCGAGGTTCCATAACCTATAAAGGACACCTCTTTGCGGGGTTCACCCCTTACAAGATCAATCAAATGGGCATCTCCCTGGTCCCCCAGGGCAGAAGAATATTTTCTTCCCTGACGGTTCGGGAGAATCTGCTGGTCCCCACCAGCAAGCTGGCCGGCAAAAGAAGCGCGGGGCGTTGGAACTTGGATACTGTTCTCAATGAGTTCCCCCAATTGGCAGAACGGGTGAATCAGTTTGGTGGGGACTTAAGCGGCGGGGAACAGCAGATGCTGGCCATCGGCCGGGCCTTGATGTCAAACCCGGATCTCATCTTAATGGATGAACCTTCCGAGGGATTGGCGCCGGTCTTGGTGGAGCAGATCGGCATGATCATGAAAAGGATATGTCAGCAAGGTCATTCCATTCTCCTGGTGGAACAGAACTTCGGCTTGGCCATGAACACGGCCGACGATGTGTATGTGATTACATCCGGGCGGATTGTCCATCATTCCACCCCGGAGGCATTGAAGGCTAACACCGAGATTTTAGAACGACACCTGGGTATATAACGGAAATAGAAGGAGGCAAAAATGCAAAGTGCCAAAAAGGTTGTCATCACCACTGTAGTGGAAAACTATATTGATATGCTTATTCCCAATACCGAAATGGTCAAGCGTCCGGGGCTGGCCTATCATTTCGATTTAAGGAACAAAAGAATATTGGCCGAGAATGGGATATCTATGCTGGTGGACGTCTATTTAGGGGAAAAGCGCACCAGGATCCTTTTTGACACCGGCTTGACGGAAACCGTCCTTCTGCACAATATGTCAGCACTGAATATCTTACCCAATGAGATTGACCATGCCGTGCTCAGCCACGGCCATCCGGACCATTACGGCGGCCTTAAGGGCCTTTTGAAAGCCAGAGACTATCCCCTGGTGGTAACCTCTCACCCGGATGCCTTTCTGGTGCGTCATGTTAATTCGGCAGGAGGCCTGGTGATTCCTTATTTTAATTACGACTTCAGACTGGAAGAGTTGGAGGCCGCCGGCGGACGCTTCATCTTAACGCGAGACCCCATGGTGATCTGCCCGGCGGCGATGACGACAGGTGAGATCCCGCTGAACGTTTCCTTTGAGCCCCCAGGACCGCCCATGGGCACGCCTTCAGCCCAGTGGTGCCTCCGGGACGGACGAATTGTGGAAGACAAAACCCTTGATGATCTGGCCCTGGTAATCAACTTGGAGGGTAAAGGGCTGGTGGTGGTGTGCGGATGCTCCCACGCCGGGATCATTAATACCATACGCCGGGCCATGGAGGTGAGCGGCGTGAACAAACTATACGCTCTATTCGGCGGCTTTCATCTCGGTTTTCCCGGCATCCCCTTTGAGAAAACAATAAGCACCATTGATGAACTGAAAGCCATGAATCCCAAAGTGGTTTCCCCCATGCATTGCAGTGGGTTCAACACGCTGGCTTTTGTAAAGAAAGAAATGCCTGATGCCTTTCTCCTCAATACGACCGGTGCCGAGATTACTCTCTGAGTTGAAGCCGTGAACTGAGCGTGGAGGAACGCCGTTATGCAATTTTGAACGCAATGTAACAGTTTAGTTCATTTCATCAAAGGAAAAGGCAACCACCCAAACCCCGCCGACAAGTGACAGCCCAAGAGGCCGGAAAATAAAATAGCGTTCTAGGATTTATTATCAACTGGAGTTATTGTAGAGAGCGGTCTGAGCCGTAGGCGTAGAAGCGGTGAGAGAAAAAGAGGGAGAAAAAGAGGGGGGTTTTCCACTGAGTTCACAAAAACTTTACAGAAAGAAAAAAATAACCCGGCAAATTAGAGCCAGAAAAAAAGCAGGATCCGTTTCACAATGGATTAGAAAAAGATGCCAAGAAAACG
>Ga0233425_10007027_pt1 | contig 16090 bp, 13 predicted proteins | sample Watercolumn_Towu_2_FD_181712 | JGI IMG/M metagenome (GOLD analysis project Ga0233425, IMG submission 181712) | Freshwater microbial communities from Lake Towuti, South Sulawesi, Indonesia - Watercolumn_Towuti2014_140_MG | ecosystem: Environmental > Aquatic > Freshwater > Lake | place...
GCCGCCCTTCTGGCCCGGATGGCGGGCGAAGACAAACCATCCTAGATTCACACAGGAGAACCCCCATGATCGACCGCATTACCCTCGACCCCGCCGTCTGCCACGGCAAACCCTGTATCCGAGGCCTGCGCTACCCGGTGGAAAACCTGCTCGAATGGTTGGCCAGCGGCATGAGCGTCGAGGACATCCTCGCCGACTACGAAGACCTGGAGCGTGAGGATATCCTGGCCGCGCTGGCCTATGCCGCCCGCCTGGCCCATACCAAGCGCTTCGAGCCGCTGGCCGCATGAACTTCCTGATCGATGCCCAACTGCCGCGCCGCCTGGCCCGCTGGCTCTCCGACCAAGGGCATGACGCGCTTCATACGCTCGACCCGCCCGCGGGCAACCGCACCCAAGACGCCGAAATCATCGCGCTCGTTGCTCAAGACGACCGGATCGTGGTGACCAAGGACGACGATTTCGTCCAGTCGTTCTGGGTGCATGATCAACCTCAAAGGCTCTTGCTCATCTCCACCGGCAACATCGCCAATGCCGATCTGGAGCGGCTGATCGCCGACAACCTGAGCGCCATCGTCTATGCCCTCGGCGCGAACCGCTTCGTCGAGTTGACCCGAACCACGCTGGTCATTCATGACTGACATGCCCCTCCCCACCCGCCTGACCCTCGACGCAGCCCGCGCCCAGGCCGAATCCCTGCGCCGCCGGCAGATCGCCTGGCAGGAAGAACTGGACTGGCGCTGCTATCGGTTATACGGCTTGTTGGAACAGTCCCCGGGTTCCGCTGCGCTGCACCCAGGCTACGAGCACCCCAATCCGCCGGAAATCCGCCTCGGCGAACGGGCTTTCGAAATCGTCCTGGCCCGGCGCATGGCGGCAGGCGAAGAGGAAACCACCTGGTTTGAGCGGCACGGATCCACGCCCATCACCGAGCTGCCTACCCACTGGCCGGCCGCTTATGCCAGGGTGGTCCAGGCACGCATCGAACTGATCGAATCCGACAAATCCATCGGCCTGATCGAGCGACCGGAGTACAAGCGCCGCTGGGCGGAAGAGCCTTGGGAAAAGCAGGAGCAGGCCGCGCTACGTGGCTGGTTGCTGGACCGACTGGAAAATTTGTTGTCGGGTGACGCTGCGCTAACCCAAGCTGCGGAAGGGGCATTGATCACCACCAACAAGCTGGCCGACCGGGTCAGGCTGGACCCGGAGTTCATGCAGGTGGCGGAACTGTATACCGGGCGCGGCGACTTCGATGTGCCTGCCCTGGTGGCGGAACTGGCCGCGTCGGAATCCGTCCCCCTGCTGCCGGTGTTGCGCTACACCGAATCGGGCCTGCGCAAGCGCGAAGCCTGGGAACAGACCTGGGAGCTGCAGCGCCGCGAGGACGCTATCGACGGCGAGGTTTCCGACGAGGAGGAACGCAAACGCCGCAAGCGAGCCGAGATCGGCGACATTCCGGTGCCGCCCAAGTACCAGAACAAGGATTTCCAGAAGACCGACCACTGGCGCTTGCGCGGCGGTCTGGACGTTCCCAAGGAACGATTCGTCAGCTTCCCCCTTTGCTCGAAGGATTCCGACGGCAGCCTGGTCATCGCCTGGGCCGGCTGGAATCCCTTGCAACTGGCCCTGGCCATCGCCGCCCATTACCAGAAGTTGAAAGACAACGAAGGCTGGCCGGCGGAACGCCTGACGCCCCTCATCGCCGGCATCGCCGAACTGGTGCCCTGGATCCAGCAATGGCAGAACGATCCGGACCCCGGCCATGGCAACCGCATGGGCGACTATCTGGATACGTTTGTGAACGACGAGGCCAAGACCCTGGGCCTGGCCCGATCCGCCTTGCGTGCCTGGCAACCGCCGGTGGTGCGCGCCACGCGAAAGCGCCGTTAGGTGGACAGTGGCCGGCCGTTGCCCCAGACCGGCCTTACGGCTATATTGGCATCTTACTCAATCTTACCGGAATAGAGAAACATGGAAACGACGCGCCTTTCCAGCAAGGGGCAGGTGATCCTGCCCAAATCGGTCCGCGATGCCCATCACTGGGAGCCGGGCACCGAATTCGAGGTGGAGGACCGGCCCGAGGGGATTTTGCTTCGCCCCAAGAAGCGGTTTCCCGGGACTCAGCTCAGTGAGGTAATTGGAAGCACGGGTTATACCGGACCGGCCAAGTCGCTGGAAGATATGGACGACGCCATCGCCCGCGGCCTGCTGGAAGACCATGCTCGCGGCTGATACCAATGTGATCGTCCGACTGCTGACTAATGACGATCCCGACCAGGTGAGCCGGGCCGTGGCCCTGTTTCAGCGCGAGCAGGTTTTCATCGTCAAGACGGTGTTGCTGGAAACCGAATGGGTACTTCGGTACTGCTATCAGTTGTCGCGGGAGGCCATCGTGCTGTCCCTGCGCAAACTCGTGGGTCTGGCCAATGTGATGATTGAAAGCCCGGATGACGTGGGCGCTGCGCTGGACTGGTACGAAGCCGGAATGGACTTCGGCGATGCTTTGCATCTGGCCAGTAGCGGAAGAGCAGAGCGATTCGCCACCTTCGACCAGAAACTGGCGAAGCTGGCGGGAAGACTTCAATCGATGGAAATCCTGGTTTTGTGAGGTGTGGCGGGTTTGCGTCCATGCAGCCTGGATTCCGGCATTCCCTGCCGGAATGACGAAGCTTTTCGGGGTGGTTGGGGAAAGTGGAGACGTGGCTGGGTTTTCATGGCGGACAGAGTTAACGTCCTCCCGGTAGACCTCTGCACACGGTTCTTGGCTAATCAGGCTATCGTGCGGTTCGTCATTGCACCCGACGTCCGTCATTCCGGCATGGATTGCCGGAATCCAGGTTCCAGGGATGGCGAGACCAGTTCAAGCCACAGGTCTCGCCATTCCGGGTTACGTTTTTCAATCAGGCCGATTTTCGCCGCGCGGGACCATTTCTTGATCTGCTTCTCCCGCGAAATGGCGCTTTCCATCCGGTCGTGAATTTCGTACCAGACCAGATCGTGTACTTTGTATCGCCTTGAAAATCCCTCCACAAGGTCGTTTCGGTGTTCGTAAACGCGTTTGGTTAAGTCGGATGTGACGCCGACATACAATGTACCCAATCGGCTACTGGCGAGCAGGTAAACACAGGGTTGTTTTTCCATGTCCGAAAGATATCACGTCCCTGTAGTCTGGATTCCGGCGGTCCCTGCCGGAATGACGATGCATCGGCGGTGGGTCGGGGCGGATTTTTTACCTTCCGCTGAACTACAGGTTCGGATCGTCCCTGCAGCCTGGATTCCGGCGTTCCCTGCCGGAATGACGATGTTTTTCGGTTTTTCTGATGGCATACTGCCAGCAGTATGATGCTGAGGTAACCCATGGCAACCATGACGCTGAGAGATGTCCCCGATGAACTGCATCGCTGGTTGAAAAATCAGGCGGAAGTGCATCATCGCTCCGTCAACAAGGAAATCATCGCGATCCTGGAGAGTTTGCGCGCCCAGAACGCGATACCACGCGCCAAGCCCACGGTCGACGAGATCATGGCAATCGGCCGCGGATTTTCTTCGCTTCCGGTCCTCGACGACCGCAGTGCCGATGAGATCATCGGTTACGACGAAAACGGAATCCCCTCCTAGTGGCCGGCCCCGTTGTGGTCGATACCTCGGCGCTCCTGGCGATCCTGCTGGAAGAGCCCGACGCCATCCAGTTTGCCCGAGCGCTTCATGCGGCGGAGACGTTGCGTATGACCGCGCCTTCCTGGCTGGAATCGGCCCAAGTCGCTACGGGGCGGTGCGGGGCCCGGGGTTTCGAACAATTCCAGGAACTGGTCTCGCGCTTGGGTGTTGAAATCATTCCATGCGATGGCGCCATGGCGCAAACCGCGTATGAGGCCTGGCTCCGCTATGGCAAGGGCCGACATCCTGCTGCGCTGAATTTCGGCGACTGCTTTTCCTATGCGCTTGCCAAACTTCGCGGCGAACCTTTGCTTTTCAAAGGCGATGACTTTTCCAAAACGGACCTCGTAGGGGCACTCCATCGGTTGGGCTAATAGTCACCTCTGCATTGATAGGACAGACATGACGACTTACCTCAAGGACCTTATCAACATCCCCGAACGGGTGCATCAGGGCGACTTCGTCCTCAAGCTCTCCGAGGGCATCAAGGCCGCCGAAGGTACGCTGGCCGATTATGTGGTCACGCCGGAACTGGCGCGCTGCTTCGACGACGCGCTCAACTTCATCCGCTCGGCGGTGACCAGCCAGTCCAGCAAGGCCGCCTATCTGCACGGCAGTTTCGGCTCGGGCAAGAGCCATTTCATGGCGGTGCTGAGCCTGCTGCTGGCGGGCAATGCCAAGGCGCGTTCCATCCGGGAACTGGCCGATGTGGTGGCGCGCCACAATGCCTGGACCGAAGGCAGCCGTTTCCTGCTGGTGCCTTACCACATGATCGGTGCCCGCACTATGGAGTCCGCCATCCTGGGTGGCTATGCCGACCACGTGCGCCATCTGCATCCGGATGCGCCGGTGCCGGGTTTTTATCTGGCGGAAGGCCTGTTCCAGAATGCTCAGGAACTGCGGAAGCGCATGGGGGATGAGGCCTTCTTCGACAAGCTGAACGAAGGGGCGAGCGGTGCGAGTGACGGCTGGGGAGATCTGGCCGGCGGATGGAACGCCCAGAGCTTCGAGGCGGCCATGCTCGAACCGCCGCGAGGCGCTGAACGCATGCGCCTGGTGGGGGATCTGATCAGTCGCCTATTCACGGCCTATGCGTCCATGGCCGAATCGCAGGGCGAGGCTTTCGTCGGCCTGGACGACGGTCTCTCGATCCTGTCCTGTCATGCCAAGAGCCTGGGATACGACGGGGTCATCCTGTTTCTGGACGAACTCATCCTCTGGCTGGCAAGCCATGCGGCAAACCTGTCGTTCGTGTCTAGCGAGGGCGTGAAGCTGGTGAAACTGGTGGAGGCCGGGCACGCCGACCGGCCGGCGCCTTTGGTCAGCTTCATCGCCCGGCAGCGGGACCTGCGCGAATTGGTGGGCGAGAACATGGCCGGTGCGATGGGCGTCCAGATCAACGACGTGCTGAAGTACTGGGAAGCCCGCTTTCATCGCATCACCCTGGAAGACCGCAACTTGCCGGTCATTGCCCAGCACCGGGTGCTCAAGCCGGTTTCCGAAACGGCGCGACAGGTTTTGAGTCAGGCCTACGACGAGTTTTCCGCCCGCAGCAAGACGGCGCTGGATATCCTGCTGACCGCCAAGTCGGATCCTGCCCTATTCCGCATGGTCTACCCGTTCAGCCCGGCCCTGGTGGAAACCTTGATCGCCGTCTCCAGCGTGCTGCAGCGTGAGCGCACCGCCCTCAAGCTGATGATGCAGTTGCTGGTGGACCGGCGCGAGGAACTGGAACTGGGCCAGATCATTCCGGTGGGCGATTTGTACGATGTCATCGCCGAGGGGGACGAGCCGTTCTCCGACGCCATGCGCCTCCATTTCGACAATGCCAAGCGCTTGTACAGTCAGAAGTTGCTGCCCCTGCTGGAGCGCAACCACGGGGTGAGTTGGGACGAGGTGCGCCGGCAAAACTGCGACCCCCTGAAGGCTAGGGCCATCCGGAACGATGCGAGGCTGATGAAGACCCTGTTGCTGGCAGCCCTGGTGCCGGAGGTGGAAACCCTCAAGAACCTGACGCCGGTGCGGCTGGCCGCGCTGAATCATGGTTCGGTGGTTTCACCCATACCCGGACGCGAGGCCCAGGACGTGCTGAGGAAATGCCGGGACTGGGCCACGGAAGTGGGCGAGATCAAGATCGTCGAGGATCAGAACCCGACCATTTCCATCCAGGTGACGGGCATCGATATCGAACCCATCATCAAGGGCGCAGGTGTCCACGACAACCCCGGCAATTGCCGACGCAAGATCCGCGAGATTCTGTTTGCGGAGTTGGGGATAACGGACAGCAATGACTTGTTCGTCAATGTTTCGTTTTCCTGGCGTGGGACGTCCAGGATGGCGGACATCATTTACGAGAATGTTCGCGAGATGGTGGATGACAGACTGCGAGGCCGGGACGGGGCCTTGACCGTCATTCTGGATTATCCCTTCGACGAGCCCAATCGGACGCCGGCCGATGACAGCGCCCGAGTGGATAGCTACCAGGGGCATCCGACGAACACTTTGGCCTGGCTGCCATCGTTTCTTTCGCAGAAGTCGATGCGGGACCTCGGGCGCCTGGTGATCCTGGATTATGTCCTTGCCGGCGACCGCTTTGATGATTACGCCGGACATCTATCCCAGGTGGACCGGGTTCAGGCCAAATCCCTGGCCCGCAATCAGCGGGACCAGTTGAATCAGCGCATGAAGCAGGCGCTGGAGGTGGCCTATGGGATTAGTACCGAACCTCGCGATGCCGTGGATCATTCCCACGGCGCGCTGGACAAGTTTCGCAGTCTGGATCGTACCTTCCAGCCGCGACCGCCGGTCGGCGCCAACCTGCGCGAGGCTTTGCTGAATCTGCTCGACCAGCTTCTGGTCCATGAATTCCCGGCACACCCGCTGTTCGAGACGGAGATCAAACTACCCGTCCTGAAAAAGGTGGAAGCCGAAATTTCGCGGGCGCTGGAGGAAAAGGATCAGCGGGTGTTCATTGCCGACCGGCCGGTACGTGCGCTGACGCGGGCGGTGGTGAATCCCTTGCGGCTGGGCAACATGGGTGAGACCCACCTGGTGTTGGAACTGCACTGGCGCCGGCATTTTCTGCAAAAGCAGGCGGAAGAGTGTGTACCGTCCGATGCTCTCACCGTGGCTCATCTGCGCCGCTGGATGGACGATCCCAAGCCCATGGGCATCCCGGTCGAAGTGCAGAATCTCGTCATCCACACCTTCGCCGCGCAAACCAACCGCTCATTCTTTCTGAACAACGGGCCCTACCCGCCTACGCTGGAAAACACGCCGAACGAACTGGTACTGAAGGAACAGGCACTCCCCTCGGAAACGACGTGGCTCACCGCGATAAAACGCGCGGGCTTGTTCTTTGGCTTGACGGTTCCGGAGTCGCTGAACGCGGCCAATGTCGCTCGGCTCACCGAGCAATTGCGGATGGCGGTCAGCACCCGGCTGCCTCATCTGCAAAATTATGCACAAGGCCTGGCGGACCGATGGCGCACATTCGGCACGTCAGGCGCTGAGCCGGACCGACTGAAAACCGCCCGCGCCGTGGCCGAATTGCTTTCGGCCATGACAGCACCCAATGCGGACATTCTTTCGAGCTTGGCCGATGCGACCGTTGAAACCACCGAGGCGGCCTATGCCCAAACGATCGGCCGGGCGGACCCACTCGATGACACCATAAAGACCATGGACTGGGATCTGTTCGCAGCCGTTCTGGCGCTCCAGGACCAGCGCCGACCGGCCGCCGAGGCCATGAGGACCCGACTCGTTGAAGTCCTTGCAAGCGACGAGCATGCAATCGCTCTAAGGCCGGCATTGACGGAACAAAAGGCCAAGGCACTGAAGTTGCTGACGGAGGTTCCGCCGCCGCCACCACCGCCTCCTCCCCCACCGCCACCGCCTCCTCCAGACAAGATCATCGTCAGGCAAGGAGTTAAGAGTGACTTGTCACTGACAGAGGCCAAAAAGACCCTGAGCGAGATTGCCGGCGAGATGGAAAAGGGCGCGGATTTTCAATTGACGATCGATTGGAAAATCACGAAACCATCCTCGGGCCGTTCATGAACTTTTTGCCGAGCCCAACCACGGGCCAAATTGCGGCGCAGGTCGATGTCATCCTGGCGCACGACGCGGCGGCGGGCGTGATCGGTATTCGCGCGCAGACGCCCGGAAACTGGCCCGAAAAGGTGAAACTGCGGGAACGGGAATTTTCCCTGGCCTGGTGTCCATCTCCCATCGCGGTGCGGGAGAAATTGCTTGAGGGCGGAATAGGTGAGGATGGACGCGGACTCGTCGTCCTGACGCCGGTAGACGATCACCACCTGGGCGCCGATGTACTCGCCCGGTTCGCCCGTGGCCGCGTTTTCGCGGTGGATTCGTGGGACACCTTGCGCAACCTGTTCCGCGCCAAGGAGATTGACGCCCGCTTGGCACGATGGCCCTGGTTGGCTGAAACCCTGTTGGAACATCTTCCTGCCGAGGGGTATCCGCCCGCACCCGGCGGTTTCCTGGATCTGGATGCTGCCTGGGCCCATGCCTTGCGGACGGTGATTGGCTTGGCCCCCAGTCATGCACTACGCCCGGACCTGTCATCGATCCTGAAGTGGAGCCTGGATTTTGAGCATGTGGGCCGGTTTTCGGCTTTGAGCGACCAGGGCAAACGTCAAATTGCGGAATGGCTCAAGGAGAGTCTGGGCGCGGCAGGAAAGCTGGCGACGCAGTGCATGCAGGCCGGCTTCGCGGCTGAACTGGCACCGTTGGGCCTACTCTGCGGCGTCGTGTTCCACGAGGGTACCGAACGTGATCCGGCACTGACGGCGGCCGCTGTCCGCCTGGAGCGGTATTTTGGTGAGGTGCCGGTTTATGCCGGAGAAGCCCGTCAGCTTTACCTGGCTGCCTGCCGATTGCTCGACGGTCTCGATCAGAACGCGCTCGACCGGGTGCTGAGTGCTGCCGATGGCCTGTTCCAATCCCTACACCTCTCCAACTACGCTCACCTTTCCGACGATCTGCCGAGCGCCTTCGAGGCCCGTTTGGCGCGTCTGGGTAAGGCACTCGGCGCTTATCTTGACCAACCCACCCTGGAAACCACCAAAGCCGTCCATCAGGCCGCCGCTCAAGTGGGCAGCCATCGGCTTGCCGAGCGGGCGGCGCTGCGAAAGACCCGCGTCGATATGGCTGTCAGGCTGATTCGCCGACTGGAGCTGGACCGACAACAGGCGGAACCAACGGCTGCTGCGCTGATGTCAACGGTCAGCGAGTACGCCACTGATGGGGCCTTCATAGACCGGGCTCGTCGTGCTCTCTTGGGGGGTGACGAGTTGCCGGGGCTTTCGCAAACCTATGCCCAATTGAGTGCGCGGATCAGGGAGTTGCGGGAAGCGCAAAATGCGCGGTTTGCGGAATCGCTGATCCAATTGCAAGGAAGTGGATGCCAAGCCTTGAACGGCAGCCTCCCTGTGGAGCATATCCTGCAGGATTTCATTGTCCCCCTGGCGAAGAAGGCACCCGTATTGCTGCTGGTGGTCGATGGGCTTTCGTACCCGATCTTTCTGGAGCTTGTGGACGACGTGCTCAAGAACGGCTGGAGCGAGATACGTGAAGACGATCAGCATCAACTCCGGGTCGGGCTGGCGACGGTGCCTTCCATCACGGAGGTCTCCAGGGCCAGCCTGCTGTGCGGTCGCCTCTGTTCCGGCCAGGCTTCTCAGGAAAAGGCCGGATTTTCGGCACATGCGGGATTGACTGCCGTATCGCGCGCCAACGCGAAGCCCATCGTGTTTCACAAGGGCGAGCTCGCAGACGGTGGCGGCCTTTCCAACACAGTCCGCGATGCGGTCGGGAAAGCGGATACGCGCATCGTGGCGGTGGTGTACAACGGAGTAGACGATCACCTGGGTGGCTCCGATCAATTGCACCACCGCTGGGGCCTGGACGATCTTCGGCTATTGCGGCCGCTGCTGTACGAGGCACGACTGGGGGGACGTGTCGTGGTGGTCACCTCGGATCACGGACATGTGATCGATGAGCTCACAACAACGGCTGGGGCAGGAGTTGGCGATCGATGGCGCTCTTGCGATCAGCCGCCGGGGCCCAAGGAAAGGCAGGTGAACGGGGCCCGAGTGATCAACCCGGCGGGAGGCAACTCCGTGGTGGTTCCCTGGTCCGAGACGGTTCGGTACAGCCAGAAGAAAAACGGCTACCACGGCGGTATCAGTCTGCAGGAGATGGTGGTCCCCCTATGCCTGTTGACGCCCGGCCCTGTACCGGATGGTTATCAGCACGTTGGCCCCGTGTTTCCCGAGTGGTGGGAGTCTCCCCTGGAATCGATCGTTTCGAAACCCGCGCCATTTTCGATGCCGCCGACTCCGGCACGTAAGCGCACTTTGCCGCAGCACGGCATGGACGAGCGACAGATGCCCTTGTTTGACGGAGATGAGGGACAGGAGGATACAAACCGACTTGAAGAAAAGGATTGGATTGCCGCAATTCTCGCTTCCTCCATGTTTCAGATGCAGAAGCGGCTGGCCGCTCGGGCGGCGCTCGGAGATGAAGAAATCCGCGGTTTGCTCGCGGCCCTCGCCGAGCGTGGAGGGAAGATGACCAAGATTGCCTTGGCGCAACGCCTCCGCCTTCCGTTGATTCGGGTATCCGGATTCATCAATGCGGCGCGCCGCTTGCTGAACGTCGATCAGACCAACGTGCTCATGCTGGACGAGACGGAAGGTACGGTCACTCTCAATCGGGCCCTGCTTGAAACCCAGTTTCGGGAGACATCCGGTGGTGCCCCCAATGGCACGGGACGCGGCTCGGCATGATCAGCCCTGCCCGCCGTGCCGAAATCATCGATGCCTTGCGCCGCGGGACTGTGCCTGGAAATGGACTGGATGCCCTTGCCGTCGGAATCGACAGATTCCAACCGACGCTCGAGCAGGAGCTCGCGGTAGCCCAGTCCGGGCGTGGGGTATTCAAGGCGGTCAGGGGCGAATACGGTAGCGGCAAGACGTTTTTTGGACGTTGGTTGCAGGAAATGGCCAGATCCAAGGGCTTTGCCACCAGCGAAGTACAGATCTCCGAGACCGAAACCCCGTTGCACCGCATGGAAACTGTCTATCGGCGCAGCATCGAACGCATCTGCACGGCGGACAGTGGGGTCGGCTCGTTTCGGGGAATCATCGATGGATGGTTTTACGTGCTGGAACAGGACGTCCTGTCTGGTGGCGGTGTCGATCCCAACGATGAAGGCGCCCTGATCCGCGCAACCGATGAATTGCTGGAAGCCCGCCTCGTAGCCATCAATCGGGTCGCTCCGGCATTTTCGGCGGCATTGCGGGGATATCGACAGGCCGTCGCACGGGGCGATCATGCCCTGGCAGAGGGGTTGTTGAACTGGGTGGCCGGTCAGCCCAACGTGGCCGCCCAGGTACGCCGCGCCGCCGGTATCAAGGGTGAAATCGACCATTTCGGGGCGGCCAATTTTCTCTCGGGATTGGTCACCATCCTCCGGGATTCCGGCTATGCCGGACTGTTATTGACGATCGATGAAGTCGAAACCCTGCAGCGGATGCGCGCCGATACCCGTGAAAAGGGGCTGAACTCCCTGCGGCAGTGGATCGATGAAATCGATGCAGGTCGCTATCCGGGCCTCTACCTTCTGATTACCGGCACCCCGTCGTTTTTCGACGGTCCTCAGGGTGTCCAACGGCTGCCGCCATTGGCGCAGCGCCTTCATACCGACTTTGGCGGCGATCCCAGATTCGACAATCCCCGGGCCGTTCAAATTCGATTGCCGAATTTCACCCTGCCGTTGCTGTGCGAAGTGGGTTGCAAAGTGAGAGACCTGTTCGCTGAGGGAAGTGCCTCCCCGGGCAGAATCACGCGAGTGGTGGACGATGCCTATGTCCGCGACTTGGCGCAGGCCGTTGCCGGAAAACTGGGGGGAAAAGTCGGGGTAGCGCCGAGAATTTTTCTCAAGAAACTGGTTGGCGATGTATTGGACCGCGTGGATCAGTTTGAGGACTTCAATCCCCGCCAACATTACGCGCTGACGGTTGGGATCGCAGAGATGACGTTGGTTGAACAAGCATCAGCCGGCGCGATGAGTTTGAATGACATCGAACTTTCAACTTGAGCGCCGACGCCTTTGATCGGCTGCATCCAGCCGTTCAGCATCACATCGTCAATTCCCTGGGTTGGTCATCGCTGCGGCCAACCCAGCTTGCCGCCATCGCGCCCATTCAGGAGGACCGCCACTGCATCCTGCTGGCACCCACTGCTGGAGGGAAGACCGAGGCAGCCGTTTTCCCTATTCTGTCGCGGATACTCAATGAAGGCTGGCGCGATCTGTCCATCCTGTATGTGTGCCCGATCCGGGCTCTCCTGAATAATCTCGAGCCTCGGCTTGTGCATTATTTCTCCCTCGTTGGCAGGCGCGTGGGTATTTGGCATGGGGATGTCAGCAGTTCCGCGAAGCAGAGAACACTCAGAGATCCGCCCGATCTGCTGTTGACGACCCCTGAGTCGCTGGAAGGCATGTTGATCTCGACAGACGAGCGGCGGCGAGATCTCCTGAGAAACCTCCGCGTTGTGGTGGTCGATGAACTGCATGCATTCTGTGGCGACGACCGCGGATGGCACGTGCGATGTCTGATTCAGAGATTATCCAACCTCGCCGGGAGGCGCCTCCAAATCATCGGGTTGACCGCCACGGTTGCCAATCCCGGTATCTTGATGGAGTGGCTCGCCTACAGCGCGCCTGCTGAGGTGATCGGAGAAAGTGTCGCCAATACCGACGCTGATGTTACGGTCGACTACGTGGGATCGCTGGAAAACGCGGCGACAGTGATTTCCCGGTTGCATCAGGGTGAGAAGCGGCTCGTGTTCTGTGACAGCCGCTCGAAGGTTGAAGAACTGTCGGCGATGCTTCGCGGGTTTGGCGTTCGGACCTTTGTATCGCACTCCTCCTTGAGCATTGACGAACGTCGCCAGGCCGAGAAGGCTTTCGCCGAGGAGTCGAACTGCGTCATCGTTGCAACGTCCACCTTGGAACTGGGTATCGACGTGGGCGATCTCGATCGAGTGATCCAGATTGATGCTCCTTCCTCGGTGTCCTCCTTTCTCCAGCGCATGGGACGCACCGGTCGACGAGCCAATACCAAGAGGAATTGCCTTTTCCTGGCGACGGATGATGAGGGCTTCATCCTGGCTGCCGCCATCGCCCGGCTGTGGCGGGAGGGATACGTGGAATCCATCTCGGCCCCTGGCCAGCCGCTGCACATCCTGGCGCAACAGGCCCTCGCGACGGTGCTGCATAACGGGGCCATTCCTGCTGGCAGTCTGATGAACTTGCTCTGCCAGTTGTTCCCGGAGATCCCGGTGGAGATCATTGACGGGACCCTAGGATACATGACCGATCGGAAAATTCTTTGGGATGATGACGGTGTCATCGGCATGGGGAGCGAAGGCGAAGAGTCCTTCGGACGCAGAAACTTCGAGGAGGTCATTTCGACCTTCGACAGCCCGTTGCAGATGACGGTGCTCTATGGCCAAAAGGAAATCGGCACCATCGATCCCATGAGCATTCGACCACGGCAAGAAAGTTCGCCGGTCTTGATCTTGGCGGGTCGCTACTGGCGCGTCGTTGCCCAAGACTGGGATTCTCGAATCGTGTGGGTCGAGCCGAGTGATGACATTGGAAAAGCAGCTTGGCTAGGTTCCTCCAGGGCTATCAGCTTTGATATCTGCCGAATGATCCATACCGTGCTAGCCGAGAGGGATACACCGGTCACCCTCTCAAACAGGGGGCGGTCCAAATTGGATGAATTGGCGGGTGCCTTCTTGTTTCTTCTGCCTGACAAGACCGTGATGGTCAGCGAGTCCCCCGGCGAATGGCGCTGGTGGACCTTTGCCGGCTGGGGTGCCAATCTGGTTCTCGCAGACGCGTGCCGTCAGGCCGGCGGGGCCGTTTCTTCGTTCGATAACTTTTCCATTCGCCTGAAGGGCTATCTCGATCTTTCCACCCTTGCTGCATGTCACATCGACTGGGACATCATGGATCCGGAAACCGAAAAGCGATTGTCTGTGCTCGCGGAGAAGCTCAAGTTTTCGGTATGCCTGCCCCGCTCGTATCAATTGAATGTCGTGGCAAGCCGGGTCAGAAATGTGCCGGGTGCGAGAGAAATTTTCCGGCTACTTTCATCTACGGCGACTGAGCCGGACCCGGATATGCAGACCATTTGATTCAATCGGTAACCACGAGTGACCAGCGTACAAGTTGGCGACTCGACCAGGGTAAAGGCCGTCTGGCCAGACAGCCGAATAACCGGAACTTTCGGTTAAGCTCCGATGGAAATCTGCTCACCACGGGCAAAGGGGATGATCTTGGCAGACTCGCAAACACCCGCTGCCTTCAGGATAAAGTCGGTAACTTTCTGCATGGGCTCGCGAAGCCGCTCGACATTGGCAACGATGTACCCGGCCGTCACGTCGGCACCGGTGGCGTGATTCAACAAACGCTTGAGGGCATACGCCGGGATATCCAGACTTTCCGCTATGGTCGCAAAGGTGCGGCGGAGATCATGAGGCGTTGCACGAACCTGCGAAACCTTTTCAATGCTCGCCAAGGCATAGCGGAAATTTGAGATTCGCCTGCCCTCCCCGTCTGCGAATACGAACTCGGACACCGAGACCGCCCTACGCTGGATGAGCAAATTCAGCAGAAAATCGGAGAGCGGCAGTGTGTGATCCTTGCGGTTTTTTGGGTCCTGCACCGTGAGCGTTTTTCCGATCAAATCGACATTATCCCACCTAAGTCCCAGCGCCTCCTCTCGCCGCAACCCCGTCAGCACCAGCAAGATCAAGTAATCTCGAATATCGGGGCTGGGAAGTGATTGGACGGCATCCCACCAGAGACCCAGTTCATGGGACTTTATCAGACTCTGTCTGCGTTCAACCCGATGCCAGGCTTTGGTGGCAGACAGCTTTTTCACGGGATTGACGGTAATGATCGGATGCCCTTGCGGATCTTCGTATTCAACGGCAGCGAAATTGAAAATAGCCCGGAGGTAACGCATGGCCAAATTGGCTCTGGCTTTAGAGTGAGCCTCGCCGTAACTTTGATGCCGTTTGATAACCATCTCACTGGTAATCGATTGGAGCGGCTTCTTTAGCCAGTCCGGATACACCTCGTTCATGCAGCGGCGAATATCGAATACGGTCTGGGCTTTGAGCGTTCTTCGGCCCATGTAATCATCAAAGGCCTCCTGCAACGTCTTCCGCTCCAACGTTTCCCTCTTCCGCTCCGCCGCCGGGCTTTGCCCTTTGGCGATCGTGGCGCTGACCTCCGCTGCCGCCCGCCTGGCTTGCTCAATGGTCATCAACGGGAACCGCCCCAAGGAGACCCGCTCCGGCATACCGTTGACGCGCCGCTGCACGATGAATGTCTTGGCCGTCGCCGAAACCCGAAGCTGTAGTCCGGCAGCATGCTTGTGGGTATCGTGGAAGATGATTCGCTGTCCTGGCAGCGCTAGCTGCAGGCTTTCTAACAGGGGCTTGGTAAAGCTAAATCGATTACTGCTCATGGTCTACCTCTTCCCACACCGGGAGTTCTGGGGCTACGCCGGGGCTACGCGTTCGATGAATTCCCATCGATTTTGGTTAAGCCTCGTCAAGCCAATAGTAGACCTATATTATTAATCTGTATAGAACAATCAAAGACTGTTAAGAACGATAAATCGCTATATTATAGAACTCATAATCCCTTGGTCCACAGTTCAAATCTGTGAGGGCCCACCATTTAAAGCAATAAAAATAAGGGGTTACGCAATGCGTAGCCCCTTTTCTTTTTGGGCGTTTTCACGAGCGTGACCAGATCGTGACCACCCATCCAACACGGCTACCGCCGCGCGGATATTTTCCGGAGCAAGGTGAGCATAACGCTCCGTCATTTTTACGGTGCTGTGCCCAAGAAGATCGCGTACTTCGGTCAGAGGTATGCCGGCGGATACCAACCATGCTGCGCAAGTATGGCGAAGATCGTGGATGCGAAAATCGCTTATGCCAGCTTGCTGGCATGCTCGCCAGAACGCCTTTTTCACACTCCCGATTTTTTCACCCTGGCGTGTGCAGAATACCCATCGGCTATCTGGGCAATGCTGGGCTCGGAATCTCGAGGTCTCCAAAATGGCGTTATACGCCTCATCGTTCAACGGCACCGAGCGTCGGCGACTGGTTTTCGTATGCTCAGCTTCTAAATGAATAAGACGCGCATGAAGATCCACGCGTCGCCACTCCAGACCAAGCATCTCCTGGCTACGACAACCAGTGTTCAGAGCTAGACGAATGAATGCGCTCAGGTGAGGAGCCTTTCGGAGTTCACTCGCAGCCTGAATGAGGCGTAAAGCTTCTTCTGGAGTAAGCCACCTAACGCGCCCCTCAGGTTC
>Ga0233425_10007028_pt1 | contig 16090 bp, 17 predicted proteins | sample Watercolumn_Towu_2_FD_181712 | JGI IMG/M metagenome (GOLD analysis project Ga0233425, IMG submission 181712) | Freshwater microbial communities from Lake Towuti, South Sulawesi, Indonesia - Watercolumn_Towuti2014_140_MG | ecosystem: Environmental > Aquatic > Freshwater > Lake | place...
AAGAATGCCGGCCGGCGACGGCTGGTGGACTTTAACCGCTGCGGGGTGCCTTTGGTGGAGATGGTGACCGAACCCGACCTGCGCACCGCTGATGAAGCTGCGCAGTATCTGATACGCCTGCGCCAACTGCTGCGCTGGCTGGGGATCTCTGATGCGGACATGGAAAAAGGAAACCTGCGCTGCGACGCGAATGTGTCTATCCGTAAAAAGGGCAGCGAAGTCCTCAACCAGAAGACCGAGATCAAGAACGTCAACTCCATTGAAGCGGTGCGCGAGGCTATCCGTAAAGAGATCGAACGCCAGAAACGCGATGTGCAGGAAGGCAAGCCGATTGAAGCCTGGACGCTGGAATGGGATGAGGATACCGGCACCCTGCGCAAAATGCGCTCCAAGGAAACCGAGGCGGATTACCGTTACTTCCGCGAGCCCGACCTGCTGCCACTGGAGATCAGCCCGGAATGGAAGGCTCAGATCCTGGCGAAATTCCCTGAGCGCCCCCTGGAACGCCGTCAGCGGTTTATGGCTGAATACAGCCTGCCCGAATATGATGCCGATATCCTGACCCTGGAACGCGGACTATCAGACTATTTTGAATGCACTGTCAAAAATTATAAAGGCGAGGCCAAGAAAGTATCCAACTGGCTGATGAATGATGTTCTGCGCATGGTCAATGAGCAGGGGCTGAGTCCCGCAGATATGAAACTGACGCCGGAACACCTGGCTGAATTGATCAGCTTAGTAGACGCAGGCGCGATCAACATCACCACCGGCAAAGCGCTGCTGCTGCAGATCAACGACAGCGGTAAAGCGCCCAAGGTCCTGGTTGAAGAGCAGGGCCTGGGACTGGTGACCGATGACAGCGCCATCCGCTCCGCCTGCCAGAAGATCGTGGATGCCAACCCGAATGAGGTGGCGGCTTTTAAAGGCGGCAAAGTGACCCTGATGGGCTGGTTTGTAGGCCAGGTGATGCGCGAAATGAGAGGTAAGGCAGACGCGAAAATTGCCGGGCAGATCCTGAAGGAACTGCTTTCATAACCAAGAATTTAAATGATCACTGACCAAAACATCACATTAAGTATCTTAATTTCGGTTTGAAGAATTAAAAAAGCCGGAAATTATCCGGCTTATTTTTTAGATTTTTTCTTATTCTTTGATCTGTTCAGCGAGATACATCTGCACGCCGACCTGGCTGATCTGGTCTTTCTGGGCTTCAATCCAGTCAATATGGGCTTCTTCGTCATTCAGGATCGCTTTCAGAAGCTGCTCGGTACCGTTGTCGCCAAGTTCTGAACAAAGTTTGATGCCGTCGTTGTATGACTTGATCGCACCAAATTCAGCATCCCAGTCATGCCCGATCTGTTTTTGGACATCAGCGCCAATATTGATCTTCTTGTAGGAACTGACCATCGGAATACCTTCAAGATAAAGGATGCGGGCGATCAGTTTTTCCGCGTGCTTCATTTCATCAATGGCGCGCTTTTCCACAGTCTCTGCCAAGCGGGTGTATGCCCAATTGTCATCCATCTCCGCGTGTACCATATATTGATTTACCGCGGTCAGTTCATCTGATAACAGATCATTCAACTTTGCGATTATTTTCTCGTTGCCTTTCACCATAGCCTCCGTTTTTTTATCACTCACAGCAATTATAGCATTTCTCATTTTTGAAGCTTGCTTAAAATATATCAGAAACCTTGAATCAGAGAGTACTTATCCTTGCATGTAAAATCACCATAATATAGTTTTATTTCAAATTTAGGTATCTATACAAATCTACCGCAACTTAATCAGACACCAGTTTTAGAAAATTCCGCGCACCATCAGCAAAAAACCGAAAATGATCAGCGGGATGCCCAGCGGCGCGGTGATGACTAGGATAGTCAACACAACCCCGACGATCATAATTGCCAGACCGATAACTGCTGCCACAAGCCGGCCGGTCAGTTTGATGATGCCTTCGATCAGATCCATCAGCGCTTTGAAAGGCCAGAGGATCCAGGGTGTGTTTTGAGCGTTATTATTCATTTTTCTCCTTGTAATCATTAATACGAAAGATCTGCTGCATGGTTTTGAAAAATCGAAACGCAACTCCTTTAACGAGGCTGCGTATATGAGATATAGATTATCAAAAAAGGAGAATAACAATGCCTGACAATAATGTTAAACGGCTCTATCGCTCCAGGGACAACCGCATGATATCCGGCGTCTGCGCCGGTTTGGCTGAATACGTGGATGTTGACCCCACTATCGTGCGCCTGCTGTTTGTGCTTGGCCTGTTCGCCGGCGGCGCGACTTTCTGGGCGTACCTGGTGATGATTCTGGTCGTACCTGAACAACAATAGATCTGGAAAAAAAACCGGCGAAGATCAAGCGCCGGTTTTGGTTTAAGAAAAAACTATTGTCCGGGTGCGGCGATAACGTAAGCCTTCCAATCCAGTTCGTCCAGCGACTGGATCAGAGCGGAACCAGCGCGCATGTAACGCAGCTTGTAGCGATTGGCATTCAGGCAGTCCCAAACCTGGCGGGCGGCCTCTTGCCCATGCAGTTCGATCAGAAGCAAAGGCCGGGCTTCTTTAAGCAGGCGCGGCATGCCAGCCAGCGCCATACCCTCGCCGCCTTCAATATCCATCTTGATCACCGCCGGCGGAGGATTTCCCAGCTGAAAAACAAAATCATCCAGCGCAGCTCCGGCAACCTTGATGGTTTGCGTATAATGCTCGTCACGCCCGGCAGAGCCCCGAGCTTTGCCCATTGCTCCGGATGAATGTGCAAGAAAAACTGCTTCTCCGGTCTTATCCACCACAGCTGCATGTACAACTTTAACCCGATCCTGCATATTATTCAGAGCAACGTTGCGGGAGAGGCGTACAACGTTGGCTGGCAGTGCTTCAAACGAAAACACCCTGCCGCTTTCCCCGCTCAGCTGGGCTGCCATCAGGCTGATGTAGCCTATATTGGCGCCGACATCATAAACCACCATGCCTGGTTTAATGAACTGCCGAGCGGCGCTTTGCAGGTCGGGCTCATATGTGCCCAGCCAATAATCCTTTTCAGTATGCAAATCCAGCGACATGGTTGATCCTCTGAGGATCCCGGCGGCTATCTTTACTTCAGTAATGCCTTGCGGCGCAGCCTCATTGAGCGCGCGGCGGATCAACCGGGCAAGGAACGGGATCTTATAGAAGGCGCGTTTAACCGGCGCGGGCAGAATGCCGGCAGCCCAGGCAGCGGACCTCAACAGGATGTTGTCTTTTTCAGCCAAGAAACAAGACCCGTTTAATATGTAATTCAGATGTTGCAGGCATACAAAACCTAATCTTTTGGCCAGGCGTCTTTAAGACGCAGGTAGGTATCACACAGTTCTTCAGGCAGCACACGGGTGGCGCTGACAGAGGTCATAAAATTGGTATCGCCGCCCCAGCGCGGGACAACGTGAAAGTGGATGTGGTTGGTAATGCCTGCACCGGCCACTGCGCCCAGGTTGGCGCCGATGTTGAAACCTTCGGGCTTATAGACAGTGCTGATCGCCTTGATCGCCTGACGGATAAGGTACATAACTTCGGATAGCGACTCTTCAATCAGTTCTTCTATGCTGCTGGCATGGATGTAAGGCACCACCATCACATGGCCGCTGGTGTAAGGGTAGCGGTTGAGGATCACGAAAGCCAGTTTTCCGCGTTTAATAATGAGGTTATCCACCCCATCCTCACCATTAACCGCTTTGCAGAAGATGCAGCCGCGCGGGGTTTTCTGCCGGCCGATATATTTCATGCGCCAGGGCGACCAGATGTGATCCATAAGCTTTTTAATTCCTTTCGGAAGTATTCTATCCCATTTGGCAGATTGATTGACACCAGTTCCCATCAAGGGTATGCTAACCCTATGGAAAATGATCCTGCACCTTTGATCCCACAGGTGTATTCGGTTGCAGACCTGACCGCATACATCCGTGCAGTTCTGGAAAGCAATGAAAACCTTGCGAATGTGTGGGTGTCTGGCGAGATCTCCAATCTTTCGCGGCCATCATCCGGCCATATCTATTTCACCTTAAAGGATGCGAGCGCTTCACTGCGCTGTGTGATCTGGCGCGAGCAGGCGCGGTATCTGAGCGCCGCCCTGCGGGACGGCATGGCAGTGGAAGCGCACGGCGCGGTCAGTGTTTACGAGCAGGGCGGGCAGTACCAGTTATACGTCGATGGTCTGCGTGCTGCCGGGGAAGGATTGCTTTATCAGGAGTTCCTGCGCCTGAAAGCCAGTCTGGAAGCGGAAGGCCTGTTTGACGAAGAGCGCAAACGCCCGCTCCCGCGCCTGCCCAGGGTCATTGGCGTAGTCACTTCCGCCAGCGGCGCGGCTTTTCAGGACATGCTCAACACCCTGCGGACGCGCTACCCGCTGGTTGAGGTTGTGTTGGCGCCAGTCCCCGTCCAGGGGGAGTCTGCGTCGACCTTGATCACAGCGGCGATCGAGGCGCTGAACTATTCCGTTAAACCGGATGTCATCATTGTTGGGCGCGGCGGCGGGTCGCTGGAAGATCTGCGGGCCTTTAATGATGAACGCGTAGTGCGGGCAGTAGCGGCATCCCGTGCACCGGTCATCAGCGGCGTGGGGCATGAAACCGATTTTACCCTGACGGATTTCGCGGCGGACCTGCGCGCGCCAACCCCTACCGGAGCGGCTGTACTGGCTGTGCCGGATGTGACCGATCTCAGAAGCGAACTGAAATCCCTGGCGCTTCAGCTTTCACAGATCGCGGTAACTTTAATTGATGAAAGGCGTTTTGCGCTGTCAGAAAACGCCCACCGACTGGAAGGCCTTTCACCGCGCTGGCAGGTGCGGCAGGGCATGCAGCGACTGGATGACCTGTCGCTGAGACTGACAGCCGCGATCAAAACTCACCTGCGAACCGAAACTGCTCGCCTGGCCTCGATTGGCGCGAGTTTGAAAGTGCTTGATCCTTACAACGTACTGCGCCGCGGTTACGCCCTGGTGCGGGATGAGAGCGGCGCGCTGGCAGCATCCATTCTACAGGTAAAATTAGGCCAGAATGTGAACGTCCTTTTGCACGATGGCGCCTTTGATGCATCCGTTAAGGAGATCAAGAAATAACTTGAAGGAAAAAGCGATGGCAAAAACATTCGCATCCGCGCAGGATCTGAGTTATGAGCAGGCATTAGGGGAGCTTGAAAACCTGCTTTTAATAATGGAAGGCGAATCCAGGGACCTGGAAGGTACGCTGGCCTTGTTCGAGCGCGGTAAAGCCCTCATTGCGCGCTGCCAGGAGCTGCTGGAAAAGGCCGACCTAAAAGTTAAACAATTAACAGCAGATGGGGATGTGATCGAGCTGGAGGACCAGGACTAAAATGATCTGCAGCCTGATCCACAACAATGTGCTTATTGCCGCCATCCTGTCTTGGATCGTTGGGCAGTTCCTTAAGGCGCCGTTGGATTATGTGCTCAACAGGCGCTGGAGCTGGGGCATCATGTTCAGCCCGGGCGGCATGCCCAGCTCACACTCGGCGCTGGTTACCTCGGTAACGCTTGCGATCGGCCTGCAGGAAGGCTTTGGCTCACCCCTTTTCGCGCTGGCTTTTGCCATCAGCATGATCGTTATTTACGACGCGGCAGGCGTGCGGCGCCAGGCGGGCATCCACGCCGAACGCATCAATGAAATGATGAAATCTTTATTTGAAGGCACCGGCATTCCCGAAAAGGAATTAAAGGAAGTGCTGGGTCACACACCTTTTGAGGTGATCGCGGGGGTTATTCTGGGTATTGTGATCAGCCTTGTGCTCTATTGGCTGCTTCCGGTCAGCCAGGCCACATCGTGCTGATCGTTTTGTCCCGATCAAAATCACCCTTTTTCGCGCTCTTGATCTCTTTCCAGAACTGGTCGTCATAACGCCTGGAACGCACCAGGATAGGCATGGGAACACCCCAGCCCAACAGCAGTACTTCTTCTTTGGGCTGCAGGCGCGCCAGCATGCCGCGCAGTGCGTCGCGCGAGGCCAGCCCTGAAAGCGCCGCGCTGACATCATCGTCATCTCCCAGCCAGCCGCACACGCGCGTACCAAGCTGCGACATGACCTCATCATAGATCTGCGACGGGCGCTGGTCAATGACCAGCAAAGTGACGTAATACTTGCGCATTTCGCGGGCAATGGTGCTGAAAGTGGTCTGAGCCGCCATCTCGCGATTGAGCAGCTTGTGGGCTTCTTCCACGGCGATGACCAGCGGACGCGGTTCGGGAGCGCTCTGGCTGCGGAAGGCGTTGGTCAGTTTTTCCCACTCGTCGCGGATGCGGCGGGTGAGCAGATTGGAAACCAGCAGGTAATCCAGGTCGGTCTCGTGCCTGCCAAAGGAAAGCACAATATGCTTGCCTTTCTTCAAGGCATCGATAATGTCGCGAATGGAGTCAGAAGGGGGATCTTGAACGATGTAATCCAGATTGAAAACACGTTTTAATTTGCTGTGCAGCCCTTCGGCTGCCATGACATTGACGTTGACTCCATTTGCCCAATAGGCAACCGTACCTGGTGCAGGGGACTTCTTGCCTTCCTCATCTGTGACCCAAACATCGGTCCTCATTTCTTTGAAAGCCTTGTACCATCCTTCGTGTCCAAAGGAGGTAACCAGGGCATCCAGCGTGGTCGGTGTAGTTTCTTTAAGGTTCAGTTCACGCGTCAGAAGTTCGATGTCCGCAGCGGTGATGTCGCGGTAGCCGAGTACCAGATTGAAATCCGGGACTGTCTCGCGGATCTTCGTGTCGCCGCCGAGGCCGACGATCTGTACTTTGGCGCGACCAAAAGCCGTGCGCAGCCCGACGACGTTCTTGCCGGTATCCGATGCGGTATCGTCCAGCCCGTATTCGTTATGCATGTCATAGACCAGCACCGAGGCTTTGTCATGATCGATCAGGCCTGCCAGCAAAATGCGCGTCAGGAAGGATTTGCCGGTACCGGTGGCGCCGAAGATGCCCGAGGAACGCTGCACGAATTTTTCCAGGTTCAGGCAAACCGGATGGTTCTGTTCGCGGGTGGTGCCTACGGAAAAGTTCCCGGGTTCCTCAGGATCGCCGAAGATCTCGGCAATATCCTGAGATGCAGCCAGGCGTGCCTGCGCATGGTGGGCAGGCAAAGTTTTGACCGGCATGGGGCGCGGCTCCTCCTTGTCGCCCGAATCAATAGGCGCGCGCCAGGTTGAATAAAGCGCCGATGAAGGGTCAGGGCCGCGTTCAAGCATCAGCGCGGGCATCACCACCAGATTCGTGAACAGGGTCTGCCCATGCAGAAGAGCAGCCAGCGTGGGAGGCAGGCGCGTTTCGCTCTGTTCGTCCGCGAAGCGCGGGTCTGTGGCGCCAAGCTGCAAATCGGTGGCAATACCGTAGAACTGCCAGTCGCCGCTTTCAATGACGATAAAAGACCCTTCCTGGACCTCCTGCGCCGGTACTGTGAGGCGCACATTCAGGTTCTCTTTCAATCCGCCGCTGACCACATATCCGACCGGCTGGAGCGAATTTTCAGTTGATGTTTTAGATTCTGCCATGGCTGTCTCCCTTAATTCTCTGCCGCAAAGCCAGGATAAGCGTCTGCGATCGCACCCAGTACCGCAGTGAGCACCGCATGGTCATCACGCAGCAGCGTGATGATCTCCTGAATGGCATCCCTTGCCCAGGCAGGATTGTCATTGGCGGCATGCGCCTTGCCCGCCTGCATCAGGTGCGCGGCCAGCAGGTCCGGCGCGGGCAGGTCGAGCGCGCTGAGGATGTGGCGCAGATAACCCAAGCGTCCGGAGGAAGAAAATGCACGGATCTCTTCATCCGCACAGGTGAATATCCGGTCAAGTGATAAAGGCGGACGGGGCGGAAGCAAATGTGACACCCTGCCATTGGCAGATGAACCGATAAAAAGCACGCTCAATTCAACAGGAACATTACGGTTCAGGCGGTTATCCTGAATGACCTCCTCAGGCAGACTGGTTGAAGAGGCCAGCTGGCGCACAAGCCCGTCATCGTCAATATGGATATCGGTCACCAGCCCGTATGCCTTTGTGTTCTCATCCAGCGGGATGCTGACCATCGAACCGAAAGCCGGGAAGGGCTGACTGATCTGGCAGCCTGCCACGCATCCGCGGGTATTGGCGCGCAAGAGGCGCCCGATATGAATTTCGCTCATTTTGCCATCCTTGTCCTTGATCGCAGTTCTTTGGCGCTTAGCTTGTTGGATTCGGTGCTGATCCCCAAGCCGCTGTGCTGAAGCTCAATTGCCAGCCAAGAGACCAGCTGCTCTTTCTCATCAAAATGCACGACCGCTTCTTCATGCGCCCGGTGCAGCAGGTAAGGGTAGGGACGCGTTCCCATCAGGCGGCACTGGTCGAGGAGGGCGCGCTGGAGCAGATTGACCTGCGCCGGATCAGCAGTTACCCAGGCGGGAATTTCAACACGGGCGAGCCATGGGAATTTTTCGCTGCCCACATTCAAATAAAAGAAATGCAGCGCAAGACCGCCGGTATACTTCTGGCTCGAAGGGGACCAAAGTTCAAAAATGGCCGAGCGCTGACCGGGTGCGAGCACTTCACTGAATAAAACCAGGTCATCCAGCCCATCCAGGCTGACCTGGCGACCCTCTTTATTCAAAGATTCAAGCATTTTAATCACCAGCGGCGCACGCTGGCGGTCGGTATATCCGGCAATGATCGCGTCCTTGCCCTGTAAAACAAGCAGCGCGGCTTGATACATTTCAAACGCGCGGGCAAAATCCGCTTCACTGCGCGGCTGATGGAAAAGCTCCAAAGGTCCGTCGCCAAGCGCGACAACCCGCAGATCAGAATCATTCTGCCATTCTGCCAGGACGCGCAATTCCTCCACATCGCGTTTCAGCGAGACCAGGTCTTCGCTGACCTTATCCAGGGCGATCTGACCGCTGTCATCCGTGAGAAATCGCGTGAAAACTTCAATATGCGGAGCGAGGCCGCTGCCGGGTTTATAACACAGCCGGCTGGTGTTGGTCAGCGCCACTGGCAAAGCATCGTGCGGGTCAGGAATGATCTGAGAACCATCCGACGTCAGCAAAACATAATTCTGATCTGACTCCGGGGGATTTAACGCAGAATCCGCGGGTTCATTTGAAAGCAGCGCGCTGCGGTCGCCGCGCCCGCCACCCGTTATTTTCTCATTGAGACTTGATCGGATATACGCATGCTTCCGGCCGCAGCCATACAACAAGTCAAGGGCGATCTTCAGCTTGGCGTCAAGATCCCTGCGGTTTAAGACAGCACGCTGGCTGTATTGTTCGATCTGCGGTTGAAGCTGAAGATAATTAAGCGGCATGCGGGAATCCCCATCCTGACTCGGCCATGGCTGTGATTATATCGGAAAGCTCACCCAGCGCAAAGTTAAATGAAAAAAGGAAGGCGAGGGCGACCTTCCTTTTTTCGTAATCAAACAACTTGCTTAGGGTTTGACTGCTTCAACCCAGTCGAAAGATGCATCCAGAGATTTGCCGTATCCTGCAAAGCCAAAACCGATGGTGCCTTCGCTGTAGGTATTGTCTTCGATCGCCAGGGGACGTTTTTCCCAGTAGAGCTGCTCGCCATTGACGAAGGCAGTGATCAGATTACCCACGCAGGACAAAGAGAAAACATTCTTGTCCAAACCACCTTTGATCAGGGTGCTGCCGATACGCTTTTTGACAAAGTTCGTATACGCATTGCCGCCTTCACTTTTCTTGTACTGGTCAAAACGCAGCAGTTCGTAGTAACTGCTGCTGCTAATGCGGAACTCATACCAACCCGCTTCGGAGGCCCGGCAAATGAGAGAGAAAGCGTTATCAAGCTGCCCTGAATTCTCAACTTGGGCCTGAACGACAACATCCTTGTAGGTATGCTTCTTGTTCAGGAAAACGAAGTTGACATCGTTGGGAGGCAAGGTCTGTATGCGGAACTTTCCGTTGTTCTGAGTCCAGATCAGCTGCTTTTCGAGGCCTGAAATGACCTTTAAGCCCCAATCTTCGTTGATGTCCTTTTCAAGTTCATCACGGAAAAAAGTGGCATCTGAAAGCACCGCTTCAGTGGGCTCGGGTTTGATCTCCTGAAGGTCCATTTCTTCCGCATTTTTGGCTGCGCCTGTGCCCAGGCTTGGCAGTCCACCGCAGGCTGAAAGAACAAACGCGCCGGCGATCAACAGAGCAAAGATTTTTGTTTTCATTTTTTCTCCTTTATATTCAATAATGACCGTTAAAGTGGTCTATTGGTCATACCACTATACCATAAGTTTAAGGCATTTTTAATTTTTGTCAATAGGGGAAAATGCGATCAGCCGCTGGTGAACCCAGGCATAAAAATCGACAAGAATGGATGAATTTTTTCTTTATTCAGACTGGTTTCTTTTGCGCATTAAAAAATTACCAAATAATCAAGTTGATTTTTTTACAATTCGTGGTATACTAACCATGTAATAATAGATCGAAAAAGGCAAACCCGGTGAAAACCGGCGGCGCAAAGCCATGGGTCTAAAGCGAAAGCAATGACAGCCAGGCTGCTGAAGATCTTTTTTGTTATTAAGGCGGCAGGACAAGATGATGAATCATCCACCGCAAAGAGGAAGAGATGAAACCAAGGAAATTAATACTTATTGTCATCATCACTGCTTTGGCATTCGCAGGCTGCCAATCAACCTCCGCAACTGCTGAACTAAAAAGCGAGGGCACCTCTCCCGAAGCGGTGCCGAGTGTCATGCCTGAGATCACTGCCACACCTGAGCTTCAGGCAACCGAGGCGGTGCCAACCCAGGAACCAGAGACCGCCGAGCAAGCAGCGCTGGCAGCTGAGGTGGCAGTTGCTGTAAACCCTCTGACCGGACTGCCGGTCGAAGATCCCGAGAATTTGCTGCTGCCGCCCGCGCTGGTGTCGGTGACCAACTTTCCACCTTCCGCGCGTCCGCAGGCAGGGCTCTCTTTCAGCCCAATGGTATTTGAACTGTTCATTGGTGAAGGAATGACGCGCTACCTGGCGCTGTTCTATGGCGATTACCCGCGTTCCTCTGTCCCAGACCAGGGTGCAACGGTTCAGGATGAACTTACAGAAGGAATGCCAGTGCCAGTGGTCGGTCCCGTCCGTTCCGGCCGCCTGCCTTATGAACACATCCGCAAACTGTATAACGGATTTATCGTCATGGCATCTGCCTATTCCAAGGTGGCTGCGCAGCTGAAGGATTATGTCAATGTCTACAGCGATGACAGCAAGGATATCAACAGCGCCCTCATGCCGGTGGATAAGCTGAAGGATGTGGCGAAAGCCAACCAAAAAGCTTTGGGCGAGATGAATCTGGGTGGCATGGCATTTGATCCCCAAACGCCAAAAAATGGAAAGAAAGCCCAATCTTTATGGGTCTTTTACTCATATAAAAACCAGATCTTCTGGCGATACAACGAAACCGATGGCTCCTATCACCGCTGGCAGGATAAAGCTGATGGATCAACCTTTGTTGAGCAGACGGATCGCCTGAATGGTGAACCGCTGACCTATGAGAATGTAGTGGTCCTTTTCGTCGACCATGATGTAATAAAGGCAACATTGATCGATCTAAATCTTCTCTATGTAAAACGAGGCAAGGCGCTGCTTTTCCGCGATGGGCTGATGCAGGAAATCTACTGGACCACCATCAGCGAAGAATATGAAAAAACCACCGGCAGACTGCGCCCGATCCGCTTTGTGGATGTTGAAGGCAATCCGATCGCTTTCAAGCCCGGCCAGACCTGGGTTGAGATCGTACCGAATTATGTGGCTTATTGGGAGACCGTGAATTCGGAAAAATACAATCAGCTGGCTGCAGGACGAAGCAAAGGTTCAGGTTATTGGGGTGTGTACTTTAAACTTAAGAATTAGGTAAAAAAAGCGTTTACCCGGGCTGTCTTGATTAATCTCGGGCAGGAATGCCCGAGCTATGATCAAATTAATTCGGAAGGGCGGTCATACCTGACCGCCTTTTGTAATTCCCCAAGCATAAATGCTTGGGCTACGGAGTTTTTGTTAAGCGGTCGTTAGATCAACCTTGGGCAGGAATGCCCGAGGTACGATTAAATTAATTCGGAAGGGCGGTCATAATTGACCGTCTTTTTTTTAATTCCCAAGCATAAATGCTTGGGCTACCGAGTTTTTGTTAAGCGGTCATTAGATCAACCTCAGGCAGGAATGCCCGAGCTACGATCAAATGGATTCCTTAGGCGGTCATTCCTGACCGCCTTTTTAAATTCCCCAAGCATAAATGCTTGGGCGCCGGGGTTTGTGTAAAACGGTCGCTAGTGACTGTGTTGATTAACCTCGGGCAGGAATGCCCGAGCTACGATCGGATTAATTCGGAAGGGCGGTCATTCCTGACCGCCTTTTGTAATTCCCCAAGCATAAATGCTTGGGCGCCGGGGTTTGTGTAAAGCGGTCGTTAGATCAACCTCGGGCAGGAATGCCCGAGCTACGATTAAATTGGTTATACCTGACCGCCTTAATTGAGCCCAGGCTTTTGCAGGTTCTGGTAATAATCACATAATCCATTCAACGGGCAGCGTTCGCATTCCGGCTTGCGCGCGTGGCAGATCTCGCGTCCCAGGCGAATGAGGTTCATATGCCCGGGACCGTATTGGTCAGGCGCAAATACGCTCTCGAGCCAGGTGTGTGTTTCTTCAACATTCATCTTTTCAGGGCGCAATCCAAGCCGCCCGCTGACGCGATAAACATGGGTATCCACTGGAAAGGCGGGGATCCCAAGCGCAAACTGAAGCACGATGGCAGCAGTCTTGGGTCCGACGCCTTTAAAGCGGCTCAGCCAGACATGCGCCTGATCACGTTCAAGAGAGCCCAGGAATTCAAGGTCCAGGCAGCCTCGTTCTGCGCTGATCTGACGCAGAATGGCCTGCATGCGCGGCGCCTTCTGATTTGCCAGCCCCGCCGGTCGGACAGCTTCGATCACTTCTTCAACTGGCGCGTCACGCACTGCTTCCCAGTCGGGGAATTTTTCTTTAAGACGGTTGAACGCGACATCGCGATTTACGTCGTTTGTATTTTGCGAAAGGATCGTGGAAACCAGTTCATCCAAAGCGGAAAGCGGCCTTTTCCAATCAGGCAGACCAAATTCACCTGACAGGGCCTGATATACCTTTTGGGCTTTGGCTAAAAGCTACCTGTCAGGCGACGAGACTGTCTGTTTTCTGACCATCAGCCCAGAGCCGCCAGGATCTGGACCAGTTCAGGAGTGGGCCGTATCTCGCCCACTTCCTTGCCGCGCCAGTTTTGAACCGGGCGCCGGTCATAGGCTTTTAATGTCAAACGCTGCGTCTCATCCAAAACGCCAAATACTTTAAGGACGTTCATTGCGATCAGCGCACCGGCGCGCAGGTTCGGGTCCCCATCGCTGATCTTCATGGTAATGCCAATGCTCGAATCGATCCCGGGAACTTTACCAGGGAGGATCCCCAGCGCACGGTATCCTTCAGCGCCAACTTTGGAAATAAAGGCGCCCTTCCCTGCAGCCATGCCATCTGTATCAAATCGCTTGGGGGCTGCCACCATATCTGGATGGGAGCTCATGGCCGTACTGATCTGCTGGCAGGCAGCAGCGCGGTTTTTGGGCAGATCATCCGGCTGGCACAAGCGGGCATAGGCCGCTGCCGCTTTTGGTAGAGGCACCGCAAAAACAGGCGCGGTGCAGCCGTCGATCCCAAGTTCCACATCCTCAATATTCAGTCCGCACATTTCTGCAAAGGTGTTCAGGATCGCCTTCTGCACTGGATGGGAAGGATCAAGGTAATCTTCCAGCGGCGCGCCGATCATTTTGGCAAAGGCCAGCATGCCGGTATGTTTGCCTGAACAGTTGTTATGGTTGGCGCGCGGGGTGATGCCCTGTTTTATAAGCAAGTCAGCGCTTTTTTGTGAATAAGGCAGGTGCGCGCCGCACAGCAAATTGGATTCATCAATACCTACTTTTTGCTGAAGCGTCTCCAGCGTCTGGATATGCGCTTCTGTTCCGGAGTGGGACGCGCAGATCAGCGCGATCTCACGGGGTTCCAGGTGGTAATATTGTGCTCCGCCGCGTTCCAGGAATGCAAGCGCTTGAAAGGGTTTGGCTGAAGAGCGCAGAAAGAATTTGGTTTCGGTATCACCCAGGGAGAATAAGGTTCTGCCGTCAGGCCGTACAGCGCATAAACTGCCATAATGCACTGATTCCACGATCCGGCCGCGTGTTACTTCAACCAACGGGAGGTGACGGGGAGCTGACATTTTTCCTTTGTTCGATCAGTCTGATTTTTTTGAAGAATGGCTGCTGTAATACTGCGTGATACCGGTTGATAGGCGGTTCAAAAACTGTTCCGCTTCACGCTTGTTTTTTGGCGTGAAATCTTCCATTAATTCAGCACCCAGTGCTTCAGTCTCTTCTGCTTTGGCTTTGGAGGGACGCAGTTTTTCAAGTTTGCGGGCAGCTTTTTTTAGGAAATGCTCCAGATCTTTTACATCATCAATTGTTACCAGAGAACCGCGCCCGCTGATGAGTATGAAATCCTTAAAGCGGGCCAACTGCAATTCGTGCAGGCTTCCCAGCCATGCATCTATATCTGCGTTAGCGAAGAAAGGTGGCTGCCCGGGCGTAACCGTATCTCCGATGAACGCCACATGTTTTTGCGGCACAACAACCCAGGTAGACCCTTTGGATGGTCCCGGGTGATGTTCCAATAAAATGGGATCATCTCCCCAATTGATAGCCATGTTTACAGAAAAGGTGATCTCAGCATGGATCCAGCGGGTGGTTACCGCGGGTTCGGGATTCGTTTCCCATGCTGCACCCATGCCATTGGGCTGCTGGTTCTTTAAAGAAGGCTTGGAGGAAACAGCCTGTGAGGTCTTCTCGTGAACGATCACCGGGCATTTAATATTGGTGGCACCGGAAACGCGGTCAAAATGTTCATCCAGGAGCACCAACAGCCGGTCTGATCCAGCGGCAGAACGGGTGCAGGTGGTGCGCCACGCCGAAGCGTCTTTGGGGTTAACAGGCGTATCCACCATCACCACACCTGAATTGGTGCGGATGGCGCCGACTGTCACTCCTTCGTACTCGGTCTCGATCAAAATATCGGTCGCAATTTCTTTCATGCACATCCTTTCCCCGCCACCAGTTTAATTGCTTCGCAGCCAGTATAACATAGTCACTCTGACTGGCTTTCTGCGCGCCACTGGCGTGAGTATTGAGTCTTTATCGCTTCTCGCACCAGGTTGCAGCGCGGGCAGTTGATGGTATTGCACAGAAGGGCAAACGCGTCTTCATTGATCAAAGCAACCGCCACCTTGAGCAGTGTATCGATCTTCATTGCATGCAAGAAAACATCTGCAACCTGCACGGTATGCAGTTCATCCTGCATATAATAATTAACCTTATGAAATCCATCTGAACAGCCTGGGAAATCGGGTATCTCTTGAATGCCCTCAGCGCCCAGCGCCCAGCGGGTGAACTGTTTGCGACCGGCCAATTTTTCAGCATAATGCACACTGAAATTAGCTGAAGGCTCTGCACCCATAAGCAGGATCCACCCATCCAATTTGCGCAGCTCGGCAATCGGCGCATAAGGGTTCTCAGCCGGATGATCGACCAACGCTACATCCAGTCCAAGGCCGGCAAATGAAAAAACCGGATGGCTGGATCGATATACTCCCGGGTAGGCGCGTAATGCTTCTGACGCCTGATTATCGGGCGCATCACCGGGAAGGTCATGTGCGAAAACTTCGGCCTTTAAATTGGATTCACGGCCGCTGCCGTAAAGCACCAAGTTATTTTCAGGGCCGCTTTCAGGGATCACCAGAGTTGAAAAGGTGAAGGCCGGCATCATCACATTATCGACCGTAGCAAGCAAGGCACCCATAATAGTGCTCAGCCCGCCTTTTACCTCGCCCAGTTTGGGCAGTTTGATGTGAGCGAGTACAGGGGTGCTGCGATCAAGCCCCAGGTCCTGCAAGCCGGTGGAAATGTCGCGATAAGAGATGGTCATATCGAAGAATTATCAGGATATAAAAATTATATCCGTTTACTCTGCGGGGTCGGCGCCACAGACAGGAA
>Ga0233425_10007029_pt1 | contig 16088 bp, 12 predicted proteins | sample Watercolumn_Towu_2_FD_181712 | JGI IMG/M metagenome (GOLD analysis project Ga0233425, IMG submission 181712) | Freshwater microbial communities from Lake Towuti, South Sulawesi, Indonesia - Watercolumn_Towuti2014_140_MG | ecosystem: Environmental > Aquatic > Freshwater > Lake | place...
TCATTAGTTCTTGCTAAAATCATTTGTAATAATGTGCTCATCTTAACTCTTCTCATGCTTGTTGTTTCAATTGATGATATACTCTACTGACAAAAGGATTATCTGGTGCTATAGCATATGCTCTTTCAAACCAAAAAAAACCTCCGCCATTATTTCCTTCATGTATAAAAGATAATCCTAAATCAACCATTGCCCCAACATTAGAAGGATCTTTTGCTAGTAAATCATAAAAAGTGTATCGCGCTTCAACAGTTCTCCCCATTCCCATAAGAATATGTCCTAATTCATATTGTGCACCAGTATTCCTTCTTGCAACTTTTCGTAGTTCTCTTGTTTGTTTATCATGTGGATGAAGATATTGTCGTTCTAAATCGTGTGTTGCCAAATACCACGTTTTTAACCCAGATGTCCGTAGTTTAGTAAATGATATATTTGAAGAAAATGGAAATGCTCTTCTAGGTTCACTCGGTTCAGCAAGAATAAATCGATACCTTTCAAGATTTATTAATATATCTTTAAGCGGATCCCCGGTATATGCTCCATCAGGTTTTGCAATTTCATGTTCTATGTGGTGTACTAATGATGAAGGACTAGGAATAAAATATAATCCCAAACCAAACAATTCTGCACCTAAACAAGTATCTTCCACTCCCCATCCAGGGAAATCAATAAACCCGCCCACATCAAATAAATATCTTCTTCTTACAGAGAGATTAGCAGAGATACTATATAGGCCTATTTTATCTTGAGTAAATCTCATAGCATCACAAAAATAACTTTTAAGTTCTGGGGGAATATCTCCGGTCATATCTTTTAAAAAATTGGTTATTTTTGCCCATAACACCCTCCATTCATTTCCATCTCTTTGACTAACAGGATCTTTAGCATTAGCAACTCTTTGAGCAGCATGAATTCCACAGGGATTAGAATTGATTGCAGCAACTTGAATGTGTGGATCCGCAGGCATGACATAATCTCTTTCTCCGCAAACTAAAACTCCATCAATTGTTGCATGGATTCTTGCATGTTCTTCAACAGTGTGTGGATATGGAACAACATCATTGTCCATAAAAAGAATAACATCATTTTCTGCAAGTGCAATACCTGCATTTCTCGCATGCGATGGTCCTGCATTTGCTTGTTTTACATATTTTAACCGATATCTAACATTGAGTCTTTCAATCATCTTATCAGTTCCATCAGTACTTCCATCATCTACAACAATAACTTCCATTCTATTAGCAGGATTTTGAAGATATGTTTGATGATTAAGAGCAGTAAGTGTAGCTTCTAAAGATAATCTACTCATTCCATTGTAAGAAGGAATAACAATGCTTATTCCTTGAGGATAAAATGGGACAGGGGATGTTCTGCCAGCATATTCAGCAATAGCATCATCAAGTGAACGAACAAGAGGAGTGCCAGTTTGTCTTCTAAACTCTTCTTCTAAACTACTGTAATCATTATCTCTTGCTAAAATTGTTTGAAGGATTGTTTCTGTCATTATTCTTGATCTTTTTCAAGGAAATAATGGTTATTTATAAATTTTTCCTTAATTAATTACTAATTAGTGGTATCATTCGCTTTTGGAGATCTGCATATGTGGGGTCTAGTCTGAATGCTTTTAAAAAAAATTCATCTGCGCTTTTTGAGTCTCCTAGTTGTTCATAACATCGCCCTAAAAAGTAAGCTGGTGAAACTTGTTCAGGACCAAATAAATGCGCACAATGTAATTGATCAAATGCTTCTTGAAGTCTTCCTTGAGTAAAATAATAATATCCAAGATCTCTGTGGGTGTCAATAATACTTTGCCTAAAGTCGTGTGCTGCAGGTAAACATTTATCTGCTTGCTGCAATAATTGTGCTGCTTCTATATAATTTTCAATTCCTCCTTGTTTAATTAATAATAACGCTAGTTGATATTCAGTTTCTCCTGCTGCAAATAAACATGGAGTAGTTCTTTCAGCGTTCATTGCTTTTCTGAAATATGTTATTGCTTCAACTTGTTGACCTATTCTATCATGACAAAGTCCAGAAAGATGTAACACTGTTGAATTATTGGGGTCTGTTCGTAATATAATCGCACTTATTCTAATTGCATTATTAAAATCTCCTATTTCAAAATGATGATATGCTTCACAATATTTATTATAATTTATATTTCCCAACCCCACATAAACCTCTTCCATATCTATGCCAACGAATCGTAAGTATCTTTCATCTCGTCTTAACACTGTCTGGAATGCATCTTCTGCTGTTGCATTGTCTCTTCCTACTGCTTGCATTCCTCGCAAGTATGCAACAACGCCTTCAACAAAATCTCCTGCATGAGTATTTGCTGCTCCTTCACGTATTGCAGTTATATCTTTTCTTTCAAATAATGAAGGAACTGTTTCAAGTAAAAATACAATTTGTCTTTTTGCCTCATCTGCTGAAAACCTTTGAGCTTTTGCTGTTTCAATATAATCAATTGCAAGAACTGCTTTTTCTTTACTCATTTCAACAAATCCGCATTCGCGTGCAAGGACAGTCACTGCTGTTCGTTCAATAGCATCTCCAAGTGTATATGCTTGCTGAACTATTTCTCCAAGAGTAGGATGTGCGCGTATTTCCTGCAATGGTGCTACAAGTGCATCTGCACCTCGTGTGTATCGTAAAAAGTCAAATGCAGGCATTGCTCTTCTTAATCTACTCATGCCTTGAACTTCAACATATCTTTTCATTGCATCAATTGCTGTTTGATCAACATAAGGTCTGCCATGTCGTGATGCAAAGTATTTTGTTGCAACAAAATCATATTTTGCAGAATATGGTGTTTGTTCATCATCTTCAACAGTAACTTGTACAGAATTTTTCTGTGATGAATCTTGTACAGAACTTCCTTGTAATGAATCTAATAATTCAGTAAAATTTTCTATAACGTCTCTACTTATTCCTGCTACTGCGTCTAATGCCATTTTCCTAAGAAATACTTTACCTTTTTTAAATCTTTCCCTACTTAGTAGTGATAATCCATATTCTCCTGCTCTTGCCACTCCCCTTTCAATTATTCTGCTGATTTCTGGCATGTATGTTTCAAAAAATTCATCTCCTACTGCAATAACTTTTTGTTCTATTGATGTTCTTGCAGATTGCATTTGATCTTTAAATTCTTGACTTGTGAAGTATGTTCTCAGGAGAGCATAATTTTCCTTTAATCGAGCAGCATCTTCTCTTATTTTTGCAATATATCTATCTACAAATGAAACTCTTGTTTCTAATATTGTAGGAGCAGCAGGACTAATACTTTCATTAAGAACAGCAGCAGGTACTTCTTCTGCAGGTTTAAGCACACCGTACATAGCAACAGTTGTAGGACTATTTTCCATTAAGTCAACACTTGAATTATTGCCGAAGTTATGAATCCAGACAAGTCTGCACAGTGCGCCACTTTGTGCATGTCTTCTTATATACTCTGGATTCAGAACATATATTTGTGTTGCATTAATTCCATTTTCTCTGAGTTTATCCATGACTCCAGTAAATTGCGTGCTTAAACCATGCACTGCCTCTGCCAATTCTCGTTGTGCAGGATTTAATCTTTCAGGATGTGCAGTATCAATACTGAAGTATTGCCATTCTTCTATTCCTTGTAAATCCAGTTCACTATGTTTTATACGCAGAGCGCTTTGTTTTGCTGGTGCTGCTTGTTCAGGAGTTAAAACATAATTCCCTGTTGCAGTAAATTGTCTGACAGCTTCTTTAGGATTAGCGAGTATAGGATTATTTTTTTGTCCGCCAAAATACAAAACAGCTTCTCCATCCTCAATATCGTAGAGTGCATAATTTGCTGCGTATAGCTGAACATCTCTTAAAGAAGCATCTTTGAATCGTGCTCTTTGAATTCCTGTAGTTGTTCGTATTGTTCCTTGTTCAAATAAAGCAACAACCTCAGCTAATCCTCCTCTCTGAATTGTATAGTTAGGATGTCGAGGGTCATGTCTTATTGCGCCTTCTGTAATATTAACTTCTTTTGCCTGTGCATCCACTTTTTCTCGTTGAACAACATCAACAACTGCAACAGTAATATTATCTATTCCGCCTTTTGCATTTGCAGCAATAACAAGTTCAGTGGCAATTTCATCAACACCTTTATCCTGCCTTCGTAAAATTGTTAGAATCTCTTCATCATCAAGCATGTCTGTTAATCCATCACTGCAAAGCAAATATCTTTCTGGATGGTCAAGTTCATTTGTTTCAGGTGTACTCATTTTTTCATCAAATCCAACACCAATAGAATTTGTAATGATATTTTTATGTGGGTGAGTTCTCGCTTCTTGTGGAGTAATTTGTTCTGCCTTAACTAAACTTTGAACAACTGAATGATCTTCTGTCAATTGTACTAATTCTCCATTTGCATATATGTACAATCGTGAATCTCCTGCATGATGAAATGTTGCAAACCTGTCGTGCAAATACAAAGCAACAACAGTTGAACCCATCCCTGTTCCAAGAGTACTGTTCCTTGTTTGTATTTCTCTGTCTGCTTCTCGTGCAGCAGCAAGCAAGCTAAAACCCCCTCTCATAAACTGTGTTCTATATGTATCAACAACAATTTCGCTTGCTACTTCTCCATATTCATGCCCACCCATGCCGTCAGCAACAACAATCAATGCGTCAAGATTTTCTTCTGTATAATCATCATCAGAAAAAACAACTGCAAAATTATCTTCATTACCCCTTCTTACTTGTCCAGCATCAGTTATTGCAGCTATGCGTAATTCTAAGCCACCAGCATAATTTGCAACACAATGTTCAAAACCATCGTTTTTGGAATGCATAACCATTTTTCAATAGAATCCCTTATAATTTATAAAGTTTATGAACTGATAACCACTAAAAAGTGGAAAATAATAGAATAAATAAGGGGTAATATTTATATATCACTTGTAATAATCTTATTACATATGTTAAAAAAAGATAATTTATCTCATGTTTTGGAGGTATTTTTTGAAAATCCACTTCCGGAAGGAGGATTTCAATTAAGAGAATTGAGTAGAGCTACTGCGCTAGCTCCGAAATCTGTGAAAAACTATTTAAAAATTCTTGAAAAAGAAAGTTTGATTTCAAAAAAGATGCATAGGGTCCATAAATATCCTCTCTATTATGGGAATAGAGATAATGAATATTTTAAATTTCTAAAAAGACAAGACAGAGTAAGAAAAATGGTAGAATCCGGTTTTGTAGATTATGTATGGGATAAAACTCTGCCAGAAGTAATAATCCTTTTTGGCTCCTGTTCGCGAGGTGAAGACATTCAGGAGAGTGATATAGATATGTATATTCAATCAAGTGAAAAAAAGCTTGATATCTCAAAATTTGAAAAAATATTGCAGAGAAAAATTAATATTCTCTTTGAAAAAGATTTTCAATATCTAAGCAAAGAATTAAAGAATAATATTCTCAATGGCATTAAACTAAAGGGATACTTAAAGGTGTTTTCATGAATCAAGAAGGTTTCATAAAAATAGCAAGAGACAAAGAAAAAGCCATGTCTATGTTAAAGATGGCGGATGTAACTCTTGATTTTATCAATTCCTTGGATGCCCACAAGTTTAGTTCCCATGTTGCAAAAGAATATTATGATGTGATAAGAGAATTAATGTGTGTAGTTCTTTTGCTTGATGGATACAAGACAGTTGGCGAAAATGCACATAAAAGATTAGTGGAATATATTGAAGAAACCTGTCACGATTTTTCAGAGTATGAAATTACCTTGATTGATGATTTGCGTGTAACACGAAATAGGATTGCATATGATGGTTTTTTTGTTTCGTATGAGTATGTAGAAAGAAAATGTCATGATATCCAAAAAATTATTGCAAAATTGAAAAGCATAATTAATAAAAAAATGTAGTCTAATTTTTTTCATGCATAAACTTTAAGAGCATGTCCAAATTTCCAATACAGTATGATAGCAATTATTGGTGCAGGTCCTGCAGGAAGTTATACAGCATATCTCTTGGCAAAACAAGGATACAATGTAACAATATATGAAGAGCATGCAGAGCCAGGCAAGCCAGTGCAGTGTACAGGAATTCTTACGCAGGATATTTTCAAGTACATCAATGTTCCAGATGAATGTATTGTTAATAGAATGAAAGCAGTTCAGGTCTTTGCACCAAACTCCGCTGTTTTCGAAACAGCAAGTACAGACATTATTGTCAACAGAACACTCTTCGACAATTTCCTTCTGAAAAAAGCATTGGAATCAGGAGCAAAACTCGAAACACATGCAAAATGTATTTCATTTCAAGATAACATGTTAAGCATTGAAAAAAACAATACAATCCACAAAGTCCCTGCAGAAATCCTTATTGGTGCAGATGGGCCGAACAGCAAAGTTTCAGCAATCCTCGGCAACAAGAAGATTCAGTGTTATGTTGGAGCACAGGCAACAGTCAAAGGAAAATTTCAGCAAAACACCTATCAAGTCTATCTTGGCAGTATTTGCCCAGAATTTTTTGCATGGGTTGTCCCAGAGAGTGCGAAAGTAGCAAGAATAGGCCTTGCAGCAAAGCAAACGCCGCACGTGCATTTCAAAAACCTTCTCCTAAAATTAGGATACGCAGAAAAAGATATCATAGAGCATCAAGGTGGCTTAATTCCAGTTTACAATCCACACCAATGCATTCACAAAGATAATATTTATCTTATCGGCGATGCAGCAACAACAATAAAGTCTTCTACAGGCGGAGGCATTATCCCGAGTATAGAAGCAGCAGAAATACTAGTGCATTGCATAAAAAATAAAAAAAATTTTAATAAAGAGTTGAAGAGAAAAAAACTCTGGCTTCATCTCTATCTGCGACATTTTTTTGATAAATTTTCAGATAATGATTACAATCATCTTATAGCGCAGTTGAACAAATCTAACATAAAACATATTCTTGAAACATATACGCGAGACAATCTCATGCAGTTGTTGTTTCATGTAATCATCAAGCATCCATTTTTTGTTTTTTCAAATATCAGGCACCTTCCAAAACTGTTCAAGGCACGTTGAATTCAACTGCGCAAAATCCTTGCGTCCATAACCTTTATAAAAACATGTTTTTTTACCTAACAAGGGGGATATGATGGCAGAAGATATTTCAATTGATTTCACAAGTATAACAAAAAACACATTCCAGTGGTGTAAAACACACTATCTTATTTTTCTTATACTGATTCCAATCCTGCTCAGCATATATATCCGCGTGCAGACAGCGTATCTGCCGACAATAGATGCAGCAGCAGAATCCAATATAAGATCATACATTCAATCCTCTTTAGAGCAGCAGGTTAATGCGCAGTATCCTAATCTCCCAGATGCAAATAAACAAGCATTAGTGCAGCAGGGGATTGATGAAATTTATGCAAAAAGAACAATCAATCTTCAGGGCCAAGAAGTGCCTATTGATACTATTATAGAAGAAAATGCTAAACAAATTAGAGAGCAGTTTCAGGATGAGTATGGCTTGACATATTTAGGTGAGATTGATCCGTGGTATTTTTACAGATTAACAGAAAATTATCTTGATCATGGGTATGAAGGAGATGTTGAAATCAATGGCAGGTATTATGATACGCATCAAATGGCAGGAACGCCGAGGGAAAGATTAGGCGGAGAAACAAGCACGTTGCCGCATTTTCACGTTATGGTTGAAGCATATTTGTACAAGCTCATTCATCTTTTCATGCCAAATGTGCGGTTAATGACTGTTGTGTATTTTCTTCCTGTTTTGCTCGCAGCATTGAGTGTTGTTCCAGCATTTTTTATGGTCAGAAAAGTCGCAGGCAATATTGGCGGTCTTGCAGCCTCTGTGTTTGTCAGTGTGCATCCTGCGTTTGTCGGTAGAACTATTGCAGGGTTTTCAGATACAGATGGATATAATATTTTGTTTCCATTAGTCATAATGTGGTTATTTATTGAAGCAATTGAGTCAGAGTCGTGGAGAAATTCAGCAATCCTTGCAGCATGTGCAGGGCTTGTTGTCGGCATCTTCAGCTTTACATGGGGAGGCTGGTGGTATATTTATGACTTCTTGCTTGCAGTGTGTTTTGTTTCGTTGTGGTATTTGTACACAAAGGAATATATCAAAGAAAAGAGCGTATACTGGTTAGCAGGGTGTATTATCTTTGCTCCTTTTGTGATTATAAAAGGGCTATTCTCAACAATTAATGCAATAAAAGCAAGACAGTGGCATGATGAAAAAACCCTCACTGCCTTTACAATTCTTGTATTCATCATTTCATGCAGCATTTTTGTTTCATTAATTTCAAGCCCAACTGCATTCTTTAATGCACTTAAAGAACCAATTGGGTTCACAACTATTAAAGAAGTGGGTCTTGTCAAAATCTGGCCGAATGTTCTGACAACAGTAGCAGAATTTAATCCAGCTTCTCTTGGTGAAATAATGGGAACAGCAGGGTTTGGTTTGGCAATTCTTATGCTGTTGGCATTTTTAGGAATAGGGTATGGCTTTTTTGAGAGAACAGAATTAGAAAATAAACCTTTGCTTGCAATCGCGCTTGCATGGATTATTGGGATAACACTCATAACAAGCAAGTTCACATCAGGAGTATTTGCGCTTCTCGCAATGCTTCCTTTGGCATATGCAGTATACAAAAAAATGCCGTTGCTTACACAGTATTATGTCGCAATTCCAACATTTTATGCAATACTGATACGCTATATTTCTTCATTTGAACAGTCTTTATTTTTGTTTTTTGCATTGCTTGGCCTTCCAATAGTCTTTGGCATTTTGTATGCTCTTTATTTCCAGAAAAAGATTGATTTGAAGTATGGCATACTCTTATTTGTCTGGCTTGTAGGCTGTATTTATGCAAGTACAAAAGGCGTTCGTTTTATTATGATTTTAATGCCTGCATTTGCAGTTGCTCTTGGCATTGGCATTGCGTTTGTATACAAATTATGGACAGAGGTTATTGCTGAAAAATTAAAAATAAAACAATGGTATGTGCGTATTGTTTTAATTGCAGCAATCATTGTGCTCTTTTACATTCCTGTAGGTGTTGGGTATACAACAGGTGTTCAGCAAATGCCTCTCATCAATGATCAATGGTATAATGCATTAAACAAAATTAATACAGAATCCTCGCCTGATGCAATAGTGAATTCATGGTGGGACTTTGGCCATTGGTTTAAGGCAATTACAGACAGAGCAGTGACGTTTGATGGCGGTTGTCAGGATACACCGCAGGCACATTGGATTGGCAGAGTTCTCTTGACAGATAATGAGCAGGAAGCAGTCGCAATATTGCGTATGCTGGATTGCGGAGGAAGCACAGCAACAGATATTTTGCAGAATGCAACACAGGATTCATACATTGCAGTGAAACTCGCAAAAGAAATTATTATGCAATCACAAGAAGAGGCAATACAAACATTAATAGAGCATAATATCTCAGCAGAAATTGCAGAAGAAGTTGTGCAGTATACACATTGCACTCCTCCTGAAGATTATTTTATTACAAGTCAGGATATGGTCGGAAAATCAGCAGTTTGGGGTCATTTTGGTTCGTGGGACTTTGACAAAGCGTATGTTGTGAATACAATGAATGCGTATGACAAAGATACAGCGTTGCAGATGATTGCAAAAAATTTGGAAATCTCTGCAGAAGAAGCAGAACAATTATACACTGAAGCAAAGGCAAATGACGCAAATACATGGATTTCTCCATGGCCATCGTATGTTTCAATGCCAACAGAATGCTGGCAGGAATCAACGCAGCTTGTCTGCAGTTCAGGATTAATGCTAAATCTGACAAATGGCGATGCTCTTATTCAAACCTCTGATGGATTAATGCATCCCTATGAATTATTATTCCTTGCTCCAGATGGTTCATTTAATACAACAAAATATAATACGAGTCTGTTAGTTGCTGCAGATGGAAAATCATACAGCGCTGCAATTATCCCAGAAGGAAATGGCTTCAGAGGCTTTATGATGGATTCTCTGCTGACAAAAAGCATGTTTACGCGGATGTTCTTTTTCAAAGGCCATAATCTAGGATGCTTTGATTTGTTTGATTATCAATCAACAGTCACAGGAGAAAGCATTTATGTATGGAAAGTGGACTGGAATTGCAGTTCACCATATGTTGTATACTCCAACACGCCAGTAAATCAGACAGTAGTAGCATAAAATGTTTGAATCTCTAAAACAAAAAATACGTTGTTGTGCATGGCAAGAGAAAGTACTCTGTGTTTCACTGCTTTTTTTCATAATTTTTTATGCAGTTTTTTTCTCAGATTTCAATCAATTTCCGTCAGAATATTATGGCGGAGATCACTATGCGCATTTTGCCTCAGCATTGAAAATCTACAACACCCTCAATCCGTTTATAAGTTCTCATTATTATAGTGAGTTGCAGCATTATCCTTGGTTTGTTCCAGGTATTATCGCATTTATCGCAAAAATATCATTTCAAAATCCATTTTCTGTTGCAATCTTTTTTCCTATTTTGATACTCCTTGCAGCAATCATAATTACCTATTGGTGTGGCAATCTTTTTTTCAGGAATAAATCAGCTGCGCTTCTTCTTTCATTGTCATGGGTAGTCATGTTTGTACCTAATTTTCATCCCTCTGAGTTTGCAAAGCAATTGATGATTCCGTTGATTGCAGTCATGATTCTTCTCACGTATAGGCAGGAAAAAATCTCTCATCTCATTAGTGCAGGAATTATCTATGGCATTGCAGGTTTGGAGCATATGGTGACATTTGTTATTGCTTCAATCAGTATTTTTTTTCTTTTTTTCATTAAACTTTTTGAGACAAAAAATATCAAAAAACAATGTGCTTCGTTTCTCATTGTGTGTAGCATTGGTTTAGTGCTTGCTTCATTGTTTTGGCTTCCAATTTTAATAAAATATCATGCGCATACATTGAATGACTGGCAGCTGTATTCAGCAGCATCGCTGTATCCCTCTGCAGAGCTTGTTGCAGGTTTTTTTATTCCCGCTTTAACAGGGTATGAACTGCTCTTTCTTGTTTCAGCGTGTATTGTTTTTTATTTTTGTTTCAAAAATCGTGACACTTATCTTTTTGTCCCATGTATGTTGTTTTCAGCCACATTAATTGGAATTATTCATCCGTATTTCACGTATCCCTTATTTAATCTCAGTCTGGGGTATTACAGATTTCCAATTGTTCTTGATTTCATGAAGCATCTCATTATTGTCTGGGCAGTCTGGATGTGCTGGTCAGAGCTGTCTCTTTTTGTTGAAAAAAAATATGCAGAGAAAAAGAAACTTTTTTACGCAGGATTTGGTGTTATTTCGTTTGTCATTATTTCTCTTGTTTTTGTGCAGACAATCAGTAACTATCAAAACAGCGAACGCTATGAATATGCTGTTGAAGATAATGAATTAATTGATGCATATTATGAATTAAACACATACATCAAAGAAAACAATCTTATCTCAGAAGAAGGGGTAACAATAACAACGCATGCAGACTTTGGTTTTTTCTTCAATGCAATGACTGGAAAAAATGTTATGGTTGATCGTATAACGCATGCATCATCCTTTGTTGATCCAAATAAGCGAGCAGCAGACATGGCAGTTGTGCTCTATGGAAATAACAGGACAAAAGCAAAAGAATTGATTGAGGAATATCATCTTGCATATGGTTTTATGGAAAAAGGAAGTGTTGAATTTAAGAGTACGTGTTTAGCGCGTTGGAATGAAACAATTCAATCGAGAAAAAAAGATAAGACCCTGTCAGCATACTGGTGCATTCAAACCTCTCCAGAGTATAAAGAATATCTGAAAGAGAATGGTATTGAAACAGCAACAGCGTATGTGCGTCTGGCAGCAGGAGATAAGGATGTGCCACTAAAAAAAGTTCTTGTTATAAAACCGCGTGATATTGTTCTTGAGACAAAAACCATATACCAATACGCAGATAGTGAAGGAAGCCTTCTGTTAGAATTGTATAAAATTACTGAGTAATCCTTCAGCTTCATCCAAAAATAAAGTGCAGCGCCCAAAGGTCAAAATTCTATGCTATGTGACGTCTAGTCCGTTGCGAGGGGTCGCTCCATTCGGGAACGCAGGACTTTAGGATAGTCTTTACGAAATTTTGAAGGCGCTGCACTGCGAAAGCATTTTTTGGATGAAGCCTAATCCTTCACAAGCTTTATAAAAATAACTGTGTTTCAGAGCTCATATGGATAATGTGTGGGTAGTTATTGCAGCATATAATGAACAGCAGAAAATAGCTTCTGTTATTGATTCTTTGCATAAACAAAACTATCATAACATTATAGTCGTTAATGATGGCTCCAAAGAGAGAACAGCAGATGTTGCAGAACATGCAGGAGCAGTTGTTCTCACGCATTGTATTAACAGGGGCCAGGGAGCAGCTCTAAAAACAGGGATGCAATATGCGCTTAAGCAAGGTGCAGAATATGTGGTGACATTTGATGCAGACGGCCAGCATCATGCAGAAGAAATTCAGCTTCTTTTAGAGCCATTAAAGAATAAAGAAGCAGACGTATGTTTAGGTTCAAGATTCTTAACTCATGCCTCTAATGTGTCATGGCATAGAAAACTGCTGTTGAAGGCAGGAGCACACATTATCTGGCTGTTTTATGGCATTCATTTAACAGATTCACATAATGGTTTTCGCGCGTTTAAACGAGAAGCAGTGCAAAAGCTCGAGCTCAAGGCAGACCGCATGGAGCATGCATCAGAGATTTTAGAACAGATTGCAATAAAAAAATTACAGTACAAAGAGATTCCTGTAACAATTACATACACTGAATATTCGCTGAAAAAAGGCCAGAGTTCTCTGGCAGCAGGAGAGATTTTGTGGGATATGGTTAAGAACAAGTTGGTGGGAAAATGATAGAGATTGGTCTTTTGCAGGTATTGGGAACTATTTTTGCATTGTTTGCAGTCAGCAGAGTTGTTTTAAGATATAAAGATAAAAGTATCAATGCCTTTGAATTGATTTTCTGGTCAGCAATGTGGCTTAGTGTTGTTGCAGTTGCGCTCTTCCCGAGCATATTTACAACCCTTTCAATCTTTCTTGGCATAGGCCGAGGTGTTGATACATTATTGTATGGCGGGATGATATTGCTGTTTTACCTATTATTCCGCTTGTATGTGAGAGTAGAAGAACAAAAAAAAGAAATTACAGCGCTTGTTAGAGAAATTGCAATGGAGAAGAAGAAAAAGTAACATGAAATATTACCTCCTTTTCAGTCTTATGTTATTATCAATTATTTCATCCTCTTTGTATTATAATACTGTTCTTGTTGATACACAAGCATATGTTCCTTCAGTCTATTACATGCAGGATAAGCAATTGCAGGATGATGATGTTGTTCGTGTTACAGAAAGTTATGCGTTTAAGAGACCTGTGGAAATACTATTTGCAACTCTTCTTGAACCTTTCATAGGAGTGCGACAATCCTATAGCTTGATGAATGTGTTCATCGTAATCACAACAACGTTCTTAGTATATTTTTATGCAAAAAAGCTTCTTAAAGAAGAAGCTACTGCATATATATCAGCAGTCTTGTTTGCAGTTTCTCTTCCTATTATATTATATGCAACAAGAGTGCTTGTTGATGTTGCAGGATATTTGATATTAATCTTTGGGCTTCTTGCAGGAGAATGGGTCTTTGATAAAAAAGAAATCCAATGGTATCATCATGCGTGTATTGCATTGCTTTTTGGCGTTTCTTTGTTAGTAAGAGATACAGTTATTATATTATTTCCATACTATATTATGAGATATGTATACAAAGAAGGATTCAGAAAAATATTCTCTTTATGGCCATTAGTTTGTGCAATTATTCCGCAACTGTTGTTTATGTGGTGGTTTCAGGTTGGCTTTTTATTATCAGGAAAATCATCAGCAATTACAGCTGGAAAATATTCATTACTTGGTTGGCTGAAATTTTTTATTGTGCACATTGCAGCATTCCATATCCTCTATGTTTTTGCATATCTTGGATTGCGTAATGAAACAAAAGAAATATGCATTAAACATGGGATGTATGCTATTTCAGCTTTGACATATCTTGTAGGAATCCAATTAGTTGCATTAACCTCACCAAGATTCTCAATGGTTTTATTCCCTGTGCTAATTCCTCTTGCTGCAGTTGGTATTGTTCATATTGCAAAAAAAACATCACGCCAAAACACAATACTTCTTTTGTGTATTCTTGTATATGCTCTTATCTCATTTCTTGGTGCATGGCTGTACCCAGCGCATACCATGATAGCAGAAGATGCAGGAGGCAATGTTGTCATTCAGGCAATTATCAATGAAATCCAGCACAAAATAGGTGGTTTGTTATGATTGACAATCTTTCAAAGCAGTTATTCTGGATTTCTTTTGTTATGTTGATAATTATTTTTGTAGTACAAATCAATAATGGGATTTCAGAACATAAACAATCTCAGCAGGCATATGCTGCAGAAAATCCAGAAGCATGCGAAGCAGTTGAATCATTCAGATATCAGGCAGTTTGCTATAGCAGGTTTCTTGATTCTGGCTATTCTTGTGCAACAGATGCGTGTTATTTTGCCTATGCAGTGCATATAGAAGATGATTGGTATTGCGACAAGGTATTTCCAACAAATGTGCCCCTAAATCTTGAATGCAGAGTAAGTGTTTTTATTGAGAGGTATACTCATGAAGGTCTCAGTGATTGTTGTTACATGGAATGAAGAGAAGAATATTGCGCAATGTATAGATTCTCTTCTCAAGCAAAATCTCTCTCAAGAAGAGTATGAAATTCTTATTATTGACGGTGATTCTCAAGACAAAACACAAGCTATTGTTAAGGAATATGTAAAAAAATATACAAGTATCCACCTCTATGTCAAAGAAAAAGGTTCAATTGCAGAATGCAGGAATATAGGTATTAAAAATGCAAAGTATGGTTATGTTGCGTTTACAGATGCAGATTGTATTGTGCCAGAAAATTGGCTGACACAGTTGCAGGATGGATTTTCGCGTCATTCTGTAGAAAATTGTGCAGGCGTCGGTGGTGCAAATATTCCCCCTGCCTCTGGCAATCAGTTTCAGAAAGCAATTGGTATTGTTTTTAGTTCATGGCTTGGCTCTCTTGGCAGTATTCAAGCAATGCCAGTCAAAGAAGACAAGCAGGTATTCAGTATTTCATGTTCAAATTCTCTGTACAAAAAACAAGCATTAATTGAAGTCAACATGTTTACAGAAGAGCTTGGCAATCAAGGAGAAGACTGGGATATGGGTGCAAAGTTACAGCAAAAAAAGTATGTTGTCTGTGGTATTCATGATAGTTTTGTCTGGCATCATTTGCGTCCAGATGCAAAATCATTCTGGAAAAACATGGTGTTTTATGGTGATGGTCGTATGCTTCTGACAAAAAAGCATCCAACAATAATAAAACCTAAATATTTTATTCCCTTATTTTTTATTCCTATTTTTGTCTTTTCAGCAGTGTTGTTTGCATTGTTTCACTATCCAGTATTGCTTGTTCCATTTCTGTATTTCCCGTTTATTTTGTTGTATTCAATAATAATTGCAATAAAGAAACCAACACTAATTCCCTTAGTCTTCATCGCATTTCTTGTGCAGCACTTCGGCTATTCTTTGGGAGAATTAAAAGGATTAAGATGGTTTTTTGATAAATTATAATCATGAATGCTTAGTTCTCAAGAAGCCATTTCCATACAGGAATAATATATATTTTTTTGTTGTCTATTGTTCTTCTTTCTTCTTGGTCCTCAGTGAGAATAAATCCCTCAGAAAGATGATGTGCATAAAGTGCTTCAAGTAAGCCGCGGATCTCTCGTTGTTGATTCTCTTCATTAATATTTGCTGTAACTTGGATGCAGGAAGCTACTGCATTCTTGTTTACAGTCAAAAAATCACATTCATAATTCTTTCTATGATAATACACTGTATGCTTTCTTCTTTTTAATTCAATAAAGACAGTGTTCTCCAGTAATTTTCCTGTATTCTGAGAAAATTTAAAGCTTGCAGAGTTTAACAAACCATTATCAATGCAATAGACTTTTTTTATAGAACCGAGCTG
>Ga0233425_10007030_pt1 | contig 16086 bp, 14 predicted proteins | sample Watercolumn_Towu_2_FD_181712 | JGI IMG/M metagenome (GOLD analysis project Ga0233425, IMG submission 181712) | Freshwater microbial communities from Lake Towuti, South Sulawesi, Indonesia - Watercolumn_Towuti2014_140_MG | ecosystem: Environmental > Aquatic > Freshwater > Lake | place...
CGCTTCTCGGCCAGCACCCCCACCACTTTCAGTTTTCCGGTGCTGTGGTGCGTGGCGAAAGAGGCCATCGTCCCCACGGCGATCTTGACCTCGCCGCTCAAGGCGCCGATCGTCGCGGCGCCGGCGCCGCCCTTGTAAGGGACGTGCTGGATATTCAGCCCCGCCTTGTCGATAAAGTACTCAAAGGAGAGGCTCTGGGCGCTGCTGACGCCCGCGGAACCGTAGTTGAGTTGTCCCGGACGGGCCTTCGCGTAGGCGATCAGTTCAGCGATCGTATTGGGCGGCATCGAGGGGTGGAGGGCGATCCCTCCGGGGAGATCCGCGATGGCCGAAATGCCGATCAGGTCGACCATCGGCTTGATTTTGAAATTCGGATAGAGGTGCGGATTGATCGTCATGGTGCCGACGTTTCCAAGCAGCATGGTATATCCGTCGGGCTCCGCCCGCGCAACGACTTCAACGCCGATGTTGCCGCCCGCGCCGGCCCGATTCTCGATCACGATCTGCTGCCCAAGCAGCTCCATGAACTTCGGCTGAATGATGCGGGCTACGAAGTCCGAGGCGCCCCCCGGCGCGAAAGGGATGATCATGCGGATAGCCTTTGCCGGATAATCGGACGCGGGTTGCGCGGAAGCGCCGTCAGCCGTCAAAAAAACCGCAAGAGTCAACACTATCAAAAATCCTAGGCGTTTCATAACCCTCCTTTCCTGAATCCCACCCATGAGACGCGGTGGTTATAAAAAAATTATATCCAAGATGAACTTCTGTGTCAATCGGGCTTTTGGGGCCTTTCAGGTCTGTCCCAAATTTCCCCAGCCTATGACAAATCATTTTGACTTTTTTCCGGAGACCGGGTAGTAACATATTTATAGGAAATCCTTTATGGGGAAGCAATGACCTGCAGAAGCTTCACAATACCAAAACCATCGAAAGGGGGATGCTATGAAATATCGAACAAAGGGAACCACGGCGCGCCTCTGGATTCCGCTCATCGTGGGGATTTTGGCCTTAGGAGGAATGTTCGGCGGCAGCGCAAGCGATGTGCAAGCGGCTCCTCCCGCGGGCACACTCAAGCAAGTCATTCACTGGGGACTTTCGGCCGATTGGCTTGACCCCGCAACCAACAGCTCGCTCATCCCTTCCCAAATCGTCCTCTATTTTCTTCATGACTCCCTGTTGAAGCCGATGCCCGACGGCAACTTCAGCCCCTGCCTGGCCGAGTCATGGACCATCAGCCCGGATGCAAAGGTCTATGAATTCAAACTTCGCCAGGGGGTAAAGTTCCACAATGGGGATCCCCTGACCGCCGAAGACGTGATCTTCAGTTTCTGGAGATACAAGGCCGGCCAGGCGAAAATCGTCCACGAAAAGACCGAGAAGGTCGAGGCCGTAAACCCTCATCTTGTCCGCTTTCGCTTCAAGGAGGCCTTCCCCGATTTTCTGGAGTATCTCCTTCCGGGGGCGACCACAATGGCCTGGATCGCACCGAAGAAATACATAGAGAAGGTGGGGGAGGCGGGGTATAAAAAGCACCCTATCGGCGCGGGTCCCTATAAATTTGTCGAGTTTGTGGCCGGTCAGCGGCTGGTGGGGGAGGCGTTCCCGGAATTCTGGCGGAAAACGCCGTCCATCAAGCGAATCGAAATTCATATCGTCGCCGAACCGGCGACCCGCCTGGCCATGGCCGGGAGGGGAGAAGCCGATATCGCCACCCTGATGCAGGGCGTATTCTATGAAAATTTGAAAAAGGATCCAAAACTCAGGATGCTGGCCCCGCTGAGTCCGTCGCGGTGGATGGTGTACTTTACCGCCCAGTTCGATCCGAAATCTCCCTGGTCGGATGAGCGGGTCCGCAAGGCCGCGAGCCTCGCCGTCGACCGGCAAACCCTGGCCGACATCCACATGCCCGGTTGCGGTCCCATAGGATCGCTGGGCCTGCCCGGAGATCCCATGGCCGTTGAATATCCGGCGGATCCCTACGATCCGGAAAAAGCAAAGAAGCTTTTAGCCGAGGCAGGATATCCGAAAGGCTTCCACGGGGGGAAATTTTACCCCTACGAGGGAGGGTACTGGCCTTACGGAGAACAGGTGGCCAATTACTGGAAAGCCATCGGCATAACGGTCGATACGGTGCTTCTTGATCGGCCCGCGTGGTTTGCGAACCGCCAGGGGGGGAAGATGAAGGGCGGCATTTTTATCGACAATTCCCAGGCCCCGACGATCGGAGGGCGGCTGCTCTATCTTTTCGGGTCCACGGGATACGGGAACTATCCCGACGTTCAGGAGTTGTGGGATAAATACAATCGTGAGACGTCGGCCAAAGGACGGAAGGACCTGATCGGCCGTATCCAGAAGCTCATTTACGATAAAACGATGTTTGTTCCTCTGACCGCGACCAATTCACCCGCGGCTTTTGGTCCGAGGGTAAAAGGAAATCCCTACCGGATTCAGCCGATGATCTGGTTCACGGCGCCCTTTGAGGATATGGAGCTGGTCAGTTGATCGACAGACTTGTCCGATGAGGGATTCCCTCCCGGATCTTCCATAGCTTCCATGATCTCCATAGACACCCCTCAGCCTTCTGCGGGGTGTCTTTTTGTCCTCTTCCAGGCGAATAAAATAACCCTTGATGAATCGGGGAACAGGAGATAGTACATTCGCCCCAATCTGGAATGATTCCGAAATGAAAATGATCACCTAAAAAGAACTTATCCGTCAACTCAAAGAGAGGGGATTCAAGATCACCCCCCAGAGAATGGCGATTGCCGAGGCGCTAGTCGAGCACAGGCATCTTCATCCCGGTGCCCATCTGATTTACGAGGCGGCCGGGAAAAAGACGAAGAGCCTCAGCCTGTCGACGGTTTACGCCACGTTGGGCGAATTTTCCCGGCTTGGCCTCATCAAAGCCATGGAGTTTGACCGGATGGAAAACCGCTATGAGGGCAATCTCGAAGAGCATGTCAACCTGGTCTGCAAGCGATGCGGAAAGATCGAGGATTACCGCATTCCCTCGTCTATCGAACCTAAGGATATCGCCAGGAAAGCGGGGTTTAAGGTCATCGACGCAAGGGTGGAGTGTTACGGGTTCTGTCGGGACTGTCTGATGGACAAAAAAGATCCCTCGGGGGAACTGGGAAAACCCGGGGAGCTGAAGTAAGAGCGCCCCCCTTTTTTGGGCATTGATCTGGAATGATTCCGGTTTGGTAAGAGTGAACCAAGAGCGCACATCACAACACCTATTGAGAGAAAAGGAGGTAATGATAAAGAAACGAAAAAACTGACCACCCGAAACGGCGCACCCGTTGTCGACAACCAAAACACGATGACTGCCGGACCGCGCGGTCCGGTACTGCTCCAGGATACCTGGTTTCTGGAGAAGATGTCCCATTTCGACCGGGAGGTGATTCCCGAACGCCGCATGCACGCCAAGGGGTCCGGCGCATACGGAACCTTCACGGTCACCCACGACATCACGCGGTTCTGGGTCAAGTTCCACCTCAAGACCCGGCAGGGGATAAAGAACCTGACCGACAAGGAGGCCGAGGCCCTCATCGGCAAGGACCGGGAGAGCCACCAGCGTGACCTTTACGAGAGCATCGAGAAGAAGGATTTTCCCCGCTGGACCTTCTACGTCCAGATCATGCCGGAGAAGGACGCGGCGACATGCCCGTATCATCCCTTCGATCTGACCAAGGTCTGGTACCACAAGGATTATCCGCTGATCGAGGTGGGGGTTCTCGAACTGAACAAAAACCCGGAGAACTTCTTTGCCGAGGTCGAACAGGCGGCCTTCAACCCGGCCAATGTTGTCCCCGGCATCGGTTTTTCGCCCGACAAGATGCTCCAGGGACGCCTGTTTTCCTACGGAGATGCCCAGCGCTACCGGTTGGGCGTAAACCATCACCAGATCCCCGTCAACGCCCCCCGCTGCCCCTACCACAGCTTTCACCGCGACGGCGCGATGCGGGTGGACGGCAACTACGGGAGCACCCTTGGATACGAACCCAACAGTTACGGCGAATGGCAGCAGCAGCCCGGTTTCGCCGAACCGCCGCTGAAGCTGGAGGGGGCGGCCGATCATTGGAATTTCCGCGAGGACGATGCCGATTACTTTACCCAGCCCGGAAAGCTCTTCCGCCTGATGAAACCCGCGCAGCAGAAGGCCCTCTTTGAAAATACCGCCCGGGCCATGGGCGACGCGCCCAAACTGGTCAAGGTCCGCCACATCGGCAACTGTCTGAAGGCCGATCCGGCTTACGGCAAGGGGGTCGCAAAGGCGCTGGGGATCCCGCTTTCGGAAGTGCCGAAATAGCCTTTCGCGTCAAACCCTGACTGGCGGACACAAACGAGGGGTTGCCCAGGATCGATAGAGGGCAACCCCTTTTTTTGTATGGACAAAGGCGCGACGTCAACCGTTCCGAGCGGGGACCGGGTTTGTCGCCTCGCAGGGGACGCCGGTCTGGCAGAGGCCGCAGGGGGAGGTTTTGAACCCGTATAAAGACTCGATATATTTTTCCGTTACGTCGTGGAGATAGTTGTAGCATTTCTCCTTGTCATGGCCCCCTTCTTTGCTGATGGCGTCCGCCGGGCACCGCTTGATGCATTTGCCGCAACTGCCGTCAAAATAGTAGAGACAGTACGCGTGGTGATCGTCGTAGGGCCGTGCCGACGGAGGGACGGTAATGCGCGCCACGACAGAACCGCACCGCATCGCCTTTCCCTTGGGGGTGATCAGGCCGTCGCAGAGCCCGAAGGTCCCCAGACCCGAGGCGTACGCCGCGTGCCTCTCCGACCAGGAGGAGGCGAAACCGTACCGTTCGGATCTTTCCCACTTCCAGAGGGGCGAGTTCATTGGTGCGACCGCTTCGCAGCCTGCCTCCCCGAGAACGCCTGCCACATGGTTGCGCAGCTTGACGTTGAATTCCTCCCCGTATTTGCGCGAGAACGCCCACCGCTTGGCGGGCAGGGTCTTCTCCGCGCCGTTGTCGATCCTTGTCTGTTCGGTTTGGGGAAGGATCCAGGCGATCACCGTCAATTCGTCCGCTGCGGCTTTGGCGTTGGGAAAGGTCTTGGCAAAGATCTCCGCCGGGGTCCAGAAGAAGGGGCCGATCTCCTCCTTGAATCTTTGGTAGAGCGGGTCATCGCCGCGGGAGAATCCGACGATTGGCTCCTCCCAGGCCGGTTCGCGTCCGCTTTCGAGCGGCAGGACATTCTCCCCGGACTTGGCGTATTGACGGATGCAATCCCCGATCCACCCCGCCGCGTCACTCTGTGCCTTCGGTATTTCCACCATGGGTTCCCTCCTTAGCGTTTTTATACGCCATCATATCGGAAAATCTCTTCGAAAGTAAAGTCCTTCGCCCTTCTATTACGAGCCGCTGCTCTTTTTATGGGCCCTTCGGATTTTCTTGTTGGCCTTTCTGGTTTGGCCGGATTGCTCCGCCAATAACCGTTTCTTCAGGCCGCTGACATAGTCGTTGTTCTTCTCGGCCCTGTTCCTGCGGGCCTTTATCCACTGTCCGATCACAAATCCAAAAAAGCACGCGATCAGTATGACAAGCCACGAATCCGATAGATGCGGAAACATCTCCTGCCCCTTTGATAAACTGCAAATCAGAAGCCTCTAAACCTTTGTGCAATTTGGAAATTATTTTTCGGGAGCACGCGGATCCCTCCCTTCAACAACAGGCCGCCGACTTTTTGTCCGAGGTCGAGCACCCGGATTCGGTAATACAACAACAAGCGGCATCCGTTCGCCCGAGCATGGCATTGATCACGGCCGCCGCGCACCCGACGCCCGCGTTGACGGTGACGGCATCGAAAGGACAGTTCCGGCTGCAGGCGCCGCACTCCATGCAGGCATCGCGATTTTGGATCTCCACGTGCCGGGTGTTCATTTTGAATACCGCGTGCGGGCAGACCTCGATGCACATCCCGCAGCCGGTGCATTTCTCCTGATCGAGTTTCAGGGTAACGACATCTTTTAGATAAGTCGGTTGGTTCATGTTCATCCTCCTAAGCGATCAGACGCGACGCAATCCATACGAGAAGGCCGCCTCCTCCCATTCCGATCTCGGTGCGGAGCGCCCACCGCATCTCCCTGTTCACCCCGGACAGGGATGTATACGTAGAGGCCCCGGTAAAATTCATCGCCAGATACGCCGTGACAGCCGGGATGATCAGCAGCCACGCCAGGGCGCCGAGCCGCCCCGCCCAGGTCGAGAAATCGTACCCCGGCAGGGAAAGCATGATGACCGCCACGACCGCGCCAAGCACCAAGCCCTTTGCCGAGAATGCCCTTCCGGGGAGGAAGGGTAAAAGAAGGGGGTGGAGCACCGAACCGCCCAGGACCGCACTCAGAAACGCCAGAACGGCAAAGGGGCCGTCATGCAGGGCGTTCGCCCAGAAACCGGCGGGGCCGCCGATGCCGCTCAGAAGGAACAGGACCGGCGCAATGATCACGGTCGGTTTGATGGTTTCGACAAACTCGATCGGGATCAGGACGGCCCTCTCCTTGAGCGGGAAGGTCTTGAGGCGCATCCCGGCCGTGGCCTTGAAACCGGCATCTATATAGGCGGGAAGGTCTTCGGCGTCGATCGGACCGTAGTGAACGGCAAATCCGGAGAGTTTCTTAACCCTGTGGGCGGCCACACCCGGGGCCCCCAATTGGGGAAGGATCAGCCGTCGGTGGTCGACGACCTCTTTCAGGCGGCTCGATTCGACCCGTTTGACCAGCTCTTCCGTGCCGAAGGTGCCCTTACCGGCCGCGCACCAGACGTTGATCCCTTTGGTATCGAGGACCAGGATCCAGAGATCCCGGCCGGGCAGCGAGCCGCGCAGCCGGTCGAAGCTCATCTTGTAATTGGCGGATACCAATACCGCCGATTCCCGATCGGGGCTCCCCAGGGCGTAGAGGCCCGGATCGATGGCGTAATCCATCCGGCCGACCCCCCAGCGGGCCTTGATCGAACCCCAGCGATCCCGCCAGTGCAGCGCCGCGGACACCCGCGGTACTATTCCGGCAGGCGTTGAAACCGATCCGGTCACGAAAACCTGATCCAGCCTCGGCGGGGAGTGCGGTGCGTCGGCCTGCGCCGCGATGTCACCGGCGGAATCGGCATACATGGGCAGCATGGTCAGAGTCTTCTTTTCATGCGATGGGTTGACCGTCTGATTCATAATAAACTCCTCGATGTTCATGGATTACTCGCAGCATCGGCACTGGGCCGCGGCCTTTCGCATGGTCGCTGTGAATGCCTTGACCGCTACCAATATCTCTTCCTGCCGGTTTTTAGGTATGTTCCGGGTGATGTTTTTAAAAAATCCCCCCAGGCAGAGCCAGACCTTCCGGTGGGTTTCCTTCCCCGCATCCGTCAGGGTGAGTTTCACCGCCCGGGAATCGTGCTCTGCCCTGTCCCGCTTTAAAAGCCCCTTTTGGAGCAACGGATTCACCAGACGGGTCGTCGTGCTCTTCTCGACGGAAAGGATCTGGTGCAGTTCCGCCAGATCGAGCCCCTGATTTTTCACGACGGCATCGAGGATGACAAACTGGTGAAAGGTGACATTTTGGCAGATCGCCTCATCTCGGCTGCAGCACCGGATCTCCCGGGAGAGGCTCGTGATGATGTCGAAGATTTCTCTGTATTTCTTTTCAAGATCGGCGCTCATAGTTGTATAATACAACCATTAATGCCCTTTGTCAAGAAAAAAAATGGGGAGAGAGAAGAATCCCTCATCCCCATGCATCTAAATAAGTCTTTTTGAATAAGTAAATTTACATCCCAAACTGAAACGTCACGATCCTTACAACGGTTTTGACAATCGGATCCACCGTCATCGTCGGGATCGATAGCATTGTAAAGAGCGATGCTGCTGCCACCTTTTTCACTGCCCTTCTCCTTTCTGTGTCGCTTCAATTTTGTCGACACGACATATTGTTTCCCATTGACCCTTCGTCCCCCTTCCCGGTCTTTCCAAAAGCAAAAAACCCCGCCACCTTGTGCAGGTGACAGGGCTTGGAGATCATCTTTCACTTCTCGATGTGGGAAGGTCTACAAGATATTTCCAAGTCAATGTGTCGAGGGTATTATAACCATGTTCGCGAAAAAGTCAAGAGATTATCATTTTGCCTACAAATCCTCTTGACAACATCCCTCTTTTTTCGGTATCTATCCATCAAGCGATTGAATCACAGGCTGGAAGGTGCCGATGACCACCCCTCTGGAAAAGGCCCGCAGGGATCCCGAGTCGATGAAGGCCCGCATCCTCGCTTGCGCCCGCCGGATCTTCGGTGAGTACGGTTTTCACGGGACGACAACCCGGATGATTGCCCAAGAGGTGGGGATCGACATCTCCACCCTTCACTACCACTGGGGAGGGAAGAAGGATCTCTACGAAGCCGTCGTGGTGGACATCAACAAGGACCTCAGGCAGAAATTGATCGAGGTGGAGCAGATCATCCACGGTCTTCCCCTGAATGAGCGTCTTGATATCTCCATCGACCTGACGACCGACTACCTCTTCGAGCACCCCGAAATTTCCAACCTGATCCTCTTCCGCTATTTCGGCAAAACCCGCTCCGCGGGAAACTTCGACTCCCTCATCCCCGAGTTCACCGCCGACATCGCCCGTTCCATGGGGCTTTCCCGGGATAAGAAGAATGTCCCGCCCGAGACGATGATGAAGGTCCTGGCGGTGATGAACTCGATTCATAACTTTATATCCGGTGAAAACTTTTTTCGCCCCATGGTGAAGGTGGAAAGGGAGAGATACATTGCCCTGGTGAAAGAGACCCTGAAGTTCATCCACATCCCGGCTTTCGCACAAAACGAAGCGAAATAGCATCGTCTATACGGATTAGGAGGGTACGAATGGCACTCAATATGGATGCGATCGGCAAACAAATCGGTCCCCTCAAGAAGGACTATGAATGGAAGGACGTAGTCCTCTATGCGCTCGGCGTGGGGGCCGGTTTCGACGAACTGGAGTACACCTATGAGAAGAATCTCAAGGTGATCCCCAGTTTTTCCATAGCGGCGATCTTCGATTTCCTCGCCCATCTCGGCGCCGCCTCGAACCTGAACGTAGCGGGACTGCTCCACGGGGAGCAGGATCTGATCTTCCACAATCCGATACCCACCTCCGGGACTCTGACCACGGAGGGGAGGATCACCCATTACTACGACAAGGGGGCGAAAGGGGCGCTGATCGTGGGCGAGACCGAAACGGTCCACTCGAGCGGGAAGAAGCTCTTTACGAATATCATCACCATATTCGCCCGCCTGGACGGCAACTTCGGAGGACCGGAGGCCCCTCCGAACATCGTCGAGTTCCCGGAGCGGGCGCCCGATTTTTCCGTCGATGCCTCCCCCTCGCCCGATCAGCCGCTGATCTATCGGCTCTCCGGCGACATCTTCCAGCTCCACGTCGACGCCGAATTTGCGCGAATGGTCGGCTTCGAAAAACCGATCATGCACGGGCTGTGCACCCACGGTTTCGCCTGCCGCGCCCTCATGGCGAGCCTCACCCCGGGGCAGCCGGAGCTGGTCCGGCGCCTCGCCTGCCGCTTTTCCCGGCCGCTCTACCCGGGCGATCCGATCCGGACGCTGATCTGGAAGGTCGCCGAAGGGAAGGCGGTGTGGCGGACGATCAATACCCGGAGCGGTGAGACGGTCATCGACAACGGTGTTTTCGAATACGGCGAGATCCCAAAGGACGAGATCCGGTTGGACGGAAGGGTGGCGATCATCACCGGCGCGGGCGGCGGTCTCGGCCGGGTCTATGCCCTGGAATTTGCGAAACGGGGTGCCAAGGTCGTCGTCAACGACCTCGGCGGCGCTCGGGACGGTTCGGGGGAAGGATCGCAGAGCCCCGCCCAAAAGGTCGTGGAGGAGATCAAGGCCCTCGGCGGGGAAGCGGTGGCGAACTACGACACCGTGGCCACGCCCGAAGGAGGGGAGCGGATCGTTAAGGCCGCGCTCGACGCCTTCGGAACGGTGGACATCCTCGTCAACAACGCCGGGATCCTCCGGGACAAAAGCCTCCTCAAGATGGAGCCGGAGACCTGGCAGGCGGTCCTTGACGTCCACTTGAACGGCGCCTACCATGTGACCAAACCGGCCTTCGCCCTTATGAAGGAGAAGGGGTACGGCCGGATCGTCATGACGACCTCCGCCGCCGGCCTCTATGGAAACTTCGGCCAGACGAACTACGGCTCCGCCAAGATGGGTCTTGTCGGCCTCATGAACACCCTGAAGCTCGAGGGCGCCAAATACGACATCAAGGTGAACACGGTCGCCCCCATCGCTGCTTCGAGGCTCATGGCGGACATCATCCCCGCGGAGGTCCTCGACAAGATGAAGCCGGAGTTCGTAGCGCCGCTCGTCCTTTTCCTTTCGTCGGAGAAGTGCCCGGTGACCGGCCGGATCTACAACGCCGGCGTCGGCTATTACGGCCGAGCCGCGATGATGACGACCCCGGGCACAGTCATCGGCGACGGGAAGAAGATTCCAACCGTCGAGGAGGTGGCGGCGGCCTGGGAGAAGATCCAGAGCCTCAAGGGGGCCAGGGAGTATGGACAGCTCGGTGACCTGATGGGCGATATGATTGCCGCCTTCGCACCGAAGAAAGGGTAGTGGAGGGAGATATGACAATCGGAATCCAATCCTACGGCGCCTATATCCCCCGCCTGAGACTCAGCCGTGCGGCGATCTTCCAGGCGATGGGCTGGTTTGCCCCGGCGACCATCATGGTCGCCCAGGGGGAGCGCTCGATGTGCAACCACGACGAAGACAGCCTCACAATGGCGGTCGCTGCCGCCCGGGACTGCCTGAGGGGGATGGACAAGCAAAAGGTCGACGGAAGCTATCTCGCTTCGACCACGCTTCCTTTTTCGGACCGCCAGAACGCCGGGATCCTCAAGACGGCGCTGAATCTCAGGGACGACATGATTACCGCGGATTTCACCTCGTCGCTCCGCGCCGGGACCACGGGGCTCCTCACCGCCCTCGAGGTGGTTCGGGGGGGGAGTCGCAGGAGCATCCTTGTCACTGCTGCCGACAAGCGGGAGACCAGGCCGGCCTACTTCTACGAGATGTGGTTCGGCGACGGCGCGGCCTCGCTCCTTGTCGGCAGCGAGGAGGTCATCGCCGAGTTCAAGGGGTCCCATACCGTCTCCTACGATTTCGTGGACCATTACCGGGGCGCGGGGAAGGCCTACGACTATATGTGGGAGGAGCGCTGGCTCCGGGAGGAGGCCTATTCGAAATTCATCCCCGAGGCGGTGGAAGGCCTCATGAAGCGCCTCGGCATCACGATGGACGACGTCCAGAAGGTCGTTTTCCCCTGCCTGTTCAAGGCGGAACACAAGGCGATCGCAAAACTCCTGGGCGCTGCGCCTGAGAAGGTAATCGACCAGATGCACGAGGTCTGTGGGGAGACGGGGGCAGCCCATCCCCTGTTGATGCTCGTCGCGGCCCTGGAGCAGGCCAAGCCCGGCGACGGGATCCTCCTCGCCGGATTCGGCCAAGGGTGCGACGCCCTCTACTTCAGGGCCACGGAGGCGATCGCGAAGCTCGCCACCCGCGCCGGGTTCAAGGGGTCGCTGGAAAACAAGAAGAGTATCGACAATTACATGAAGTTTCTTAAATTCAGGAACCTCATCGATCCCGAGATGGGGATCCGGGCCGAGGCCCCGACCCAGACGGCGATGACGGTCCTATGGCGGAAGCGCAAGATGCTCACCGGTCTCGTTGGCGGGCGGTGCCGGGACTGTGGCACCCCGCAGTACCCGAAGATGGACATCTGCGTGAACCCGAAATGCAACCACGTCGACACCCAGGAGGACTATGAGTTTGCCGACCGGACGGCCCGGATCAAGACCTTCACCGGCGATCTGCTCTCCGTTTCCGTGGACCCGCCGAATATCTACGGGATGGTCCAATTCGACGAGGGAGGCCGTTTCATGGCCGATTTCACCGATTGCGAACTTTCCGATTGCAGGGTGGGGCTCCCGGTGAAGATGGTCTTCCGGCGGCGGTTCACCGACAACGAGCGGGGCTTTGCCGGCTATTTCTGGAAGGCTACTCCCCAGCCCGGTGCCGCCGCTGCCCTTCCGGAGATCCGGTTCGACGGCCGGGTGGCGATCGTCACCGGCGCCGGCGCAGGCCTCGGCAGGGCCTACGCCCTGGAACTGGCCAAGCGGGGGGCCAAGGTGGTCGTGAACGACTACGGTGGGCCCCGCGACGGGGCGGGAGAGGGCTCCAGCGCTCCGGCAGATAAGGTGGTCGAGGAGATCAGGGCCGCCGGGGGCGAGGCGGTCGCGAACTACGACAACGTCGCCATCCCCGAAGGAGGCGAGAAGATCGTCGGGAGTGCGATCCAGGCCTTCGGCGGGGTGGATATCCTCGTCAACAACGCCGGGATCCTCCGCGACAAGAGCTTCCTCAAGATGGATCCGGAGAACTGGCAGGCGGTCCTTTCCGTCCACCTGGGCGGTGCCTATAACGTTACCCGGCCCGCCTTCGCCCAGATGCGCGAGAAGGGCTACGGCCGGATCGTCATGACCACCTCCGCAGCAGGACTGTACGGGAACTTCGGCCAGACGAACTACAGCGCCGCGAAGATGGGCCTTGTCGGCTTCATGAACACCCTCAAGCTCGAAGGGGCCAAGTACAACATCAAGGTGAACACGATCGCCCCGATGGCCGCCTCCCGGCTCACCCAAGACGTCATGCCGCCGGACATGTTCGAGCAACTAAAGCCCGAGTTCCTCTCGGGGATCGTCCTGTACCTCTGTTCGGAGAACTGCGATCAAACGGGCGAGATCTTCAACGCCGGGGCCGGCTTTTATAGCCGGGCCGCGCTTCAAACGGGTCCGGGGGCGATCCTCGGCGGCGGCGAGCAGATCCCCACGCCGGAGGATATCCGCGACCAGTGGGCAAAGATCGACAACCTCGGAGGGGCGCGGGTGCTCGGCGACGCCAACACGGCGATCATGTCATTCCTGACTCCCCCGTCTCCAGGGCAGGCAGCCGCAGGAAGCGTAGTGGAAGCTGCCGGTACACCCGCCGAGGGGACGCCCGGAAGCGGTGCGCCGGAGACCTTCGACGTCAAGACGGTCTTCGCGCGGATGCCGGAAGCGTTCCGGCCCGACAAGGCGGCGGGCGTGAATGTCATCTTCCAGTTTTCCATCTCCGGCCCGGGAGGGGGGGACTGGTCGGTTGCCGTAAAGGACGGGACCTGCAAAGTCGAGGCGGGCAAGGCTTCGGCGCCCACGACGACGATCAAAATGGCTGACGGCGATTTCCTCCAGCTCATCGCCGGGAAGCTCGATGGGATGCAGGCCTACAGTTCGGGAAAGCTCAAGGTGGAGGGGGACATCATGAAATCCCAGCTCATCGGGAAGCTCTTTGCATTCGGGAAATAAGGAGGGATGAATCATGGCTTCTGGAATCAGAGACAAGGTGGCGATTCTCGGGATGGGGTGCTGCCGATTCGGGGAGCGCTGGAATATGGGGGCCGAGGAGCTCCTCGTCGAGGCCTTTCAGGAGTGTCTCGCCGACGCCGGCATAGAAAAGGATCGAATCGAGGCGGCCTGGTTCGGCCATTGTCTCGAAGAGATAGGAATGGGGAAGTCCGCGACGCCGCTCGGTGTGGCCCTGCGCCTTCCCAACCTTCCCATCACGCGGACGGAAAACTTCTGCGCCACCGGGACCGAGGCCTTCCGTGGGGCCGTTTATGCGGTGGCCTCCGGGGCCTATGACATCGCTCTGGCCATCGGTGTGGAAAAGCTCAAGGACACAGGTTACGGCGGTCTGCCGAACGCCGGATCGAACTTCGGCTCGCTCGTATGGCAGTGGTTTCCCAACGGTTCGGCGCCGGGACTTTTTGCCCAGCTCGCCTCGGCCTACGCCGCGAAATTCCGCGTCTCCGACAAGGATCTCAAAAGGGCAATCTCCCATGTCTCGTGGAAGAGCCACGCCAACGGCAGCCTCAACCCCAAGGCCCACCTGCGCAAGGCAGCGACAATGGAGCAGATCATGGCCGCCCCGATCATCGCCCACCCGCTCGGGCTTTTCGATTGCTGCGGCGTCTCCGACGGGGCCGCATGCGCCATCGTGACGACGCCGTCGATCGCCAAATCGCTCGGGAAAAAGGATCTCGTTTCGGTCAAGGCGATCCAGCTTGCCGTCTCCAGCGGCTACGAGGGGGGCTTCAACGAGTGGGACGGCGAGCATTTCGTCACCACAAGCAAGTGCAGCACGAAGGCTTACGAGGAGGCGGGGATCACCAATCCAAGGGAGGAGATCGACATGATGGAGCTCCACGACTGCTTCTCGATCACGGAGCTCGTCACCTACGAGGATCTCCACATCTCCGAGAGGGGCCATGCCTGGAAGGATGCCCTCGATGGTTTCTACGACCGGGACGGCAAGGTGCCGGCCCAGGTGGACGGTGGACTCAAGTGCTTCGGCCATCCGATCGGGGCGTCGGGGCTTCGGATGATCTACGAGATGTACCTCCAGCTTCTGGGTCGGGCCGGCGAGCGGCAGTTGAATAACCCGCGCTATGGCCTTACGCACAACCTGGGCGGATTCCCGCACCAGAATGTCTGCGCGATCTCGATCGTCGGGCGCTACAAAAACTAATCGGAGGAGGTTGCGGCAGAGGTCTTCGCCGGGGCGCTGGACATTTTCCGACCATGCACGTCCTCGCTTCGCTGCCGGAAAACCAACTCGCGCGTCGCGCTCAGACATGTTTTCCGGCGGGCGCTCCGCTGCGGCGGCACGGTGACCCGGAAAATCTCCAATGCGCCCCTTTGCAAAGACACCCTACCGCCATGACAAAGGGTTAATAAGAAAGTAAACATCCCGTTAAGGATAGCGATCTTTCGAAGGGAGTGCTTTCAAAAGAAGGAGGGAATCCAGTGGAAATTCTCAATTACACCGATGAACACCGGATGTTCCGGGACGCGCTGCGGCGGTTTCTCGCCAGGGAGATTATCCCATATGTCGATCAGTGGGAGGAGGCGGGGATCGTCCCCCGCGAGGCCTGGAAAAAGATGGGCGAGCAGGGCTTCCTCGCGATGAACGTGCCTGAGCAGTATGGCGGGCTCGGGGCGGACTTCCTCTACTCCGTCATCGTGTCTGAGGAGATGATCCGGACCAACTCCGCCGGCCTCGCGGCCCCGCTCCACACCGATATCGTCGTCCCCTACATCGTCTCCTTTGCCTCCGAGGAGCAAAAGCACAGATACCTCCCCGGTTGCGTCTCGGGAGACATCATCACCGCGATCGCCATGACCGAACCGAACACCGGAAGCGATCTGGCGGCGATAAAGACAACCGCCGTCGAGTCCGGCGGCGACGTGATCATCAACGGCCAGAAGACATTCATAAGCAACGGGATCAACTGCGACCTCCTGGTCCTCGCCGCCCGCGACCCCGGCGAGGAGAACCCCCATGCTGCGGTCGACCTCTACCTCGTCGAAGCGGGAACACCGGGCTTCGAAAAGGGGAAGCGGATCAAAAAGGTGGGGTGGCACAGCCAGGACACGGCGGAGCTCTACTTCACGGACTGCCGGATCCCGAAGGCGAACCGCCTCGGCGAGAAAGGATCCGGTTTCATCAAGCTCATGCTGAAGCTCCAGCAGGAGCGACTGGTTTGTGCGATCGGGGCCGTGGCCGCCGCCGAATCGATGCTCGAAATGACGATCAAGTACTGCAAGGAGCGGAGTGTTTTCGGGAGGCCCCTGACCAAGTTCCAGAACACCCAGTTCGAGATCGTGGAGATGGCGACGGAAACGCGGCTGGGGCGGACCTTCCTCGACAAGCTGATCGCCGACCACATGGAGGGGAAGGAGATCGTGGTCGATGTCTCGATGGCGAAGTACTGGACGACGGATATGGCCTCCCGCGTGGCCGATCGCTGCATGCAGCTCTTCGGCGGTTACGGCTATTGCGAGGAATACCCGATCGCCCGGGCCTGGCGGGATATCCGGGTCACCCGGATCTTTGCCGGGACGAACGAGATCATGAAGACAATCGCCGCCCGGTTTATGGGGTTATAGGAGGAGGCAGGGTAAGG